>JAABUO010000303.1_pt1 | contig 112313 bp, 136 predicted proteins | sample 5559291 | NCBI WGS metagenome assembly JAABUO01 (sample SAMN10711878, study PRJNA513372) | rock metagenome | isolation source: Antarctica rocks | place: Antarctica: Victoria Land, Finger Mt sud
AGTCGGAGATTGGCGAACCTGCCATTCTGAAGCTGATGGAAGCGGTGGACAGCTTTATCCCGACGCCGGCGCGTGATGTGGACAAGCCGTTCTTGATGCCGGTGGAAGACACGATGACGATCACGGGGCGCGGCACGGTTGCCACAGGGCGCGTGGAGCGTGGGGTCCTCAAGGCTGGCGAGCAGATCGAGATCATCGGCATCCGTGAGGCGACGAAGACGACGGTTGCCACGAGCATGGAGATGTTTCGCAAGACTCTGGACACGGTTCAGGCGGGGGACAACGCGGGAATCCTGCTGCGGGGCGTGGAGCGCAAGGACATCGAGCGGGGCCAGGTGCTGGCAAAGCCGGGGAGCATCAAGCCTCACGTAAAGTTCGAGGGCGAGGTGTACATCTTGTCGAAGGAGGAGGGCGGTCGTCACACGCCGTTCTTCAAGGGGTATCGTCCTCAGTTCTACTTCCGGACGACGGACGTGACGGGGAACTTGGACTTGCCGGAGGGTGTGGAGATGGTGATGCCGGGCGACAACGTGACGATTGTGGGGGAGCTGATCGCGCCGATTGCGATGGAAGAGGGGTTGCGTTTTGCCATTCGTGAGGGCGGTCACACCGTCGGCGCGGGCGTCGTTACCAAAGTCCTCGTCTGAGATTATTGATTGGGGCGGGGGGTATCCCTCCGCTCCTACTCGTGTTTGGGAGCTTTTTTATTATGCGACGAGATAAAGTCCGTATTCGCCTTCGCGCGTTTGATCACCGTGTTCTGGACCAGTCTGCGGAAAAGATCGTAGATACCGTCAAGCGCACCGGCGCACGGATTTCCGGTCCGGTCCTGTTGCCGACGGAAAAGAACATTCTGCCGATGCAGCGTTCCACGTTTGTGGACAAAGAGTCGTTTGAGCATTTCGAGATGCGGACGCATAAGCGCCTCATTGACATTCTCGATCCTGGCCCGAAGACCATTGATGCTCTGATGCGCCTTGATCTTCCGTCTGGCGTGGACATCGAGATCAAGCTTTAGGTGAGACTGGCAGATGAAAGTCACTGAGAAGTCTTACCATGAAGCCGCAATCAGCCATATTGACGTGGCGCAAAGCTTGCTAGACCAAAAGCAGTTTGTGCTTGCTTCCTATATTGCTGGTCTTTCAGTTGAGTGTATGCTTCGTGCTTATGCTCACAGGGTGAGCAACACTTTCAACGGGAAACACAATCTTGAAGTTTGGCTCAAGAAAAGCCGCTTTGATGCTGTTGTTCCTCACGACCGGCAGAACGATATTAGTGCCGCTTTGGGACTTATCGTTTCACAATGGAGCAACAGCCAAAGATACTACTCTGTAGAACTTTTGCGAAGCGAATGGCATTCTGCTGAACTGGATCGTGGCATCAAAGGTGATCCGGTTAAAGAACTAACACGGCGGTTAGTAGATGCTGCACTAGAGATTGTCACGCTAGGAGAGGAACAATGGAAGAACTCATTAAAACGGTCACAGAACTCCTAAATACGAATTTTCAGGATAAGGACCGCATTGAACTAGGGGAAACTATTACCGGACAAAAAATAGGTGGCTCGTTTGTCTCATCGGATTTTGTTGGTATGGCGCAGACTGATCGCCAAACGGCAGTGAGAGATATGTTGCGAACCAGTCTTCCTCTAGTGGATTTCTTAAGCGTAGGGTTGATTTTGACCCTGACACCGCAAGAAGTTACTTCGATGCAAGGTACAGCGCTAGCTGCCTAAAGCATTGCCTTGATTTAGACCCAAATAAAAACAGAAACCGCGTCACGTAGCGAGTTGAACCACACTCGTGAGGTGCGCCGTGGAGGAAACTAATGCCAAGTTCCATCTTGGGAAAGAAGCTGGGGATGACCCAGATCTTCGAAGAAGGCGGTCGCGTGACTCCTGTCACCGTGATCGCAGCCGGCCCCTGTGTCGTTACACAACTAAAAACTATTGCTAAAGACGGCTATTCTGCGGCCCAAATTGGGTTTGAGGACGTCAAGGCCCATCGCCTCACGATGCCTGAAAAAGGGCATTTTGCGGCCCATGAAGTCGCGCCGAAGCGGACCCTGCGCGAGATTCCTTTAGATGACGGCGAAGCCCTGGCCGAAGGCCACGAGTTCAGCGCCGACATCTTTGCCGCAGGTGACAAAGTCGCCGTCACGGGCATCTCCAAAGGCAAAGGCTTCGCGGGCGTTATGAAGCGCTACGGCTGGCGCGGCAACAAGGCCACGCACGGCGCGTCTACCTCGCACCGCAAGCCGGCGTCCGGCGGCGGCACCGATGCGGCTCGCACGTTCAAAGGCTCCGGCAAGCCGGGTCATATGGGCGATGTGCAGGTCACGCAGCAAGGTCTGCGCGTTGTCCGCGTAGACACCGAAAAGAACATCCTGCTGGTCAAAGGGGCAATCCCCGGCGCAAACGGCGGGCTGGTCATGATCAAGAAATTCAAACGCTAAGGAGGAACCTCACCCATGCCGGAAACCAAGTTACATAAAGCAGATGGCACAAGCGGGGGGAATGTTCCCCTCAGCGACACGCTATTCGCAGCAAAAATCAACCCAGGGCTGATGCACCAGGCGGTCGTCAACGAAGCGACTAACAGCCGTCAGGACACGCGCGATACCAAAACCCGCGCCGAAGTGGCCGGCGGCGGACGCAAGCCCTATCGCCAGAAAGGCACAGGCCGGGCGCGTCAGGGTACGATTTCGGCCCCGCACTACCGCCACGGCGGCATTGTGTTCGGACCGCATCCGCGCGATTTATCGGCCAAGCTGCCGAAGAAGGCCCGCCGTGCGGCTTTAGCCTCGGCGCTCACGACAAAGGCGGACGACGGCTCGATTATCGTGCTGGACGCAATCTTGATGGAGTCGCACTCGACCAAAACAGCGGCGGCGCTTTTGAAGTCGCTCGGCGTCCTCGGCAAAGCGCTGGTCGTGCTGCCGGAGACTAATCTCACGATCTACAAGTCGTTCCGCAATATTCCCGGTATCACTGTCCGGGTTGCCCCTGCGTTCTCGGTGCGGGATGTGCTGGACGCGAACCAGATCGTGATGACTCAAGGTGCTTTAGATGCGCTTGATGCCGTTTACGGCCCAAAAGTGGCGGCAAGCGAAACGCCGACGGAGGCAACAGAGTAATGAGTGCACTGACAAAAAGCCCGTATCAAGTTATCGTCCGGCCTATCGTCACCGAAAAGAGCATGAACGGCGGGGCGGACGGCAAGTATACATTCGTCGTCGCCCGTAATGCCAACAAGTACGAGATCGCGGAAGCGATTGAGCGCATTCAAGCGGACGGCAAGAACACAATCAACGTCGTCTCGGTCAACACTATGGTCGTCAAGGGCAAGACCCGCACGGGCCGCTTCTTCAAGCGCTCGAACAAGGGCCGCACTTCCGACTGGAAAAAAGCAATCGTGACTCTGAAGCCGGGCCAGTCCATTGAACTGGTTGAGGGAGTTTAAGTCTTATGGGCATCAAACGCTACAAACCAACAACACCGTCGCAGCGGTTCCGCACCGCGTCGGATTACGCCGAGCTGACGGCCTCCAAGCCGGAGAAGTCTCTGCTGCGTCCGAACAAGCACAGCGGCGGACGCAACAACAAGGGCCGGCGCACGGCGGTCAACACCGCTGGCGGCAACAAGACCCAGTACCGCATTATTGACTTCAAGCGGGATAAAGAAGGCGTCCCCGGCAAAGTCGCGACCATTGAATACGACCCGAATCGCTCGGCGCGTATCTGCTTGGTCCACTATGCCGACGGCGACAAGCGCTACATTTTGTGGCCCGTGAATCTTAAAGTCGGCGATGCCGTCATTTCCAGTGAGGCCGCCGACATCAAGCCCGGCAACGCGCTGCCGCTTCGGGCCATCCCCGTCGGTACGCTGGTGCATAACATTGAGATGGCCCCAGGCCGGGGCGGGCAAATGACCCGCACGGCAGGAGGCTCGGCGCAGCTTATGGCGAAAGAAGGCAAGTATGTTACCCTGCGCGTCGCGTCCGGTGAAACCCGCATGATCTTAGCCGAGTGCCGGGCGACCATCGGGCAGATCGGCAATGTCGAGCATGAGAACATCAAGCACGGCAAGGCCGGCAAGAAGCGCTGGCTCGGCGTCTATATGCACAACCGGGGCGTTGTTATGTCCCCACGCGACCACCCGCATGGCGGCGGCGAAGCGAAGTCTCCGGTCGGACGCAAAAAAGGCCCAGTGTCGGCAACCGGCGTTCGCGCCAACGGTTTCCGCACTCGCCGCAACAAGTCAACGCAGAAATTCATCGTTCGCCGACGCGGCAGCAAGTAAAGAGCCTCACCCCGGCACAAGTGCCGACCCTCTCCTTATTAAGGAGAGGGTGGGAGCGGAGCGAGCGGGTGAGGTCTAAGGAAACTAACTTATGGGACGTTCACTCAAAAAAGGTCCGTATGCGGACGCGAAGCTGCTTAAGCGCATTGACGACATGAATGCTCGCAATGAGAAGCGCATTATCAAGACATGGTCGCGCCGGTCCACCATCTTTCCGCAAATGATCGGCCACACGCTGGCCGTGCATGACGGGCGCAAGCATATCCCCGTCTTTGTGACGGAGAACATGGTCGGCCACAAGCTCGGCGAGTTCGCGCTGACACGCACCTTCAAGGGCCATGCCGGCTCCAAAGACACGCGGACGACGCGCCGCTAATTTAGGAGACACTTATGAATACCGCCGCACGAGACCGCGCTCTGCTGCCCACCGTCAAAGACGTGCTGGGGCGGACGCCGATCTCCAAGCTGAAATTAACCAAAGAAAAAGATGGCAGTTTGAAGATCCTGCTGCATTCCAGCCGTCCGAACACGGTGCGGATGGAGCTGCAGGAACTGACAAACGCGCTGAAAGAGCAGATCGGCGTAAGCCGGGAAGTCAGCATCGAAGTTGTCGCCGAAGCACGGGCTGTTGCCAAGTATATCCGCATGTCGCCCCGCAAGGCGCGGCTTGTGATCGACGTCATCAAGGGCAAGCGTGTCTCGGAAGCGCTTGCGCTGCTGCGTTTTATCCCGAACCAGGCCGCCGAGCATATCATGAAAGTGCTGATCTCGGCTGCCGCCAACGCAAACGACGGTTGGGGTGCCGGCAACGACGAGCTGAAGGTCCAGAACATTCTGGCTGACGGCGGTCCGAGCCTCAAGCGGGTCCGCGCCCGCGCTCAAGGCCGGGCGTACCGTATCCTGAAGCGGACCAGCCATCTGACGGTCATCCTGACGACGGCTCCGCCGGTCGCGGCTCGTCCGCGCCGCACGGCAGTCCAGGCTCCCGCGAAAGCAAAGGCCGCGCCGGGCAACGTTGCGCCAAAAGCACAGACAGTCACCGAGCAGTCGCGTGAGGAAGTCGGATTAGATTCACCAATCGCCACGCCGGCCAAAGAGAACCAGCAGGTTCCGGGTTCGGAGCAGGGCGAAGGCTCAACCGGCGATTCGGCAAACACGCCGGACAGCGGCAACGCGCCGAATGTCGGGCAGAAACCGGCGGCGGCAGAAACGACTCACTCAGAAGCAACAGAAATGGCCGACGAGGGCATTCATGCCGCTCCGGGCGAGACTTCCGAGATGCCGATGGAAGCAACACCCGTGAGTGCGTCGAATGCCTCGGAAGAAGACACCAGTGACCGTGCGCCGGACCCAGACGAAGGCGCGGACCAGAAACGGGAAGAGGGAGAATAACGCATGGGACAGAAAATTCATCCCGTCGGGTTCCGCGTCGGCGTGAACCGCGACTGGGAAAGCAAATGGTATCTGGACAAAGGCTACGCCAAAGCGCTGGTCGAAGATTTCCATATCCGTGACTTCATCAAGACGCGCAAAGAGCTTGTCAACGCTTCCATTGCCCGTGTTGAAATCGAGCGGGCGGCGAACCGGGTCAAAGTGACCCTACACACGGCGAAGCCGGGCATCATTATCGGGCGCGGCGGCAAGGGCGTAGACGATCTGCGGGCCATTCTGGAAGGCAAGTTCAAGAAGTCGTTCCAGGCGAATGTCAGCGAGATCCGGCACCCGGAGCTGGACGCCCAGCTTGTTTCCGAAAGCATCGCGCAGCAGATCACCAAGCGTGTTTCCTACAAGCGTGCCATGCGTCAGGCGGTCACCCGTGCGATGAAGCTGGGAGCCAAAGGCATCCGCATTCTCTGCTCGGGCCGCTTGAACGGCAGCGAAATGGCTCGCAAAGAAGGTGACCGACTAGGCAAGATTCCCCTGCACACGCTGCGGGCGGACATTGACTACGGCTTCTCGGAAGCGGGAACGACCTATGGCAATATCGGTGTTAAGGTCTGGATCTACAAGGGCGACATTCTGCCGGGTCAGAAGCGTTTGACGACAGCCGATATTGCACTTCAGCAGCAGCAGCAGCGGCGTCTGAACGCGGAAGAAGGCTTCGGCGATCGTGGTCCGAGCGGCGGACGCGGCGGACGGGGCGGCGCGGGCGGTGGTAATCGCGGCGGCGGTGGTCGCGGCGGCGCAGGCGGTGGACGCGGTGGGGGGGGCGGCTTCGGCGGCGGTGGACGCGGCGGCTCCGGCGGCGGTGGCGGCGGACGCGGCCCTGGCGGCGGCGGTGGATTTAGCGGCGGCGGTGGCCGTCCGGGTGGGGGTGGCGGCTTCGGCGGCGGGGGCGGACGCCCTGGCGGCGGCGGTCGTTAAAAAGGAACACAATCTATGTTAATGCCAAAGAAAGTCAAGTTCCGCCGTGTACACCGAGGCCGTCGAACCGGCCCGGCGTCAGGCGGCAACAAAGTGGATTTCGGCGATTTCGCCATTCAAGCCCTGGAAGCCTGCTGGATGACAAACCGGCAGATCGAAGCGGCGCGTATCGCGATGACCCGCAAAATCAAGCGTGGCGGAAAGATCTGGATCCGGGTCTTCCCGGACAAGCCGTTCACAAAGAAGCCCGCCGAAACCCGCATGGGCAAGGGCAAGGGCGCTCCTGAAGGCTGGGTCGCCGTGGTGAAGCCGGGCCGCATCTTGTTCGAGATGTCCGGCGTTCCCGAAGAGCTGGCAAAAGAAGCTATGCGCTTGGCCCAGCACAAGCTGCCGATTGCGACAAAGTTCGTCACCCGGCACGAGTCGGCAGTCCAGCTTCTGGCCCACACGCTGACCAGCGAAGAGCCGGAAGGCGAAGAGTACGCCGAAGCGGAACTGGTGGAAGTGGGAGCGGAGGATTAACTATGGCTGAGAAAACAAAAAGCCGGCGAGCCGCACTGCGCGGCATGAGCGATGCGGATCTCAATGCGGTTGTCGCAGAGGCTCACAAGAGCATCTATATGTTCCGCAAGGACCGCCTGAGCAAGCCGCAGGAAAACGTCAAGGTCGTCCACAATGCCCGCAAAGAAATTGCCCGCATTCTGACGATCAAGCGCGAGAAGCAGCTCGCGTCGGAAAGCAAGGGATAAGAGATGGCAGAAGAAACAGCAGTGCAGACGGAAGAAGTCCGCAACCGGCGCAAAACCCGCACCGGCGTCGTCAGCAGCGACAAGATGGAAAAGACCGTCGTGGTAACAATCGCGAATCTGGTTCGCCACCCGATGTACGGGCGTATCCTGAAGCGCGACAAAAAGCTCAAGGCACATGACGAGGCCAACGACGCCCATACCGGCGACACCGTCGAGATCATGGAATGCCGTCCTCTCAGCAAAGACAAATGCTGGCGCGTCATCCGCGTCGTCGAGCGAGCAAAATAACCTCCGCACCTGCGGAATGCTAGGGTCGGCTACAAAGCCGCTTATCTTCGCAAGAAGGTAGGCGGAACTGGGCCGGCAGCGCAAAGGAAAACAGAATGATTCAAGATTATAGCCGCCTTCGGGCGGCAGACAACAGCGGGGCGAGGGAGCTTCTCACGATCCGCGTTCTGAAAGGCTCTAACGCCAAATACGCCCATATCGGCGATATTATTGTGGCCGCAGTCAAGTCGGCAACGCCGGGCGCGGCGGTCAAGAAGGGCGACGTTGTCAAAGCGGTCGTCGTCCGCACCCGGCAGGCGATCCGCCGGCAGGACGGCTCGGTCATGCGGTTCGATGAGAATGCCGCCGTGGTCCTGACCAACAACCTTGCGCCGCGCGGCACCCGCGTCTTCGGACCGGTCGCCCGTGAGCTGCGAGACTCAAAATTTGAAGGCGCGATGAAGATTATCTCGCTTGCGCCGGAGGTGCTTTAAGATGTACACACCGCCAAAGAAAAGCGGCCCGCGCCGCAACATCCCCCAGTACACCGGCAAGATCCGTCTGCTGACCGGCGACACGGTCCGGGTGCTGGCTGGTAAAGACCGGGGCAAAGAAGGCAAGATCACGAAGGTCATGCGGGCCGAAGGCAAAGTCGTCGTAGACGGCCTGAACATTGTGATCAAGCACCAGAAGCCCAAAAACGCCGGTGCCCCCGGCGCAGCAGGGCAGGGCGGACGCATTGAACAGTCCATGCCGTTCCCGATCTCGAAAGTCCAGTTGGTAGACCCTGCCGACGGCAAGACCGCGACCCGCGTCGGGATCCGGACAAACGAAGTGGGGGAGCGCGTGCGCTTCGCCAAGAAGTCGGGAGGAGTAATCACCAATGGCTGACCCAATAAACTCTAACGAAATAAAGCCGACACTGAAGCAGAAGTATCAGGACGAGATCGTCCCAAACCTGCAAAAAGAGTTCGGCTACAAGAATGTCATGCAGGTTCCGCGCATTGAAAAGGTCGTGCTGAACATGGGAGTCGGCCAGGCCGGCCAGACCGGTGGCGACGCCAAGCAGCTTGACGGCGCAGTGAGCGACCTTGCAACCATCACCGGACAGAAGCCGGCGGTGACGCGGGCCAAGAAGTCCATTGCGAACTTCCGGCTGCGCCAGGGCGCACGCATCGGCGCGAAAGTGACTCTGCGCGGTGCTCGAATGTACGAGTTTTTGGACCGCCTGCTGAACGTCGCGCTGCCCCGTGTGCGTGACTTTGGCGGCATCAACCCGAACTCGTTTGACGGGCGCGGCAACTTTGCGATGGGCCTCAAAGAGCAGTTGACGTTCCCCGAGATTGTCTACGATAAAGTGGACAAAGTGCGCGGCATGGACATCATCATTGTTACCACTGCGCCGTCCGATGCCGAAGCGCGTTCGCTCTTGAAAGCCATCGGCGTTCCGTTCCGAGGTGAGAAGCAGGGCGAGCGGCTGCAATAGTCTTGCTCGCAGAGTAGATTTTGCGCGGATTTCAGGTATACTATTGCCTGTTTCCGCGCTCCGAGCGTATTCAAGAAGGGATGAACCTTTGGCAAAAGAATGCCTGATCCAGAAAGCAAAACGGACACCGAAGTTTTCGGTCCGTGCTTACAATCGCTGCCAGCTCTGCGGACGGGCGCATGGATACATGCGTAAGTTCAGCATCTGCCGCATCTGCTTCCGCGAGCTGGCGCATCAGGGCCTAGTCCCCGGCGTGACCAAGTCCTCCTGGTAGTACTGCATACACTTTAACAAGTAACGGCCATATCGGGACCTGTTGTGAGACAGGCCCGTCTGATGGGAGAAAATTATGCCGGTCTCAGATCCCGTCGGCGACCTTTTGACACGCATTCGGAACGCCAACAGCGCGAACCACGAGTCATTTGAAGTCGACTCCTCGAAACTAAAAATTGAAGTTGTCCGTATCCTGCATGAAGAAGGATACATCAAGTCCTACGAGATTATCAAGCAGCCGGTGCAGGACAACATCAAAGTCACCCTCAAATACGGTGCTCGGAACCGCGAAAAAGTCATTACGAACTTGAAGCGCGTCTCGAAACCCGGCCTGCGCGTTTACCGTTCGCACGACAAGCTGCCGACAGTCCTGCGCGGCCTCGGCATTGCCATTGTCAGCACGTCTCAGGGCGTTATGACCGCCAAGAAGGCCCGCAAGCTGGGCATCGGCGGCGAAGTCCTGGCATTCGTCTACTAAAGGAGCCTCCCATGTCTCGAATTGGAAAGCGGCCTATTCCGCTGCCGCAGGGCGTGGAAGTCAAAGCAGCCGCCGACGGCACTTTGACGGTCAAAGGTCCTAAAGGCACACTGTCCCGCCAGATCCACCCGCGCATGAGTGTGGAGATCGAAGAAGGTACGCTGCTTGTCAAACGCCCGACGGATCAGCAGGACGACCGCGCCCTGCACGGCCTGACCCGGTCTCTGGTCAACAACATGGTTGTCGGCGTCTCCGACGGCTACAAGCGTGTTTTGGAAATTGAAGGCGTCGGCTACCGCGCCGCCAAAGACGGCGCGAAGCTGGTCCTGAGTCTCGGCTTCTCGCATCAGGTTCCCGTGGAACCGCTGGAAGGCGTGAACTTTGAAGTGGGACAGGACACGAACACGCGCCGCCCGTTCATCACAATCAGCGGCATTGACAAAGAGTCAGTCGGCCAGCAGGCCGCTGTGATCCGCAAGCTGAAGCCGCCAGAGCCTTACAAGGGCAAGGGCATTCGCTACCAGGGTGAAATCGTTCGCCGCAAGGCTGGCAAGAGCGGCAAGGCCGGCGGTAAAGGCGGCGGCAAGGGCGGCAAGAAGTAAGTCTTTCAAGAACCCCTCCCGCTCGTTCCTCACTCCCTCCCCTGTTAGGGAAGGGCTAGAGAAATGTAGGACATAGAGGCGGACGCTTCCGGTCTTGGCCTGCTCTTTACCGCCCTTCCCTAACAGGGGAGGGAGTGAGGAACGAGCGAGAGGGGTTCTTTAATATTCGGCTCATAACGCGGACGCTGAAACGTCCGTGACACGGGTGGGCCAAGAGGAAACTCGGCATTATGGCACAAATCAACAAAAACGAGTCGCGGCAGAAGCGGCATATTCGGGTGCGGAAGCGCGTTCTCGGGACGCCTGACCGGCCCCGGCTGAACGTCTACCGCTCGTCCAACAACATCTACGCGCAGATCATTGATGACCTGGCAGGCCGGACCCTAGCGGCGGCTTCTTCGCTGGATACGTCTTTGAAGGGCGATACGCCTTCTAAAAGCGCGGGCGGCAACATTGAAGCAGCTAAGTCTGTCGGCGCATTGGTCGCCGAGCGGGCGAAGACAGCCGGTGTCTCCAAAGTAGTCTTCGACCGCGGCGGCTACCTTTATCATGGGCGTGTACAGGCTCTGGCCGACGCGGCACGCGAGAATGGACTAGATTTCTAAATGGCACTTATTAACCCGGATACGCTGAACCTTGAAGAGCGTGTCATTCAAACAAACAAAGTCCAAAAGACCCATAAGGGTGGCCGGACTATGTCGTGGAGCATTCTGGTCGTTGTCGGCGACGGCAACGGCTATGTTGGGGCCGGCATCGGCAAGGCCCGCGCCATCCCGGACGCGATCCGCAAAGGCGTGGAAGCGGCCCGCAAGAGCCTTGTCCATGTCCCGATGGTCGGCGCAACCATTCCGCATGATGTGCTGCTGCGGCAGGGTGGGGCGGAAGTCCTGCTGAAGCCCGCTTCGCCGGGTACAGGCGTTGTGGCCGGCGGCTCGGTCCGCGCCATTTTAGAAGCGGCAGGCGTGCGGGACGTTCTAGCGAAGTCGCTAGGATCCTCCAACAAAGTCAACACCGCTTGGGCGACAATCGCCGCCCTGAAGCAGCTCAAGCGGGCCACGGATGTGGCACGTTTGCGCGGCCTGAATGTCAACGATTTGGTCTCCAAAGCGGTTGCTGACGCGGCCCGCGAAGCGGAGCAGGAAGACTCGGCCGCCGGCATCGCCAGCGTCGTGACCGACGAACCTACTGTCATCTCTTCCACGGGAGCCGAAGCGCCTGCGGCGGCGACACCCGAGACCGAAGTTTCTTCAAACGCTGTTGGCGTGGTTGACGCGGCGGATGTCGCGCAGGCCAGCGCCACGACTACGCCTGAAGGGGGAGCATAACCCATGGCCGAACTCAAAATTACTCTGACCCGCAGCTTGATTGGTTACGAGAAAAGCCAGCGCCTGACGGCGCGGGCGCTCGGCCTGAACAAAATCGGCTCCAGTGTCACGCAGCCTGATTGTGCACCGATCCGGGGCATGATCAAAAAGATTACGCACGTCCTCACTGTTGAGGCGGCGGACGGCCAAATCCTGTCAAAGCCGGCAGCGAAAATTGGCCGTAAAAAGCATTATGGTCCGCATGAAGGACTCGGAGTTGGACAATGAACCTTTCTGAACTGAAACCAAACGAAGGCGCACGTAAAGAGCGCAAGCGTATCGGGCGTGGCCCCGGCTCCGGCACGGGCAAAACATCCGGCGGCGGCCATAAAGGCGACAAAGCACGCGGCAACACTAAGCCTGGCTTTGAAGGCGGTCAGACGCCCCTCCACCGCCGCCTGCCGCAGAACCGTGGCATCGCGGGCAAAGGCGGCTTCAATGCCCCGCCGAAGACGCCTTTTACTGTCGTCAATTTAGGTGCATTGGAGCGCTTTGAAGATGGCGCAACGGTCACGCCGGAAACTCTGCTGGATGCGGGCCTGATCGGCGACATCAAGAACACCGTTAAGATACTCGGTGACGGCGAGCTGACCAAGAAGCTGATCGTCCGCGCCGGGCAGTTCTCGAAGAGTGCGGCAGAAAAGATCGCGGCAGCTGGCGGCACGACCGAGATCTTGTAAGCGAGATTTTGTAACTGAGGCAAACTGATGGCAGTCAAAAGACCAGGTACGAATATTCCGCCGTCCTCCCCGCTTGCGGGACGGAGCGGCGGAGGCGGCGGACGAAGCGTGACCCGAAGCGGTTCCAATACGCCGTTTATCGAGGCGATGGTGGCGGCGTGGGCGATCCCCGAATTGCGGCGGCGTCTGCTGTTCATCTTCGCGATGTTCGCCGTGTATGTGGTCGGGCTGCATATTCCGCTGCCGGGCATCAACACAAACGCGCTGTCGGCGCTGTTTAAGAGCGGCGGCATCTTGAACCTGGTGGACGTGTTTTCGGGCGGGGCATTGAAGCGGTTTACGGTCTTTGCGATGGGCATTGTACCGTACATCAACGCTTCGATCATCATGCAGCTCTTGACGTTTGCGATCCCGTCTTGGCAGGAGCTATCAAAAGAAGGCGAGTCAGGCCGGAAGCGGATCGCCCAGTATACGCGCTACCTGACGATGGGACTGGCACTGGCGCAGTCTATCGGTTTTGTAATCTACCTGCGGCATGGCGGGGCGCTGTCGTCCAATATCGGCCTCAACATTGAAGTCGTCGTGACGATGATGGCTGGCACGGCGTTCCTGATGTGGCTGGGAGAGCAGATTACCGACAAGGGCATCGGCAACGGCATTTCGCTGATCATCTTCTGCGGCATCATGGTTCGCCTGCCGGGACAGCTTATTGCGACCGCGCAGGAAGTCGCCGCGGGGACGGTCAAGCCCTGGCAGGCACTGATTTTGATTGTCGCGTTCTTTGGGACAGTGATCGGCATTGTCTTTGTGACGCTGGGCCAGCGAAAAATCCCGATTCAGCATGTTCGCAAGATTGTCGGCAACAAGATGTCGCAGGGCGGCACGTCTTACCTGCCGTTCCGCATTGCGTCGGCGGGCGTTATCCCGATCATCTTTGCGCTGTCTATTCAGCTTTTGCCGGCGACTTTCGCGACGTTTGTACCGGCGACGACGCCGCTAGGCCAGCTCCTGCACAACGCGACAAACTGGCTTTCGCCGGGCAAGAACCCAATTACGGGCCTCGTGTACGCGGCGATCATCGTGTTCTTCACCTACTTCTATACGTCGGTGACAATGAACATTGAGCAGATGGCGGACGACCTGAAGAAGTACGGCTCGTTTATTCCCGGCATCCGGCCCGGCAAAGCGACGATGGATTACCTGGATAAAGTGATGACGCGCATTACTTTGGCCGGGGCGCTGTTCCTGGCGCTGATCGCGCTGCTAAACTACTGGATTCCGGAACTGACCGGCACCGTGGCGACATTCACGCTCGTTGGCGGCACATCGCTGCTTATCGTTGTCAGCGTTGCACTGGACACGATGCAGGCAATTGAAGCGCAGCTACTTATGCGTAACTACGAAGGGTTTATCCGTTAGTGCGTCTGGTTCTGCTGGGGCCACCCGGTGCGGGCAAGGGAACGCAGGGGCAAGCTCTCGCGCATATTTACGGGGTGCCGCACATTGCGACCGGCGACATCGTCCGGGATCATATTGCACGGCACACGGAATTCGGGCGCAAAGTGGAGGCCGCAATCGCTGCCGGGAACTTCGCGTCTGATGAAGACATTTTGTACTGGGTATCGGTACGCTTGGCCGAGGCCGACGCGCAGGTAGGCTACATCTTAGATGGTTTTCCGCGTGATGTCGCTCAGGCCGGAGCATTCAACCAGGTGGTAGATGCCGTTGTGGATCTCGAGATTGCGGAAGACGCGCTAATTGAGCGGCTTTCGGGGCGGCTGATTTGCCCGGTTTGTGATACTGTCTACAACGCGCAGCAGCATCCGCCGAAACAGCCCGGCATCTGCGATAATGAAGGAGCGGCACTGGTGCGCCGCCCCGACGACGAACCGGCTTCTGTGCGCCGCCGCCTGCAAGTATATCGAGACTTGACTGCCCCGCTGCAAGCCTATTATGAGCGTCTGGGCCTGCTACGCCGGATTGACGCGCTGGGTGATCCAGGGGCTATTACGGGCCGCATTCAAATTGCCCTTGCAAAATGACGCCGGAGAAGGTATACTACGCGGATGATTCGCCTGAAGAGCGCGGAAGAGATAGAAATGATGCGCCGGGCGGGCCGCGCAGTCGCGGAAGCCCTGGCGGCAATGCGGGATGCCATCGTACCAGGCGAAACGACGACACTGGATTTGGATGAAGTCGCGGCGGAAGTATTGAAGAAGCGCGGAGCGAAGCCAGCGCTTCTGGGGTACAAGCCCTCGTTCAGCCGGGTGCCGTACAAGCACAACACCTGTATTTCGGTCAACAATGAAGTGGTGCATGGTGTTCCAAGCGGCAAGCGCGTCTTAATAGAAGGCGATGTCGTCAGCTTGGACCTCGACGCTTCGATTGACGGCTGGTGCGCCGATGCGGCGCTGACGGTTCCTGTGGGAACGGTCTCGATTGCAGCAAAGAACCTGCTGACGGTTTCGCGGGAAGCGCTGTTCAAGGGGATCTCCCAGGCCCGTGTCGGTAACACCGTGGGTGACATCAGTGCCGCGATCCAGCGCCACGCCGAGCGCAGCCGCTACGGCGTTGTGCGCGATCTAGTGGGACATGGGATCGGGCAGACGCCGCATGAGGACCCGCAGGTTGCCAACTACGGCAAGCCGGGGCGCGGAGAGCGTCTTCGGGCGGGCATGACCATCTGCATTGAGCCGATGGTTAACATTGGAAAACACGATGTCGCGCATCACAAAGGCGATGTCTGGACGATCTTTACCTCGGATGGGTCCCTGTCGGCCCATTTCGAGCATACTGTCGCAATCACTGACGACGGCCCTGACATACTCACGTTGCCGCCGTCACAGGAGAAATAACAGAGTTTATGGCTCGAAGACCACGTAAACAGCACGTCGCCCGTGATGAGCGCCGCGCTGAAGAATCAGAAACTTACGCGAAAGAAAAGGCAATCGAAGTCGAAGGCGCAATCGCTGAGACATTGCCCAACGCCATGTTCCGCGTCAATTTAGAAGGCGGCCATGTCGTGCTGGCTCAGGTCAGCGGCAAGATCCGCATGAACTTCATTAAGATTTTGCCGGGTGATCGGGTCAAAGTAGAGCTTTCGCCCTATGACCCGACCCGTGGCCGCATTTTGTACCGCTACAAGTAGGCCAGAACTTACTAGGAGAATGAAATGAAAGTACGGCCATCCGTCAAGAAGATTTGTGACAAGTGCAAAGTGATCAAGCGCGACGGCGTCGTGCGCGTGATCTGCGTCATCAAGAAACACAAGCAGCGCCAGGGTTAATCTCCGGCTATTACCGCAAGACACGATTAGGAGGCATCTTTTGGCACGTATTGCAGGCGTTGACCTACCCCGCGACAAGCGGGTAGAGTACGCGCTCCTTTCCATTTTCGGGATCGGGCTGACCAGCAGCCGGGACATTCTGGCGAAGAACGGCGTGAGCGTGGATACCCGCGTTCGCGACCTGACCGAGTCGGAAGTCAACTCGCTCCGCGAGACGATCGAGCGCGAGTTCCGGGTAGAAGGCGACCTCAAACGCCAGATCACGATCAACATACGGCGCTTGCAGGAAATAGGCTGCTACCGTGGCATCCGGCATCGCCGAGGCCTGCCCGTGCGCGGCCAGAAGACCAAAAGCAATGCCCGTACCCGCCGTGGCCCGCGCCGCGCCGTGGCTGGTAAAAAGAAGATTAAGAAGTAAACACTGAACCCGCGCTTTTGCGGGTCCTGTACCGCCCCTCTCACTTATGTTAAAGAGTCTCATTAGAGACTCACGAAGTGAGTTGGGACGGGATGATAGGAGACATCTCAGACCGAATGGCACAGAAGAAAACAACAACGCGGCAGAAGCCGAAAGAGAAAAAGAATATCGCACAGGGGATTGTGCATATCCAAAGCACGTTCAATAACACAATCGTTTCGATTACTGATGTCAAAGGCAACTTGATTTCCTGGGCCAGCGCCGGCTCCGTCGGCTTCAAAGGCTCGCGCAAAGGCACCCCGTTCGGCGCACAGCTTGCTGCCGAGAAGGCCGGGCGCATCGCGCAGGACAACGGAATGCGCCGGGTGGACGTTCATGTCAAGGGGCCGGGATCAGGCCGCGAGACCGCAATCCGCGCCCTGCAGGCTGTCGGCATCGAAGTTGGCATCTTGAAAGATGTGACCCCGATCCCGCACAACGGCTGCCGCCCCCCGAAGCGCCGCCGGGTCTAAGTCCCGCACCCTATTTGCCCTCGCTTTTATTTGGAGAACAAGAAACCGATGACCGCTGTGAAAAAAGGACCAGTCTCAAAATCTGGAGATGCCCGCTGCCGGCAGTGCCGCCGCGAAGGCATCAAGATGTATTTGAAGGGCGCACGCTGCTACACCAAGAAGTGTGCCATCGAGCGCCGCAACTACCCGCCGGGCATGCACGGTCAGGGAATGCAGAAGAAGACCACCGAGTACGCCCATCAGCTTCGTGAAAAGCAGAAGATGAAGCGGACTTATCGCGTTCTGGAGCGCCCGTTCCGCAACTATGTGGAGGAAGCCCTGCGCCGCAAAGGCGTCACCGGCGAGAACATTTTGTCCCTGCTGGAAACCCGGCTGGACAATGTCATCTACCGGCTCAATTTGGGCGCGTCTCGTGCTCAGGCCCGGCAGTTTGTTTCTCACGGCCACTTCCTGGTCGACGACAAGCGCGTAGACATCCCGTCGTACCAGGTGCGTGTCGGCGAAGTGATTACCGTCAGCGACAACAGCCGCAAGATGCAGCCGATGCTGGACTCGCTGCGCGGCATGGGGCGGCGCATTCCGGAGTGGCTGACGTTTGACGCCAACTCGCTGACTGGCCGCGTGGTTGCCCTGCCGACCCGCGAGATGATTGACACGGATGTGACCGAGCAGTTGATCGTTGAGTATTACTCGCGATAACGCTCAGTCCTTGCCTCCGGCACCGCGCCTTTGCCGGGATGAGAACCCGCCGATCCCGGCGGGTTTTCGCCTGTTGCCGCGCGTGTGCCGGATGACCCGAAGGAGTTACGAACAGATGCCCGAGACAATGGCAATGGCAACGGATCCGGCTGCTCCACGTATCGAAACGCTGGAGCAGACCGAGACTTACGGAAAATTTGTGGTGGAACCGCTGGACCGGGGCTACGGCGTCACGCTGGGCAACTCCCTGCGCCGCGTCCTGCTGTCGTCCATTCCCGGCGCAGCGGTGACTTCCATCAAGATTGACGGCGTCCTGCATGAATTCTCGACCATCCCCGGCGTCAAAGAAGACACAACCGAGCTGATCCTGAACCTGAAGGACCTATACGTCAAAGTGCATGGCCTGGCAAAAGCCACCGCGAACGGCACCGAGCCGGAGCCGGTCGTCATCAAGATTGACGTCACTGGGCCGGGGCATGTGACCGGCGCGGACATTCAGTGTCCCAGTGATGTGGAGATTGTTAACCCAGAAGTGCATCTTGCGACTTTAGCGGATGACAAAACGCATCTCTCGATGGAGCTAACTGTCAAGCTTGGTAAGGGCTATGTTTTGCCCGAGAAGCAGGACAAAAGCAAGCAAGTCATTGGCAATATCCCGATTGGCGCGTCCTTTACGCCGGTTCGCAAGGTCTCGTTCAATGTCGAGTCCACGCGCGTCGGCTTCAAGACAGATTTCGAGCGGCTGACGCTGGAAGTCTGGTCCAACGGCACGATGGCCCCCGGCGAAGCGTTAAGCCAGGCTGCCGAGCAATTAGAAGCCTTGTTCCACCGCTTTGTCGAGTTCCCGCAGGGGCTGGGCGGGCGGATTGGCGGCTCTAACGGCACGTCGTTCCCGGTCGGTGTTCCCGGTGCGCCGGATGCACGGATCGAAGAGCTTGACTTCTCGGTGCGTACTTATAACTGCCTTAAGAAAGCGAGTGTGCTGACAATCGGCGACCTGCTCCAGATTTCCGAAAGCGAGCTGATGCAAATCCGCAACTTCGGCAAGAAGTCGCTGACCGAAGTGCGCGAAAAGCTGTCTTCGCTTGGGCTGAGTATTCTGGGCGCGACAGATGACGATACGGCTTACGGCGACGAAGACGACGCCGATGATGACGATGACGCGGCAGCCGCAGAATCCGACGAAGATTAGGTCTGACGAAGACTAGTTACTACAAAGGAACTTTGTTATGAACCACCGTATTGGAGGCCGCAAGTTCGGCCTGCCGAGCGACCAGCGCCGGGCGCTCTTGAAAAGCCTGGTCCGGGCACTGTTCGTCTACCAGACGATCCAGACCACCGAGACCCGAGCCAAAGATGTTCGGTCCATCGCTGAAAAGCTGATTACGGGAGCGCGTGTGGACACGGTCCATGCCCGCCGCCTGGCCCGCGCCTACTTAAGCGACGAAACGCTGGTGCATCACCTGTTCACGCAGATCGCGCCGGAGTTCAAGACCGGCTCGGGCTACACTCGCACCGTCAAAATCGGCGTTCGGCGCGGCGATGCGGCTCCCATCGTGCAGTTGTCGCTGGGAACCGACCGGGTGTTTGGGATGCCGGTGACGCCGGAGAAGACCGGCCAGCCGAACCGGGTTCGTTAGTCTGGGCTTATCGGTGCGAACGCTCAAGCTGACGGTGGAATACGACGGCACGGAGTTCAGCGGCTACCAGCGGCAGGGACAGGGCGAGCGCACTGTGCAGTCGGTGCTGGAAGAAACGCTGCACCGGCTGGTGCCCCGCGAGGACATTACACTTCACGGCGCGGGCCGGACCGACATCGGTGTTCATGCGCTTGGGCAGGTTGTGTCGTTTCAGACCCAAAGCAGCCTGCCGCTGGAGCGCTGGGCGATTGCCTTGAACTCGCTGCTACCGCCGGACACTGCTGTTGCCAAAGCCGAAGAAGCCGCGCCGGAGTTCCATGCCCGCTTCTCCGCGAAGCAGCGCACTTACGGCTACTTGATCTGGACCCGCCGCACCCGTTCTGCCCTCTGGGGCCGGTACAGCCTGCATTACCGGGGCGAGTTGGATGTGGAGCGGATGCGCGAGGCTGCACAACTGCTTGTCGGGGTGCATGATTTCGCAGCCTTTGCCCGCTACGGCGGCAATCCGGGCCGGACAACCGTGCGCGACCTGCGCCGGCTGTCCGTGCGGCGTGTGCCGAACGGCCTGCTGGTGACGGCAACGGCGAACGGCTTTCTACGGACTATGGTCCGCAACCTAGTCGGCGGCCTGATTGCGGTCGGCTCCGGCAAAGCGGAAGCCGAGACTTTGGAAGAGATACTTGCCACGCGCGACCGGGTGCTGAACCCGATCCCCCCTGCCGCGCCGCAGGGCCTGTGCCTGCTGCGCGTTGACTACTAATTGCTGATTACTACTTGGAGAAACAAAATGTCGACTTATAGCGCCAAGCCGCTGGAAATGGAACAGAACCGGAAATGGATTGTCCTGGACGCTACTAATCAGTCCATGGGCCGGCTGGCAGTGGAAGCCGCCAAAATCCTGCGCGGCAAGAACAAGCCGGAATGGACCCCGCACGTGGACTGCGGCGACCATGTCATCATCATCAATGCTTCCAAAGTGATGCTGACCGGCAACAACAAAAAAGATGAGCCGATCTACCGGCACACACTGTATCCTGGCGGTATCCGCAGCGTCACCCGTGGCCGCGAGATCGAGAAAGACCCGGTCGTCGCCATGATGCGCGTCGTCAAGGGAATGCTGCCGCATAACACGCTGGGAGCGCAGACGCTCAAGAAGCTTCGCGTCTACGCCGGAGCCGAGCATCCGCATCAGGCGCAGAAACCGCAGGACATTGCTTAAACTCGCTCGCTTTTAGGGAACAATTATGGCAGAAACTACAACACGCTACTATGGAACAGGCCACCGCAAGAACGCCACGGCAAAAGTCTGGCTGTCGTCAGGACCGGGCAACATCACGGTCAACAACCGCACGACCGGCCAGTATTTTGGACGCGCGTCTTTAGAAGCGCTCATCATGCAGCCGTTTGAGGTCACGGAGACTATGGGCCGCTTTGACGTCTTCATCCGCGCCCTCGGCGGCGGCATCTCCGGCCAGGCTGGCGCGGTGCGCCACGGCATCGCCAAAGCCCTGGTCGAGTCCGACCCCGATCTGCGCCCTGCCCTGCGGAAACTTGGCTACCTGACCCGCGATCCGCGCGTCAAAGAGCGCAAAAAGGCAGGTCGGAAACGTGCGCGTCGTGGTTTCCAGTTCAGCAAGCGCTAAGAAGTTGTCGGCGAAGTCGATTGCCGGGAACTTTCGCTGGGGTCTGCCGTCGTAAGAGAACAATACCCCGCGAGTAAGAAGGGCGAGAAAATCCGATGCTTCCCCTGGCGTTTGGGGCAAGTCCCCCGGACATTGCGATCATTTTAGTGCTGGCATTGTTTATCTTCGGGCCGAAAAAGCTGCCGGAAATCGGCAAGCAGATCGGGCAAGCCATGCGCGAGATGCGGAAGATCACGGAAGAGCTGACGGGTGCGGCGCATTCGGTCAGCTCGGAAGTGGAAAGCGTCTACAAACCTGTCATGTCGCCCCCGCATGAGTACGGCAACCCGTACTCGGGAACAAGCAGCGCGACGGTGGAAAAAGCGGCGACGCGCAAAACTTACGATCAGGACCCAGCTGACCTGATGGCTCCGGTCGTTCATCCGGCGCTCAAGCCCGAAGCTGGGCATGAGGCTCACTTAGAGATGACGTCTGACAGCGGCGTCTCAGACGCCGCGGACAAGAAAGGACACTGACATGCTTCCCTTAGCATTTGGTTTTGGCGGCCCCTGGGATATGGCAATTTTGGGTGCAGTAGCAATTGTGCTGTTTGGCGGCTCGCGGATCTCCGGTCTGGGAAAATCGCTTGGTGAAAGCATTAGAGAGTTCAGAAAGGCAACAAACGACGACGATAAAGTCGCCGCGCCCCCTGTCGTGCCGGCAGCGTCCTACCCGCAGGAGCCTCCGGTAACGGCAGGCGTTAAGACTGAGGAGAAGCCGTAGCGTATGAACGCCTTTCAGATTATTCTGCTGGTCCTGCAAGCGCTGATCAGCATCGCGCTGGTCCTGCTGGTCATGTCCCAGACGACGAAGAACGAGGGCCTGACCGGCACTATCGGCGGGAACGTCAGCGCGAACTTCAAGGGCAAGCCCGGCTTTGAGGAGCGCCTGCAAAACTACACGCGCTATATTGGGATCGCGTGGTTTGTCATCAGCATTCTTGTCGGCGTCGCGTTCCGCGGCTCTGCTTAGCGTTCCTCTTCATAGATTGACGTTCCTCTTCATAGATTGTAAAAGCGCCTTGCTGGATTAACCGGCAGGGCGCTTTTTGCACGCCATTAGCAGTCGAGGGCGTGAACGCCCTCGCTAGGGTTTTATTGGGGTGGGGGGCGCAGACGCCAAGCCGCCACCTGCTGCACTGGTCAGCACTGGCTACCCGGAGGGCAGACCCGGAGGGCGTGGCGGAAGAGCGAGACAAGAAGCGCGTCTTACTCTTGTCCCTTACCCTCGGGACCTTAGCGTCATCGCTCCCTAGCGAGGGCGTTCACGCCCTCGTTCTTTAATGTCCTTCGTTTCCCGTCCATTTACTCGCTTCGCTTAAGCCGCTTTGCGGTTGCTCTGCTCGCGGGTCCACTCCCACTCAGAAGTCTCCGCCAGCGTAGCAGCGCTCTCGTAGGGGTCTTCCTGTGCGGTGGCAACGATATAAGAATAAAATGCAACGGCGGAAAGCATATATCCGGCGGCAATCCAAAAGAACATGGCAGCACTCTCCTTTGAGTCTATTATCGGCGGTTCCCGCTTTTTCAGTTATGGTAATTGTACGGCAAAAAATTCTCACGACATGAGAATTTTACAACATCGGATTTCGCACTCCTCGCATTTTATTGAGAGTCGCTGCCAGTTAAGATATAATAGAGGTGTAAGAAGTGACGACGAGTGGTTCTACTCTTAGAATTGGTTTAGTGAGAGGAATATGATGGACACTTTACTGGAAACAAACGCCGCTGTCGAGAGTGTACGGCAGGCTTATGATGGTACTTCCGATCGTCCCCGCCCTGAATGGGTACGCGGCACCTGCCCGCAATGCGGCGATGAACTTGTTAGCAACTGCTATTATGTTGGTGGGCGCGGCTACTTGGTTGTACACGATTGCTGGAGCAGCCTCGGCGACAACCCGGTTTGCGGCTACCGCAAGGTGCTTTAGAGCACAAGGCCAGGGAAGGGAGTTATGCCATGGATACAAGGCGTTTAAACAATCAGCAGCGCACAACCCGCTGACATATAGAGATGACGCTGATACTTGACTTGGTTTAAGGAGAATTGATGATGAGCTATGAGATGAAGAATGACGGCGCAGGCCGCGAAGTGACGAAGATCCAGATCTACCGGTTTGTCGCCAAAGACAAGCTGCTGGACATCACCGATCTGCTGGCCTTTGACCCCAAGCGCAGCAAGATCGCGTTCACGCTGGTGGAGCTGGACGAAAGCAACAAAGCGTCCCAGCGGGTCCGGCATTATGTGGACGCCGACGACATGAAGCTGGTCTGCACGGACCTCTTGGCGGGGACGTTCACGAGCTTTGAGGACCAGAAGGGCAGCGCCCACGACGACTACACCGAGGCGCGTGTGCTGTCGTTTAAGAAGGAAGCCAAGTACCGGCAGCCGTTCGTGCTTCGCATTGACAACGGTCAGGGCGAAGTCTACGGCCAGGGCCAGGTCAAGATGGTCAAAGCGACGGACAGCCTGACGCTCCAAATGCCGGAGTTTGAGGCCCGCAAAATGGCGCTTGTCGTGCTGGACTATATTCACCAGTGGGAAATGATCCACTTCCGCAAGCGCCAGGAAGCCCGGACAGTGACGTTCACGCCGACGGCGGAAGCGGTAGAAGCCGACCAGATCGCGGCGTAGTCAGTAGATACAAGAAAAGTCCCCGAGCAGAATGCTCGGGGGCTTTTTCTATGACTTGCTCATTTTGCGACCTGCTTATCGAACAGTCACCGGCTCTTCCACTTTAGCCTGCCGGTTATCGTAGTGGTTTCGCAGCAGGCGCGGCGTCTCACTTTCAATCGCCGTGCGCCCGAAGATCGTGTCCAGCGTCCATCCCGTCACGACACGGAACTTGCGGCTCCAATGCGGGATTTTGACAAGGTAAGTCCCGCGCCACAGGAACCAGGCGATAATCCCGGAGAACTTGAAAACTTTGATCTGTGCGACCGCCGTTTGATGGCCCAAGTTGACAAACTCGCCCAGGGTGCGGAACAGGAACGGCTTCGGCTGTTTCCCGCGCAGGGTGCCTAAAATGTTCCGCGCCAGCGTCACCGCTTCCCGCTCGGCGTTCTGCGCGGTGGCGGTGTAGGGCCGGCCTTCTTCAAGCTGGTTGGGGATATTAGCGCAGTCGCCCATCGCCCAAACGTCGTCCATGCCCTTGACCTGCATCGTCGGCTCGGTCATAATCGCGCCTTTTTTTGTTTTTTCGCACTGCAGGGTCTGCGTCAGCGGCGAGGGGATAATGCCGGCGGACCACAAAACTGTGCGTGTTGGGATAAACTCGCCTTTACTGAGCGTCACGGAGCGCTCATCAATCTTGTCAATCTTCTGGCCCAGCCGCATCTCGATCCCACGCTTCTGGAGCTGCCGAATGGCGTACTTAGCGAGCGACGGATCAATGGTCGGCAGGATCTCTTCGGCCATGTCTGCCAGCACCACGCGGATTTCATCGGGACGCACACGCGGGTAACCGCTGGCGGCTTCCTTCATCAAGTCGCGAATAGACCCGGCCGCTTCCACACCCGTGTAACCTGCGCCCACGACCATGATCGTCAGGAACGCCCGCCGGGCGACGCCGTCGGTCTCTTCATTGGCCTGTTCCAGCGTTGCCATCAAATGGTTCCGCAGCAGCGTCGCATCGTCCAGCGATTTCAGCGTGAACGCATGGCGCTCCACATTCTCCTGACCGTGGAATGACGTTGTGCTGCCGAGGCTGAGGACCAAATGGTCAGCCTGCACCGTCTCCATTTCGTCCGTCAGAGGCCGCCGATAGGTGACGCTTTTCGCGGCTAGATCAATGTTAGTCACTTCGCCCATGATGAAGTTGGTCTTTTTCAGGAACGCCCGGATCGGCGAGATAATATCCGCTTCGTCCAGCACTCCACCCAAAACTTCGGTCAGAAACGGCGTGAACAGCAGAAAGTTGTCGCGGCTAATCAGGGTGACTTCAACAGACTCCCCCAGCTTCCGCTCTTTTTCCAGTGTCTGCGCGACTTTCAGGCCGCCAAAACCGCCTCCGACAATGACTACTCGTGTTTGTGGCATGTCTGCCTGTCTCCTCTATAATACTGCTCCTTAGTATACCCGATTTAATCCGTGAAAAAAATCACAATATAGCGCAGCCCGCGAGAATTGCGTATGATAGCCTTATGAGGAATACTCGATTTGAAAACCCCTGGCAGACACGCGGCAGCCGGGAAGTCTATGTCAACCCGTGGATCCGCGTCCGCGAAGACCATGTCATCCGCGCCGACGGCCAGGACGGCATCTACGGCGTGGTTGAGTTCCAGAGTTATGCCCTCGGCATCGTCCCCATCTTTGATAATGGTGACACGCTCTTAGTAGGCCAGTGGCGCTATCCGCTTGGCCTCTACTCCTGGGAAATCCCCGAGGGCGGCGGCTCGCTCTCGGTTCCGCTGCTGGAGAGCGCCCAGCGTGAACTCGCCGAAGAAACCGGCCTCACGGCGTCAGGGTGGACCGATCTCGGCCTCTTTCACCTATCCAACTCCGTCACCAATGAAACCGGCCAAATCTTCCTGGCCCAAGACCTCACCGCCGGCGATGCTCAGCCGGAAGGCGATGAAGTCCTGTCTGTGCGCCGCCTGCCGCTGACCGAAGCCTACGCGATGGCACTGGACGGGCGCATCACCGACGGCGTTTCCATCATTGGTTTGGCGCGGGCAGTGAGCTTCTTAACATCTACTTGACATACATAAGTATCTGATGTATAATTGCTACAGTGTTCCGCGAGGAGAAAAGTCCGGTGTCAGATGCGCCCGCCATTGAAGCTGATTCGCTGTGCAAAAAGTTCGGCTCCCGCTGGGCTGTTCAGGATGCTTCCCTCCGGCTTGAGCGCGGCCAGGTTCTTGGCCTGATCGGCCCCAACGGCGCAGGTAAGACAACGCTCCTGCGGATGCTTGTAGGCTTGATCCGCTCCACAAGCGGCTCGGTCAAGCTGTTCGGGCATGATGTCCATCGGGAATTTGAAAGAGCGCTTTCCCCTGTGGGAGCGATCATTGAAACGCCAGAAATGTACAAGTTCCTGACGGGTCGCCAGAACTTGGCCCAGTACGCGCGGATGCGCTCTGATGTCAGCCGGGACAGGATCGCCGAAGTCATTCACTTTGTCGGCCTCGATGACCGTATTGGTGAAAGGATCACGCGCTACTCCCTCGGGATGCGCCAGCGCCTCGGCATCGCTCAGGCCCTGCTGCACCGGCCCCGCCTGCTGATCCTGGATGAGCCGACAAACGGCCTGGACCCCGCTGGAATGCAGGACCCGCGCCAGATGATCCGCCGCCTCGCAGACGAGCAAGGCATGGCCGTTCTGGTGTCAAGTCATCTGCTCCATGATGTGCAGGCGGTTTGCGACTCGGTCGCCATCATCAAAAACGGCTCACTCATCGCTGCCGGTGACACCGCTTCGTTCCTCCAAAGCGGCGCTGCTGCGTTTCGGTTTGCAGTCAGTGGTGTCGCCCGCGCCTCCGCTCTCAGCACTCAGCAGGGGTGGCATGTCCGCGCATCTGACAGCGCAGCCGGCTTCTTGGTCGTCGAGTCGCCGCAGCCGCCCGAGACGCTGAATACGCTGCTCGTTCAGGCCGGGATAAGGGTCTCCCGCATTGAGTCCATGCAGCGCACGCTGGAAGAAACATTTTTAGAGCTTACCACTGAGGAGGCACCAGAAGCGCATTGACCGGACTGATCCACAACGAGGTTGAGAAAATCCTGCGCCAGTGGCGCTTTGTGATTGTCTTGATTGTTTACACTTTGCTGGCCTTGTTTATTGGAGTCGAGTCCAAAGGTGCCGCCGGTATGACGGCGGCTTCAACAGATTTTCAGTGGGTCACCAGCGGGTTCGCCGGGTTCCTCATGCCCCTGTCCCTTTGCGTTCTGCTCGGGGACTCTTTGGCGGGCGAGTTCTCCTCCGGCACGATGAAGCTGCTGCTGATTCGCCCGAGGAGCCGCTGGAAGATTTGGCTGAGCAAGTATATTGCGGCTCTTGGTGCCAGTTTAGTGGCAGTCTTGTACCTCGGCGTGTGCTTCTATGTCAGCGTTGGGTTCTCCAGCGGGTACGGCTCCTGGGCCGCTCACCCACCGGCGCTGCTGAAATCCGGCTATGACAGCTTCTGGGCGCTGACCTGGCGGGCTTACGCGCTGGAAAGCCTGGCGGTGGCTGCGTTTGTGAGTTTTGTTTTGCTGGTTTCCACCGTCACGCGCAGCGGCATCGCCGCCCTGGGACTTTGCGCCGCCGCAGTTGTCTTAGGCATGATTCTCACAAACGCCGCGGACAAAATCGCCGGGAGTAGCTTTCTGCTGTTTTCGCATTTGCAGATTGTGGATCACCTCACTCAGACTTTTCCGGTGCCAACGTGCTCCCTGGCCCAAAGCATTCTTCCTCTGCGTCTGGGGCTTCGGCTGCGCCGCTGCCGGCCTTTGGTTCTTCCAGCGCCGCGACGTGACCGAATAGCCGCATCAAGAATAGCCGCATCAAGCCCCCGCAAGATTGGAGCAACTTATGAATGAAGACCAGGAACTCAAAAAAGGCAGTACGCCTATTCTCATTCTCGCCGTCCTTTCCGACAGCCCCCTCCACGGCTATGCCATTGCCCGCGAAATCGAGCGCCGGTGCGCTGACGCCCTGAAAGTCGGCGAGGGAGCCTTATACCCGGCCCTGCGTGCCCTGGAGCGCGAAGGTCTCGTCGAAAGCGCCTGGGAAACCCAGCCGAGTGGCCCCGCCCGGCGCATCTACACCCTCACCGACGCCGGCTCGGCAAAGCTTGCCGCCTCGCTCAAATCCTGGCAGCGGTTTTCGACCGCCGTCAACGCCGTTCTCGGCGACACACTTGGAGGAACCCCCCGTGTCCAGCCCACCTAATAGCCCCGCCGTCACGCAATGGTTTCAGCGCCTCGAAGCCGCCTGGGCGCGGATGCCTGCGGACGAGCGTACCCGGCAGCGCGAAGAAGTGCAGCAGCATTTAGAAGCATTGGTGAAAGCCAATGAAGAACTCGGCAGCTCACCCGCAGAAGCCTGGCAATATGCGCTGGACCAGTTTGGCAATCCAAGCAAGTTTGGACGACGCATGGTTTGGGAGTGGCGGCGCAAGCAAGGGTTAGTAGGTCCTCAGCTCGCCGCCATTCTCTGCGGAATTGGCGTTACCGCGATTGCGTCCCCTGCGGTGATGCTGATAAACTGGCTGGCATCCACAGTAACATACCTTGTGATGAACATCATCCTTATCCATGAATTTGTTGATGGTGAAACCTGGGTTCTTGTGTGGACGCCGATCATCGTAGGGCTTGTTGTCGGACGGAAGCATCCGCATCGGGCACTGGCGGGGGCATCTTATGCCGCTCTCACTTGGCCGATCTTGCCAGCGCTTATTATGCTTCTCGTTTGCATTCTGCAAAGTCATGTGGGGCCAGTAACAGCTTGGCAATGGTCAGAGGGTTACGGCGCACTTGTGCGTTGGCTTCTGCTGACCTGCGGTGCGGCTTATCTCGCCAGTGTCACGAAGCGTGGCTGGTACCGGCCCTCGTTAGCAGATTTCAAGATTACGTTGCCGTCGCGCACAAGGCAAATCAGACGCTAAGAAGGGACTAAGACAATGCTGAACTCACATGATAGCGAAGAGTTAGACCACTGGTTCCAGCGCCTTAACGCGCCGCTCAAGCGCCTGCCCGCAAATGAGCGGCGGGAACTGCACGCCGAAGTGCGGCAGCATTTGAAAGCGCTTGCCGCAGCCAACGAAGAATTGGGTAGCTCACCGGAGGAAGCCTGGGAACACGCGCTGACCCAGTTTGGCGACCCCGGCAAGTTCGGGCGGCGCATGGCCTGGGAATGGCGGCGCGGGCGAGGCTGGGTCAGCCCAGACATGGCGGCGGTGCTGTGCGGCGTCGGCATTCACGCGGCAGCTTCGGTAGGACTTGTCTTGCTGTGCTGCCTGATCACCTTGCTGGACTACTTCGGCTTCGGTATCACCGAAAGCGGCGCAGGCTTAGGAATGGACATTGGGTACTTTGTAGGCGTCCCAATTATCACGGGCATGACGCTTGGGCGCAAGTACCCACACCGGGCGGTCACCGGAGCCTTTTACGCGGCGCTGGTGCTGCCTATCTTGCTTCTCCTGACTGCTGTTTTTGCTTCTCCATTGCCGCACCTGGCGACTATGACGGAAGTAGGCACGGACATAGCACAGATAATCGCTATCGGTGCAGATTTTATCCTGCTGACTTGCGGTGCGGCTTATCTGGCGAGTGCGCGGGCGCGGCGGGAATGGTATCGGCCTGACCTGGCGAACTTTAAGCTGGTACTGCCGCGTCTTACCCTCTAACAAATACTTTGAGGAGATACTTCCATGAAAACTTTTCTTGCTTGCGTTTTGCTGCTTCTCGGCAGCTCGTTGGTTTACGCGGACCCGGCTTCGGACGCGCGGCAGACGATTGAAGCGCTCTATGCCCAGTCGGACACGGCGGCCATGAGCGGCGATCCGACCATCTACGGACGCATCTGCACTCCCGATTGCCGCTTTGTTCAGCCGGGGCAGCCAACAACGACAGTGCCGCAGTTGGAAGCGATGATGAAGCAGGTCCTGTCCCAGTGGCAAGGCAGCATGAAGACGCATACAGCTGTAGACGGCGTTACCGTGACTGGAAGCACAGCGATTGTCACGAACACGCAGACCACCGATGGCGCGTTCAACGGGCAACCCTTGCATGATGTCACGCAGAACAAGGACACCTGGACCCTGACGCCGACGGGCTGGCGGATGTCACGCTCGGAAGTCATTTCTGATAAAGTAACGCCGGCGGACGACCCAAAGCTGGATGCCGCCGTGGCGGCTCAGATTAAAGCCGAAGCCGTTCCGCTTGCGACTGTAGAAGCCGGGCACGACGACGCCGATCTTGCCGCTTTCGGCGCGGCGGTCGGCGACGCCCCGGTGGTCGCGCTCGGTGAGGCCAGCCACGGCACACGCGAGTTCTTCCAAATGAAGCACCGGCTGCTGGAATATCTGGTCACGCAAAAGGGCTTTACGGTCTTCGCGATGGAGGCGAACTGGCCGGAAACCGCTGCCGTAGACCGCTACATCAAGACCGGGCAGGGCGACCCGAAAGCGGCGCTGGCCGGGCTGTATTTCTGGACCTGGAACACCGAAGAAGTGCTGGACATGATCGAGTGGATGCGGACCTACAACGCCGCGCCCGGCGTCCACCCAACGCTCAGTTTCACTGGGTTTGACATGCAGACGCCTGACGTCGCGATGACCAATGCCCTGGCTTATCTGCACCGTGTCCATCCTGCCGATGCCGTAACTGCCGCTGAGGATTATGCCTCGCTGCGCCGCTTTATGGCCGCACAGGAGCAGGCGCAGAAGACCGCGAAATCGCCGTTTGCCGCGCCGCCTTCCCCAGCAGTCGCGGCCCAGTGCCGGAAGGACACGCAGGCCGTCGTGCAGCTTCTCGACGCGCATCGGGCCGAGTATGTTAAAGCGTCTTCTGCGTCGGCATTTCAGGACGCACGGCAGAACGCCGTGATTGTTCAGCAGGCGGCGAGTAAGATGGTTACCTCTATGCCGGAAGCCATTGCGTACCGCGACCGCGCGATGGCGGACAATGTCCGCTGGCTGACTACGCAGAAGTACCCACATCAAAAGATTGTTCTGTGGGCGCATGACGGCCATGTCGGCGCGTTCACTACCGGGCATCGGTCTATGGGGTCTTACCTGCGCGAGACCTACGGCCCCAAGCTGTACGCGCTTGAGTTTGCGTTCAGCAGCGGCGAGATTCGCGCGGTCAAGATGACTGACGGCAGGATGTCGGGCCAGGCCGTTCCGCTGCCCGTCTCGCCGGCCCAAGCAGGAACCGGCGACGCGGTGCTGCACCAGACCACATTGCCGCTGTTCTTTCTGGACTTCCACGCCGTTGCCCCAGGCAGTGTGCTCGGCGGCTGGCTGGCTTCCCCGCATCCCTTTCGGATGCCCGGCGCGGCCTGGAACCCGTCGGAAGCCGCCATGTTCGCCCAGCCTGTCGTTTTGCAAACCACTTATGACGGCCTGATTTATGTGGACATCAGCCATGCCAGCCGGGAGCTGCCGTTTCCTAAGCGAACAGCCTTAAAGTCATAAACAGAGAAAAGCGGCCATCGCTTCCTGAATAGGGAAACGATCGCCGCTTTTCTTGTGCCGAAGGCCGGCACTACGGGCTGCTGGGCGCAACCGGCGTCGGGCCGAATGCGCCGGGGTGGTGGGAAGCGACGAGGCCAAGCGAAAAGAGGCCAACATACAAAAGGATGACAAGGACCGAAAGAATTGTGCCGATAATGCCGCAAATTCGCCCGGCACTGACCTGGCCTGCCTGCGAGGGGTCTACGGTCCCGGAAGCAAGAGCCGTATTGCCCATGATCCACGCAATCGGGCCAAGAATAAAGCCGAGGCAGACAAAGACAATGCTCAAAATGCCCAGCACCAAAATCAGCGTCGCGTTGCCGTTGGACTGAGGCGTACCGTAGGGAGAGGGAACACCAGGCTGGGGCGGCCAGACGGGGGGCGGGGTACTCATGGGGGGCAGATCTCCTTTAGAACCTGTCAGTCACTTAATTGTGCTTGATTGCTAAACATTGTTCCCGAACTTGACGCGGCGTAAACGGCCTAGATCTTCTCGTTAGCCACTGCCGCACCGAGCAGTTCACTTGCGGAACGCTGGGCGGGATAGGACGCACGGCCGAGGCCCAGAGCGCAGGGGTGGGGGAACGTCGAAATCAGTTCGCTGAGCTGCGTGTGCAGGCGGCGGACAACGGTCTCGCGGGTCGCGCCGGTGTGCGGCAGCAGGGCGATCAGCTCATGCGTGTCGTAGCGGGCGACTAAATCCGAGCGGCGCATGCACTCTTTGGCGACCTGAGCGATGCGGACAAACAGGGCCGCTTCCGGCAGGTCTCCGTCCACGCGCAGGCGAATTACGGTGAGTTCTAGCTGATGGCGGCTGGCGCGGGACAGCTCTTCGTTCAGCCGCGCTTCGAAGTAGGGGCGGGTGTAGAGGCTGGTCACGGGATCAACAACCGTTGGCGGGGCGCTGTCGGCTTCTTCCGCGTAGGCATCCGAACCATGCGCGGCCAGCCGGAGGCGCTTGCGCTCGTGCTGCAAAGCAGCTTCGCGGACGGCGTCGCTGCGGAACATCTGCTGGAGCTTGCGGGCGGAGTTCTTCAGAATATGAGAAACGTAGTTGTTGGAAACGCCGAGAGCGCGGGCGATGTCGGTCTGGCTGTGATCTTCGTAATAGAACGAATACAGCACTTTCTGCTCGATTTCTTTGAGGCGAGTCAGTGCATGTTCCAGCACGACTTTGTCTTCCACCGGCAGCTCCGTGCGGGCGGCCTGAGTATTACTCTCCGCCACCTGCACCCGCGCCGAGCCGCTTTCCTGAGCTTCCTCGAGCGACTGCACGGCAAAGATGGAGCGCGTGGCCCGGATACGCGCCACTTCCGGCTCGCCGAGGCCGAGCGCAGCGGCTACTTCGGCGTCGTCCGGCTCGCGCCCCAGCGCGTGCATCAGCGTCTCGGACTCGCGCCGAACTTTCTGGGCCATCTCCTGAAGCCAGGCCGGCTCTTTAATGATCTGGGTGCGGTCCCGCAAGAAGTGGCGCAGGTGGCCGTCAATATGATGCGTGGCATAAGTGATCAGCTTGACCCCGCGCGTCGGGTCATACTGGTCAATCCCGTGCATCAGGCCGAGAAAGCCTTCTTGAACGAGGTCTTCCAGCGGGACGTTCTGGGTGAAGAACTGCCGGGCTTGCTTCTGGACCAGCGGGCGAAACTGCAAAACGAGAGCGTCGCGGGCCGCCGCCGCGCCGGAACCGCCGGCATGGTACTCCGCCAGCAGCTTTCGCGCCCGCGTTTCATCGTCCTGCCGGCTCGGCCCGCGCCGGTCTGGCCCGGACCAATTTTCTGTTTCTTTTTCTGTCTCTGTCATCCGCAGGAACCCTCGCCCCGCAGGGCGGGGCTTCTTAGTGAATGGAGCTGACCAGTTTGAAGATCGGCGTCATGACCGAAATCGCGATAAAGCCGACCAGAACGCCCATCGAGACGATCAGCAGCGGCTCAATCAGCGATGTCAGGCCTTTGACCATCGCGTCTACTTCGTCGTCGTAAAAGTCGGCGACCTTGCAGAGCATCTCGGACAGCCGGCCTGTTTCTTCGCCGACATCTACCATGTGCGTCACCATGGACGGGAACAGGCCCGACGCCGCCAGCGGCTGACTGATTTTCGCGCCTTCCCGAATCGAAGTCCGCGCGTTTGCAATCGCTTCCGCCAGCACGGCATTGCCTGACGTCTCGCCGATAATCTCCAGCGAGCGCATCATGGGAACGCCCGACGCAATCAGCGTACCAAATGTCCGGCAGAAGCGGGCAATGCTCAGCTTCAGCGACAAGTCCCCAAAGATTGGCAGCTTCAGCTTGTACTTGTCAATGTTATAGTGGCCCCGCGTGGTCTTGTCGTACTGCTTGAACCCGATATAAGCGCCGACGCCGCAGATAATTACCACCCACCAGTACACCTGCAGCCAGTCACCGGTCGCGAACAAGGCCAGCGTCACCGGCGGCATCTCGACGTCCATTGAGGTGAAAATCTCTTTGAACCGCGGCAAAACAAACATGAACAGCGCAATGACCATCACCCCGGCAAAGTTCAGGACAATGATCGGGTACATCATCGCCGACTTGATCTTGCCCTTTATTTCCATTTCCTTTTCCAAGAATCCTGCTAACCGGTCCAAAATGACATCCAAAATACCGCCGATTTCAGCCGCGCGGATCATATTGATGTACAGCTTGGTAAAGGCGTTCGGGTGTTTGGAAATGGCGTCGGTCAGCGACAGGCCGCCTTTGACATCTTTGCGGGTAGCATTGATGACCATTTTCATAGCATCTTCTTTGGTCTGGCTTTCCAGAATATCCAGGCACTTGATGATCGGGATACCCGAATCAATCATGGTCGCAAACTGCCGGGAAAAGATGACGAGTGTTTGCAGCTTGATTTTCTGGGCCTTGCCGCCCGCTATCTGCATCTTGAAGCCGGGCTTCGCCTCACCCAGCGAGACAATATGGAACTGCTGCTCATGCAGCTTCGCCAGCACGACCTGCTCGTTATCGGCTTCCACTTTGCCTTTGACCATCCGGCCCGCCGGATCAACCGCATCGTATGTAAATGTTGCCATGATACCTCCTGCACGTAGGGATACAAAAAACGAAATTGGAACTATATCGTGTTTAGTATCGGCAGAACTGGCAGGAGGCGTTAGACCGGGACATAAAAATCCCGGACGCGCTTCGTGCGCGTCCGGGCTGGACTGTATGGCAAGCATTATTCGCGTGGCGCTGCTTTGTCAACCCTGCTCAGGCTGGGAGACTACTCGAACTCCATACTTCAGCAACATTGCTACAAGAGGCGGGTAAGGAATACGGTTCAATTTCCCGAAGTTTGTGTCTTTCGCGTAGTCTTTATCTGACAGTACCTGCCCCCTGCGGCGCTTGGCTTGTGAAGTTGTTTTTATAACTTGCGGCTGACCGCTTTCCCATCTCCCTCCGCCTTTCAAGAGCCTGCCGTCACGCGCGTTGATGCACTCAATCATTGGGAACAAATCAACCTCTGTAATGACTGGATAACATACATGATCAAATTCCTGAAGCTGAACCGCCGCCACCATGAGAACATCTTTGTCCGCTACCACATCATTCGTAGTCACATTTTCTTTTAATCTCGCTGATGGCTCACGAGGAGTCGGGGGCCGCTTCAATTGCAGCGCCGGATTATCAACAAACAAGCCTTTCAGTTCCACTCGGAAGCCTGATTTGTGAAGATAGTCGGGATAAGACTCGCGTTCCCCAATTAGTCCACGAAATTTGGAAAGGCCGACTTCTTCTAAGCGCTTTTTATTGTCAGGGTCTTTAACTTGTAGAAGTTTTAGCTGTGGTAGGGCCGCATCAAGCAATGTATTCACGATAACAGCAATTTGGCTCGGTTCAAACCCCGGCAAAACACTCTCAGGTAATGCAAGCCAGTCAATACGCAAGCCGACGAGAGGTTCAAATTCGGTTTGCAGTTGCTTGATTTGGTCAGGCGAAATGCTAAGTAACGGTAGGTCTTGTGCCATAGTTTTTTACAAAGAGGCGATAATCGTTTTCATTGTTGCGGTCGTCTCAAAGTGTGTCTCCCACTCATGCCTTGCTAAGTCTTGGAGCTTGTTGTGGATGTTTTGCCTTACCTGTAAATCAGGGACCGAAACAGGAACAGCGTCAAGGGCCGAAGCATGAAGACGTGGGCGGGTGCCGCCGCTACCGAGAGGTAGATGTCGCAGGAAATGCGGTGATCGCAAGTAGGCCAACCAAAAATAGGTAAGACCGTCATAAGGCTTAACCGCCACAAACTCTGATTTTGTCTCGTAAAATGCAGGAGACTTGCAGTTAATCCACTCAGCTTGCGGCGTGACAGTAATGTTGCCGAGATAGGCACGCATCGTGCCGAACAAGATTGTCTCTTCATCAACTGCCGCAACACTCTTCTTCGTCAAAGCATTTTCGCGTTCGAGCGAAAAGCTGAGGTAATCTCCACCCGGCAGATCACGATATTCAATAGGTCGAAATCGCGTGTGACCATAAGGAATTTGTCTTGCCGCGATCTTGGCGACAGACGCATATTCCGATAATGTCCCACCTTCCCCTTTAGGTTGATAGACGTAAGGGTCCCATGATGTTGAGACAAAATTACTTTTGCCAATTACCGCAGCAAAGTAAGCTCCGTTTTTATTCATCTTGGGTTACTCTATTCCTAGCGCTTGTTTGACATCCTCATCATTTAGAAGCTGTTCCAGATTATCTGGGACAATTCCTTTGTTTTGTCCGTTCAGCCTAATCCCGACCGATGGGATGGAGGCAAAAACGTGTTCGTTCCTTGCATTGGCCAATGGCTTTTTATCCAGCACTAGAATGTCGGCACGGGCGGTTGTGCCAGCATTGAGATGGAATATACCTTCCGGCAGGCAGAGAACTGCCGTGACATGCCAAAGCTCCTCGACCGCTTCCCTCAGAGTAGCAAACTCTTGGTTGGCGATTATTGAATGGGGAAGTAAACAAACAAGTCTACCACCAGCTTTTAGTAACTGATACGCCATGTCCAGGAACAAGGCATCGCTGTTTCGATAACCAAGTTTGAACAGAGGACTTTCAAACTGCTCACGCTCTATTCGTAGCGAGAATGGGGGATTTGCGAGTATATAATCGACGCGCCCATGCCACGCTGCCAACTCTTCAGTTTCATTGAAGATGTTTGCATTCAGGTAATGCTTTTCATGCGTCGGCGGAGTAGCCAAACTGAGCGCGACCATCGCGAGTTCGACCAGCGACCTCTCCAAGTCATTGGCAACAAAGGTGCAACGAGAAGTGTGCCACAGCCCAGCCGCTTCCATGAGAAATGTCCCGCCGCCACAAGTCGGATCCATGATAATGGGGTCGCTTATCCGAGGCAATAACCTCGCCATCAGGGTTGCAATGGGTCTCGGCGTGAAGAACTTGCCGGAACCTTCGCGGAATTTTCGGCCAACAAAGAAACCATACCAATCCGGCAGGTTATGGCCTTGTTTGTCTTGAACGACAAGTTCGTTAAGTGTGCGCCTGATGTGACCGTCGTTCACAATCTTGCAGTGGGCGGCTTTCCAAGCGGCAACAATCCCACGCGGGATGTCCGCCGTTTCGACGGGGAATAAATGGGTGTAATGGTAAGCAATCGCCTGGAAAGCTGTCTCGCCCTCCAATCCGTGCCGCCGGAAATCGTCTTGTAAGCGTTCTCTTTGCATGATTAACTTTGGACTGACCATGAATATCCTCCTTGAGCCTCAGCATTCGCTAACAAGTAGAATAGCGCATCGCACAAAGAAAGTCAAGACGAATTACTCACCGTCGCTTCTTCCCAAGCGCCAATCCGACAACCCGTGCTGCACTGAGGCCGGAGGCACCGAAGACGCCGCCGCCGGGGTGGGTGCTGGCGGCAGTGAGAAAGAGGCCGGGAATCGGCGTCTTGTACTCGGCAAGCTCCGGCAGCGGACGGAACGCGAACATCTGGTCCAGGGACATTTCCAGGTGCATCACGTTGCCGTTAATCAGCCCTAGAGTGCGCTCTAAATCCAGTGGCGTCTGGATAAAGCGATTCTCAATCGCCCCGCGCATGTTCGGTGCGTGCGCGTACAAAGTCTCGCAGATCGAGTCCGCAACTTCTTCCCGCGTATCGTCCCACGAGCGCCCGTCGCGGCGTTTGTAGGGGAAATACTGAGACCACAACTGCACAATATGCTTGCCGGGCGGGGCGATGGAGCCGTCCAGCGCCGTGAACGTCATTGCCAGCACGGCAGGCTTCTTCGACGGATATCCGCCGACATAGTCGGCGTAAGCGTCGGTCAAATACTCCGCCGTCGGGCACAAAAGCTGCATTCCCTGATGCACGAGATTGGGCTGTCCGCCGCCGTAATCGGGCAGCTCGGACGCCGCGCACCGGACCGTCATGCCGAAGCCGTTGCCGACATTCAGCGCGTCCAGCCGCCGCCCTAAATCCCCCGGCAGGTCTTCCGGCTTCAGCAGAGTCTTGAACGTCGTCAGCACATGACACGCGGCGACAACTGCTTTAGCCGAATACGCCTGCCCATTCACGACAACGCCGGTCGCCTTACCGCCGGTCATCACAATCCGCTCTGCCGGTGCATCGGTCAGCACTGTCCCGCCCATCGCCTCAAACGCCCGGCGTAGGGCCACCGTCAGCATCCCCGACCCGCCTTTGGCCCGCTTCGCGCCTGTTTCATGAACGGCAGTGTACCACGAGGCAAACGGTCCCGTCCCCGGCTCCGTCGGCGCAGGCCCGGACTGCGCGGCAAGCCATCCCATCGCCGCCCGCATTTCCGTACTCTCGAATGTCTCTTTGATCAGCCGTCCGTAGCCCGACACAATCATCCGCAGCGCGTCGGCAGTCGAGCGCCCCGGCGACTTGGCAAAGATGACATGCCGCCCAAAGTTTGCCATCGTCGGCGGCTTCTGGAACGCCTCAAACACGCCCCGCGTCACGGGTGACCAGCGCTTGATAAAGTCTTCATACGCCACGGCGTCACGCGGCGACACCTGCGCGATGCTCTGGCATGTCTTGCCTAAATCCCGGTGGAAGCAGATCGCCCGCCCATCGGCCATTGGAAATGCCGCCCACGGGTCCATCTCAATATATTCCAGCCCGTACTTTTCGAGTTCCAAGTCCGCTATAATCGGCGTCCGGTGGATCATCAGATGCACCGACGACCCCAGATCAATCTTGTAGCCCGGCCAGATTTCCTCCGTGCAGACCGCCCCGCCGACCACGCCCCGCCGCTCCAAGACTAAGACTTTATGCCCGGCCTTCGCCAGGTAACACGCGCAGACCAGGCCGTTATGCCCCGCGCCAATCACAATCGCATCGTACTTGTCACTCATAAATTAAACAACGACTTCTAATTGTTCTCTGTTCACTAGGACTATCTCACAGCCGATGCCGCGAAGCTGATTGACTAAAGACCACTCCGGCGGCGGCAAAATGCGGCGGCTGTGCCACTTCGCGCCGCCGCTCATCCATTTCTCTCTCAACTGGGCATGACCTGCCGTGCTGTCATGGTAGCCGTATTGCGTGCCGCAGCAGGCACAAATCATGCTGTCCGCCACCGGCTCTTTGAGGTCGTAGCCACACACGGGGCATAAATTATTCATTAGTTTCTAACTCCTTCTACGCTTCTGCCACTCAAAATACGCACGGTTTGTCGGATGCCCATGTTCCGCCGGGTCAGGCTTGAAGTAAGTCAGAATGTAGTCGTTGACATCCAACACGCCAAATTCTTGGCTCACATAGTTATACCGCACCCGCGCCTGATCAAACTGAACTCTCCGGCACTCAATTACGGTCGCTCCCAAAGCGCCGCTCAAAAAAGCATCTGCCAGCGCTTCATACGATTCTTCGTCTATCGCACCAAAATCTTGATTATGATCATCAAAATGCTGTTCCAGCAGCCAGCGTACTCGGAAGCCACGAGTGATTAGCATTCCAGTTGCCTCCACCGATAGCCCAAAAACATTTTCTGACAGGAAGGCGTTCCCTCACCCTGTTTTGATACAGACGACACCGCATCCTGCTTTAATTCATCCATGCCTTTAGTGTACCTCATGCCTCTATGGTATACTTAGGAAACGATGAGCAGGTGTTTGGAGGAATACTATGGGCGCATGGGACTATGGGGCTTTAGACAATGATCCCGCTTTGGATGTATTGCAACGCTGGCAGGAGTGGATAGGTAATCCTCCTGGCGCTGGATATGAAGAAGGCATCAATGCTTATTTTCAGGTTTGGGGCGATGCCGTCAACTATGGTGATTCGATCACTAACATGGAAATTATTGCACTTCTCGCAATTCATTTAAATAAAGCCCTTCTTATCCCAAAACGGTTAACCAAAGCGGCAAAAGACGCTATTAATCGCGAACTGATGCCCGATGTGCTGAGTTCATGGAAGGAACCGGAGCGTAGAAAAGAAGCATTGATGGCAATGCTAGGGGAAATTGGTGGCAAGGTGAAGCCGGTTAAGCCGCCAAAGCAATTTCACGATCCGACTGTTCACTATAAAAATACGGCTGAGGCACGCGAGGAATTGCTCCGCCTGGCTCACATCGCTTATCCACAAGGCTATGTCGGTTTTTTCAATGTTCTTAACTCCGAAAATGTGCCTCCGTTTCTGCAAACGCTTCATCGCCTGATGATGCATCGTATACAAGAGAAAGATTGGAACATAGAGGAACAAGCATCTTTGGAACGCCGGATGATGCTGGCGTGGTATTTAGGTCTAGCGAGTGGAGCTGACCCGGACGATATTGCTCGTATGCTTGACTGGTGCAAGCGAGAATACAAGCCGAAATTTTCATAGTTCAGCCACCATGCCATGAATGACATAGTCCTTATCCCTTAACTCCTATGCAAAGCCCCATCACATTTGATCATCCCTGGCTCCTGCTTCTCCTGCCCGTTATCCTCGCGGCGTTCTGGGCCATCGGACGACGCTCGTATGCGGGGCTGAACTCCAGCACGGCCCAGCTTGCGCTGATTGTCCGCAGCCTGGCGGCGGCGCTTTTGGTCTGCGCTCTGGCCGGCATCCATACCGTGCAGCGCTCGGACAAGCTGGCGACGATTTTTCTTTTGGACGTGTCCAAGTCCGTGCCGCGTTCTGATCAGGCGGCCGGGCGGGAGTATATCAACAAGGCGCTTGGCGGCAAGCGCGGCGGCGATCAGGGCGGGGTAATTGAGTTTGGGCGCACGGCGAACGTAGACGAAGCGCCGTCGGAGACTTTGCAGACGCTGGAACAAGGGACGCCGACAGTGGCAGGGGATGCGACAGACTTATCCAGCGCTCTGCGGCTGGCGGAAGCATCGCTGCCGGAAGGTGTCGGGCATAAGATCGTCGTACTGTCCGACGGCAACGAGAATGTCGGGGACGCGGAAGCGGAGATTGACGGCCTGCGGGCCAAAGGCGTTCGGATAGACATCGCGCCGACGGCGCTGGGGCAGGGAGCCAGCGGCAGCCCGAGCGCGGAGGCGATGGTGGACGACGTGAGCCTGCCGACCCGCGCCCGGCAGGACCAGCCGTTTACAGTCCGCGTCGTCGTGTCCAGCACGGTCGCGCAACCCGCGAAGCTGGCGCTGACCCGTGACGGGCAGCCGCTGGGGCAGACACCGGTCCAATTGCAGGCGGGCAAGAATGCGTTTACGTTCCCGGAGACCGTGCATGACGCGGGATTCCACAAGTATGGGGCTGTGCTGACGGCGGCGCAGGACACGATCGCTGAGAACAATCAGGGCTTCGGCTTTGTGTCCGTGTCGGGCCGCCCGCGCGTTTTGTATATTACCGATACGGTCAACTCGTCGCTGGCGTCCATCAAGAACGCCTTAAACGCCCAGCAGATTGACCTGGACGTACAGACGCCCGGCGGCATTCCCGCGAGCGTTCCCGCGCTGGCGTCGTATGATGCCGTTGTGCTGTCTGATGTCCCTGCCGACGAGCTTGGTCCCGCTCAGATGAGCGCCTTGGAAGCCGCCACCAAAGAGTTCGGCGTTGGCCTCGGCATGATCGGCGGCGTCAACTCGTTCGCAGCGGGTGACTACACGGGAACGCCGATTGAAGACGCGCTGCCGGTCAAAATGGACATCAAGGACAAAAAGCGCTTCCCGACAATCGCCGTCGCGCTGGTCATTGAAGACCTGGAAGAGCCGGGCAACGTCAACATGTCCATTGAAGCCGCGAAGTCTGTGGTAGATTTGCTGGACCCGCAGGACCAGATCGGCGTAGAGGACTGCAACGGCGTCTGGCGCATCCCCATGCAGCATGTGACGGACAAAGCCGGGCTGAAGGCAAAGATGTCCGGCCTGATCGACATGAACGATCCGCCTGTCTATGACCCCTACATTCTGGAAGCCGGCCGGGTGCTGAACATCACGCCCGCCCAGGTCAAGCATATCATGTTTCTCGGCGACGGCGACGCGATCAACGAGTCGGGCCAGAACACCGCCAACTTGTCCGCGCTCAAATCTCACGGCATCACGCTTTCCACGGTTGCCACAGGGGCCGACGCGCAGGGAGCGCAGTTTCTGGCGTCTATGGCCCAGGTCGGCGGCGGCACGGCTTACGTCGCCGAGAAGCCCGATGACCTGCCGAAGCTGCTGCGAAAAGATCAGCAGTCAGTATCCAAATTACGTATTATCGAAGAGCCGTTTCTCGCAAAGCCCATCCCCGACGACGAAGTCATCACGGGCATCAACTGGGGTTCCGAGCCGCCGCTGCTTGGTTACAATGTGTCGTCGGCGAAGCCCGGTTCCACAGTGGCGCTGACTGCTCCCGACCACCGTGACCCCGTATTCGCCTACTGGCGCTACGGCCTGGGCCGGACGTTCGCGTTTACCAGCGACGACAGGCCGCACTGGGCGATCCACTGGCTGCCGTGGCCCGGCTACACCCGCTTCTGGGCGCAGACCCTGCGCTGGTCCCTGCGTCAGAACACCGATGCCGATTTCCAAAGCACGCTGGACAATGAGAACGGGAAAGGCCACCTCGTCGTGGATGCGTTCACGTCACAAGGCGGCTTCGTGAACGCTGCCAAAATTACGGCAAACGTCGTCGCGCCTGATTTGTCGCTGAAACCCGTGACGCTCTCCCAGACCGGGCCGGGCCGCTACGAGGGCCGCTTTGACGCCGACCAGACCGGCCCGTATTTGGTCAACGTCCACCGGGGCGAAGCCGCACCGAACGGCCCTGCGCCGCCGTCGCAAACCGTGAGCCTTGTCGTGCCGTACTCGCCGGAGTTCCGCACGCTTGGCCCGAACCTGCCGCTGCTGACCCGGCTGGCCGAAGGCACCGGCGGCAAAATCCAGAACGATGCCGCGCAAATCTACCGGGATGCGCCGTCGTGGGTTGTGGGCGTCAAAGACATCGGCCCGCCGCTGCTGCTCTGGGCGGCCCTGCTGTTTCTCGCTGATATTGCCGTGCGCCGCTTGATCATCCGCCCTGCCAAAGTCCGTGACACGGTGGCCGCAGGCGCGGGAGCCGTCGCTGCCCGCGCCGCCGCGTACCGTGATGCCCCGCGGCCAAGCGCCCAGCCGTCGTCACCGCAGATGAGCAAGCTCCTGGAGCGCAAGACAACAACGCGCACTGCCCAGCCCGAAGACGCCGCCGACACCACCCGCGAGCTTCTCAATCGCCGGGCCGGACGCGCCCAGCCGGACGCCGACAACCCGTTCCCCTATGTCGCCAGCCTGCCGCCGAAACCCAAGCCGGGAGCGCCCGACAAGCCCGCCGCCTCTACCGAGGAAGGCTACACCAACCGTCTGCTGGACGCTAAGCGCCGGGCGAAAGAAAAAGACGAGTAACAGTCATGCCTGATGCCCGGCTGATTCAGCAAATGCAGTTCTTGACCGAAGCCGACAAAATCAAATCTATCTTCCGGCGCAACCGCATTCTGCACGGAGAGCGCCTGGAAAACGATGCCGAGCATTCCTGGCAGCTTGCCCTGATGGCGATTGTTTTGTCGGAATACGCCGACCCACAAGTAGACGTGCTGCATGTCGTCAAGATGCTGCTTGTGCATGATCTGGTAGAGATTGACGCCGGAGACACGTTTGCGTTTGACCCGGACGCAGTCAAAACGCAGCGCGAGCGCGAGGTAAAAGCGGCGGAGCGCGTGTTTGGGCTTCTGCCGGGGGATATGGCAGGCGAGATGCGGGCGCTCTGGGAAGAGTTCGACGCGCTGGAAACGCCGGAAGCGAAGTTCGCGGCGTCTCTGGATCATCTCGGCGGCGGGGTCGTGCCGAACTGCCACAACGAAGGCGGCTGCTGGCGCGAAGCGGGCGTGAGCGCCGAACGGGTCAAAGCGCGAAATCGGGCGATTGAAGCCGGCTCGCCGGTGCTCTGGGACTACGCGGAGGGGTTAATAGACGAAGCAAAAAGCGCCGGCTTCATTTCTTAGGAGGCTGCGGACGAGATAGGGTATAATCAAGCAAGCTGGCCTGCTTGGCACCGGCGTCTCTCACAATGCTTTTATCACCTCTTAAAGCCTATCTTCTTTCCGTGCCGGCGACGCTGCTGACTACATGGGGACTGCTGCTGGTTCAAAGCTATGTGGCCCATGCGGAAGGCGGCGCTGTCCGCCCGTTCGGCATCGGCTTCCTGCTGACGGTCGCAGTTCTTACCATCCTCGGCGGACGTGGACCGGGTGTTCTGACTCTTCTGCTTTCTGTTCTTGCTCTCACGCTTTACTTGACGCCCCTCGGCTCAGGGGGGTTAGTTGGACGCCCGCGGGACGTTGTCGAGACGATCCTCGTCCTTTTTGTTGGCGGCGCTCTCATCCGCGGCTTGGAAGCCCTGCGCGTCAACGCCCTGCTGCTGGCGGAGTCGGAAGAAGCGCGGGCGCGGCTGCGGGCCGTCATGGACACAGCCCCGATTGGCGTCGTCCTGAGCGAGGCCGGTGGGAAGCTGCTGTATGCCAACTTGGAAGCGGAGCGCATTTGGGGCCAGACGCTGGACAGCGTGCTGCGTCAGGGCGAGGCAGATTACGAGATCTTTAACCCCGACGGCAGCCCGGCATCCCCGGAAAGCACGGGCCTCCGGCGGGCGCTGGCCGGTGAGCCGGGCGTGGTGCATGTGGAGGTTGTTGTGGAGCGTCCCGACAAAACGCGCGTGTTTGTCGAGTCTGACAGCACCCTGGTCCGCGACAAAAGCGGGCGGGTTTTGAGCGGCCTGGTGGTCTTTTCCGATGCCACAAAGCGAAAGCAGACAGAGCAGGAGATCCAGCGGCTGCTGGCCCGCGAGCGGCTGGTTAGCCATATCGGGCAAATCTTGTTGCAGACGCTGGAACCGGAGCTGATCCAGCGCGAAGCCGCAGGCGGCCTGGCCCGGCTGCTGGGTGCAGACCGCGTTTTCTTTACTTTGCATGACTCCACTCTGCATGAGAGCAGCGAGATGGCACTCTTTACGCCGGGCCGGACGCTGGCCGTGCCGGACGTTTCTGACCCCGCGCTGAATGCGGCGATTCGGGAAATGATGACTGCCGAGGAGATGCAGGCGGCCATCATCACGCCGCTGTTTGACGCCGGGCGGCTTGTCGCCACGCTCAACGTCGCCATGACAAGTACCCCGCGGCGCTGGGAACCGGAGGAAATCGGCCTGGTGGAAGCCGTCGCCGTCCAGACCCGCGCGGCGCTGGAAGCAGCCCGCACCCAGCAGCGGGAACACGCGATCGCCGTGGCCCTACAGGACGCACTCCTTCCCAGCCTGCCCAAGCGTACTCCGGGCCTCACCCTGGCTTCTTATTACAAAGCCGCACTCTCTGAAGCAAACGTCGGGGGTGATTTCTTAGACGTGTTTGCACTGGAAGATGGGAAAGCCGTTTTTGCTGTCGGCGATCTGTCCGGCAAAGGCCTAGCGGCGGCGGCGCAAGTCGCTACCATTCGGAACATGCTGCGTTATAGCCTGTACCGGACGCCTTCGCTGGAACAAGCCATCACGGAATTGAACCGCACGATTGTCGCTCACGACCTGCTGACCGGATTTGCTACGCTGTTTGTCGGCATCTACGACGCCCAGGCGCAAACGCTGTCTTATTTATCCTGCGGCCACGACCCTGGACTCCTGCGCTGTGCGGAGGACGGCAAGATCACGCTGCTGCCGGCGGGAGGCACGGAAGTCAACGCCGTGCTTGGTCTGACCGAAGACGCCGTCTTTTGTCATCAGTCGGTCACGTTGGCACAAGGGGACACGCTGTTCTTCTGCACGGACGGCGTGACCGAGGCAGGCCGAAATCGGGGTGAGTTCTTGGGGGTCGCCGGCGTCGCCGCCCTGCTTCAAGAGGGAGCGCCCGGCGAAACGCCGGAAGAGCTGGTCGCCCGCATGGTCTCCGGCGTCCGGGAATACGCGCTCGGCGACCTGCACGACGACGTGTGCCTGCTCGCCGCCGTCGTCGGTGAGTGAAAGCTGGAGATTAGTCGGCGTATTCCATCGCGCCGTCTGCGGCCCGCACCATGACGCTGGACGTTTCTTCGGCGGTTGGAATTTCCAGTGTACTGCCGCTCTCCATGTCTAGGCTCAGCGTAGTCCCCTGCTGCCGCACGGCCTTGACTGTGCCGCCGGTGGAAGCGCTGTTGGATGACCCGGATGTCTGCACTGTCATCTTGGAGCCGTCGCTGAATGAGAGCGTCAGCGCGTTGCTTTGATTGGACGTTCCCGCAATGGTGCGCCCTTGAATGAGACTCGTCAGCTTGTGATTGCTTGCCATGGTTCTTTCCTGGTTCTTTCCTATTGTCCCCGCGCCGCGACATAGCCTTGCTTCACGGCGTCTGCCTCACTCATGTACTGGCCGCTCTTGGTGTGCCCGTAGTATTCCGAGCCGGGCTGGAAATACTTGCCCGAGTTTGGGTTGACCCAAACCCGCCCTCCCGCCGTCGTTCCTGACGTCCGGCTTGACGCTGCCGGGACAGTAAATGGGATGTCCGCGCCGGTCAGTGGATGCCGTGAGTAGCGCCGGCTTTGCCCGGCCCGGTACTGGGCGCTGCTGCCTGAAGACGCAGACAGCGGCAGGCTGGTGTGAAAATACTTTTTGTACGCCGCAATCCAGTCCGTCGAGATGTCGTGCTGGGCGGTCGGCAGATCAATCTTGCCGCTGCACACTTCGGCGTGCATCTCGTTTTCCAGTTTGTCCTTGACATGGGCGTTCCACGGGTGGGTCAGGTACGACTGCGGCCACAAGTTCTTGATGGAGTTCGAGCCGCCAAGCTCTAAACTGATCAAATGGTCCACCTCGTACTCACCCGGCTGGTGGCTGGTGATGCCGTACTCGGCGTACACCTGCTGCTTAACATCAGATGGAACATTGCGGACCTTCTGAGAATAGCCGGACACGCAAATGTCGCCTGTCGCCACCGGCAGCGTCGCTCCCGGCGTCATCTTTGGGTTCGGCAGGAGCGGCGAAGTTCCCTGGTCATGCGGCACGGCGGCATGAGCCGTGCGCTGGCCCGGCGCAGCCGGCCCCGGCGCGGTCGAATGGCAGCCGAAGCAGAACGCCGCCAGAGCCGCGGCTGTTAGAAGCGCAAGTTTAGGAGAATGGGTCATTTGCCTGTGATACTGCGAAGGAAGCGTGAGAGGACAGGGGCGCAGTATACGAGGGCGTTTACGCCCTCGTGACTCACACCCTCTTCCTCTGATCTTGCCTGCCCTACGCCGTCGGCCAGTCCGGGTTTGGCTGGAATTGGAACGGGTCCAGCACGGCGCGTCCGACACTTGCTTCATACGCGCCGATCTTGTCATGCAGGCGCATGACGCTCCGCTCGGCCTCGCCGGGATCAAACACGTCCCACAGCGCGGTGCTTCGCATCACGCCGTCTTCATTCGGGATTTCGCGGGTGCGCTTGATGCCGTTTTCCAGCGCTTTCTTGCCTTCAATCGTCAGGTTCTCAAAGACCGGACCGATCACGTCGCGCTGGAACACGCGGGGGCCATAAATGCCCGCCCGGTAGATTGTCTCGGCCACAACCGGCCAGTTCGGGATGATGTTCTGCGCGGGCATCGCAAAATGCGTGATCACGTCATGGATCGCCTGCAATGTTTCTTCCGGCTGGTAATACAAATACAGCCGTGCGCCCTCTAAAAAGAACGCATAGTGCGCGGCCTCATCCACCGCCAGCTTCGTGCAGGCTGCCGCCAGCACCGGGTCGGCGTCGCCTGCAAACGCCGGGTTGTCCGCCTCGCCTCGCGCGATCTTCGCAAAGTTTAGGTAATTGATCTGCGTCGCCCGCTCCTGAAAGACCGTATACAGCATCATGTGCAGCGGGTCTGCCCAGGGCAGAGTCCAGTTATTGTTCCGAAGCTGCCCTTTGTAATGCTCGATCTCATCCGGCGAGCGGCGGCGCGAGAACAGCAGAGCGTTTTCCCAGGTGTTCGCATGGCGCTCTTCTTCCGCGCCCCACCGAAGCTGGAAGTTCGAGCGGCCGTTAGACTGGCGCACGATCCGCAGAATCTCAGATGTATAATCGGGCGTATACTGCTCCACAGCGAAGAAGCCTTCAATAAGCTGGACTACGTCGTCGGAATGATCCGCCTTCATCTCGCCCCAGGCAAAATCGGAGTCTGGGTTCCAGTTCCGCATCTTCTGCGACCGGGCCACATACCAGCGGTACAGTCCGGCAAACGCGCGTTCCACCTGGCGCTCTCGTTCTTCGTGGCTCAGGACCGTCACGGGCCACTCCTTGGGTTTGCCTTCGGTCAGGTCCGGCGGAAGCAGGGCTTCCACAAGTGTGCCATAAGGCTTGCTGCCATTTCCTGTGCTGCTGCCATTCGTATAATGCGGGGGAGATTTGACGGTCATAAACGACTTTCTAACATCCTTCGTGGTTTCTCTCAATTTCTGCGTCTACAATCAGACTCGAATATGTAACACGCAATCATACCCAATTCGTGCCCGAAATCGCACAATTTCCGGCCCAAACTAACGCGGCTCCTCCGAAACAATCCGCAGTGACGGCTCCAGCGTCACCTTGTTGTAAATATCTGCCAGCGTAAGCGTACAGCCAACGGAGTCTAAGCGCACTTCGCCTGCGTCAAACATTTCCACCAGCCGCCAAGAGCCGTCACTTTGCTTTGTAAATTGTTCCACGCGGCGTTCGTTCTGCGCGATGAGAACATAATCCGTCAGCGAGGCAATCTGCCGGTAGCGCAGAAACTTCTCGCCGCGATCCTTTGCTTCTGTGGACGGCGATAGCACTTCTACAACCACCGTCGGGTTCAGCAGCACATCATCCTCGTTATCCTGAAACTGCGGCTCTCCGCAGACCACGACCACATCCGGGTAACTATACAGCCGTAATTGGTCGGCCCGAACCTTCATGTCATTGGCATAAACTTCGCACGGACTATTACGAAGCTGAACTCCTAACGAAGTCGTGACATTGCCCGAAATCAGGTTGTGATTACGCTTCGCGCCCACCATCGCCACGATTTCGCCGGCAAAATACTCGCTCTTGTACTCAGCGCGGCGCTCCCGCTCTAAATACTCTTCGGGCGAAACAAAATAATTGAGTGTATTTGGCAGTGAAGACATAGTTGACTCATACTCCTTGTTGATGCCCGAATGATCCACTCACTGCTTCACAAATTCCTCAAGCGTTTTGGCTAACGGGAAGATACTCATGTCGCGCTCATCCACAGCATCTCGTCGCCCGGTGTCAGCGACCCAGCCGTCAAACATGGTCTGCACGTTCTCTGCATAGGTCTGACCATAGTAGCGATGCAGCCTATTCTCATTTCCCAGCAGGGGGGTCTCTGTTAGGATGACGTCGGGTTCTCCTGGTCGCTTCAAGGTCAGCCGAAACCGCCGGTTTCCCTGCCAGCCAAGCTTGGTCTGAAGGATAATTCCAGTTTCGCTCAATCGTGATACTAAAATGCCGTTGCGGCTCACAGCGTCCCGGGAACGATCAAAAGTGTACATTGCCACATGGAAACTGCTCCTGATAATCTGGTAAAGCACAGTCCCACAAGCGAGCGTTATCCCAGCGCACGCCTGCAGCGCAGGAACGAACGTCTTGAACCAGAAGACTGCCGAGTAAACAACGCTGGCGACTACCATTATAGGAAGCCACCACTGCATCAGCAAGATTTTCAGGTCATACTTGCATGGCTCCTGAGAGAACTGCACCGATAATGTGTCGCCGTCTAGCGAAACCGCCGCGAACGTGAGTATCATAGCCTACGACCGGGCGCTTTTCATGTAGAGCAGGCGGGCGTTGCGGTCCATTTTGGGGTTGAACGGGTCTAAGCGCCGGGCGCTTTCGTAGTGGCCGAACGAGTCTCGCAGCTTGCCCTGGCGGTAGCAGATGTAGCCGAGCAGATCGTGCGCTTCGCGGTCGTCGGGGGCGTCGGCGCAGTAGAGGCGCAAAGCGGTCTCGGCTTCCGGGTAGTTGCCGGTCAGGTACAGGTCGCGGCCCAAGTTCTTGCGGGCTTTGGCCCATTCCGGGACGAGTTCCAGAACGCGGCGATAGGCAGGCAGGGCGGCATGAGGGGCTTCCAGATAGTCATGGCAGAGGCCGACCGCAAAGTGGGTATACGCATCGTCGGGCCAGTCTACTTGGACGCGGCTGAGGTGCTGCAAGGCTTCGCTGTAGCGCTCGGCTTCCAGATGATGGCAAGCCAGAAAGAAGTTGGCCCAGGGGTTTTCCAGATCGAATTCATAGAGGGCGCGGGCATGGACAATGGCTTCTTCCAGCCGGCCTTCCTCATAAGCGCCTCGCACGGCGCTTTCCTGCTGAATGGCACGCCATTTCTGCGTGAGTTTTCGCATCATGTGGGAAAAAGAGTTCATAGAATGCTACCAATTTTCTATCGCAGGGCGGCCAAGAAAAAACTTGATAATAATGGCTTTATTATAGACATCTCACGCAGTTCTGTCAAGCAAAACCCGGCACCCGCACCAACTTGACACGAGCCGCAGATTTCCGCTACAATACACCGGATTTCCCCGTACAGTTTACTGACAGCGATTAAACACGACTCCAAAAATACGAATTCCCAATACACGAGAGGTTCACCCCCATCATGGCAGCAAGCCCCGCCGCGCCTCCGAAGACCAACCCAACGACCGAACCCGAGACAAGTCCAAATCACTCCAGCCCGCACAACGGCCTCAAAATGACCGGCCCAACGCTTTTGCCGCGCAATGACGGCCACAGCCATCCTGTCCCGGCGACGCAGGCCGCAGACGTGGTCAAGGCGCTTGGCCTCAGCAGCGAGGAGCTGCTGCACACTTACCAGCAGATGCTGAACATCCGGCACTTCGAAGAGCAGTGCAACCGCGCGTTCCGTGCCGGCAAAGTCGGCGGCTACCTGCATCTTTACATCGGCCAGGAAGCGGTTTCGCTCGGCGTCCTGCATACCTGGCACAAAGGCGACCAGGCCCTGTCGTCGTACCGCGACCATGCCCACTGCCTGGTGCTCGGCAGCGATGCCGACAAAGTGATGGCCGAGATTTACGGCAAAAGCACCGGCATCTCACGCGGCAAAGGCGGCTCGATGCACCTCTTCGACAAAGAGCACGGCTTCGCGGGCGGCTACGGCATTGTCGGCGGCAACGTGCCGCTGGCCGTCGGCATCGGCTGGGCGCTGAAGCATTCGCCGGAACTCAAAGGCGGCAACAACATCTGCGTCTGCTTTTTGGGCGATGGCTCCATGAACGCCGGCGGCTTCCACGAAGCGCTCAATATGGCCCAGTTATATGAGTTACCCATTCTGTTTGTACTGGAAAACAACAAGTACGCGATGGGAACGTCCATTGAGCGCTCTTCGGCGAACACTGACTTAGGCTCCCGCGTTGAGTCCTACAACATGGCCCACTCCAAAGTAGACGGCCAGGATTATTTCGCCGTCCGCGCGGCCGCTCAGGAAATCGTGGATAAGATGCGGAAGAACCCCGCCCCCTACTTCCTGGAAGCGATTACTTACCGCTATGTCGGCCACGGCGCGGCGGACGGCGCGGAAACGCAGGCGACGTACCGCCAGAGCGAAGAGCTGGAAGTATGGAAGGGCCGCGACCCGGTTCAGATTCTGGAAAAGAACCTGCGCGATTTAGGCGTTCTGGATGACGCGAAGCACGAAGAAATGGACCAGAAAGCGCTGGCAATGGCCCGTCAAGCCGCCGAGTTTGCCGACAGCAGCCCGGTCTGCACCGTGGAAGAGCTGACGCAGGACGTTTACGCCGATTAACTCGGACCTACCACCTTGCTTCGCAGGGTCCTTCCTAAAGGAAGGATACAGACAGCAAACGCAGGGGCACCGCTTGCTGCGCCCTCCTGCCTGTATTCATCTCTGCTCCTCATCCTTCCTTTAGGAAGGACCCTGCAAAGCAAGGTGGTAGGTCCGATGTCGTACAGAAAAAGGAAACTATGGCAGAAGTAATTATGCCCAAGATGGGCGACGCGATGGAAGAAGGCACCCTGCTGGAATGGAAAAAGCAGGACGGCGAGACGGTTAAACTCGGCGACGTGATCGCCGAGATTGAAACCGATAAAAGCAACGTCGAGATCGAAGCCGAAGAAGCCGGCGTTCTGCATATCCAGGCCGAACCAGGTGCAGTCATCGCCGTCGGCAAGCCGATTGCAATTATCGGCGACATGACCAAGACCGCCAACGGCACGAACGGCACGGGCAGCGCCAACGGCACCGGCAGCAGCGACACCAACCCCTCAGCGATCCCGACCGAAGACACAATGCACACCGGCGAAGGCATTCAGTACAAGGCCGACACGCAGGACGACAAAGACATCGCCAAGATTGTGCCGACCCTCCGCCCGCATGAAGCATACACCGGCCCGACCGAGTCCTTGACCTACGCCGACGCGATCCGCATGGCGTTGCAGGAAGAGCTGGACCGAGACGAAAAAGTCTTTCTGCTGGGCGAGGAAATCGGCCAGTATCAGGGCACATTTAAAATTACCAAAGACTTTTTAGAAAAGTACGGCCCGGAGCGCATTGTTGACACCCCGATCTCCGAGGCCGGCATGGTCGGCCTGACCGTCGGCGCGGCCATGATGGGTCTGCGGCCCATCATCGAGTTTATGACCCTGAACTTTGCGCTGGTGGCCTGGGACGGCATCATCAACCACGCCGCGAAAATCCTCTACATGAGCGGCGGCCAGTTCAACGTCCCCTGCGTCCTGCGCGGCCCCGGCGGCGTCGGCGTTCAGCTTTCGGCCCAGCATTCTCAGGATTTGGCCCACTGGTACGCCAACACTCCTGGCCTGAAAGTTGTTGCCCCGGCCACTCCCGCTGATGCCAAGGGTTTGCTGAAAGCCGCCATTCGGGACAACAACCCGGTTGTCTTCAACGAGCACGCGGGCCTGTACCGGACCAAAGGCGATGTCCCTACCGATCCCGATTATGTTGTTCCGCTGGGCGTCGCGGATGTCAAGCGCGCCGGCAAAGACGTGACCATCGTCTCCTACTCCCGCGGCACGGTTTTGGCCCTGGCCGCCGCCGAGCAGCTTGCCACCGAGGGTATTGACGCCGAAGTGGTTGACCTGCGCTCGCTGCAGCCGATTGACCTAGACACGATTATTAACAGCGTCAAGAAAACCCACCGGGCCGTCGTCGTGCAGGAGCAGTGGCTGTTCTACGGCATCGCTGCTGAGTTCGCCGCCCAGATCAGCAATGCCGCGTTCGATTATCTGGACGCCCCTGTTGAGCGCGTCGCCGGCGCGTTTGTCCCCATGCCCTATGCGCGAACCCTGGAGCTTGCGGCCACCCCGCACGAGCCGGACATCATCGCCGCCGTCAAGAAAACCCTGGAGCGGAGCGCGTAGGCTCTCTGCTTCATGCTGCTGACAGGAAGTAGTTTGGTTTTCATGGCGGGATATGGTTGGGCATTATTAGACAAAAATGGCAAAGACAAAAATGGCAAATTCGTATATATTTACGAGTTGAATCCGCCGATAGTGCAAACCGTGCCGGGATTAGCACACACTCTTGAAAGGCATACGCACAGCGGCATCACAAAATACCTGCGTAAAAGCAAGTTTAATGTTGGGGAAAATGTCGCCGCGCTGATCGCTTTAGCCGCTCCTTATCGAATGGTATTGCAGCCAAGCGGTCGGTATGCAAGAACCTATAACGCTGGCCGCATGATTGGCTATGACAGCACAATCGGCACGATGACAAGCCTTGTTTCCGTCATAACCGACGCAAGCGGCAATTTGACAACTGCGTTTTCAGGAAATCCTTGAGGGCAAAGATGAGCTTAGATATTGCAATTCTTAATGAAGAAGGTACACCATACAGCGAAATCTCGGTTTCGCCGGACAATCATTTCCTGCTTATGAAACAAGCGGAAATGCTTGAGCTGGGTCAATTCCTGCGGATGCGCGACTACTATGAGGATGTGGACTATACAGTGCATGAAACTTTGCTGCTTCAGCAGGAAACAGAGACGCTTGCTAGAGATTGCGCCGGAAAACCGGACTTTTGTGGGCTAGTAGATACTATTCAAGACCTGATACGTCACGCTGTCAATGACGAAAAAGCGGTCGTGGCTATCGCAGATTAAGAGAAAACAATTTATGCCAGAAGTAATCATGCCCAAGATGGGCGACGCGATGGAAGAAGGCACCCTGCTGGAATGGAAAAAGCAGGACGGTGAGACGGTAAAGTCTGGCGACGTGATTGCGGAGATTGAGACCGATAAAAGCAACGTCGAGATCGAAGCCGAAGACGCCGGCGTTCTGCACGTCAAAGCCGAGGCCGGAGCCGTCCTGCCTGTGGGAACCGTGATCGCTGTGATTGGCGACGATGTTCCTGTCCGCAGCAACGGCGGCGGCTCGTCCAAGCCTGCCGCTGCCGCGCCTGCTCCCGCCCAGTCTGCCCCCGCCCTGTCTGCCCCCGCCCAGCAGGCCGAGCGCCGCCGCGAATCTGCCGCCGAGTACGACACGCCGCTGCCTGCTAATGGCTCCGCCGCCCCGAAGCCAGCTGCCGTCAACGGCAGCGCCACGACCGAGCGCCTGAAGGCCTCGCCGCTGGCCCGGTCTATCGCCAAGCAGCGCGGCATTGATATCGCCCGCGTCACCGGCACCGGTCCCCAGGGCCGTATTATTGAAGCCGATGTCGTGGCGTTTGTGCCCTCGGCTCCGGTGTCTGCTCCTGTTTCCGTCCCTGCCGTTTCCGTGCCGTCTACCGCCGTCAGCAGCGACCTGCCGCCCGCAACAGTGACGCCCGCCGCGCCGATGAAGCGGGCGGACTACACGCCCGCGCCGCTGACGACGCCGACAGACCTGTCCGCCATGCGGAAAGTCATCGCCCGGCGCATGGTGGAAAGCAAGACCACCATCCCGCACTTCTACATCACGTCCGAAGTGGACATGGCCGAAGCGATGGCCCTGCGCGAGATGCTGAATGCCTACGATGAGACGCTGACCAAAATCTCGCTGAACGACATGGTCGTGAAAGCCTCAGGGAAAGCGCTCGTCAAGTTCCCTGCCGTCAATGCCGTCTACAAAGACGACAAAATCTATCCTGGCGTCGGCGTTCATGTTGGCGTTGCCGTCGCGCTTGACGACGGCCTCATCGTTCCTGTGGTCCGTGATGCCGATACGACCCCGCTTCGAGTGCTGGCCCAGAACACCAAGAACCTGGTCAAGAAGGCCCGCGACAAGAAGCTTCAGCTGAGCGAGTATAGCGGCGGCACGTTCACGGTCTCGAACCTCGGACCATTCGATGTCGAGAACTTCATCGCGATCATTGACCCCTCGCAGGGTGCGATCCTGGCAGTCTCCAGCATCACCAAGAAGGCCGTTGTCATGCCTGATGATACCATTACGGCCCGCCCGCGCATGAACCTGACCCTGAGCGGCGACCACCGGGTCATGGACGGTGCGACCGGCGCACGGTTCCTGCAGGAAGTAAAGCGCCTGCTGCAAAACCCGCTGTCGCTGATGGAGTAAGGGAGACCTCACCCCGCCGCAGGCGGCAGATACGCAGTAATGCGTAGCATACCCTCTCCTTAAGAAAGGAGAGGGTGGAAACTTGTTTCCGGGTGAGGTTCTTCAGTGTCTTCTAAAGGAACAACTCAATGCTGGTAGTCACAGGCGGCGCGGGTTTTATCGGCAGCGTTCTCGTTGCGATGCTGAACGCCCGTGGCCGCAATGACATTCTCATTGTCGATGAGTTCGGCGATGGCCCCAAATGGAAGAACCTGCGCGGCAAGTCGTTTACCGATGTCGTCATGCCGGAGGAGTTCGCGCATGGCCTCGCTGTTGGCGTCTACGACGGCAAGATTGACGGCATCCTGCATATCGGCGCGATCACGGATACGTCGTTCCGGGACATGGACGAGCTGCAGGAGCGCAATGTCCGCTACACCCGCACTCTGGCCCAATGGGCGATCGCGCACGATGTTCGGCTGATTTACGCGTCCAGCGCCAGCGTCTACGGCGACGGGGCGCTCGGCTTTTCCGATTCTGACGCCGTCACCCCGACCTTGCTGCCGCTGAACCCGTATGCGTTCTCCAAATGGCTCTCCGACATTGAAGCCATTCGCGAACACTGGACCCAAAAAGTCGCCGGTTTGCGCTTCTTCAACGTCTTTGGCCCGAACGAATACCATAAAGGCCGGCTCGCCTCCGTGCCGTGGCATTCCACCAACCAGATTCGCGAGACGGGCCAAATCAAGCTGTTCCAGTCGCACAATCCCCGCTACGCCGACGGCGCACAGGAACGGGACTTTGTCTATGTCAAAGACGTCTGCGCCGTCGTGCTATGGTTTCTCGATCACCCGGAAGCCAACGGCATCTTCAATGTCGGCACCGGCCAAGCACGGACATTCAAGGACCTCGCCCTCGCCATCTTCCGGGCGCTCGGCAAACCCATAGACACCACCTATATCCCGACACCTGAGAACATCCGCGCTTCCTACCAGTACCACACGCAGGCCGACCTGACTCGCCTGCGCTCCATCGGCTGCGATGTGCCGTTTCTCTCGCTGGAAGACGCCATAGACGACTATGTGGGAACCTATCTCCAAAATGAAACCAACCCCTATCTTTAGCCTCCTGGCTGCTCTTGTTGCCCTGCCTGCCGTCGCTTCCACGCCCGACCTGCCCAACTTCCACCAAACCGCCCCCGGCATCTGGCGCGGCGCGGCCCCCACCGAAGCCGGTTTGCGCCAGCTCAAAGTCATGGGCGTCAAAACTATCATCGACCTGCGGATCGCGCCCAAGACCGTCAAGAAAGAAGGCATTTATGCCCGGTCGCTCGGCTTCCACTGGATTAACCTGCCAATGGGTTCCGACCCGCCAACCCCGAAAGAAGTCGCCACGCTTTTGGCAACTCTCAAGCAAGCCCCGCAGTCGCCGGTGTTTGTCCACTGCCAGCACGGGGCCGACCGCACCGGCTGCATGATCGGCATCTACCGCGTCACCCAGGACGGCTGGACCTTCCCCCGCGCGTTCGCCGAAATGCGGCAGGACGGTTTCAACCCCCGCTGGACCAATCTGACCGAGGCCGTGCGGCAGCGGGCGAAATAAAAAAAACCGGCACTAAAAGTGCCGGGCTAACGCAGTAAAAAAAGCGCCTCCGGCATTGAAGACTTCGCAGTCGCGGAGCGACTTTCATTCAAGAGTAGCCCGGCACTTCCAGTGCCGGGTGCTTTTCTTCTGTCCGTGTGCTCGCTACACGGTCAGCACGACCTTTCCCTGCGTGTGGCCGCTTTTGGCCTGCTCCTGCGCCTGCTTTGCTTCAGACAGCGGGAACGTCGCGCCGATGCGGGTCTTGACCTGGCCGGCATCTACCAGACGCCCGATTTCTTTAAGCTGCGGCCCGTCCGGGTGTGCGCCGAAAGATTTAGCTTGTACGCCTCGTGCGGTGGCTTCCGGCGGCGCTGTCGCGCCCGGCAGCGTACTGACGAGAACGCCACCGTCCCGCAAAGTCGCCCAGGAGCGGACCTGCGTTTCGCCGCTGATGGTGTCCAGTACGGCATCAACCCCGTGCGCCGCATCTTCAAACTTCTCCGTCTTATAATCCACCACAACATCTGCGCCGAGGCCGCGTACATAGGCGATGTCATCTCCCGTTGCGGTTGCGATCACTGTGGCCCCTTTGACTTTGGCATACTGCACGGCAAACGCGCCGACCGCTCCGCCTGCGCCGTGAATGAGGATGGTCTGACCGCTCTGGAGATCCGCCTCCTCAAAGAGCGCCTGCCACGCAGTCGTGCCTGCCAGCGGGATGGAAGCCGCTGCCGGGAAGCCGATGGACGCCGGCTTCGGGCAGAGCGCCTCGGCAGCGACGACGGCATACTCGGCATAAGTGCCGTCGCGCCGAATGTCCGCAAAGGCGAACACCGCGTCGCCAGCGGTAAAGCCCGTCACGCCCGCTCCGAACGCCTCGACCGTTCCTGCCACGTCCCATCCCGGAATGAGTGGCAAAGTGTGTTTCGCCATCTGCTCCATCGCCCCGGCCTCGATCATCGCGTCAACCGGGTTGATGCCCGACGCCGCGACTTTAATCAGCACTTCCCCGTCTTTCGGCTCCGGTTTGGGCGCGTCTTCATAAACAAGAACTTCCGGGCCACCGAACTGGTGGATGCGTACCGCTTTCATGTCTGCCATAGTAATCATCTCCTTTGTTAGCCGATCCTTTTTGTTAGCCGACTGTCAAAACAATCTTGCCGCGCGTTCCGCCGAGCGCCATCCGCTCGTGGGCCTGCCGCGCCTCCGGCAGCGGCAGCACAAGGCCGACGCGCGTCTGCACTCTGCCCGAGTCAATGAGGTCGGCAATCTGGCCGAGCTGCGCGGCGTTCGGCTCCACGCCCATGAAGTGTGTTCGGACACCCCGCGCCTCGGCGGCCTGCGTGTCCGGCGGCGATGAGAACGTAATCAAGAGGCCGCCGGGCTTCAGCACGGCAAATGACCGTTTTCCCATCTCGCCGCCAATGGTGTCCAGCACCACGTCCATGTCCTCGGCGTAATCCTCAAATCGCTGCGTCTTGTAGTCAACGACCGTGTCTGCGCCGATGCCGCGTACATACTCTAAATCTGCTTCGGAAGCCGTCGCCACAACAGTCCCGCCTATGACTTTGGCAAACTGCACGGCGAATGACCCCACAGCCCCACCTGCGCCATGTACCAGAACGCGCTGCCCCGGCGCGAGATGGGCAGCGTCCGCCAGCGCCTGCCAAGCCGTTAGCCCCGCCAGCGGCACCGACGCCGCTTGAACGGCGTCCAGCGTTCGGGGACGCGGGGCAACTTCCGACGCCCGCACAGCGACAAACTCCGCATAGCCGCCGTTGCGCGTTGAGTCGCAGTTCGTATAGACCACGTCACCGACCTGAGCGTCTACGACACCTCGCGCGACTTCGGCGACAGTACCGGCCACATCGTATCCCAAGATAAACGGCAGCGTGTGATATTCGGCAAAGTCCCCCTGCCGGATTTTCGCCTCGCCAGGGTTGACGCCTGTTGCCTCAACGCGGATTAAAACGTCACCTTCGGCGAGGCTCGGCTTCGGAGCATCTTCATAGCGCAGCACCTCCGGCCCACCGTACTCGTGAACTACGACCGCCTTCATTGTCGCCATGTGCGTTGTCTCCTCTGCCTGTTATGTACCCGTTTCACTTCATTTTTTCGGCGTCAGCAAAAACGCCCGAAAATGAGTGTGGCCGTGTGTCCCAATGCCGATGATTTGCCCTCGGTTGTTGATGCCATAAGCCGCTTCCAGTACCCAGCCAGTGCGTTTAGGAATAGAATTGTTCAAGTCCAGCATTACCCCATTCTGCCAGCAGTAAGCATGAGCGTAGCCTTGATGACGCACACACTTCCCGACTACCTGCCCGCCTGCATTAACGCCGTAAGCGCGGCTGGAACTATATCCTCTCAGTTCCTCCAGGCGAATGAGGCGATTTCCGTCCCAGAGGAACGAGTATTCACGGGAAAAGCCGGATGACGACAGAGGAGAAGTCATCCACCCTGCAACGTCACCGTGGGCATTGATGCCGGATGCCTCACCAACTTCTGCGCCCGGAAGCAAGCCGAGATCAGTCTCGGTGCCATCTTGCCATAAAAATGGGTGCGAACTCGACGAACCCTCGGCGGCTTCCGGGTTGCCCTCGGGATAGGGGGCCAGTTTCGTACCTATCACTTGGCCTGCGTCGTTGATGCCAGATGGGTACAAGTCAATCCTCGTTATCTCGCTGTTCTGCCACAGCCCGGCATACCCCAAAATTTGGCCGTGATTGTTGATTGCTACGGCCCCTATGTCTGCGCCGTTTAGATTGTATCGGTCCGAGTTGACATCAGGCAGGATTGTCCGGCTTCCATTTTTCCAGACAAAACTCCGCTGCTTGGCAATATAGGCGTAGGCTTCAAGCTGATGTATATCTGCTTGGTCCTGACCGGCGATCTCGGCACGGTCATTAACAGCAAATGCTTTGCAGCTCGGAAGGCCCGCCTGGACTCCGAGGTCCTGCATCTTGCCATTCCACAGAAATCCGTGCGCCCTGGAACAAAATACTTTGATCTGTCCGAACTTAACCCAGCCGACAACCTGGCCTAGATTGTTAATGCCGGTCACATAGACATACTTGCCGGCGGGCAGTATTCCTAAGTCCGTGACGCTATAATGAGGCACGACAAACACTGATGGGGCAAGTGACTCTGAAGCGAAACAAAGGCACAAGGGGAGACAAAGACACAAAGGGAAATAAAAGCGTAAAAGGCGTGGTGACATCTTGAGGTGCTCCTTCCGCTGCATCCCGATTGTACCCGCTTCGTTGACTTTGCGCCGCTCACGGTGCTATAATTTCGCGTCCAATCTCAGGCCGTCCAAGAACACACGAAGATAAGGCCGGTCAAGAAAACGGGGAAAAGCAATGGCAAACACTGTGGTTGTGGGAGCGATGTGGGGCGATGAAAGCAAAGGCAAGCTGATTGACTTTCTCGCCCATGACAAAGATGTCGTCGTCCGCTGGGGCGGCGGCTCCAATGCCGGGCATACGGTGGTCGTGCCGAACGAAAACGGCGGCGAGGATGAGTACAAGCTGCATCTGGTCCCGTCCGGTATCCTCCATGAAAACACGCTTTGCGTGGTCGCCGACGGCGTCGTGCTGGACCCGGCCTCGTTTGTCGGGGAACTGACTTCTCTGAAGGCGCGGGGCGTTTCCTGCGACAATTTGAAGATCAGCGGCAACGTACATATTGTGCTGCCCTACCATGTGCTTTTAGATGAACTCGAAGAAAAGCGCAAAGGCAAGCGGGCTTTGGGAACCACCGGGCGCGGCATCGGCCCGGCGTACCAGGACAAGGCCGCGCGGGTCGGGATTCGGATGCGCGAGTTTGTAGACCCGGCCCTGTTCGCCGAGCGGCTGACGGAAGTGCTGGAATACAAAAACGAACTGCTGACCAAAATCTACGGCGTCGCCCCGATGTCTGCGGATAAGATTTTGTCGGACTTGCTGCCTCACGCCGAAGCGCTGCGGCCTTATGTGGACGACACCGCCCTGCGCGTCGCGTATGCCGCCCGGAGCGGCAAGAAAGTCTTGTTTGAGGGCGCACAGGCCACGCTTTTAGATATAGACCTCGGCACTTACCCTTACGTTACGTCGTCGCACCCGTCGGCGGGCGGCGCGTGCATCGGCACCGGTTTGGGGCCGACGCAGATTGACCAGATCATTGCCGTCACGAAGTCCTATACCACGCGCGTCGGCGCGGGCGCGTTCCCGACCGAGCAGGCAAACGCTTTGGGCGATTTGATCCGGGACCGGGGCGCGGAATACGGCACGACCACAGGACGCCCTCGCCGCTGCGGCTGGCTGGACGGCGTCGCTCTGCGCTACTCGGCGCTGGTCAACGGCCTTACTGACCTCTATTTGGGTCACCTAGACGTTCTGACAGGCTTTAACGAAGTGAAAATGGCCGTCGCGTACAACTTGAACGGCACCGAGATTACCGACTTCCCCAGCGACCAAGCGCGGCTGTGCCGCTGCGAGCCGATCTACCGGACGTTTGCCGGCTGGTCCGAAGACGTCAGCGCCATCCGCGAGTATGCGAAGCTTCCTGACAACGCCCGCCGCTTTGTCGAAGCCGTCGAAGAATATGTCGGCGTCCCGATTACAACCATTTCCGTAGGCCGCCGCCGGGATCAGACTTTGTTCCGCAAGCCATAGACATCAATGGAGGTTAATCATGTACGAGGACCAAATCAAGCATTATGCCGACAAGCTCGCCTACGAAATAGACTCGTGGGACCTGACGGTGGCGCAGAAAGACATCCGGGCCGTCGTCGTCGTGGATGCCCGCTCGCCCCAGTCGTATGCCGAAGAGCATCTCCCCGGCGCAGTCAATATCCCGCACCGGACGATGACGCCGGAGTCTACGGCCCATCTTGACCGAAGCAGCCTTGTCGTTACCTACTGCGACGGGATTGGCTGCAACGCCTCCACCAAAGGCGCACTGAACATGTCCCGGCTCGGCTTCCAGGTCAAAGAGCTGATGGGTGGCCTGGATTGGTGGAAGCGCGACGGTTATCCGACCGAAGGCGCGGGCGCGGCCTGCGTTGCCGCAGCCGCCGCTTGCGGCTGTGACTAGGCCCTGCAATGAAAGGCGTAATTGTGATGACGATTCTTTCTACTCCCTCTTCTCCGGCCTCGACACTCTTGGACGACCTCACGCCCGGCTCCGGCCTGGCCCTGCGCCGCTGGACGCCTGACGAGTTCCGCCGCCTGGCGTCATCGGCAGTTCTCAGCGACGCCGCACACTTAGACTTAGCCGATGGGGAGATTGTGGACTGCGACAGCCGCGCCCCGTACTTATTCAACCGCGAAGAATACTACAGCTTGGCCGAGCAGGGCATTTTGGGGCCGGAAGAGCGCACTGAGCTAATCTACGGAAGGATAATCACGCGCATGAGTCCGATCAGCAGGCCGCACAGCCTTTCCATTGCTATCACAGCGGACGCTCTGGAGGCCGCCTTTGGGAACACTGCTGCCGTCGAGGATCAGTTGGCGATCCACCTGGACAGCGGGCTGGAACCGCAGCCGGACGTGGTTGTACTACGTGGCTCCTCACGAGACTACTTGGAAGTGCCGCGTCCCGCTGACATCCTGCTTCTCGTCGAAGTCTCCTACAGCACTCTGGGCTATGACCGTAATACCAAATCACGTATGTACGCCGAGAGCGGCATTGCGGATTACTGGATCGTCAACCTACGTTCGCGTATATTAGAAGTCTACCGTCAGCCCGAAGGCGATGCTTACGTCAGCCTGCGCGTCTACGACGAAATGGAAGCCGTCGCGCCACTTGCCGCGCCAAATGCGCCCGTACGCGTCGCCGATTTGCTGCCGATGGTACAGACGCAGCAATAAAAAGTAATACCGAAAACAACTTTGCAGAGGATGTTTGGCCTCCGGCAATCGCTCACAAACCGCTGACGCCATTACTTTTCAATGAAGGGCAACTTAAGCTTGTTCGGTATCGGTGGTTCCACTTTGCGCTCTGTTTGATGATGTGTGCCGTTAGTGCTGCCGATTACTTTTCGTCTTCTCACGGCTGGCTACACTCCTCAGTGGGCAGAACAGTATGTGGCGGCTTTTGTTTACTTGGTTTTGGCGGCAACTTATGGAAAGCAATTCAAGGCTGGCATCTGAAAGCCATTCTAGACCAATCGAGAGAATAGAGAATAAAGTATGCGTAAAAAGATCATTGCGGGCAACTGGAAGATGAACAAGACGGTCAGTGAGGCACTGGCGCTGGTGGAAGAACTGAAGCCGCTGATGGCGGAAGTAAGCGGCGTGGATGTCGTCATCTGTCCGGCGTACACGGCGCTCTATGCGGTCAACCAAGCGCTGGGTGGAACGAGTATCGCGCTGGGGGCGCAGGAGGCGTTCTGGAAGGCGTCGGGCGCGTACACGTCGCAGGTTTCGCTGCCGATGCTGGCGGACGTGGGCGTGACGTATGTGATTCTGGGGCATTCGGAGACGCGCGGGCGGTTTGGGGTGCCGGAACCGGAGCTGACGCCGGACCTCTTGCGGACGTTCGGCGAGACGGATGCCGGAGTCAACATCAAGACGCAGGCGACGCTTGCCGCCGGGCTGACCCCGATCATCTGCATCGGCGAGACGCTGTCCGAGCGGCAGCGCTCGGAAACCGACGACATCGTCCGGGTGCAGGTGCTGGGAGCGCTGGCGGGGGTCAGCACGAAGCAGGTGACGCAGATTGTCTTTGCGTATGAGCCGGTCTGGGCCATCGGCACCGGCGAAACGTGCGCCCCGGATGAAGCCGACCGCGTCTGCGGCGTCGTCCGCCATGCTGTTTTGGAAGCTCACGGGCAGGAAGCCGCCGACGCCGTGCGGGTCCAGTACGGCGGCTCGATGAAAGCCGACAACGCGGCAGAGCTGCTGTCGCGTCCGAACATTGACGGCGGCCTGATTGGTGGCGCAAGCCTTAAAGCCAAAGACTTCGCGGCGATCATAACGGCGGCAGGCTAAAGAGCGAAGTTTGCTCAGAAGTCAAACCGGGAAAAAGAACAAAAGAGTTTTCCTTTCTACGGGGGTACTGATGAAGACTAACCACACGCTTACGGCCGCAGTTCTTGGGGCAGGCCTCAGCCTGACGTTTCTGCCGGCGGTTTATGCCGACAATACTTTGACGTTCACCAACGCTTCGGCTCGCAATGCCGCCGCCGTGATGAGCAAGCGCTTTGGGGTCACGATTGTGTTCCGGGGCAGCATCAATCCGTCGCAGCCGGTGACATTTTCGGTGGACAACCCGGACACGCCGGGCGGGCGGCTTCAAGCAATCAGCAGCCTGGCGACCGCTTTAGATGTGGACTTTCAGAAAGTTTACGTTGTTTCTAAAGTAGACCCCGGCGTGGCGGTCCCGGCGGTGCCCCTCGACAGCAATGGCCCGATTGTGTTCGCCTCAACCCATGTCCCGGTCCGCGATGCGATCCAAACTGTTGCGGCGGTGGATAATGCGATGACGCAGATCAACAGCGCGATTACCGGCGATGTCACTCTGCCGAGTACGCGCCTGACTGCGTCGGCAGCCGCCGCGGCGATTGCGAAGCAGACCGGCACGGAATGGAAAGCGTACTATGGGATGTTCAAGCGCGGCGAAGAGCCGGCGCGTTTGGGAGGCATGGTAATCGGCGAAACGAATAACGGCCAGGCGATCACAGTCCAGCCCCTGCTGACCTACCGCAGCGCCGCTTCGGTCACTGTTCCGCTGTACAACGGACAAGACGCGGTTGTCGGGCCACTCGCGCCTCTGTCCGGTGCCCCGGACGTGCTGACCGTTCCAAACGTGGGTATTGACCCAAACGCCGGCTTCGGCGGGTTCGGCTATGGCTACGGCGATCCCTACGGCTACACGAATCCCTATGGCGCTTATGGGTACGCCGCACCGAATGGCACCGTCGCTGCACCGGGCGTTGTCGTAACGCCGGGTGTCGGTGTCAGCCCCGTCGTTCCAGGCGTGAACGCACCCCCCGCAAATGCTGTTGCGGCCCCGACCGGCATTGCGACTTTGCCGGGCGCTCAGTAGATTAAGGCAAAGAAATCAGAAAAATATGAGCAGCCTGCTTGCCGCTTCACTCATACGAGACATCCCGGACTTTCCCAAGCCCGGGATTTTGTTCAAGGATATCACGCCTGTTCTTGCCGATGCCGCCGCGTTCCAAGAGGTCATTGACGGCTTCGTGGAACACGCGCAGTCTCTCGCGCCGGACGTCATCGCCGGCATCGAGTCGCGCGGCTTTCTGTTTGGCGCTCCTTTAGCGCTGGATTTAGGTCTCGGCTTCGTGCCGATCCGCAAGGCCGGCAAGCTGCCGTCGGCCATCGAGCGCGAAGAGTACGTTTTGGAATACGGATCGGCAGTCATCGAAGCGCACCGCGACTCGATCCAGCCCGGCCAGCGCGTTTTAATCGTGGATGATCTGCTGGCGACCGGCGGTACTGCGGCGGCAGCCGCGCGGCTGATCGGAAAGCTCGGCGGCACCCTCGCCGGCTTCTGCTTTTTCGTTGAACTGGAGTTTTTGAGTGGCCGTTCCGCGCTTAACGGCTATGAAGTGCGGTCGCTGCTAACTTACTGAAGTCAAGCTCCAAGCGCAGGTGCAGGCCGACAAGCACTAAAACGGCGGCAGTGGCAAGCAGGTAGCGGAGGGCAGGGCGGGGAGATTCGCCGGCAAGGGTCGGCAGCAGGCGTGACAGCCCGCCGCCTGCCAGCGCAAACACCAGCGGCAGGACCGGCAGCAGCATTCCCAATGGCGTCGTCACTGACAACGCCGAAGCCGACAAAAGTGAAATCCCCAGCCAGAGCACCACCGGCAGCCAGCGGGCGCGGCGCTGGCTTTCGCTCCATTCCCCGCAGAACGGCAGCCCCAGCCAGATCAGCAGCCCCGACGCCGGGGTCCAAAGCCAGCGCCAGACCCCGCTGTGCAGCCCGAATGTCAGCGCCGGCAGACCGTGCCCGAGCGCGAAGCGTATGGCAAGGTAAGCGATGATCGGCACGAAGAAAATGGCCGTGCCATACCCTGTGCGCCTCCGCTGCTGCGCCGCCGACAGAGCCAAGATCAGCAGCCCGAGCAAAATCCCGTCAGGCCGGATCATCGCCGCCCCCGCCGCCAGCGCCAGCGCCGCCAGCGACGACCCCGCGACAAACGCAAACAGCGCGGCGGTCGTCAGTAGGGCAAACCCAGCGCTCTGCGGCGAGTAGGCCGCTGAGGAGAGAAACTGCACACTTGCCGCCGCCAGCAGCCCCGCGCTGACACCCGCCGCCCGGTCCCTCGCCTTCCATCCTAGCGCATACAGCGCGGCCACTGTCCCCGCCGCCGCCAGAGACCCCCAAAACCGCCGCCCCGCCATCTCGCCGAGCCAGGCCGAACCGGCCAGCGATACCAAACAAAGCAGAACCATCCAAACCGCGTCCAGCGCCTGAAACCGGGGGCGATTGGCCCGCGCCGCTGACGTCGGGCGCGGAGCGGGACGGCGGGGCAGGGGACGCGGCGCGTCAGGGTCTGTCGGCGGGGTCTGTGCCATGATGCCGAATCATAGCACAGCGCCTTTAGGAGTGTCAAGCACACCGCAGTCTCACGGGTTCTCAGAGAAGCAAACTTTGCGGTATACTGCTTGATGGGAAGGGCATGACTTACTATGAAGGGCATTATTCTTGCCGGCGGCTCGGGGACCCGGCTGCATCCGCTGACGCTTGCGGTCAGCAAGCAGCTTATGCCGGTCTACGACAAGCCGATGATCTATTACCCGCTCAGCGTTCTCATGCTGGCGGGCATCCGTGAGATCTTGATTATCTCGACGCCGCACGACCTGCCGCACTTCGAAAAGCTGCTCGGCGACGGCAGCCGGCTTGGCTGCGTCTTTGAGTACGCGGTCCAGCCGGAGCCGAACGGTCTCGCGCAGGCGTTTGTCATCGGCAAAGAGTTTATCGGCGGGGAGAAAGTCGCCTTGATACTTGGCGACAACATCTTCTACGGCTCGGGCATGGCCGACATGCTGCAAAAAAACAACGATCCCGACGGCGGGGTCGTGTTCGCCTACCATGTCAAGGACCCGGAGCGCTACGGCGTGGTCGAGTTCGACGACCACTGCCGCGCCATTTCCATTGAAGAGAAACCCACGCATCCCAAGTCCTACTACGCCGTGCCTGGTCTCTACTTCTACGACAACGCTGTGGTCGAGATCGCCGCCCATCTTGCGCCCAGCCCGCGCGGCGAGTACGAGATCACGGACATCAACCGCGAATACTTGGCCCAGGACCGGCTTCAAGTCGGCATCATTGACAGAGGCGCGGCCTGGCTTGACACCGGGACATTCGCGTCGCTGATGCAGGCCGGGACTTTTGTGCAGGTGATTGAAGAGCGGCAGGGCCTGAAAATCGGCTGCATTGAGGAAGTCGCCTACCGCATGGGCTTCATTGATGCCGCCCGGCTTGAAGCCATCGCCGCGCCGCTCCTGAAAAGCGGCTACGGCGAATATCTGATGAGCCTGCTCAGCCCCCAGTTCAGCCGGTAGCAGCGCTTGGGAGACCACCTCGGCCTTGCTTGGAGACTGTATAGAAAGCATTCCCTGCCCTAAACGGCAGGGCTTTAAAAGTGCAAGCTCCCGCCTTCGCGGGCGAAGAAGTAAGCAAGGGCGAAGAAATGTTTCTCGTCGTCCGCTCTTATGCCCGCGAAGGCGGGGAATTGCTTTTCCGAAGCGCGGGGGTTCAGCCCCGTGAAGACTTTCTATACAGTCTCTTAGGGTATCATGCTCTTAGGGTATCATGAGTTAGATTTACCAACTTCGGAGGAGAAACACGCAATGGCAGGCAAGATCAAGACAGCTTCGGGGCTGGAATATGTGGATGAAGTGGTCGGCGAAGGCGCAAGCCCGACGACCGGCAAGCCGGTGACGGTGCATTACACGGGGACGTTTCCCGACGGGCGCAAGTTTGATTCGTCGCGGGACCGCAGCAAGCCGTTCGTGTTCACTATCGGCAAGGGACAGGTCATTCGCGGGTGGGACGAAGGCGTCATGACCATGAAAGTCGGCGGGCGGCGCATTCTGACGGTGCCGTCGCAGCTTGGTTACGGCTCGGCCGGCGCGGGGAATGTCATTCCGCCGAACGCGACTCTGCTGTTTGATGTCGAGCTGCTGGGTGTTGGCTAATTGCGGCAAAAGGTAACAAAAACAATGCTGGAGAAGCTGTCGCCGGACGACTTTGGGCCGGAGTTTCAGCGCGTGCTGACGACGCAGGAGTACGGGGGCGGAACGCGCATTGATGGGGTCAAGATCATTGACCTGCGCCTGATGACCGATGACGGCGGCTCATTCGCCGAGCTGGTGCGCTTTGACGAGACGGGCCATCTGGAAGCCGTCCCGGATTTCCAGGTGCGCCAGTCGTCGTACTCCCAGGTGCTGCCCGGCGCGATTAAAGCGTTCCATCTGCACTTCGGTCAGGAAGATGTCTGGTTCGTCCCACCGACCGACCGCCTCTTGATTGGCCTGATTGACGCCCGCAAAGACTCCCTGACCGCCGGCGCGACTATGCGGTTTGTCATGGGCGGCGGCAAAGCGCAGCTTTTGTATATTCCGCGCGGCGTCGGGCATGGCGGCGCGAATATTTGGCAGCAGCCGGCGACCATTCTTTACTACGTCAGCCAGCAGTTCAACTTAAACGACCCCGACGAGCGCCGCCTGCCCTGGGACATCGCCGGCGCGGACTTCTGGCAGATGACGCCCGGCTAGAGATGCAATTAAGAAACACAACTTAGAAACACAAACATGATGACTGACCCTGAGCCGTTCCCTACCGTCTACTGGCCTGAATGGGACTCCGATGCGACCTTTGACGCCGGGGAAACACTGCCGCCGGAAAGCGAAGGGCGGCTCTGGGCCGTCCTGCTGTTTGTCTTCTACGGCGACAAAGTTGCCCTGGCCGACATTGAAGGGCGCGGCCTGACAATCCCTTCGGGCCGCATTGAGCCGGGCGAGACAGTAGACGCCGCCGCCGTGCGCGAAGCCTGGGAAGAAACCGGAGCCAATCTTGACCCCGCCCGCCGCCGCCTCATCGGCTGCTACCGCCTGACGCCCCGCACCGGCACCCACGCCGGACAAACCCGCTACTGCCCGGTCTTCGCCGCCGAAGCCTTTGGATTCGCTCCCATCCCTGAAGGCTCCGAGTCGCGCGGCCTGATCCTCGCCGCCTGGGAAGATGTCGCCGACCTTTATTTCACTTGGGACCCCCTTATGGCCGCTGTCTTCGAGTTCGCCCAAGATCGCCGCGACGCCCTCTTCCCCGCTGGTGTCCCCGTCTCGTCACTGACAGGATAATTTTGCATGGGAGCAATGCAAATTAGTGGCTGTTTTGGCTCTTCGGCAGCTATGGAGGCCGTCGCTGCCAGCGAATTTGAAGGGATTGTTTTAGACGGTGAGCCTGAGCCTATCGGCTCTGCCGGTGAGGGCAACGCTATTGACGCAGTTCTCTCGCATTATGGGCAGAATGTCTCTCAAACCGAAAACGATATGTGGGAATACTACAAAAGCACTGTCGTGGAAGGGCCAGGCTCTTTCCTAAAGGCTTGGCTGCACTGGAACGGCAGCGAGTTCGATGCTTATCTGAGATGCGCTCAAGGTGGCGAGAGCGAAGCGGGCTTTGCTTCTCACGCAATGCCTTACGTTCAGTAACGAGGGAACTATGACCAACAAGACTGTAGAAAAAACTCCTGCACATCAACTGCGCGATTCCGCATCATCAGGTAATCTTGCCGAACTAAAAAGGCTGGTTCGGGAAGGCGTTTCGGTAAATGATCGTAGTCCTTTCAACAACACGGCTTTGCTTCATGCTGCCAAGCATGGAAAGCGCGATTGTGTTCGTTTTCTAATGGATAACGGCGCGGATGTGAACATCGCCAATGACTCTGGTTACACGCCTCTTATCTGCTCGGCCACCATTGGGGATTATGAAGGAGTTAATATGCTCTTGGAGGCGGGAGCGGAAACGTGGCATACGCTGAAGGAGGAAGACGGCTCTCCGCGTAAAGTTCAGCAGACGGCTCTTACCCTGGCTGAACGAAACAAGCATTATCGGGTTGCCGAATTATTGAGGACGGTAGTGCGGCGCAGGCGGCGTAGACATCACCAGGTCAGCCTCAACCAAAATCAGAGCAATCTTATCAGCCCCGGCAATACCTTTGACCTCACCAGTGATCATCTTACCAGTTTCAACGATGTGGTAGTCTTTGGAACGGCTGCCACGATCACTGGCGTGGGAGCCATTACTGTCACTTATGAATTGGATAAATTTCGGCACAACACTAAATATGAGATTGTTAAGTAGCTCGAACAATCTCAACTTTGCTACTTGAAATCAAGGGTGGATTTGCTGTGACGTATTTCTACCGCAGCGAGGCGAGAGTGCTGTCCAGGTCGGCGTTGCTTAAGTTCGCGATGATCACGATTTTGAGGGCGTTTTGGCGGCTGAATAAGACGCCGCCGCGGGGGTGCTGCGGGGGCAATGCGCCGAGGCCAGGCCGCTCGGGGGTCTCGAAGACAGACAATGCGTTCGCGCCGCTGGAAAAGCGCAGCTCGACGACCTGGTTGCTGCCGCGCGGGGACACGGAGCCGCCCTGGTAGCGGAAGCCTGCCGGCAGGATAGCCGGCACCTGAACCGGGAACGCGGCCTGGGCGCGGACCTGGTCAATTGTTAATGTCGGTGGGGCGAAGCCAGTGGCGACAACGCGGCCGCCGCGAGGCAGGCGGAACATGGCCGGGGCAAACACCGGATTGTAGACAATCTGGGTGTAGTAGGACGCCGACCGAAGCCGGCCCTGGGCGTCGTACTGCTCGTTCCGAAGCTGGGCGCCATTGACAGGATCTACCCAGAACTTCTGCGAGGGCATGGCAGCAGCACTGCGAACCGTGACCTGAAGAATGACGCAGGCATGGCCCGCGACGGTATCCTGCCCGACCTGCTGAACCAGAAGCCGGCCTGACTTCACCTGCCGGATGACCTGCGGCACACGCACACGCAGGCTTTGAACGCGGGAAGGACTTAGCTCCAGCGTGTTTTTGGACGGGACAAAATGGCAGTAAAATCGGCCATTGTCAAGGTACTCCTCGCCGGCAAGCCGCGCCGGCCGCAGGTAGTCTAAACGCAGAGCGCGGGTGCCGTTGCGCTGAACCTGCTGCTCCGAGGAAATGTCCAGCCCGTTTCGCACCACCAGGGTCACCTGTTCGCCGCTCAGCGGCAGCGAGTTCTCCGCCTGAAGCATCTGCGTCAGCAGCGCCGACGCGGCAGGATCAATGGGACCGGACACGGCGCGAGGCTGAGGCGCAACATGAGGGACATGGACCGGGCGCGGCGACCCTGCGTGCAGCGGAAGCGTCGCCGCTACAAGCAGACTGGCCAAAATAAAAGTACGCATGGTCATCTTGAACTAGAGCAGGCTTGGGTCCGACGCGCTTAGGTCGGCAGGGGAGTTAGTACCGGAAGCCCCGCTGTTTGGGCCAGGCGCGGCGGGAGTGTCCAAATTACCGGCCAGAGTCTGGGCCGACAAGTCAGCCAGCGGCTCCGCAGCGGTATCCCGGTGATGCTGAGCGACGCAGTCGGCAACAAAAGCCGGGTCGGCGCTATGGACAGCGAGTGCTGGGGCCGGAGTCGGCGGATGCACCGGGAACAAGAGCGTAGCGCTTCCGGCCACGACGACCGCTGCACCCAGCGCAAGCGCCGGGCGCAGACGCCGGCCGGGCGAAACAGTGAGCGGCACGAAGACGGCGGCAAGCTTGGTGCGCCAGGTTTGAGCAGGCGCAGCCGGGCGGCGCGTAAGCGCGAGGCGCTGCATCAGCGCGGCGTCGAACCCGGCGGACGGTGCGGCGGGCGGAATCGCTTGCAGCAGCAGCTTCGAGGCCTCAAAGTCGCGGAAAATCCGCGTGCACTCGGCGCAGCCCGACAGATGGGTCTGCACCTGCCATGCGGCAGACGCATCCAGTGTTTCGTCGGTGAATTCCGACAACAATGGCTCAACAACTTGGCAGTTCATTATGATTTCTTGTACCCAGTCTACGAACTTAAATTATGCATTCAAATACCCGGCAAGATGCTGGCGGAGCTGCATTCGGGCATTGAACAGCCGCGATTTCACGGTTCCGAGCGGGCAGCCGGCGATCTGAGCGATTTCTTCGTAGGGCATTCCTTCAATATCATGCAGCAGCAGCGTAGCGCGGAGCTTTTCAGGCAGCTTTGCCAGCGCGAGCTGTATCTGCTCGGCCATTTCGACGTTTTCCAACAGCCGGTGCGGCTCGTAGGTACTGTCGGCAACTTCGTGCGCCTGGTCCGCATCGCCGATCGGCTCATCCAGGGAATATACGGGAACGCGGTTCTTGGTCCGGCGAAAGCGGTCAATGCACAGGTTGCCGGCGATCCGAAACAGCCAGGTGTTGAGGCTGGACTGGCCGCGAAATGCGTCAATGGACGTATACATCCGAATAAAGACTTCCTGGGTCAAGTCTTCCGCGTCCTCGCTGCTGCCGGTCATGCGATAAATATAGTTATAGATTTTTGCCTTGTAGCGCGTGACAACCTCGCTGAACGCGGTATTATCGTTGCTGCGGCACCGTTCCACTAAAGAGTAATCCGTCAGCGGCATACCAACAGCCCGTGCAGCCCCCAGAATTGCGTATCCCATGCGTTGCTCCCAACCGGCTTTTCAACAGGAGTTTTTCTTAAAAACTCAGACGAATGTACTGCCGGAAAGTTCATTCTAATTCACGCAGGCACGATTTTTTCTGCGGCGGCAGGAATTAGAAACAGTTGGACGCAATAATACCGTATAATGCTAGGTATTAAATGCCGTAAACTCATGGTATAAATGGCGTGATGAAGATTAAGATGAGCAGAATAAGATGAGTAGAAACGGCATAACGGCAATGGAGGATTTCATGGACACGAACAGCAGCAGCAATACTTTTGGTCTCACGGCGCGGGGATTGCGCCGGTTGGCGCTTGCCGGCGCAGCCCTCGCGGCGCTGGCCGCCGCATCGGCTCCGGCGGCGGCGTCCGGCGCGGAGCGCTCGCTGGCCGGCATCGCGATTTTTGCGCCGGGTTCGGAAGTCACCCGCAAGTTCGGTAACCCAAACCAGATCCTTGTCGGCGGCGTCGCCCCAGCCGTCAATACGCCGGGCGGGTCGGGGGGGCAGGGAAGTTCCAGCGGCCAGGGCGGTTATCCGGGCAGTCAAGGCGGCCAGGGCGGCTTTCCTGGCGGCGGTTCTTCCAGCGGCGGAACCGGCCAGTTGCCGGGCTTCCCCGGCGTACCGTCCGGCGGCGGCTTTCCCGGCTCTTCGAGCGGCGGCGGCTTTCCCGGCGGCGCGTCCGGCTTCCCCGGCAGCTCTGCGGCGGCACCGCCGGTGAAGCCGCCCGTGACACTGGTCTACAACCGTCCTAACGGCGGCTCGCTGGAGTTTACAATCTCGCCGGACAAGCGTGTTGTCCAAATTCGCGAAACCGGCTACTCCGGTTCCTACGGCACGGGCCGCGGCATCAAGCTGGGAACCTCCTACTCTGCCGTCGTCGCCCGGTACGGCTACCCGGAAGACACGCAGATTTCAGGTTCCATCATCAACATTGACTACAAAGACACCCTGCACTGCGGCTTCCAGTTCTTAGACCAGCGCTTGGTAGGAATCATTGTCGCTTCGCCGGATTAGGGAGTGAACCCTTGCCAAAATCAATGTCGGGGCCAATCAAGAAGGTAGGTCTCTACCTCCTGATTATGATGATTCTTGCCGTTGGTGTGCGACTAGTTAATGGTGCTTGGTCACCGTGGTGGTTGCTTGGCCCTATTGTGGGCGGCTGCTTTTACTTGTGGCATAAAGAACAGGCCCTCGACAAGCGTGTGCAGCTTGCTGACGAACTTGACCGAGCAAGAAGTAAGAGTTAAAGAACGTAACTATGGCGGACCGCAGCGACATTGATGAGGTGCGAACCCGGATTGACCTTGTTTCTGTCGTCGAGCGCTATGTCACATTGAAACGCGCGGGAGGCAAGCTTAAGGGTCTTTGCCCGTTCCACCAGGAAAAAACGCCGTCGTTTACGGTCAGTCCCGAGATCGGACGCTGGTACTGCTTCGGCTCGTGCGGCGAGGGCGGCGATGTTTTCAAGTTCGTCCAGAAGATTGAAAACCTGTCGTTTCCCGAGGCTCTGGAGCGGCTGGCATTGCAGGCCAATGTTACGCTGACCGGACGCGGCGGCTCGCCCGGCGCGGCTTCCGGCGACGCGCCGCGCTCGGAGGCCGGCGAGAAAGATCGCATTTATCGCATCAACGCTCTTGCGCTGCGCTTCTACCGAGATGTTCTGGCCCGGTCGCCCGTCGCCCGCGAGTATTTGCAGGAGCGTGGTTTAGTTCATGCCGTGCAGGAAAGCTTCTCGCTCGGGTTTGCCGCCGACGAATGGGACGGCCTGTGCCGGCATTTGACCCAAAAAGGCGTGGCGCTGGCGGATGCTGAAAAAGCAGGGCTGGTCACAATCGGCGAGCGCGGGACATTTGACAAGCTGCGCGGCCGTTTGATCTTTCCAATTTTTGACGTGCAGGAGCGGCCAATTGCGTTTGGCGGGCGGCTGATCGCCGAAGCTCGGCCCGGCCAGCCCAAATACTGGAACTCGCCGGAAACGCCGGTTTTCTCCAAAAGCCGCACACTGTACGGCCTCTGGCGGGCGCGAAAAGCCATCGCCGCCCGCGAGCAGGCGGTTGTCGTGGAAGGTTACACGGACGTCATCGCCTGCCATCAGGCGGGGTTTGAAAATGTCGTCGCGACTTTGGGAACATCGCTGACCGAAGAGCATGTCCAAACCCTGGCGCGGCTGGCCTCGGTCGTCCTGCTGGCGTTCGACGCCGACTCGGCGGGCCTGAAAGCCGCAAGCCGGGCCGCCCAGATCTTTGAAGCGCAGGAAGTAGAAGTGCGCGTCTTAGACCTGCCTGAAGGCGAAGACCCGGACAGCTTGCTGCGCTCCGGTAAGCGCCTGGTCTTTGAGAAAGCCATTGAGTCGGCTCTGCCGCTGACCGAGTACCGCATCACGCGGCTAATTCGCAAAGGGCCATCTGAGACCGACCGGGACCGGGTCGCGCTGTTCCGAAAAGCGCTGCCGATTTTAGCCGCCGTGCCGTCCATGCTGGAGCGCGAGCAGTACGTCAAAATGCTGGCTCCGTACCATCCGCACTACGGCGCAGGGGCAGCGTTTGCCGAAGAGCATATCCGGCAGGATGTCGCCGCCCAGCTTGCGGGGCAAAGCAGCGGCCAAAACGGCCAGCCGAGTTACAGCAACAACGGACGGCGCTCGGCCCCGCTGCCGCAGCCGCCGGCGGGGGGCGGGGCCACGGAGCAGGCGGAGCGGCATCTGCTGCGGGCGATGGTCAGCGAAGACCCGGCGCTTGCCGGTCCCGCCCTTGAACTGATCACGCCGGACGAGTTTGTTTCCGAGCGGGCCAGGCAGTTGGCACTGTTTATGCAGGAGCATTACCGTCAGGGGCAGCCGCTGGAGCCGAAAGCCGTGCTGGCGGCGCTCGGCGACGACCCCCGCGCCGACATGCTGGCGGACCTTTTGATGAACAGCGGCGAGGAGCCGCTCCTGCCGGAAGCGCTGGCCGGAGAGATCGCACACTTGAAAGACCGGGCCAAAGAGCAGACGCTGGCGGGACTAAAGCAGCATATTGCCGGCGGCACGGCGGACCCAGAGACGCTGCGGCAGTTTGCCCAGCTTCAAAGCGAGCTGCGCGGGACACCGAAGTCTCCGGCGGGGCGCGAAGGAAAATAAACGTGGTCACAGAAGAAGCGAGCAGCGCTGCCGCTCCGTCCCTTGCGGGCAGCAGGCGCGAAGAGCGAATTGAGTTAAACGAGAACGGTCTGAGTGAAAACGGGCTGGATGACCTCCTTCAATTCATGGATGAGGACGTGCCTGCCGTTCGCCGTGCTTCGGAGCTTGCGTCTGCGGCCTTTGCCGAGGAAGGCCGGAGCGAGCCGCGTCCCCCTGACCTGTCGCCGGACGAGCTGTCGTCGCTGGAAGGCATGCCGCTCGATGACTCCGTGCGGATGTGGCTGCGCGAGGTTGGACGAACGCATCTGCTGACGCTGGAAGAAGAAGTCCGGCTTGCCAAGCGCATCGAGCGCGGCGACCATGAAGCAAAGGCGATCTTAACCCAGGCCAACCTGCGGCTGGTGGTGTCAATCGCCAAGCGCTATACCCTGCGCGGCATGTCCTTCCCCGATCTGATTCAGGAGGGCAACATCGGCCTGATCCGGGCTGTGGAGAAGTTCGACTACCGCAAAGGCTACAAGTTCAGCACCTACGCGACCTGGTGGATCCGCCAGGCCATCACGCGGGCGATTGCCGACCAGGGCCGAACGATTCGCATTCCCGTCCACATGGTCGAAACGATCAACCGCCTGGTCAAAGCCAGCTCGCATCTTTTGCAGACGCTGGGCCGCGAAGCGACTTTGGAAGAAATCGCCGCCGAAATGGAGATTTCCGTCGAGCGCGTCTCCGAAATCCTGCGGATCGCCCCGGAGCCGCTGTCTTTAGAGACCCCTATCGGAGAGGAAGAAGACAGCCGGTTGTCCGACTTCCTGCCCGATGACGAGTCCGCTTCTCCCAACGACACAGCCGCGTTCACCCTGCTGCGCGAAAAGATTGACGAAGCGCTTTCTTCGCTGACCCCGCGCGAGCGTGACGTTCTCAAAATGCGCTTCGGTTTAGATGACGGCTACCCGCACACGCTGGAAGAAGTCGGCAGGCACTTTGAGGTTACTCGTGAGCGCATCCGGCAGATCGAATCCAAAGCCCTCAAGAAGCTCCGCCACCCCAGCAAATGCCGCCTCCGCGAGTTTATCGAGTAGGATCAAAACTATGAACGCGAAACTTTGTATTGCCTGTCTACTTTTCGGTGTCTCTGCCCTCTATTTAACCCTAAGTGCTGCCGCTGGTTCCTTGCGTCCTCTTTCCACGGCACAAGTCTCCGCGCAAAAAGCGGGACTGGCGCAGGCGAGGAAACAGGCCGCGCAGGTCAAGCTAGGCACCAGCCGTGTGGCGGTTGAGAAACTTTATCCGTGCCAAGATGGTGGTCTCTCCTCTTATGAGCTGTCGCGCTACTACCTCGGCAACAACATCATGGTGGATGTTCCCTTTGACCAGCATGGCGGCGAAGGCCGCAAGCAAAACCGCGTCAGCGGACCGTTGCGCGTCTACCTCAGCCCACCTCACTTCAACTAAAGAAAAATAAGTTATGAACACTGTCACATTACCCGCCCATTTTGACGGTCAGCAAATTGTCCTTGATGAGCCATACCCACTAGAGCCGAATACCGCACTGACAGTGACCGTGCTTTCTGAGCCTGTTGAAGATGAGGAGCGGGCTGAGTGGGCACGGTTTGGACGGCACAATTTAGCGGCAGCCTACGGCGATGATGAGCCAGAATACACGGCGGCGGACATCAAAAAGTGGAACTCGCTTTACCGAGGGCCGAAAATGTGAGTGTTTTGGTGTAGAACGCAGAGCATGTATTGCATAATGCAAAAACATGCGGTAGAATGTTTTGCCCGAACAATTGTTTGAGCCGCCGCCGTGTCTTGCTGCGCCTTCAAGGGCGCATGTCCTTTGAAGGGAACAGATGTTTCATGCTTGTACGCTTTCGCGCTTCCTCCGCCGTAAATGCCGCCCGGCTCGGCCTGGCGTTTCTCGGCCTGACCGCCGCCGCTCCCAGTTCTGTCCTTGCTGCTCCGGCTCCCGGCTTCTTGGCCCTGCCCGGCCACATCCCCGCCGCCGCCCTAGCGTCCGCTCAGAAAGTCTCCGCCCTGGACGCCCGCCAGCCCGTCTCGCTGGCTCTGACCCTACCGCTGCACCATCAAGCCGAGCTTGACGACCTCTTGCGCGGCCTGTCCGACCCCAAAGACCCCCGCTTCGGCCAGTTCCTGACGCCGGGCGAGTTCGCCGCCCGGTTCAGCCCGACACCCGCCGAGTACGCCCGCGTGACGGCTTACGCGAAGTCGGTGGGCTTGACGGTGACGAACACGCACCCGAACCGGACGCTACTCGATGTGTCGGGTTCGGCGTCGGTAGTGGAGCGGGCGTTCGGCTTGCACTTGTCGGTGTACCGGTCGCAGCAAGACGGACGCTTGTTCTTCGCCCCGGATGCCGACCCGCAGGTGCCGGCTTCTTTAGGAGGGCTGGTCACGGGCGTGGTCGGTCTCAGCAATGCGTCGGTGTGGCACTCGCACCTCGTTCGGAAGTCCGTGCCGATTGATCCGGCCCTGGACCCCTATGCGGTGCCCGAGCAGGTTGGCTCCGGCCCCTATGGCGGCCTCGCGCCCACAGACATCAAAGCGGCGTACAACCTGAGCAGTGTGCCTCAAAACGGCAGCGGGCAGACGCTGGGCTTGTTTGAGCTGGACGGCTACACGACCAGCGACATCACCGCCTACGAAGCTCAGTTTGGGCTGCCGAACATTGCCCTGCAAAATGTTTTGGTAGACGGCTTCAACGGGGTTCCAAGCAGCGGCAATGGCCCGGCCGAAGTGACGCTGGACATTGAGCTGCAGCAGGCTCTGGCCCCGAATGCCTCTGAGATTTTAGTTTACGAAGCGCCCAATTCAGAAGCGGGCGTTATAGATGCCTACAATAAAATTGCTACGGACAATCTCGCCAAAGAAATCAGCACGTCGTGGGGCGAAGCGGAGATTTATCCAGGGAGTACCGTGCTGCAGGCGGAGAACACAGCGTTTCAGCAAATGGCCGCGCAGGGACAGTCCATCTTCGCCGCATCCGGCGACAGCGGAGCCTATGATGATCCTTATAATCGCTCTACGTTGAGCGTAGACGATCCGGCCTCCCAGCCGTACATGGTCGGAGTCGGCGGCACCTCGCTGACGACAAACGGCGCAGGCGGCTCCTACAATTCGGAGACGACCTGGAACAACGGTTCGGGCAACGGCGCGGGCGGCGGCGGCATCAGCACCGTCTGGTCCGTCCCGTCGTACCAGTCCGGCCGGGTCGGATCCACCGCCTCGAAAGGCTCCACTACTCAGCGCAATGTTCCCGATGTCTCGCTGAACGCCAACCAGTACACCGGTTACTCGGTCTACTTTGGGGGCGGCTGGACCGTCTACGGCGGCACAAGCTGCGCCGCGCCGCTGTGGGCCGCGTTCACCGCGCTGGTCAACCAGAAGCGGGCGGCGGCGGGTTCCAGCCTGATCGGCTTCGCCAACCCGCCCATCTACGGGATTGCGACTTCCAGCGCCTACGCCAATGACTTCCACGATATTGCCGACGGCAGCACAAACCTGTTTTATCCGGCGGTCACAGGCTACGATGATGCGACCGGGTGGGGCACCTTCAACGGCGCGAACCTGCTGACGGACCTCAGTGGCGGCACGTCTACGCCTCCTTCCAGCAGCACGATCAACGACACGGACCCCGGCCTCACTTACGCCGGCTCGGGCTGGTTCTACAGCGCCAGCCGCAGCCTGGGGGATTATCAGGACGATGTTCACGCCACCCAAAGCAACGGCGACGGCGTCTCCTACACCTTCACCGGGACGAGCATCAGCTACCTCACCGAAACCAACACCGATGAAGGCAACGTCCAGGTGTATTTGGACGGCAGCCTGCAAGCGACCGTCAGCGGGTACAGCGCCACCCACAAGGAGCAGCAGACGCTCTGGAGCAAGAGCGGCCTCGCCGCTGGGCCGCACACCTTGAATCTGGTCAAGCAGGACGGGCAGTACATGCTGCTGGACGCGCTTCAGTTCACCCCGGCCCCGGCGTCGTCGGGCCTGGTCAACGACACGGGCACGGGCAGCGGCGTGGTGTACAGCGGTTCGAGCTGGTTTTACAGCGCCAGCCGGGGTGCGGGGGACCTGGGTGATGATGTGCATGCGACCCAGACCAACGGGGACTTCGTGTCGTTTTCGTTTTCGGGAACGTCGGTGAGCTACCTCACGGAGACGAACACGGACGAGGGGAATGTGGCGGTGTATGTGGACGGTGTTCTGAAGCAGACGGTCTCGTGCGTGACCGCGCCGCGTTCGGTGCAGCAGGCGGTGTACAGCGTGAGCGGGCTTTCGGCGGGGGCGCACACGCTGAAGCTGGTCAAGACCAGCGGCACCTACATGCTCGTCGACGCCTTCCGGTTTCAGTAGCTTTTCGCGCTCACTTTTCGCCCCGGCAGAACGCCTCTGCCGGGGCATTTTTTGCGGTGTTTGCGGCTTTTCGAGTGCATCGCAAGACAGAGGTCATAATTGCTTGACACGTTCGCCCTGCCGCCGTCATACTAAAGGCATCACCACGCAAGTTTTGGATAAGGACTTTTCACAAATGGCAGAAATGCACTCACTCTTTGGAACTCTGCAATCGTTTACGTTTGGCGACGGTAAAACAGGGAAGTTTTACTCGCTGCCGCAGCTTGAAAAGGCCGATGTCGGCCCGATCTCGAAACTCCCGGTCTGCCTGCGGATCGTACTGGAGTCAGTTCTCCGAAACTACGACAACAAGCGGGTCCGGGAAGCGGACATCTGCGAGCTGGCGAACTGGCAGCCGAACGCCGAGCGAACCGCCGAAATCCCGTTTGTCGTCGCCCGCGTCGTTTTGCAGGACTTCACCGGCGTTCCGCTGCTGGTAGACCTCGCGGCGATGCGAACCACGGTCGCCCGGATGGGCCGCGATCCCGGCATGATTGAGCCGCTGGTTCCGGTGGATTTGGTGGTAGACCATTCGGTACAGGTAGACTACTCGGAGCTTGAGAACGCGCTGCAGCTTAACATGGAAATGGAGTTCAAGCGCAACCGCGCCCGCTACCAATTCTTAAAGTGGGGAATGCAAGCGTTCAACGGGTTTTCGGTCGTCCCCCCCGGCATCGGCATTATCCATCAGGTCAATTTGGAGTATCTCGCCAAAGGCGTGCTGTCTAAAGACGAAGTCTTCTACCCGGACACGCTGGTCGGCACCGACTCGCACACGACCATGATTAACGGGCTGGGGATCGTCGGCTGGGGCGTCGGGGGCATTGAAGCCGAGGCCGGAATGCTCGGCCAGCCGGTCTACTTCCTGACGCCGGACGTTGTCGGCGTCCATCTGTCGGGGGCGTTGACCGCCGGTGTCACGGCCACGGATTTAGTCTTGACTATTACCGAGATGCTCCGCAAGGCCAAAGTCGTCGGCAAGTTTGTCGAGTTTCACGGCGAGGGCGCGGCGTCACTGAGCCTGACGGACCGGGCGACCATTGCGAACATGGCCCCGGAATACGGCGCGACCATGGGATTCTTCCCGGTAGACGAAGAAAGCTGCCGCTACCTCGCCGCCACTGGCCGCGCCGACGATCAAGTAGATGCCTTCCGGCAGTACTTTAAAGCGCAAGGCTTGTTCGGAATGCCTGAAGCTGGCACAATTCAGTACTCTCAGCTTTTAGAGCTGGATTTGGCATCGGTGAACCCAAGCGTTGCCGGCCCGAAGCGCCCGCAGGACCGGATCGAGCTGCCCGAGATCAAGTCCAAGTTCCATGAGCTGCTGCTGAACCCGGCGGCGTACAACAAGTCGCTGGCGGACCTGAACAAAAAGTTCGTGATTATGACCGGCATGAGCCACAACACCAAGCCGATCTCCGGCGGCGGCGACCAGGATGGTGCCTCCCTGCCGGAAGAGACTGCGCCGCTGGACACCGTCAACGACACGGCGGCTTTCACCGAAAATGAAATGGTGCAAAACCGCCCGACGCCGGACCGCATCGAAGATGTGCCGCTCGGCGAGTTCCCGCAGGCAATGGTGGAGCTTGCCCACGGCGACATCGTGATTGCCGCCATCACAAGCTGCACCAATACGGCAAACCCGTCTTTGATGCTGGCGGCGGGGCTTGTCGCCAAGAAAGCGTCCGAGCGCGGCATGACGGTCCGCCCGACGGTCAAAACGTCGCTCGCGCCGGGGTCCCGCGTCGTGACCGAGTATCTGGACAAGACCGGCCTCACCCGCTATTTGGATAAATTGGGCTTTCAGACCGTCGGCTACGGCTGCACCACCTGTATTGGAAACTCCGGGCCGTTAGAGCCGCATTTAGAGAAGACCGTCACCAAGAACGATTTAGTGGTCGCGTCGGTGCTGTCGGGAAACCGCAACTTCGAGGCCCGCGTTCACCAGAACGTCCGCGCCAATTTCCTCATGTCCCCGCCCCTCGTCGTCGCGTTCGCGCTGGCAGGCACCGTGGACATTGACATGAACACGGACCCCATCGGCCAAGATAAGTTCAACCAAGACGTGTATCTCAAAGACCTCTGGCCGACGACTGCCGAGATCGCAGACATGTTATCAGCCGCCAATGACCCTGACGTCTACCGGCGTCTGTACAAAGACTTCGCCGAGCAGAACCCGCTCTGGCAGGATATTCCAAGCTCCAACGGCAGCGTCTACGACTGGGATGCAACGTCCACCTATATCCGCGAGCCGCCCTACTTCGACAAGTTCAGCATGGTCGCCCCGGACGCCAAAGAGATCACCGGCGCACGGCCGCTCGCCATCTTCGGCGACTCGGTGACCACTGACCATATCAGCCCGGCGGGCGCGATCAAGCCGACTTCCCCGGCGGGCTTGTATTTGCAGCAGAAGGGCGTACCGGAAGAGGACTTTAACTCCTACGGCTCGCGCCGGGGCAACCACCGGATCATGATGCGCGGCACGTTTGCCAATGTCCGCATCCAGAACCTGATGGTTCCCGGCACCATCGGCGGCATGACCATCTACCAGCCCGTCGGCGAGCACATGAGCATCTACGATGCATCGCTGATCTACCGAGATTTAGGCGTCCCGCTGCTGATCTTCGCCGGCCAGGAGTACGGCACCGGCTCGTCCCGCGACTGGGCCGCCAAAGGCACCAATCTTTTGGGCGTCAAGGCCGTCATCGCCCAGTCGTTCGAGCGCATCCACCGTTCTAACCTGGTCGGCATGGGCGTCCTGCCCTGCCAGTTCAAAGAAGGCGTCAACGCCCAAACGCTCGGCCTCGACGGCACCGAAACCTTCGACCTGCGCGGCCTCGCCGACGGCGGCATCCGGCCTCAGATGGACGTCCAATTAGTCATCCACCGCACCAGTGGCGATACCGAAGAAGTCCCTTTGACGCTTCGCATTGACACCCCCATTGAAGTAGACTACTACCTCAGCGGCGGCATCCTGCCCTTTGTCCTGCGCCAGCTTCTCGAAGAAGACGCCATCAGCGCCGCCGGTCACCTCCTCGACACCCTCCAGCCCCGCCCCGCCGCCGTCTGAGTACGGCAAACGAGAAGCCCCGCGCCGTATGGCGAGGGGCTTTTGTTTTGGTCGGTTCGTGCTGATTTTCCCCCGCGTGTGGTATAGTTTCATTATCGGAGATGCTTATACCATGAACGAAAACTTTGGCTTACTTTACGCGACGCCCAGCTTCTTAGAGGGATTTGCCCGTGTCCTAGACATCGGGGATACGTTTACGACCTATAATACATTTGCGGATGCTCGTGAAGCGGATTTTCTCGCACTTCGTTCCGACTGGCGAGCCATCGGCGAAGATTTTGACAACGCTCTCGCAGAATATGAAGATGATGAACAAGAGTAATCCGCTGTTACGCCGACACCTGATAACTTAGAACCCGCCGATCCGCAGGAGCCGCGTCGTTCTGAACCCCGTGATACTGCGCGTCGGCGTGTGACAATTCAGGCCGAAGCCAGCCTCAGCTATAACAGCCCACTCCCGCCACCGGAAATCCTCGCGGGATATGGCCGCACTCAGGCGGATGCCCCAGAACGCATTCTGGCAATGGCCGAGCGGCAGGAAGCCCACCGGCAGCAGATGGAAAAGATTGTCGTGGAAGCCGGAGCCGCCAATGCTTCCAAAGCCATGAATATCGCTGCCTACATCGCGACGTTATTTGTTGGTGCGTCTGTCTACATGGTTCACGAACATTACGCAGTTTACGGCATCGTCACACTCGGTTCCACCCTTGCGGCGTTGGCTGGAGTCAACGTCTACGGCAGAGCGTCCCAAAAACAGGAGCGCACAGAGCGGGCAAAACTGCTGACGGAAAACGACCAGAGCCGCCAGAAGCGAAGGCAGCTTACAGGAAACGAGCCGCCCCCTGAACCGAAAGACTCAAGAACAGAATGATTACCTCAGTGGCGGCATCCTGCCCTTTGTCCTGCGCCAGCTTCTCGAAGAAGACGCCATCAGCGCCGCCGGCCCACCTCCTCGACACCCTCCAGCCCCGCCCCGCCGCCGTCTAACCCCGGCACAAGCGAAGCCCCGCGCCATCCGGCGTGGGGCTTTTTCTTGTTTGTGTGCGTGGTATAATGTCAGTAGGCAAGCAGACTAGCAGCTCATTTCAGCGTGTTGAATTTCTACTGGCTTCGAGTAGACAAAGAAGGAACTTCAATGACTTGTTCACAATACGGATACATGATGGGACCTTTCGATAAGGGATGTCCACGTTGCAAAAATGTGACCTCCACACAAACTATTCAAAGTCCAATAGTTGCTTCTGATGTTACGGAAAATTCTGGTATCACTCTTGCACCTTGCCCTGCCTGCCAAAGAGAAATAAGCCCACAAGCATTTTCATGTCCACATTGCGGTCAGCCTATTGTGTCACAAGGTCTCAACCCAGAGATCAACTCAAAGACACAAGCAGAAGTAAGAAGCGACAATACTTCCTTGAAGCCGCGAACTTCACCCGTGATGCTGTCTATCAGCATCATTTGTGCCATTTTGTTCGTAATTGGTTTACTACAGGTCGTCGTCGGATGTAGTAATTATGCTACTCGCTTTGATCCAATCATAGACGCAAAAGACGACATGAAAAACCAAACAATTGCTGGCACTGGTATCACTCCACTAAAGTATCAAGGCAATATGGATATCGCGACAATCAAAAGCAATGCAATCCGGGATGCATCACTGCATCAGATCATGGAAGGTTGTGGATTTGCAGTTCCTATGTTTCTATTTACTGTTGTCAGCGTCGTGAAGCGAAGCAAGCGGGTTGAGGTAATTTAAGTCCGTAATTCTCATTGAGAGCAGAACTGAAATTGGAGGCTAAATTGACATCAGAAGGTAGACAGCGTATATGCGCCAAATGCAACGAAGAATGGCCGGCGGCGGAGTTTGAATACCGCAAAATACTCATTGGGGATTATGGTGTTGATGAAAATGCGCCTCCGGTCGAGAGCTATATTGTTGCTGTTTTCCCCAGAGGTCAGCAAACCAAGATAGCAGAACTTCAGTAATCAAGCAGAGGCACCCAATTATGATGAGTGATGATGAAAGGCAAAGGACTTACCAATTCGTTGCTGAACAGCATGAACAAGATTGCCCTGGAATAAGTGCGGAAAAAGTAGAAGAAATCCATCAAGGACTGATTAGGAACACGGTTAAGGGAATTTTGTCCGAGAGCTGCATCATCTTAGTAATTGACGACCTCAGAGCGCAGGGTCTCGGCGGCCAATAACAGTACATGGCGTTAAGAATGTCGTTATGATTCAAGATGTGAATGAGTTGTCGGCCTCCTTGCAGTATGCTTCTCGCTGGGCTGACATACTGGAAGGGTTACGGCGTCACTCGGAAGAAACAGATGCGACCCTGCTTCCGACGACTTCGGCGGGACCGCTGGCGGAGATACGGCGGGTGCTGGGGGAGGCACGGGAGTTTGTTGAGGGTTTGGCAGTGGACACGAACGGCGAAGGGACTGCGGATTACCGGCTGCCGATTTCGGAGACGCAAGAAGGCGGCGTAGCGACGCTTAGTGGGAGAGACACAATGGCAGCAAAAGTCAGCGGGGAGGAGATTGGGCGGCGGGGGCAGGAGATTTATGAGAGTCGGCTCCGCACTCTGCTGGAAACCGAGGAGAGCATCGGCAAGATCGTGTCCATTGACGTGGAAAGCGGCGACTACGAAATTGGCGATGACCTTGTCACGGCAGGGCGGCGGCTTCAGATGCGCCGCCCGGACGCGCGGATGTACGGCAAGCGGATTGGATACAACGCGGTTTATGCAGTGGGCGGTTCGCTGACCCGGACGGCGCAACGAGGAACACGGGGCTGAACCCCCGTGCTTTAGAAGTGCAACTTCCCGCCTTCGCGGGCATCGGAGTAGTCTGAAATCTTCGCCCGCGAAGGCGGGGGCTTGCACTACTAAAGCCCTGCCGTTTAGGGCAGGTGCTTGATGCCCTCTACAACGCAACGGCCTTGCTTGAGATTTTGGAGATAGAGTGATGACCAAAGCCGTTGTGGCCGAAAAAGTGCGTCAGGGACTTCAACAAGTTGAGGTTTCAGGGATTACCTTGCAGGTCGTGGATGAGGATGTTTACAAGGTAGACGAGTGGTGGCGTGTTCCCGTTCGTCTCAGTCGGTGGCCCGCAAGGATGTTTGACTTTTATGAAGCGCTGGCAACTGTGACAGAGGAGCTTCAAGAAGCGGAACACCTGAACATATTGCTTGAGACGGGTGATGTGTTGAACGAGGAACACGCCGAAGACGAGCCAGGGGCAGCAGCGGAGCCGGAGATGCGGGAGCAGTACAAGTTCGAGAACGGGCAGCGGGGGCAGTACGCGCATTTGTTCCCGCAGAAGCCGCATGTGGTAGTGCTGTCACCGGACGTGGCGGCGGTGTTTCCTGACTCGGACTCGGTGAATGAGGCGCTGCGGGTTTTGGTCAAAGCCGCGCAGGCGAGTATGCCGATGCCGCAGGAACGGGAAGCGGCGTAGGGTGTGTAGAGGAAGCCCCCCGCCTTATGGCGCAGGGGCTTTCTTTGTGTCAGACAGCGACTGCGCTGGAGCGGGGCGGGGTTTCGAGGGGCCGCGTCAAGTAGCGGACGACTTCCGCCTGCATTCGTTCCAATTCAGCTCGGTATCCGGCGGCCATCATCCGAAACTCTTCCGGCGTTGCTGTGGCACGGAGTTGACCTAAGAGGCGCTCGAAATAAGCGATACGCTCTTGTGTTCCCTGTAGTTCCTGATCATTGGTAATCATATGGCGACCTCCACAATGCCGCGCCTGGTTTGATCGCGTTTCACTTGCCAGTGTGCGATAAATTCGTTGAGTGTTTCCAAAATAAGAAGCGAGGGCCTGATCCAAAAGATGCTCGCACCAAGCTCCCGGTCTGCCTGTTCATGGTCGAATAGCTGCTTTGTTTCCTCGGAGCAGGCCCCGACACGAAAATTATCCTGCATTATCAGCACAATGTCAATATCGCTTGGCGCAGCCTTTTCCGTGACATAGCTGCCAAAGAGGAGAAGATGCTGCACTGCTCCTGTTTCTTGGGCAAGCCGATAGATGCGAGACAACCGGCGCGTCATCTCCTGACGCTGCGGGTGCGCGTCACCGAACCGGAAAACAGCTTCTTCTAAAGTAACCCTGTAAACGCCTAGTGGCAGGTCGCCGACACTGTTAAAATCCGGCAGCATAATCATTTTCCTATTGAACCGTCAGACAGCGACTGCACCGGAGCGGGGCGTGATCTCGTAGGCGCAGCCGTGGGAGGACGGGAGGACTTTGCCGGGGTTGCAGAGGCCGGAAGGGTTGAAGACGGCGCGGATGGACTCCATCATGTGCAGGGTCTCGGGCGGGAACAGGAGGGGCATGTAGTCGCGCTTTTCGACGCCGATGCCGTGCTCGCCGGTGAGGGTGCCGCCGACGCCGAGGCAGAGTTCGAGAATGGCATGGGAGGCGGCTAGGACGCGGCGCACGTCGTCGGAATTGCGCTCGTCGAAGAGGATGACAGGGTGCAGGTTGCCGTCGCCGGCGTGGAAGACGTTGGCGATACGCAAATTATAGCGGACGCCGATGGCGGCGATGGCCCGCAGGACTTCCGGCAGCTTGGAGCGCGGGATAACGCAGTCCTGGGTGACGCAGGACGGCGCGAGGCGGCCCAAAGTGCCGACGGCTTTCTTGCGGGCGGCCCAGAGGTTCGCCCGATCTTGGGGGGTTGCGGCGAAGCGGACTTCGCGGGCATGGCCGGCGTCGCAAAGGGCGCGGACACGCGCGGCCTGGGTGTCGAGACCTGCCGCAAGGCCGTCGAGTTCGATAATCAGAATAGCCCCAGCGTCGCGCGGGAAGCCGAAATGGAAGGCGTCTTCGACGGTCTGCAGGATGACGGCGTCCATCATCTCAAGCGCCGCCGGGACGATGCCGGCGGCGACGATGTTTGAGACGGTCTGGGTGGCGTCGTCTACCGTGTCGAAGATGGCAAGAAGTGTACGGACGGCCTGCGGGGTGCGGGTCAAACGAACGGTGGCTTCGGTGACAATGCCGAACGTGCCTTCGGAACCCAGGGCGAGGCCGAGCAGGTCGTATCCGTTGACGTCTTCGGTCTTGTCGCCCAGCGTCACGATTTCGCCGGTGGGCAGGACAAGCTCCAGCGCCAGAATATGGTTTGCCGTGACGCCGTACTTCAGCGTGTGCGGCCCGCCGGCGTTGTTTGCGATGTTGCCGCCGAGCGTGCTGGCTCCCTGCGAGGACGGGTCGGGGGCATACAAATAGCCGTCGGCGGCGACGGCTTTGGTCAGCGCGACATTGACGGCTCCCGCCTGTGCGGTCAAGCGCCGATTTCGTAAATCTATGTCCAAGATTTTGTTCATGCGAGCGACGCCGATCAAGACGCCGCCGGGGCAGAGGGTGCCGCCGGCCAGCCCGGTGCCAGCCCCGCGCGGGGCAAACGAAATGCCGTGCGCGGCGCAGACCTGAACAATCTCGGAGACCTGCTGCGTGGTGCGCGGCAGGACAGTCGCCAGCGGCGCGGCTTTTTCTAAGGGGTAAGCGTCGTTCTCGTAGACGGCTCGCTCGCCTTTTTCGGCTAAAACGCCGTCGTCCCCGACAATCTTTCGCAGCGTATCCAGCATCTCTAATGGCTTCCTAAAGTGTGAACGGCAGGCAGGACGTTCCCGTGGGCGTCAAAGACGGAGTTCCAATCTAGCGTGTCCGGTTCCCAGAGGATCACGCCACGGCCCAGGCCGTTTGGAACAGACTTGACTGCCGAGATAAGCGCCGCGTAGAACTGCACCTGACCGGAAGGCGTCAACGGGAACTCGGGAGTGCCGGTAATGCTGGACGCATCGCCTGCCTGCGGCCAGCTTGTTTCGACGATCATCAGCGGCTTGTGCAGCGTTCCGGCAATGTAGTTCATGGACTCGGTGAGATGCATTAAGCGCCACGGTTCAAAGCCTGCCTTGCGGTCCCACGGGATGCCGGGATAGTAGCTGAGGCCGATCATGTCATAGTTTAACGTGACGTGCGCGGCTTTCGCAGCGTCTGCTAAACTCGAAAAGTACCACTGGACGAAGCCTAAGTTCTGGCCGTCAGGGATATGAATGAGCGTCAGCGGCGGATGCCCCGGCGCACCGTCCCGCACTCCGCTTAACCCGGCCGCGAGAAGCTGCGCGGCCCGGTTCATCCCCTGGTGGTCGGGTTCCCAGAAGCCGCCGCCGGGCTGCGTTCCGGCCCCGTCTATGCCGCTGCCGTAAAGCAGGCCATTCCGGGTCTCGTTGCCGACTTGAACCAAATCCGGCATCGCGCCGCTTTCGCGCAGGTGAGCGATCACGTCCCGGCTGTAGTCGTGAACTGTCTGCACCAGCGCTGGGAACGGCAGGCTGTCCCAGGCGGCGGGCTTGCGCTGGTGACCGGGATCGGCCCAGGTGCCCGAGTAATGCAGGTCCAGCAGAAACTCAAAGCCGCCTGTTTTGATGCGCTTTCCCAGCGCAGTCACTGGAGATAAACCGGAAACGCCGGATTTCGGGTCGTCGCCCGGATGGACCCAAAGCCGGACACGAATCACCCGCCAGCCACTCTGCTTGGCAATCGCGAACAAGTCTGCACTTTTGCCGTTATCGGAATACTTGATGCCCTGGCTTTCGTAATATGGAAGATACGACAGGTCGGCTCCCATCACAAATGGAACGCTCTTTTGGGCCTGCACCGGCGGCATCCCAAGCAGAAACAACGCGCAGGCGGCCACAAAGAAACGTACTCCTAAGAAACGCAGCCCTGAAGTTGGAGAGACCATAAACGGGTATACTTTACTGGTTCTTTAAGGCAGGCCGGGCTGGAGGCGTTGCCACGACCGCCGGGTGCTGCACGGAATGCAGCCAGAGCCAGCCGGCAAGCAGCACAATCGCCGCCAGGCTCAGCGCATTGCGGCGGCGCTCGGCGCGGCTATCGGTACGAGGCTGAAAAACACGACGATCCATGCCCCTATTTTACCCGCACATAACGCGAATCGGACAACAGGAGATTGCACAGAATGAAACTGGAAAACAAAGTGGCGATTGTCACCGGCGCAGCGACCGGGATCGGCCAGGCCATCGCGATCGGAATGGCCCGCGAGGGCGCATCGGTCGTGATTGACTATGTCGGCGGCCCCGATGCGCCGGCAGACACCGTCAAGCAGATTGAAGCCGCCAGCGGCAAGGCGCTGGCCGTCGCCGCCGATGTCTCGAAGCCCGACCAGGTGGCTAATCTCATTCAGCAGGCGGTCAGCACCTACGGGCGAGTGGACATCATGGTCAACAACGCCGGGATCGAGCACAAGCACCCGATCACCGAGTTCCCGCTGGACCAGTGGAACCAGATCATCGCGGTCAACCTGACCGGGCCATTTCTGTGCGCCCAAGCCGCCGCAGTGCAGATGATTACCCAGGGCGGTGCGGGCCGGATCATCAACATTTCCAGCGTCCATCAAGATCTACCGATGCCGGGCAATGCGCCTTACTGCGCCTCCAAAGGCGGCCTGCGGATGCTGATGCGAACAATTGCCGTGGAGCTTGCCCCGAAGGGCATCACGGTCAACAATATCGGGCCGGGCGCGATTTACACGCCGATTGATGCCGATGTCCAGGCAAACCCGGAGATGGAAGCGGCGCTGATGGCCGAAATCCCGGTTGGGCGCTGGGGCAAGCCGGAGGAAGTCGCCAATCTCGCGATCTTTTTAGCATCGGATGACGCCAGCTATGTCACGGGCAGCACGTACTACATTGACGGCGGAATGCTGCGGATGTCGGGGAGCTTGTAAGAACGCTATGCTGACGCCGCACCAGCCGGCCCTCATACTTGCGCCCATGCAGGGACTAACAGATGCGCCCATGCGGGCGTATCAGTCGGAAAGCGGCGCGTTCACATTTGCCGTGTCTGAGTTCCTGCGTGTCAGCGGCGATGTTCCCGGTGAAAAGATGTTCTTTCGCCATGTGCCGGAGCTGCACCAGAGCGGACGGACGCCGAGTGGCCTGCCAGTCCAGGTGCAGCTTCTCGGCGGCGATCCGGGCCGCATGGCTGAGGCGGCGGCAGTCGCGGTGAAGGCCGGCGCACGCGCCATTGACATCAACTTCGGCTGCCCGGCCCCGACCGTCAACCGGCACGACGGCGGGGCCGCGCTGCTGAGGTTTCCCGCCCGGATTGAAGCCATTGTCGCAGCGGTCCGGGGCGCGGTGCCGCCGGAAGTCCCTGTCTCGGCTAAACTTCGGCTCGGCTGGGACATAGCAGACGCGATCTTCGAGAACGCAGACCGCGCCGCCGCCGGGGGCGCGTCTTGGATTACCATTCACGGGCGAACAAAGCTTCAAGGCTATGCACCGCCAGCGGACTGGGTGCGGATCGGACAGGTCCGGGAGCGTTTAGACATCCCCATCGTCGCCAACGGCGACCTCTGGGCGGTCGCCGACTTCAAGCGGTGCCGCGAGCAAACCGGCTGCTTGCACTTTATGCTGGGACGCGGGGCGCTGGCAAACCCGTATCTGCCGCAGCAAATCGCCTGTGAACTTGGAATTGCCACCAAGCCTTGTCCGGCGAACTCAACAGAGCCGATTGACTGGGTTCCGCATCTGAAGCGGCTTATCGTGCTGACAGCGCAGATTGAAGGCAAGATGCTCACCGATAAGCGCACGGACCACTTCGTTGTCTGCCGCCTGAAGCAGTGGCTTAACTTAGCGGCCAAGCAGGGGCATTTTGCGGAGTTTGAGACTGTGAAGCGTCTGGAAACGACGGCGGAGCTGTTTGGATTCTTGCAAAGAGAACCGGCACTGGAAGTGCCGGTCTATTCGTGAATGAAAGTTGCTCCGCGACTGCGAACTGGTGAGAGTTGGTTTACAGGCTGACTTTTTCGTTCTCGCCCGGCTGTGCCGGCTTGCCCGTAAGCGCGACTTTCGCGAGGCTGATGGCGTGTGCGATCGGGTTTGCGGGGCTGTCCCAATACTCGGCCTGGTCGGCGTTGATTTTGATTAGCGCGATGTCCGGCTCATCCACGCCGTTGGGGAACCAGGCTTTAAGCTGCGGCCGCCAGAGCTGCTTGATTTTCTCGTGGTCCCGCACAAGCTCGGCGCGGCCTGACAGCGAAACGTAGGTCTGGGTCTTGGGGTCGGAGAACGCGACGTTGACGTAGGGCTTATTCTCGATCTCGTGGACTTTGGGCGAGCTGCCGTAGGTGAAGAACCAGACATCGCCGTCAAACTCCACTTCTTTGTTGGAAGCCATCGGGCGCGAATGCAGGCGGCCTTCGGCGTCAAGGGTAGTCAGCATGCCGAAGTCAATGGATTTGATCAGGTCGGCGATCTTTTGGACTTGCTCGGCATGGGCAGTATGGTCGGACATTAAGGTGTTCCTCTCGAAAGTGTACTGCTGAACTGTTACCCGAAAACTCGTGTTAAAGCAACATAACACAATTCCTGAACACATTCATGGAAACTGAGGAACGTCCTATAAACAATGCAACTCGATTTGCAGTCCGAATGACGCTTTTGCTGGTGAGCCTTTTTGTCTTTATACCGCTCACTTGGGCCGATGCACCGATAACTACCCCGGCGGCAAGTAACGCATCGCAGTACCCGGTAGACCCGAACTTTTACGATTACGACCAAACTGCGCCGTTTCCCGTGACCGAGAAGCCGTTTGGGTCCGAGAACGGGGTGCAGATTACGCAGATCACCTACCCCAGCATTATCCAGACCCAGTACGTTGTCAACAACACCGTGACGGCATATTTATTTATGCCGCCGGGACCAGGCCGCCACCCTGCCATGGTCGTGCTGCATGAATGGAACCCCAGCTCGACCCGCAGCGGCTTTCTGCTGTGCCGGGCGATTGCCCGCGCTCAGGTCGCAGCCCTGATGGTGGTCGAGCCGTACAGCCTGAACCGGACGCCGCTGAACGCCGGTCAAGGGGACGCGCGGATTTTGTCGGGTAACGTGCCCCACATGGTCGGCGCACTGCATCAGGCCGTTTTAGATGCCCGGCGCGGTTTAGATTACTTAGCTCGCCGGCCCGACGTAGACCAAACACGAATGGGAGTCGCCGGTATCAGCCTCGGCGGTATTCTAAGCGGCGTCGTGGCGGGCGTGGACCCGCGCGTCAAAGTCGCGGTAACACTGGTCGGCGGCGCGGACTTTCCAAAGGACCTGTGGGATGGTCCTCTGACGCGCCCGTTCCGTCGGCAGATCGTCCATGACGGCTACACTTACCAGACCTACATGGCCGCGATGGCTCCCATTGACTCGACAAGCTGGCTGCCGCAGCGCTATTTCAACCCTGAGAACGTCCTGATGATCAATGGCCGCTACGATACGGTCATCTCCCCGAACCAGGCCAAGCTGCTGGCGCGGGACTTCGGCGGGACACATATTGTCTGGCTTGACTCCGGCCACTACGGCGCACAGTTCAGCGCCGTACCGGCATCGGCTCTTGCCGTCAAGTTCCTGCGGGCGCGGTTCTTCGGCGAAACGGCGGCGTTCCACCGCCCCGACGGCTTGCCTGCGACAACGATCAAGCTGGGTGTTCTCTTGGGAGGGCATGAAGGCCTTAGCCCGGTCATCGCCGTTCCGGTCATCAACTTTGACGGGCCGGGCCGGTACACCGTAGACGGCCAGCTTACCCTGCACGGCCTGTCCGCCGCGCTGTCCGCCCGCATCGGCCTGCTTTCGTCGGTCGGCGTCGAGTTTCCGATCTTTCACGGCACCACCAAGCCGCGCCCGTTCGTCATGTTCAGCGTCACGCTCTAGCACCCTACGCTTTCATCTGAAGCCGCCGCCGTATCTCGCGCACGGCATGGGTTCCGCCAAGCGCAATCGCAGCCGCCGCCAGCGCGTACACCCACCAGGGCAGGCCGCGTCCAAAGAGCAGAACGTAGGTATACGGCAGGAACCAGAAAAAGACGCCGAGGGCGATCACGCCTGCGACCGGCTTTTTCCGGCGGACACGCGCCGCAAGCCAGGCCATCGTTCCCCAAAACAGCGGATGGTGGGCCAGGTACAGCACGGCGAACAGCAGCGGGTTAACGCCGTAGTGAATGCCGATTTGGGTAATGTGCTGCCAGAGCGTGTTTAGCATAGGATTAGGAACCACGGAATTTAATCTGTGGCTCTCTTGACTCCGTCTCCATATTCGGCTATACTCTTCCCGCGATAAACGCAAAAAACTCTTAAACAAAACTCTTAACAACTTCATCGTGTCAACACCCTCGGTGCGCCGCGGTCAACGCGGCGCTTAAATGGGGAAGTCCGGTGCGTTTTGCTTTTTTCAAACTGCAAGACAATTCCGGCGCTGTCCCGCAACTGTGACGGCGGCTCTTTCCATTGGAAAGAAGTCGCTCAGCCAGACTACCAGCCGAAGGTGCCTGAAAGACAGACGTCTTTCAGATTTCCAGCCTGCGCGCGACAGGCGGAAGGAAACTGTTCTTGCCTCACCACACGTTAGGTGCGCCTCGGCGTCGCCTTGCCACTGCCGGCTTATGCCAGGCGACCTTTACGCTGCCCTCTTGCGGCTTCACATTAATCGAACTGCTCGTCGTCATTGCCATTGTGGCGATTCTCGCAGCAATTCTTTTCCCCGTGTTCTCCCATGTCCGCGAAAACGCCCGCCGGACTGTCTGCACCAGCAACCTGAAGCAGCTTGGCCTCGCCTGGCAGATGTACGCCGACGATAACGACGAACGCGCCTGCCCTTCCTACCATGCTGGCAATGCCGACGACGCCTGGGATTTTCACCATCTTCAGGACAGCGCGGGTAACTACACCGGCTGGACGACAGGGTTTCTCGGCGTCTACACCAGAGACGGTGCGATTCATGGCTGCCCGGACAACACTTTTATTTCTACCCCAAGCAAGCGACCCTACAACGGCTACGCCTACAACGCGACCTATATCGGCGGTGACTATTTTCTCAGTCCTTCCGGCTCTGGAGATTACCCAGCCTGCGCCTTGCCGCAGATTGTTAGTCCTTCCCAGACGGCTGTCTTCTCGGATGCAGGACATGGCCCGCAGTCTCCTGACAACTTCCTGCGGTCCCCCGGCGACACCGTTTTTTTCGGCTCTTATTCTGCCGGATTGGTGAACTTCCGCCACGAGGGCAAAGCAAATGTTGCTTATGCCGACGGTCATGTGAAATCAGCAGCCGACCTTTTTCCCTATACTTACTCTCATCCTGAGTTCGGAGGCTTATCCGCCGACGACTCTGCTTACGGTCCCGGCATGAAGCCCTGCTCTGCCTACGTTTATCATTAATCTCTCACTCTCAGTTTACACCATTCACACAAGGAGAACACCATGACATTCACTTCCGCTCGTCCCGCATTGGGACTACTCACCCTCACATTTTTGCTCGGAGCCGCGACTGCCGCACACAGCCAGGACTACGCCGCAAGCGTGGTCAGCTCGAACTTGACATCCGCTACCCCGTACAACAACCCAAACGCCGTGCTGGGACAGCCAACGACACTTTTTAACGATACTGTTGACACTCCTTCGGGGGTCTACCATGCTTCCATGGTTGCACCGCCTTTCAATACGGATTCGAGCGCAAGCAATGACCTGATTGCCTCACTCGGCAATGTTAATACAGGTCCTGGCTCGCTGGTTGTCAAGATGGCTTCGCCAATCACGCACAGCGATAGCCACTGGTACGGCGAGGACTTCATTGTTTACGGGGTTGCAAGCTTTTCCGATGCGAATTACGACTCGGTGACGCCTACCACCGATATGAGCCAGTTTGTGATTGCAGACCAGGGTTCCTACACGCTTTATCAAAATGGAGTGCCGACGGTCAGTGTCAGCACCGATGGCATCAATTTTACCCGGCTCACGACCACCCAGACGTTCCTGCCAACAAATCCTTATTCCTGGGCGGGCATCTCCGGGTTAAACCCGAGCGGATGGGGAGCGCTGAACGATTTCACGAAGCCGGTTAATCCCGACTTGACCGTCTCGGATTTTATTGGTCAGAACGTCGCCTACGCTGACAACACTCTGTATGGTGGCGCGGCAGGCGGTCAGGCATTCTCGCTTGCCGGCAGCGGCCTGTCAACGATCAATTACATTGAGTTTAGCGGCTTCGGCAGCATTGACGGCGTTGCCGGGGTTAGCAACAACCCGGCGGCTGTGCCGGAAGCATCTTCGGTCGTTTCGTTTGGCCTGCTGCTGGGCCTCGGTCTGGTTGCCGTGCGCCGTTCGCGCAAATCTCACCCTGCATCTTCCCAATAGAGAATAAAAAATGAAACTTCAATCTTTTTCAGCGGCGGCTTTTCTGCTCCTCGTGGGAGCCGCCGGCGCGAATGCCCAAACATTTACCCCGCTCCTAACTGCGACTGCCGGTTCCGGCAGTGAGGAGTCATTCCTGACGATTGACTTCAAAGATGGTACGCAGAACGACAACTATGCGTTTGGGTACAAATACGACGGCACCAAGACAGGTGTGGACCTTCTCAATGCCTTTGCTTCTGATGGCCTGATGACCCAGTATATTTACAATGGCGCTGCGGTCAATGGCTTTACCTTCAACGGTCACTCGGAAGCAGGCTTCGGTAACAGTGGTTATTGGGCTTACTACAGCGGTCCAGACGGTCAGCAATGGAAATACGCAAGTACAGGAGTGAGGGGCAATATCACTGATGGCGGCTGGGATGGCTGGTCTTGGGCGCTCAATAGTGTTGCGACACCACCTATCACGCCTGCCGCCGTACCCGAAGCCTCTTCGGTCGTTTCGCTTGGTCTGCTGCTGGGCCTCGGCGTGGTCGCTCTGCGCCGGAAAAAAGCCGCTTCTTCTTAATAAGCTGCTTTTGATTATGGGGCATAGACGAGGCTGCCGCTTGACGGCAGCCTCTTTTTTTGCCTGTTTCTGGTAGTTTTTTCGCGTTTCTTGTCACATAAAACAAAACGGAGTTTGCATTACTTTCAATTACGGCTACAAAAGGGTAGAACAGCGCCATGAAAATCGTCTCGCTCTTGCCGAGCGCCACCGAAATTGTTTACGCGCTGGGCTTAGGAGAAAGCCTAGCGGCACGGACACATGAGTGCGACTACCCCGCAAAAGTGCGGGAAAAGCCAGTCATCACGCGGAGCATTCTGCCGGAAGGCCTGTCTTCATGCGAGATTGATGCAGCGGTCCGAGAGCAGCTCAACGGTTCGCACTCCCTGTATACGATAGATCGTGACCTGCTGGCGTCAATCAGGCCCGACGTGATTTTGACGCAGCAGCTTTGCGATGTCTGCGCCGTCTCTTACGATGATGTTCTGACGGCGGTCCGCGCCCTGCCGACGCCGGGACCGTGCCTTGTGAACCTGGAGCCGACAACGCTCGAGGCTGTCTGGGACACGATCACGCGGGTGGGTGCGGCGGTTGGGCGCGAACACCAGGCAGCCCGAGTGACGGCCAGCCTGCGGGCGCGTGTAGAGGCCGTGCGCGTCTGTGCAGCCCAGGTAAAGACCCGGCCCCGGACAGTTTTGCTGGAATGGCTGGACCCGCTGTTCTGCGGCGGGCACTGGGATCCGGAACTGGTCGAGATCGCAGGCGGCTTTGACGCTCTTGGCAGAATGCACGCGCCGTCCACGCAAATCTCGTGGGAAAGCGTGCAGGAGTTCGCGCCGGAAGTGCTGGTCATCGCTCAGTGCGGCTTTGGCACCCAGCGCACGGCGCAGGACATGGCGCAGTTCATGCTCTTGCCGGGATACCGGGAGCTTCCGGCGGTCCAAAGCGGCCAGGTTTATGTTGTCAACGGCTCGGATTACTTCAGCCGCCCCGGCCCGCGTCTTGCGGACAGCCTGGAAATACTGGCCTCGCTGATCCACCCGGAGCTGTTCGGCGAAATACAGCCCGACCCGGAACGAGTAATATGCTGGAACCCGTAAGACAGAGATATCCCCCCCTCGAAAACAAAACTCTCACCGAAACAAAATCACTAGAAAATAAACTTTGACAGAAAAGGCCTGCCGCGTGAACAATTCCGTTCTTTTGGATAAACCGCAATCTTTAATCAACTTACCTGTGCTGCCGCACACAGTCCGTGAGTTTGGCGTGGAAGCCCGGAGGCCGAACGGGGCCTGGGAAGCGGCATTTAACGGGCCGATCCAGGCCTGGACTGGAGCGGAAGCGGGGAAAAGAACCTACGGCGTGACCGTGCGCCTGTCTCGCATGAAGGACCCGGTGACGCGCGAGCTGTACTCTACCAACATTCTCTTTTACCTGCCTGAAGCCGCCATGTCCGGGATGCATAATATTTACGACATGGCCCAAAAGTTTCCTTTTACACGCATACGCGGACCGCGCACTCCGGTTCCACACTGCCCGCCGCATCCCGGCAAGCTGTGGTATGATGCCAACCCCGAAGGCGTGATCATGGAAGATGTGCGTTTAGCCCCGGCGACGCTGCCGGACGGACGGCCCGGCTTCTTTGCGACCGGTCAGGGCTACCGGGGCAAAGTCGTGCTGCCGGATGGCCTGTTTATCCACGATGTCGGCGTCTACGGCGGCTATTTGGACCCGCAGGAGCGTCCGGGGCAGCTTGAGCTGCGCCACTTGTTTGGCGGCATTGAGTTCGGGGCGTGCAAGAACGGCGGTCAGGAAGACTTGTTTTTGACCGAGCTTGGCGACGGCATCTGCGTCCGGGGCATCATCGGCAATATCACCGAAGAGCTGCATGTTGAGTCCTACAAAAACTCGGTGCGCCTGCCGTCGCCAACGCCCGGTAGGACGCTGATTGGGGCACGCTCTATGAGCGAGACAAAGCTCCTGCCCTATTTCGAGAGCCATGACCCGGGCAGCATGACCGGCTATCAACTGCGGGGCTTTATTGACGATTTGCCGGGCGCAATTGGTGCAGACGTTTGGCCTCGGGTGCTACGGGTTGGTCTGGGAAGCAACTTCGTTCCCTGCCCCGAGCTAGGCGGCTACTTCGGGCTGATCCATGTCGTGCTGGAGCGCAATGAGCCGCACCACCCCGAGACAATGGACCCAAAGTACCCATTTATTGAAGAGCAGTATGAGGGCTGGATGGTCTGGCTGGACTTCGACGAAGACGGCTGCCCGCAGTTCAAGGCCTGCCTCCGGGCGATCACTCCAGACGATGTCCCTGAATGTTATCGTGGCCGAGGCGAGTTGTTCACGACAAAGCGAGTCGCGTTTCCGATTTCGCTGTACCGCGACGGCGAAATGCTGGAAGCAAGCTACGGCTGGGGCGACCGGGCGCTGTTCCAGGCTCAGTTTGACTACCGGACAGTCGTGCGCCGCTTATCTGGGTTCTGATACTCGGGGGTTACCGTGACCGCGTGCCCGGCTTCGCGCATCCGCACCGTGACACTTGTGTAGGTGATTTCCGGTGAAGCGCTGCGAAGCCCGGCGCTTTGTCCAGGACCAACCGGCCCAGTCGTCAGGTACGCCGGCACCTCTGCGGCTTCCGCTCCGTCCGTAGACTTGAACACCAGGACAATTGACGTGTACGTCAGCGTACCAGAGCCGGTGTTGACAATCGTGCCCGTCGTTTCGAGGCCGCTTTTAGTGTGCGCCGTGTGCAGGTTCTTGACGACAGCCTGATATTCTGGCGCTGTCACCTGCGCGTGTGCCGTCGGCAGAATGGCCTGGCCGATGCCGAAGGTCGCAAGACCGGCGGCAAAAACGAAACAAAGCGGAGACAATTGCATGAGTTTGGGTCACCTTCTGCCTTTATTATCGGCAGGGGAACCGGAATTCTGCAATCGCGCTGGTGAAAGCCTTGACAGAAAGTGCCGAAATCGGCTATGATGTACTGCTTCCGGCGATATTCCTGGTGAAATGCTGGGGAGCACAACGGGGTGTAGCTCAGTTTGGTAGAGTGCTCGGTTCGGGACTGAGAGGTCGCAGGTTCAAGTCCTGTCACCCCGATACAAGAAAGCGCGGGGCATTGGCTCCGCGCTTTTGTCGTTTACTTTTGTTGGTGTTTTCCCGGAGCAAAAATGCGCGTTTCCCTTGCTTTGACCCTGCTGCTTGCATTCCCGATGTCGGCAATTTCCTTCGCCCTTCCCGCGTCCGCCGATATTTCCGCCGCGTCCGTTCCTCTGCGGATCGGACTGGATCACACGTTTCGGCATTCCACACTTCTTTTGATTTCCTGCGACAAGCCGTTCGTGCTGCGCGACGCGCTGACCACTCGCCCCCTTGCTCGCGGCACTGGCGGTGTCGTCTACAAGATCAATGCCACACCGGCTGGCATTACGCTGGCACGGGCGGACGCTCTTCAAGACACGCCGGTCACGGTCGGCGGCGACACGGCGGCGCTACTCGCCTTGCCAAGTCAGGGCGGCTGCCTGAAAATTGCCCGGATGGATAGACGGCCATTGAGCGCAAAAGGCATTCCGTGGCACACCTACCGGGGGCTACTGACGGTTCGGCAGGAAGACGACTCGACCCTGCGCGTCATCGACACTGTGGCATTGGAGCCGTATCTGTACGGCGTCATTCCCGCCGAAATCGGGTCGAACGTGCCGCAGGAAGCCATGAAAGCGCAGGCCATCGCGGCCCGGACGTATGCGCTGAAGAACCGGGGCAAATGCGCCGCCGAGGGTTTTGATCTGGACGATACGACGCACTGCGAGGGGTACTTTGGGGTAGACGGGGAGACGGCGCAGTCAAACGCGGCGGTGGACGCGACGCGCTCCGAAGTGCTGACCTACAAAGGCCAGCTTATTGACGCCATCTTTTCAACGGACAGCGGCGGCGTGACCGCATGCGACCTCAGCGGCGACTGCCCGTACTTGCAGGCTGTCAAAGACGCAGACAGCGGCGATGGCCTGGACTACGCAGCATCCGGGCGCTATCACACTTGGTCGTACACGTTTACTCCCGCCCAGATTGCCGCGCTTCTCGTGAAAGACACGCGCACTCATGTCAGCCGGTTTTTGTCGCTGACGATTGATGGATTAGACCCCTCGGGCCGGATTACAACAGCCACAGTCGCCGGAGCCGACGGAACGCTGAGAACTGTGACCGGACCGCAGCTTCGGCAGATTTTAGGCTATGACACGCTGCGCTCCACGCGAGTTGTCCTGACGCGGACGCCTGGCGGCAGTTACAAGTTTGACGGCAAAGGCTGGGGGCATGGGATGGGAATGTCTCAGGACGGCGCGGTCGCGATGGCCGGGCCGCCCTACCGAAAAACATGCAGCCAGATTTTGACGCACTACTATGTGGGCGCAAAAGTAATTTCCGACAGCGCAATCGCCCTGCCGCACGAGACCGTGGCAACTGGGTCTAGACTGTACTCTCGGCCCGGCTTTTGATCGCTTCCAAGATCTTCTGCGTGTTGCCTTGCATCAGCCGGGCGACGACGGCTTTCAGCAGCGCCCCAATCAGCGGGATTTCCAGGTCGTAGTCAATCTCCGAGTGGAACAGCGTCGTCCCCGGACTCTCTTCCGTAAAGCGCCACGTCCCGCCGTAAGCCGTGTAATCCCCTTTAAGCTGCTGGAAGCGCAGCTCATGCGCGGCTTCATCCCACAAATCTTCCTCCGTCCAGCGCACTTTTAGCTTGAAATCCGACGCGACCGCGACCCACTCGCTGACCGAGCGCAGGCCATCGGCACTGCGCTCGGTGATGGCGACGCTTTCCACGTCCGGCATGAACTGCGGGAATGTTTCCTGATCACGAGCGGCGGCGAAGACGGCAGCTAATGGGGCATTGACGAGAACGGTGTTTTCAATATGGGGCATGGAAGTTCACTTGTTTGAGGCCGGGGTTGTGGAAAACCCCGGCAGGAAATGTCCTGCGGACAAGGAAAAGCTCAATTCTTTCTGTCTTCATCTTCGTCCGAAGGACGCTGCTTTGCCGGGATTTTCCACAACCCCGGCATAATTTGTGTTACGCAAGCCGCCGGACGAGGCCGACGACCTTGCCGGCGATCTGGACATCGTCAAAGTACATCGGCTTCATGCGCTTGTTGGCGGGCTGAAGGCGGATGCGCTGCTTTTCTTTGTAGAAGCGCTTGACGGTGGCTTCGCTTTCGATCATCGCGACAACCGTTTCGCCGTTATCGGCGGTCTGCTGGCGGCGGACGACAACGTAATCGCCGTCGTGGATGCCGTCGTCAATCATGCTGTCTCCGCGCACTTCTAAGATGAAGCCGTCGCCGGAGATAAAGTCCGTCGGCAGCGGGAAGACGTCTTCCACATCCTCGACAGCGAGGCGCGGCTTGCCGGCGGCGACAGTCCCGATAATCGGCACCTGGATGACCGACTTGCTCATCGGCCTCCCCTCGCCCATGCGGATGGCGTCACCCATGCCGCTCGGTGTCAGCTTGATGGCGCGGGTCAGCACGGCATCGCGCTCGATATGCCCCTGCTCCTGAAGCGTTTTGAGATGGGCGTGGACCGTAGACGACGACGAAAGATTGACGGCGGTGCCGATCTCTCGCACTGTCGGCGGATAGCCATGCGCGTCCATGTGGTGCTGGATATAGTTTAAGATCTGTTTCTGGCGTGTGGAAATCGGCTTGTTTGTGTAAGTAGGCTTTGACATTTTGCATCTCCCAATGCGGCACATCGTCAGCCAAACGCACTTTGAGAACAAAAAACAGGCGTTCGGCAACAGATGTTCGGCCTTAACCGGAAGTATAGCACAAAATGAGACATTTGACAAGCGGTTATTGCAGTTTCGCTTGCGCTCTTCACAAAGGCATGAACGTCTTCGCTGAGAGGCATTAAGAAGTGCCGCCTGCCTTCCAGGTCTGCCAGTGCAGTTCAGGGGACAGCAAGCTTCGCTTGACCTAAATCTTCTGTCCCCTGGACAAGTGGTGTTTCTGAACACCTTCAGCGAGTGAGTTTACTCACTCGTTTTGGTTTATTGCCCCTGACTTGACCTTTCAGGCACTTGTTCCCGGCTTGCTCGCCTTGACAAACAACCGGGCGAAAGGTACACTCGAAGACACGGATTTTAAAGATTTGTTCAGAGGAGCAGGCCATGATTATCATACTCTCGTCAGAGGCGACGAAGGAGAACTTGACGCACGTGACACAAATGCTGGAAGAGCGCGGCTACGGAGTGCACCTCTCCGAAGGCGTGGAGACAACGATTGTCGGCGCAGTCGGCGTTCCCGCCGACGCCGCAAGCAAAGCCGAAGTGATGCAGCAGTTTGAGGCGCTGCCATATGTGGACAAAGTCGTCCCCGTCACGAAGCCCTACAAAGTCGTCGGCAAGCAGTTCCACCCGGAGCCGACCATCATCAACGTGCGCGGCATCCAGATCGGCGACCCGGAGTTTATCGTCGTCATGGCCGGCCCCTGCACGGTTGAAACGGAGCCGCAGCTTATGGCGTCCGCCCGCGCCGTCAAGGCCGCCGGGGCGCATATCCTGCGCGGCGGGGCGTACAAGCCCAGCACGTCCCCCTACTCGTTCCACGGACACGGTGAGCCGGCGCTGAAGATGCTGGCGGCGGCGCGGGAAGAGCTGGGAATGCCGATTATTACGGAAGTTTTGGATGTCCGCGACGTTGATTTGGTCTGCCAGTACGCTGACATTCTGCAAGTCGGAACCCGCAACATGGCAAACTTCCCGCTGCTGACTGAGATCGGCAAAACGCAGGTTCCGGTCATGCTCAAGCGCGGCATGGCGGCGACGATTGAAGAGTGGTTGCAGGCGGCTGAGTATATCGCCAGCAAGGGCAACAAGAATGTCATGCTCTGCGAGCGCGGCATTCGGACATTTGAGACCTACACCCGCAACACGTTTGACATCAATGCCATTGCCGCGGCGAAAGAACTGTCTCATCTGCCCGTCATCGCCGACCCGTCGCACGCCACTGGCCGGGCGAGCCTCGTCAACGCCGTCACGCGCGGCGCAATCGCCGCCGGGGCCGACGGCATCATTATTGAAGTCCACCCAAATCCCGAAAAAGCACTGAAAGACGGCGCACAGTCTTTGCTGCCCGAAGCCTTCGACAAGCTGATGCACGACATCGCCCCCATCGCAAACGCCGTGGGCCGGCACCTGTGAAGAAAAGAGGCAGTCATGGCTGTTTTAGAGTCAGAACTAGAATCAGAACTAAAACCAGAAGTTGCAGCGAGTTCGAGTGACCGAGCCTGGCAGCATTACTACCGCCTGCGGCCGCAGATCGAAACGCCGGAAAATATTGGCAGGTTGATTTTGTTTGATGTAGACAGCGGCGACTACGAGATTGCAAATGACGATCTCGGTTTTGAGGCCGCTAACACTGTTCGTGAACGACATCCTGATGCCAATATGTTCTGCTTGCGGATCGGTTATGAGACTGCTGCGTCCTTTTGCGGCTGGCTAGAGCGACTTCCAGAATGATGCAGGGATTCGTTAGCCGCCGCAAGGCACTCTTCCCGGTGACATTTCGCCTGCCAGGCCAACCAGATTTCATGCTAGAATTTGTTGTGGACACTGGGTTTTCTGAGTTCTTGACTTTGCCCCTGGCAGCGGTCACGGCCATGCAGTTGCCGTTTCTCTACCCGATGGATGCTGGCCTTGCAGATGGCTCCGCAATCCAAATTCCAGTCTACAGTGCGACAATTCTGTGGAACGGCTACGAGCGGAAAATCAGTGTTGTCGCGACGGGCCGTCGTCCGCTGCTAGGAACGGCCCTGCTCGACGACCAAGAGCTGCGGGTGCGGTTCCGGGAGAATGATTTAGTGACGGTAGACGAGTTATAGCGCCACCGGGAATGACGCAGGAAATAAAGAAGGCCGCAGAGAATGAGCGTACACGAAACGCTTCTCTGCGGCTTTTTTCTTCATGGCCCATTTAGAAGCAAATGTACTAGAAATGAACGTAACATGCTGACACCGCTTACTCGCGCCGGGCTGGTCATTGGACTGGGCATCGGCGGCTTTTTTGACGGGATCGTGCTGCACCAGATTTTACAGTGGCACCATCTGGTCTGCTACTCGGCAGACTGCAAGCCAACTTCCGTGGCAATGCTTCAGCACCAGAACACGCAGGACGGCTATTTCCATCTGGCGGTCTGGATCCTGACGATTATCGGGACCATCATGCTGTTCCGCGCGGCCCGTCAGCCGGACACGCCCTGGACCGCGCAGGCGCTCGGCGGCTCGGTTTTAGCCGGCTGGGGGACATTCAACTTTGTCGAAGGCTTGATTGACCACCAAATACTCGGCATTCACCATGTCCTGCCCGGCCCGCATCAGTTCGCCGCCGACATGGCGTTTTTAGCCTCGGGCCTGCTGCTGATTGCCGGAGGCTGGCTGCTGACTTCGACCGGTAAGGATCAGCCTACGGGTCACCAGGCAGTCTCGGCGGCATAATAAGCTCTGGGAGAAGACAATGGCACTGGCAGAACAATACATCGAAAAAGAGCACTACACCGAGGCCGAGTACTTTGAAATCGAACGAACTTCCTTTGGACGATGGGAGTATGTCAACGGCAAGATACGGCAAATGAGTGGTGGAACAACAGACCATGGGGACATTTCCTCTAACCTTGTGCGTGTTCTAGGGAATGCATTGGTTCCACGCGGCTGTCACGTCTACGGACCGGATGTCAAGGTACATACAGGTGACGGCATCAACACATTCCCAGACGTCTCTGTTATCTGCGGACCGAACCGCTACTACCTAAGCAAAAAAGATATTGTTCTCAATCCATTACTCAGTGTAGAAGTGCTGTCACCGTCCACTGCGGGATATGACCGCACTGAAAAATTCGAGCATTACCGAACAATCGAGACCTTGACAGATTACTTGCTGGTGGAGCAGGATCAGGCACAGGTGATGCTGTATACGCGGCGCACGGACTACTGGGAGATGCGCGTTATTGCGGGGCTAGACGGCAGCGTTTTCCTACCCTCGGTGGATGTGACGCTTTCTCTCGCAGATGTTTATGCATTGATTGAGTTTGATTCGGAGCAGGGATGACAGACGAACCCTACTTTGCAGCGCCTTTTGAGCCGGGCGGATTTGGAACAGTCGCCCTTGTCGGCGTCGGGCTGATCGGCGGCTCGCTCGGCATGGCCCTGAAGACCCGGCGGCTGGCCCACCAGGTCATTGGCGTGGAGCGCAGCGAAGATCGCCTCCACACAGCCCTATCGTTTGGCGCGATTGACTTTGGAACAACATCCCTGGCGGAAGCTGCCGCAGACGCGGACATTGTCGTGCTTTGCACCACCGTCGGCCACATTCTAAAAGTCCTGCCGGAAGTGTTGGCGGCAGCAAAAAGCTATGCGGTTGTGACTGATGTGGGCAGCACGAAAGGGGCGATTGTCCGGCGGGCGGGCGAGGCGGCAGCCTTTGTTGGCGGGCATCCGATGGCTGGCTCTGAGCAAACCGGCGTGGAAGCCGCGACGCCGCTGCTGTTTGAGGAAGCGACCTGGGCGATCACGCCGTCCGAGGCATCGAGCCAGCATGCCGTTCAGACGGTGCAGCGCCTCGCCCAATCTGTTGGTGCGACCACGCTTCTGCTCGCGCCGGACGCCCACGACGCGATGCTTGCCGTCACCAGCCACCTGCCGCATGCGCTGGCGTCGGCGCTGATGCGTCAGGCCGGACAAACCCAAAACCTTTATCCGCAAACCCGTCAGCTCACGGCGGGCAGCTTCGCTGACGGAACCCGTGTCGCCGCGTCGTCTCCCGAAATCTGGCGCGACGTCTGCCTCTCCAACCGCGACGCCCTGCTGGAAGCGTTACAGGCATTTCGCGGCGAGCTTGACGCCTTAGAAGCCGCCATCGCGAGCAGCGACGCCGCTCAAATCGAAGCCTTCTTCACCGCCGGAGCCGCCGCCAAACGTAATTGGGGAGCAATGTAGGGCGGGACTTGTCCCCGCCCTCTTTCAGCCATTATTGGGATAGATACAAGGGTAATTGACTACTTTGATAGCCTCAACAACTGTTCTTAAGCAAGCGCTAGATGACTTTCTTATGATACTATGCAATGGGATAGAAGATCAGATCATCCAACGTGAAGAGGATATAGTACAGATGTTCCGCGTCGAGACGGAACAACAACTTAAATTATGGGAAGTTCAGTACGGCGTACAGAAGAAGCCAACACTTCTCGAGCTTCTTGGTTATTCAAGTAATGATGTAGATGAGCGGCCTGTCAAAAAAACTGTTGTCGGCCAAATCAGCTATGCGCCGGACTACATCTTAAAACGTCACCAGAGGCTGCTGGCAGTTGTAGATTTAAAGGCTCCTGGGCAAAACCTTGACTATGAGCGTTGGGTGGGACAAATTGTAAGCTACTGTCGAGAGTTGAAAGTTCCGCTTGGGTTGTTATTTAACGGGACAGAGCTTCGAGTTTTTATCAACACAGAATATAAAGGATTAACAAAACACAAAGAGTTGTTTTTGCATCAACCTGTAGCTTCTGCTGGTGGTTCACATGAGCGTAAACAAATAGTTGACATTCTTGTTAAGTTTGCGGTTGCTTCTCTTGAAAGTAATCCTGTTAGCGTTGCTAATGGATTGGCGAGCAAGCGTCGGCGTGAACTGTTAGATAAAGCTCGTCAAAGACATATTCAGCAACAGTTGAAGAATATTCTGGCAGATCCTCCTACTTCGGTACTTGCGGCTATTGCTGGCGTAGATGGAATTTGGGGAGAGATAGGACAGAAGCCGGGAGAGGCGGAATTATACGCAGCATGGGCGCAGGTGAAAGTAACGACCAAGCAAGCCAAATGAAGGGCGGGGGCAAGCCCGGCCCCTACAATTCGGGGATTAGACGCAACGCTTCACAGTACTTGCAGGAAGTCTTTGGACTCGTCGAACTTGCGGCAGGTGTCGGTTTCGATGGCTTCCCAAACGGCGGGGCTGAAGGCTAGCCACTTCTCGACTTCGGGCGCAAGCGGCATGACTTTATCGTCACCGCCGGAGCCGAGGCCAAGCTTGCGGGCGACATGGTCGGCGGCCTGAATTGTCGCGGTCATCTCAAAGTGTTCTTTGGCGAATGCGGGCTGATGATGCAGGGTAATCATGGCGGTCAGCGACGGCGGCAGGTTCCACTTTTCGGCGATCCGCTTGCCGACCAGCGCATGGCCGATGCCGAGCGCGGTTTTTTCCGACTCCCAGATGGAGATATGCGCCGCACTGGCGAGCTTGAGGGCGATGGCGTATTGGTCCGGGAAATACTGGTCTAAAAACAGCTTGCCGACATCGTGCAGCAGGCCGCCGATAAAGGCTTCTTCAATAGACTTCGCGCCGATCCCCTTGCGCCGGGCAATTACGCCGGCGGCGACGGCAACGGCGAGCGAGTGCGCCCAGAACGCCTCCCGGTCCAGCGCGGTTTTCTGGCCGTGCGAATCAAATGCCTTGAAGACACCCATTGAAGTTGTCAGGTTACGGACGGTGTTGAAGCCTAAAATGACGACCGCGTTGGTAATGGTCGCGATCTTGCGGGGAAACCCGTAATAGGAGGAGTTGACGAGGCGCAGCACTTTGGACGTCAGCGCCTGATCCGCGGAAATCAGCCGGTTCAGATCGGAGGCCGAGGTTGCCGGGTCGTTGACCGTCTGCATGACCCGCATGATGATCGCCGGCAGGGGCGGCAGGTCCTGCAGCTCGTCTTCAATAATCCGCAGCAGGCGCTCCTGCTTGAGTTTTGTTTCAATGAGTGTCGGCACGTCAGTCCCTATCCCTTTATTGCCCTCGGCGTTACATTGATAGTATCGGCGTCGCCGGCGGCAAACTAGAGAGGTATTAGGACTTAACCAGAGGGAGAATGGCTTTGAACTCGGCTGTGCCGGCGGCCTGCATCAGCTCATACACAGCGGCTTCGGCGGCGCAGGGCAGAACGCCGCTGTCGCGCATTCGCTCCATGCCGAGCTTATGCTTTTCCGGCGTTCGCGAGGAAACAGCGTCGGCGGCAACGTGGACCTGGTAGCCTTGCTGAGTCAAATCCAACGCGGTTTGAGAAACGCAGATATGGGTTTCGACGCCGCACAGCAGCACTTGACGCCGGCCTAACGAAGCGAGACCTTCCAGAAAGCCGTCCGCGCCCACGCACGAGAAGCACAGCTTGTCTACTGCCTTGCTGACGGCGTCACGATAAGACTGGGTGATTTCCGGTGCGACGCCGCCCATGCGCTCGGCATACTGCGTCGTCGGGACGACAGGAACGCCCAGTATCCCGGCCGTCTCCACCAGCAGCCGGACATTGGCAGTCAGCCGCTCGCGCTCGTGCATGACGTTCAGAAACGGCTCCTGCATGTCAATGACGGCAAGCACTAATTGGTCCCGGCGCAGGATGTTAGGATGGCGGACGTACTCGGCTGGCATAAGAAGGAGTCTCTCAGGCACCCAAACTCTTTCAGGAAGGGGCGAGCGGGGCGCAGGAAGCCCGGCGAACAAGCTGGCCAGGCAGGCTGACTTCCATCTCAGAGTGTGGAAGCGGCTCACCGGCAGCGGCAGCATCATGCAGGCGGTACAAAAGGCTGATGGCGGCCTGGGCCATTTGAGCAGCGGGCGGGCGGATCACAGTCAGCGGCGGGGTGAGTGCTTCGGCCAAACGAGGCGTGTCGCCGAACCCGGCCAGCGAGACAGCGCCTGGTACGGCAAGACCCAGCGCCGCCAGAGTTTGAGCCGAAACCGCCGCGCAGTTTTCGTCATGGCAAACAAGCGCCGTGAGGCGCACTGCGGCGACAGCCTCTGGAGCGAAGAGACCGGCAATCGCGCGGCGGATTTGCTCGCGCTCTTCCAGTATTTTCAGTGTGTCATAAGCCACAGGCGCGACTTGCGCCGGCTCTGTCTCATGCACGGTCCAGACCCGGCGCAGACCGGCCAGCCGCTCACGGGTCACACGCGGCGTCGTTCCCGGCGAAAGCAGAACAATCCGGCGATGGCCCAGCTTCCAAAGGTAGTCTCCTAAAAGAGTTCCCGCCGCCGCGCTGTCCGGATGCACCTGGCCCAACTCGCGCGGAGCCTGGTCGGTTTCTCCCAGCATGACACTGGGAATGCCGGCGGCCGCCGCTTCGCGCGGGAGCAGCGACGACGACAGCGAGATAATCCCCATAATGCCCAGCGAATCCAGGCGCGGCAGATCGTCGGCCGTCAGCAGCCGAAGCCCAAAATCATCCTCCGCTTCCGCCCCCTGCTCAGTGACATACTGCCGCAGCGCGACTTGCAGGTTTTGAATGAGAAATGCGCTGCTTGCGCTGTGCTCCGGGTCCCAGAGGCCAATAAACTGCTCGGTATGCTGCCGACGCAGGCGGCGGCTGCCGCGCGGCCTGCCCGAGCGAACCGGCGTATAATTCAGCAGCTCCGCGACCTGGCGCACCTTCTGCCGCGTGCTTTCGCTGACGAACGTGCCGTTATCACGTCCGCTCAGCACCGTGGAAACGACGCTGGCGGAAACGCCTGTCTTTTCTGCAATATCTTTGAGTGTTACCGGCATATCCGAAGACCTTTAGTTTCCTCAGCAGTAATCTCAGTATACCTATTCTGCGTCTTTTCCTGCACGCTTCTTCCTCGGTCTACCAACAAGTAGGGAAAGCAAGCAAAAAGCAGGGCCTACCCTCGCCACTGAAGACGAGATTGGTCCTGCTTCTTGATTGTGGCGGTCATCGCGAGCTAAGTCAAGCCCATTTTCTTCGATTGCAAGTCCTTATAACTTGCCGAGAGCCTTCAGGCTGTCTACCGTGCCCTGCACTTTGGACGCGGACTCTTTGATACCGGCAAGCTCCACGTCCGTCAAAGACGCAAGCTGGGTTAGATCATAAATGGCTTCTGCGCCGCCTGCACCGAGCAGGGTCGGAGCGCCGAAGTAGAGGCCGTCCACGCCGTACTGGCCGCTTAACAGCACGGTGCAGGCGAGAATGCGCTTGCGGTCCAGCAAGACGGCTTCGGCCATCTCGGCAGACGCGACGCCCGGCGCGTACCAGGCGCTCGTGCCGATGAGGCCGGTCAGAATGCCCCCACCCTGCCGCGTATCGTCTTCAATCTTTTGAAGCTGCTCGCTGGTAATCTTGCCTAAATCCACCCACTTCTGAATGGGAATGCCGCCAATAGTCGTCAGCGAGCGTACCGGAACCATCTGGTCGCCGTGGCCGCCCAGAACATAGGCCTGGACATCTTCCACCGAGACGCCGACGGCAGAAGCAATGTAGCTGCGGTAGCGGGTGCTGTCTAAGACCCCGGCCTGGCCGATAACACGCTCCGGCGGCAGCCCAGAGGCTTTCAGCGCGACGTGGCACATGGCGTCCAGCGGGTTCGAGACGACAATGTAGACGGCGTCCGGGCTGGCGGCGGCGGCCTGAGCGGCGACGCTCTGCACGATGTCGGCGTTCACCGCTAAAAGGTCTTCGCGGGACATGCCCGGCGTCCGGGGCCGGCCCGATGTAATCACGACAACGTTGCTGCCTGCCGTGTCGCCGTAGTCTGACGTGCCTTTGATCTGCCCATCATAGCCGACAATTGGGGACACTTGGTTCAAATCAAGCGCCTTGCCCAGCGCCATCGAGCCGGTCTTGCGCGGCTTTTCCAATGTCAAATCGTCCGGCAGGTCCAGCAGGATAACGTCGGCATACCCCTGCTGGGCCACATGGAACGCCACCGTCGCGCCGACATTGCCTGCGCCGATAACGCTCACTTTTTTCTTTCCAGAAGCCATTTTCGAATCTCTTTTCTCTACAATTTAAGGCAATAAATCGGTGACCAGCACCGAAGCGTCCGGCGCAGCCAGCGGAGCGATGATGTCACCTGACCGGTAAACTGCACTTTCTGCATAGCTGAAAGCGGGAGCATCGTTCGGTCTTAGCTCCGGCTTGCGGTAGACCTCCACTTGCTGGTCGCTCAGGTTAACAATCCAATACTCTTCAATGCCTGCCTGGGCATAAAGCGACTTTTTCCAAGTGCGGTCGTTGGCGAGAGTTGTGTCTGAGACTTCAACAATCAGCAAAGCCTCACTGGGCATTTGATCCACATAGTCACGGATAGAGCCGGGGAGTACGGCAACATCCGGCTGTGGTTCTGCCCGGACGCCGACATGAAAGGCATTCTGTACGCTAATCGCGTGCTGGTCTCCAAAGGCATCTTCTAAAGCGCGTGTTGCCAGCATCACCGCTGTCATGTGCCGGGTTCCGATAGGCGGCATTTCAATGATGTCTCCATTGATCAGCTCGGTTCGCTTTTCGTCAAGCCATCCCATGTCCGCAATTTGGTGGTACTGGACAACAGTCCAGGGCAGAGAGCGCGGCTCACGCGATGAAGTATCGGGATATTTTTCGATAATGACGCCGTCTATGAGTTCTACCTTAATGTCCATAAACCAGCCCATCTCTGAAAGACGGTAATACTGGTCTTTAGTGAAACGCCATAAGTCGGCTCGGTAAGTTTCGTGTTCCTGCTCAGCGATAGCCATAGCTTGGGCCTCTTTTGCTTTTCTAGCTTTGCTCTACCCGGCCTGCATCTTGGCGATGATGGCATCGGCCATCTCGGCGGTGCCGACGGCGGTGGGGTCGTTGCGGTCGGCTTTCATGTCGTAGGTGACGTTCTTGCCTTCGGCGATGACGTCGGCGACGGCTTTTTCCAGACGCGCGGCGGCTTCGTTTTCTTTCAGGTACTTCAGCATCAGGTAGCCGGACAAGATCAGCGCGGTCGGGTTGACCTTGTTCTGATTTTTGTACTTGGGCGCGGAGCCATGCGTGGCCTCAAACAAGGCCATGTCTACGCCGATGTTCGCGCCGGGAGCGACGCCGAGGCCGCC
>JAABUO010000304.1_pt1 | contig 111919 bp, 108 predicted proteins | sample 5559291 | NCBI WGS metagenome assembly JAABUO01 (sample SAMN10711878, study PRJNA513372) | rock metagenome | isolation source: Antarctica rocks | place: Antarctica: Victoria Land, Finger Mt sud
GTTCTCACAGCGCGGTCTCGATCGTATAGCACTGAAGCTCAACAGGCGTCCGAGAAAGACCTTGTCATATCATACGCCAGCTGCTACGCTAAGCGAGCTGTTGCGCTGACCGGTTGAACTCGCCGCGTCTTTATCACCGTAAATGTTGCTCGCGACGCGAAATGACACGATGCCGAGCCGCTTCCATGTCCATCCGTCGCTAGAATATGCGACCGCGACTTTGGTGCCGCCGGGCCCGTAGGCGCAATACGCCAGGAGGTAGAGGTCGAGCGGCGCGACATACGTGACGCGCGAATCCTCGCAGCCGTAACCGCCGGGACCTTGCCGAAACTCGTAGTCCGCTTCGGGTTCGAGCGCAAACCCGTCGCGTTCGAACATCGTGCGATCGCCCGGCTGCTTCGAGCGGCAACGGCCGATGCGCGACACGTTGTCGGGTCCGACCAAACGCGGATACAGCGCAAGCGTTCCGTCACGAAGGCGCGCCGAAGCGGGATTGATCGTCCCGCCGCATTCGATCGCCGAGCCGTTGGGCTCGAGCACCGTTCCCAGGCGCGTAAACCAGCTCAGGCTTCGGCTCCCGTCGCCTTTCGCGTCACCGCTTCGGGTTCGCCCGCACGGTCCCGCGCCTCGCGCAGTTGCGCGTCCGCATTCTCGTCGGGCGGGAAGATACGTTCGAAGGCGACGCGCAGGATGCCCGCGATCGGTAACGAGAGCAGCGCGCCGAGGATGCCGAAGGCTTCGCTGCCGAGCAACAGCGCGACGAAGATCACGAGCGGCGTGACGCCGACCGAACGGGCGACGACGACCGGAACGAGCACGTTCTGTTGCACCATGATGATGACGACGTAGAGCGCCACGACTACGATCGTCTTGACGATGCCGACGGTGAAAAAGGCGATGACCAAAACCGGGATGATGGCGACGATCGGACCGATCATCGGCACGATGCTTGCGATTCCGGCCAACAATCCGAGCAGCAGCCCATACGGAACACCGACCGCAATGAGCACGATCGTGCCGGCGATCGCGACGCCGACCGCGAGCAACACTTGCCCGCGAACGAAGCCGCCGATCACCGTGTCGACCTCGTCCATGAAGGAAATCGCTCCCGCCCGATGCGCGCGCGGCACGAGGCGCACGCCGAAGGCTTGAATGTTGGCAAGGTCGCCCACGATCAACAACGTCAGGCCGAGAATCAGCGCGAGGTCGATCAGCACGGCCGTCGTGCCTTGCACGAAAGCGAGTGCTTGCGAGCCGAAGACGCCGGCGAACCCCCCGACGAGCGTCCCGACCCTCCCGGCGTTCTTCGCGATCGCGTCGCGGGCGCCGGCGGGAAGTCGCTGCAACAGCGGCGAGTGTCGCGGATCGGCGATCTGCTGCTGGACGTTCGTAACGATGTGCGGGTAATCGCGCGTGAGGGCTTGTGCTTGCGAGCTGATCGCGGGCGAGAGCCAGGCAACTGCCCCGAGCACGAGCACCGCGAGCACCGCGTACACGATGATGCCGGCCAAAGCGACCGGAACACGGCGGCCCGCAAGCCACTTGATGGGCGGATACACGAAGTAGGCAAACAGGATGGAAAAGATGATGACGATCAGCGTGTTGTGCACGCGGTCGAAGACGGCGGTCGCCATCCACAGCAGGCCCCCGACGACCAGCGCCAAGCCGGCGATCAGCAGTGCGCGGATCAGTCGCTGCGTGATCCGGTCTCGTCCGTAGCGGGGTTCGTCTATCACTTGGTTCCTCGATCGTTCATGGCGAACTGCAAATAAAGTTTTCCTAGGCGTGGCGGAACGCCGCACGGGAAACGAGAACGCGCGCCGCATGAGCCGTGACCGGATGGCGCACTGAGCTTGTCTACTGCGGACGCATGCTGGGCGGACGTCGACGTCACGGGTGAGATTATGCCCGTCTTCACGGCGCTCCCGCGCGGCGTACCGCGCGGCGGCGTCATCGTCGTCCAGGAGATTTTCGGCGTCAACGCCGACATGCGGCGGGCTGCGGCTTTACTCGCGGACGAAGGGTACCTTGCGATCGTGCCGGCGCTCTTCCATCGCACCGATCCTCACTTCCAGGCCGAACACGACGAAACCGGTATCGCGAAGGGACGGGCTGCGGCCGGAGCGCTGGATTTTCAACAGCTCGTCGCCGACCTCACGGCCGCAGCCGATTACCTTCGCGCGCAACTCGGCAACGACGCGAAGATCGCTACGTGGGGCTTTTGCTTCGGCGGTTCGGTCGCTTTTCTGAGTGCGACGTTGCCCTTTGTCGCAGCCGCCGTCTCCTTTTACGGCGGCCAGATCGCGCGCTCGTCCGTACCGACGCGGCCGCCAATGCTCGAACTAGCACCCCAAATTCAGGCGCCGTTGTTGCTCGCATTCGGCGGACGCGACGCGAGCATTCCTGCGGACGACGTAGCCGCGATCCGCGCCGCACTCGAAGGGCACGCCAAGCGGTTCGAGCTGCTCGCGTATCCCGATGAAGATCACGCTTTCTTCCGCGCCGGTCCCGACGCAAACGACGGCGCACGCGCGGTATGGCCTCGCGTGCGTACGTTTCTCGCAGAGCACTTGAGTTCTAGTTAGACCTCGACTCCCTCGCGCGCCAGCATTTCGCCGTAGATGCGTTCGACGTCACCGAGCGTATCGCAATCAGCCGCCGCCTTGTCGGGCCGCAGGCGCACGATGCGCGGAAATCGCAGCGCGAAGCCGCTACGGTGCAGCCGGCTTCTCTGGATGATGTCGAAGGCGATCTCGACCACGACCGTTGGTTCGACCGCAAGCGTTCGTCCCGATAACGAGCCGGTTTGGTGCGCGAGAAACCATTGCGTCATCGCGGCAATTTCCGCATCGGTCAGACCGCTGTAAGCTTTCCCGATGGGCAGCAGCTCAGCGTCGCCCTCCCCGCAGCGTACGGCGAACGTGTAGTCGGAGAGTACATCGCGGCGCTTGCCGTGGCCCCATTCGACGCCGATCACCACGCAGTCGAGCGTTCCGAGTTCACGTTTGAGTTTGAGCCACCATTTGCCGCGCCGGCCCGGTGCATAGGGCGAGTCACTGCGCTTGAGCATCAACCCCTCGTTGCCGCGCGCACGGGCCGCCGCGAAGAGTCGGGGGATCCCTTCCGTTGCGGTTGCCGTTTCGAGCGTGTGCCAAGGCGCCGCTTGCACCGTCGACCCGTTCACGAACTGCTCGCCCAACAGGCCGCGCCGCACGGCGAGCGGTTCGTCGAGTACGAAACGTTCGCCGGCGGCGAGCAGATCGAAAGCGACGAACCGTACGGGTACGTCGGCGCGCAGTTCGGACGACGGATCGATGCGTCCCAAGCGCGCTTGCAGATAACGAAACGGCAGGACCCGATCGTCGCGTTGCGCGACGATCTCGCCATCGACGATGACGTCGGGGTTGCAAGCGAGGTCTTCGATCACCTCCGGGAAGGCGCGGGAGACGTCGCTGAACGTCCGCGAGAAGAGACGCGCTTTTCCGGCGCGCACGTGTGCTTGCGCGCGAATTCCGTCGTACTTGTCTTCGACGAGCCATTCTCCGCTCGCCACTTGCGGGAAGGACAACCCGAACGGGATCGGAGTCGCGAGCATGAAAGCGACGGGCTTGCCGTACCGAATCGCAATCGTTTCCAGACGCTTCTCGGCCGCGGCGACCGCCACTTCACCGATGTCGCCTGCAGCCATGGCTGCTCGGCGCACGAGCTTCGGATCGGCTTCGAATGCGTTCGCGATCGCATCGACAATGAGACCCTCACGTAAGCCGATGCGCAGTTCGCCGAGTAAAATTTTCGCGACGTACGCTACTTCGCGTGCATCCCGACAGGCACGGAAAGCGCGTTCGCACCCAATCTCGCGCCGTTTTCCGGCTGCCTTCCCCTCCACCGTGGCGAGGTCGTTCAGAATGTCGGCGAAGTCGGCAGGCGTCAGCGTCTCGACGAACAGCCCGGCAGCGTGGGGTTCGCGAACGATCCGTGCGAGCGCGTCACCGAGATCGCCCGTCGCGCGAAACGCCGTCGCAAGTTCTTCGTCGCTCGGATTCCAGATGGTACGCGCCGCGGCGACCAGGGTACGGCCGCCGATTGCAAGTTTTCGCTCGTCGTGGGCTGCCAGCGGATTGCCGCTCAGGAACCGGACGGCCGCGCGCAGGTCCTGGGCGCCGAGCGCACGGATGTAGTCCGCCAAGCGTTCGACCTTGAGCGTCTTCGCCCGAGTCCGAGCAATGTCGTCACACGTGCGCGCGAACGCAATCATTCCTTACTATGTCGCTTCAACGAGGTACCGATGATCACCGCGTTCGTGCTGCTGACGATTGCGCCGGGGAAGGTGAAACCGCTTGCCGAGCAACTGCTCGAGGTTCCCGGAATCGCCGAGATCTACAGCGTCGCGGGTCCCTTCGATCTGGTCGCGGTGGCGCGGGTCGGCCGCCACGAAGAACTCTCCGATTTGGTGACAGATCGCATGGCGAACCTCGAAGGCATCGTCCGCACCGAAACGCTGATCGCGTTTCGCGCCTTCTCGAAGCGCGACCTCGGCCTCATGTGGGACGTCGGCTGAGGACCAAACGTACGTTCCCCGCAACGGCGGAAGTCGGGTGGCGGTCTTAAGGGGCTGCGGCGACGCCCGCACGGAGAGTTTTGGATGGCACGCATTTACGATAACCTCGCCGACACGTTCGGCAACACGCCGCTCGTCAAGATCCCACGTCTGAATAAAGGCCTGCCGGGGACGGTCCTCGTCAAAATGGAGTCGTTCAATCCCGCCGGCAGCGTTAAGGACCGCATCGGCGTCGCGATGATCGAAGCGGCCGAACGCGACGGCCGGCTGCGGCCCGACACGGTCATCATCGAGCCGACCAGCGGCAATACCGGCATTGCGCTCGCGTTCGTGGCCGCCGCCAAGGGCTATCCGATCGTGCTGACGATGCCCGATACCATGACCTTCGAACGGCGCAACCTGCTCAAAGCGTACGGCGCGCAGCTCGTACTGACGCCGGGCGCCGACGGCATGAAAGGCGCGATCGCAAAGGCGCAGGAGATCCGCGATAGCGACCCCGGCAAGTATTTCATGCCGCAACAATTCGACAACCCGGCGAATCCCGAGATCCATCGCCGCACGACGGGCGAAGAGATCTGGCGCGACACTGACGGGCAGGTCGACGTCGTCGTCGCGATCGTGGGCACCGGCGGCACCATCACCGGCGTTGCGGAGCTGCTCAAGTCACGGAAACCGTCCTTCCGGGCGATCGCGGTCGAACCCGACGCGTCGGCGGTGCTCTCGGGCGACAAACCCGGCCCGCACAAGATCCAAGGTGCCGGTGCCGGCTTCATTCCGAAAAACCTCAATACGCAATGCTACGACGAAGTGATCCGCGTGACGAACGATGAGGCGATCGCAATGACGCGCCGCGCCGCCCGCGAGGAGGGCATGCTCGTCGGCATCTCGGCGGGCGGAAACATCTTTGCGGCGCTCCAAGTCGCCGCGCGCCCGGAGATGGCGCGGAAAACGATCGTTACCTTCGCCTGCGATACGGGCGAACGCTATCTTTCAAACGCCGTCTTTGCCGATCAAGAAGAACACGTCGTCGAACCGGCGCTCGCGTAAAGTATCATGCCGGATATCCTTGCGCTGCGCTTACGTGTCAACGGCAAAGAACACGACCTCAACGTCGAGCCGCGTACGACGCTGCTCGATGCGCTGCGCGAACGTCTCGGGCTCGTCGGGACGAAAAAAGGTTGCGATCATGGACAGTGCGGCGCGTGCACCGTGCTCGTCGACGGACGGCGCACGCTCGCGTGCCTTTCGCTTGCCGTCATGCAACGTGGACACGAAATTACGACGATCGAGGGTCTGGCCCGCGAGGGGGCGCTTCATCCCGTCCAACGCGCGTTCATCGAGCACGACGCGTTCCAATGCGGCTTTTGCACGAGCGGACAGATCGTCAGCGCCGTCGGCTTGATCGAGGAAGGTCACGCGCACAGCGATGAGGAGATCCGCGAAGGCATGAGTGGCAATCTTTGCCGCTGCGGTGCGTATCCCAACATCGTCGAAGCCGTGCGTGAAGCGCGCGAGGCCGTGCATGCAAACCTTTGAGTTCTCGGCAGCGGCCGAACTGGAACGGGCCGACGCACTGCTTGCCGATCCGGCGACGCTTGCGATTGCAGGCGGGACGAGCCTGCTCGACCTCATGAAGCTCGGCGTCGAGCGCCCGGCGCGGCTCGTAGACATTACCGCGCTGCCGCTCGAGGCCATCGAAGAGATCGACGGCGGCGTGCGCATCGGCGCGCTCGCGCGCAATAGCGACGTGGCGTACCATCCGCTCGTACGCAAGCGATTTCCGGCACTATCCGAGGCCCTCTTGGCCGGCGCCTCGGCGCAACTGCGCAACATGGCGACGGTCGGCGGCAACCTGATGCAGCGGACACGCTGTACCTATTTTCGTGAAACGACCTGGGCGTGCAACAAGCGCGAGCCCGGCAGCGGGTGCGCTGCGCTCGAGGGCTTTCATCGCGGCCATGCCGTCCTCGGAACGAGCGAGGCCTGCATCGCGACGCATCCCTCCGATATGGCGGTGGCGCTCGCGGCGCTCGATGCGGTCGTCGTGACGCGCCGCGGCTCACAGTCGCGGCGCATCCCCGCCGGCGATTTCCACCTCGAACCCGGCGCGACGCCGCAGCGCGAGAGCGTCCTCGACTCACGTGAGCTGATCGTCGCGGTCGAGTTACACGATCAACCCATCGCGCGCCGCTCGACGTACGTGAAGCTGCGCGACCGGGCTTCGTTTGCATTTGCCCTCGCCTCGGCGGCTTGCGCGCTTACGCTCGGCCGCGACGGTACGATCGCCGAAGCGCGCATTGCACTGGGCGGCGTCGCTACCAAACCGTGGCGCGCGCGCGAAGCCGAAGCAACGCTCGCCGGTACGCGCCCGTCACGCGAGGCGTACCGCCGTGCGGCCGATGTTGCGTTTGCGAGCGCCGTTCCACGACGCGATAACGGCTTCAAGATCGAACTGGGGAAACGCGCCGTCGTGCGCGCTTTCGATCGGCTCGAGCAACTTCCATGAGCACCACCGCAGACCGGCCGCGCACAACTCCGCCGCGTGTGGTCGGCACCCCCACGAATCGCGTTGACGGTCGCCAAAAAGTCCAAGGCCAAGCCCAGTACGCAGCCGACGCGCCGGTGCGCGACGTACTTTTCGCGGCCCTGGTGCGCTCGCCGATTGCGCGCGGGAGCATCGTCGCGCTCGACGATGCGAAAGCGCGCGCGTACGACGGTATCGTATGCGTCTTCTCGCACCTCGAGCCGCCGAAGATGCGCTTTCCCGCGCCCGAGTTCGGGAAAGGACTTCCGGCCGGCGAAAACCTTGCGCCGCTCGGCGGAACGCGCATTCACTACGCGGGGCAATACGTCGCCATGACGGTCGGACGCACGCTCGAAGCGGCGCTCGCCGCGGCCGAACTGATCGACGTTCGTTACGCTGCGGAGCCGCCCAAGATCGACATCGGCGAGAATGAGGCGGATGCCTTCGAACCCGAGCACGACATCGTCGGCGAAAACCCCCAGTACCAACGCGGCGATCTCGAGGCGGCGCTGGCCGCCGCCGACGTGCGCATCGACGCAGAGTACGTAACTCCGCAAGTCAATCACAACCCGATCGAACCGCATGCGACCTTGGCGGTTTGGGACGATGGTCGCCTCACGCTCTACGAGTCGACGCAGTGGGTGATGGGTACGCGCAACGTGATCGCAAAAGCGCTCGAGCTCGAACCCGACAACGTCGTGATCATCTCGCCCTTCGTCGGCGGCGGTTTTGGTTCGAAGGGTTTTGTCTGGGCGCACGCGGCGCTCGCAGCCGCCGCTGCGCGTCAGCTGGAACGGCCGATCAAAATCGTGCTCGGGCGCGATCAGATGTTCACGGGTGTCGGGCATCGCGCGCGCACCGAACAGCATCTGCGTTTGGGCGCTCGGCGGGACGGTACGATCGTCGCGATCGATCACGTGACGACTGCCCACGGGAGCGAAGTTTCCGACTTCCTGGAAACGGCCGGGTTGACGACGCGTTTTCTTTATGCGACGGACGCCGCAACCCGCGTCAAGCACCGCATGGTGCGCCTCAACGTGTCGACGCCGAACCCGATGCGCGCGCCCGGCGAGACGCCCGGTACCTTCGCGCTCGAGTCCGCGATCGACGAACTCGCCGTCGCGCTGTCGCTCGATCCGATCGAGCTGCGCTGCCGCAACGACGCAGGGTACGACGCGGCCTCGAATCGCCCGTGGTCGGGGCGCCACCTCATGGAATGTTACGATCTCGGCGCCGAGCGTTTCGGTTGGGCGCGCCGTACTCCGCGACCGCGTTCGATGCGTGATGGTACGGAACTCGTCGGATACGGCGTCGCGACCGCCACCTATCCGGGCTATCGCGCGCCCGCAAGCGCGCACGTCGCGCTGCGCAGGGACGGCGGCGCAATCGTTTCCAGTGCAACGCACGATCTGGGGACGGGAACCTATACGATCATGGTGCAGGTCGTCGCCGAACGGCTCGGCCTCCCGCTCGACGCCATTGAAGCACGGCTGGGCGACACGCGCTTGCCCGAGGCTCCCGTTGCGGGCGGTTCCATGTCGGCTGCCAGTGTGCTGCCCGCGATCGTGGATGCCTGCGAACGGATTCGCCGCCGAGCGATGGAGGTTGCAACGTCGCACGCCGCTTCACCGCTGCACGGTCGGTCGCCCAATGAAATCGAGATCGAAGCCGGCCGGCTGTACGCGCGCAGTGAACCGGCACGGGCGCTAACGTATGCCGAGCTGTTAGGGCTCGCGGACCAAAGCGCGTTCGAAGCGCTCGGTTCCGCCGACCCGGGTGACTCGATGGAGAAACAAACCGTGCAGTCCTTCGGCGCGCAGTTCTGCGAAGTGCGTTACGACGAAGAAATCGGCCGGCTGCGGGTCGCGCGGCACCTCGGCGTTTTCGATTGCGGCGCGATCGTCAATCCCAAGACGGCGCGCAGCCAAATGATCGGCGGCATCGTCTGGGGCATCGGCATGGCGCTGATGGAGGAGACGGTGCTCGATCCGCGCACGGGCGCGGTCGTGACGAACAACCTCGCCGATTATCACGTGCCGACGAACGCTGATGTGCCGGCGATCGACGTCGCGTTCGTCGAGCATCCTGACTTCGCTTTCAATGCGCTCGGCATTCGCGGCATCGGCGAGATCGGCATCACCGGGGTCGCCGCCGCGGTCGCGAACGCTCTCTACCATGCCACCGGAAAGCGGCTGCGTCGCGTTCCGTTTCTCCCCGAAGCGCTCCTCGAAGCGTGAACGTAACGTTTTCCGTCAGCGGCGAGTAAAGGTAAAACGGATATTCTACCGGGTCTGGGCACCGCGTGCGTACAACATCGCCAGGCCGTTTCGATGAAGAGGATTGCTTGACTCTGCTACCCTTGCAACGGTGCGCTGCGTTTTCTGCGGCGTGCGTCTTACTCGGCGCTTCTGGGCCGGCTCCCGCCTCCAGTTCCGGGGCACCGGTGCCGGTCGCCGGGCCGTCCGCTCCGGTCCCGACCTCTTCGCCTGCCGCGGTGCCTTCGGTTCCGCCCGTCGCGACGGGTCTCGAAGACGTGACGCGGGCGACGCTCCCAAACGGATTGCGCGTCGTCGTCGTGCGCGATCCGCTGGCGCCGGTCGTTACGGTCTACGATAACTATCTCGTCGGAGCCGACGAAACACCGCCGGGCTTTCCCGGAATGGCGCACGCCCAAGAGCATATGGCGTTTCGCGGTTGCCAGGGCGTCAGTGCCGATCAAACCTCGGCCATCTTCGCTCAGTTGGGAGGCGAGGGTGACGCGGACACGCAGCAAACCATCACGCAATACTATTCGACGATTCCCGCTGCCGATCTCGACGTCGCGCTGCACGTCGACAGCGCGTGCATGCGCTCCATCGACGATAGTCAAGCGCAATGGCAGCAAGAACGTGGGGCGATCGAACAAGAAGTCGCAAGCGACCTTTCCAATCCCGCGTATAAAGCCTTTTCGCGGCTGGGCGAGGACATGTTCGCCGGCACTCCTTATGCGCACGATCCGCTCGGCACGCGTCCGTCGTTCGACAAAACGACCGGCACGGTGCTGAAGGCGTTCGACCGGGCATGGTACGCGCCCAACAATGCGATCCTCGTCATCGCGGGCGACGTCGATCCGCAGGCGGCACTGGCAAGCGTGAAGTCACTGTACGCCTCGATTCCGGCGCACGCGCTCCCGGCTCGGCCCGCGGTCGACCTGCAGCCGGTCAAAGCCGAGTCGTTCACGCTGACGAGCGACTTGCCGTACGTGCTCTCGTTCACCGGGTATCGGATGCCGGGTTCGAGCGATCCCGACTTCGCCGCCGCGAAAATCCTCGCCGACGTGCTCGCCAGCCAACGCGCCGACGTCTACGGGTTGACGGTGCAAGGAAAGGCGCTCGGCAGTGGCTTTCAACTTGCCGCAACCTATCCGAAGGCCGCCCTTGCGCTCGCGTACGGCGCGCTGCCGGTCGGCGCAGACGTCGCTGCCTTTTCGAAGTCGCTGGAATCGGTCATCGCCGGCTATGCGAATGGCGGCGTTCCGGCAGAGCTGGTCGACGCCGCCAAACGCAGCGAGATCGCATCGGCGCAATACGACCGCAACTCGATCGACGAGCTCGCGTCGACGTGGTCCGATGCACTTGCGAACGAAGGACGCACGTCGCCCGATGAAGATGTGAGCGCTATCCGCGCCGTCACGCTCGCCGACGTGAACCGGGTCGCCAAAAAATACCTCGATCCGGCGCAGGCCGTCACCGCGACCCTGATTCCGAAACCTTCCGGCAAAGCGGTCGGCGCGAAGGGATTCGGCGGCGGTGAAACCTTGACGTCGCAACCCACGAAGCCGGTCGCGTTGCCGGCGTGGGCGCGAGCCAAACTTGCGCAAGTGACCGTTCCGAATTCGACCCTCCACCCGAGCGACACGCGCTTGCCCAATGGTTTGCGCATCATCGTGCAGCCGGAGACGACGAGCGATACGGTGACGGTGAGCGGCGTGATCGATCATCAGAACGATCTGCAGACGCCGCGCGGCAAAGACGGAGAGGACGCCGTCCTCGCAGGCCTTTTCAGCTACGGAACTACGTCGCTCGACCGGCTCGCTTTCCAAAAATCGCTCGATGATATCGCGGCGCAAGAGTCCGCCGGCGCCGCCTTCTCGTTGCACGTCCTGAAAGCGAATTTCGACCGCGGCGTGCAACTGCTCGCCGACGATGAACTGCACCCGGCGTTGCCGGCCGCCGGCTTCGCGATCGTTCGGACGCAGACGGCGCAGCAAGTGGCGGGCGAACAGCAAAGCCCGGAGTATCTCGCGCAGCGTGCGATCGCGAAAGCGATCCTTCCCATAGGGGATCCAGGCCTGCGCGTCGCGACGCCGCAAAGCGTTGGGTCGGTGACGCTCGGCGATATCAAAGCCTATCACGCGTCGGTCTACCGCCCCGATATGACGACGATCGTCGTGATCGGCAACGTCACACCGGACGATGCGCGCGCGACGATTGCGAAGTATTTCGGCGACTGGACGGCGAGCGGCCCCAAGCCGAAGGTCGAACTGCCCCAGGTTCCGGCGAGCAAGCCGGGCGCGGCAGTCGTGCCCGATGCTACGCGCGTTCAAGACGCGACGACGCTCGTTGAGACGGTGCCGATCTCGCGCACGAGCCCGGGGTACTATGCCCTTGAACTCGGCGACCACGTGCTCGGCGGCGGCTTCTACGCGACGCGGCTGTATCACGATCTGCGGCAGGTTGCGGGCCTGGTCTACAACGTCAGCAATGTGCTGCGCGCCGGCAAGACGCGCTCCACGTACGAGGTTTCGTTCGGCAGCGATCCGCCCAACGTCGCGAAGGCGCGGCGGCTGGTCGCGCGCGATCTGCACGCGATGCAGACGACCGACGTCAGTCCCGCCGAACTCGAACAGGCGAAGGCAATCCTCCTGCGCCAGCTGCCGCTCGCGGAATCGAGCGAAGATGCCGTCGCCGGGTCGCTTGCCGCAGAATCGCTTGCCGGCCTCCCGCTCGATGAACGGCACCGCGCCGCGGAGATCTACGCGCGCTTGAGCGCGGCGCAAGTGCGCGCGGCCTTTGCCAAGTACATCCGTCCGGGCGCCTTCGTGCAAGTCGTGCAGGGGCCGCAACCGAGTTGATCTCCGGCGTGCCGCTCGTGGCCGTGACTCGCGGCGCGGTCGTCGAGTCGGTGCACGCGGTCGCCGCGTGCGCCGCCGATACGCAGGGTAACGTCGTGCTCGCGTACGGCGACGTCGAGGCCCCGGTCTATCTCCGTTCGGCGGCAAAGCCGTTCATCGCCGCGGCCATCGTCGAATGCGGTGCGGCGGCGCGTTTTGGTTTCGACTCACGAGAAATCGCAGTCATCGCGGCTTCCCACAACGGCGAACCGTTTCACGCCGATGCCGTGCGCGGAATTCTCGCGAAGATCGGCCTCGGGCCGGCCGATTTGCTCTGCGGTACCCACCCGCCGTCTTATGAGCCGGCGGCGGCGGCGCTCGCGGCCGCGGGTGAAGCACCGAGCGCGTTACACAACAACTGTTCCGGTAAGCACGCCGGCATTTTGGCAATGTGCGTGCATCTCGGTCTCGACACGGCCACGTACTTAGAGCCCGCGCATCCCGCACAGCGCCGTATTCTTGCGTTGTGTGCGCGACTCGTCGACGAACCGCTCGCGGAACTTCCACTCGGCATCGACGGCTGCGGCATCCCCGTCTTCGCGACGTCGCTGCGCTCGGCGGCGCTCGGCTTCGCGCGCGTGGCAACGCTCGCCGGTCTTTCCGATGCCGATGCGCAGGCGCTGCAAACGGTGCGCGAAGCGATGACGGCGGAGCCGGCGTACGTGGGCGGAACGGCCCGCTTCGACAGCGCGCTGCTGGCCGTGACGGCCGGCCGCATCGTCGGCAAGGCCGGTGCGGAAGGCGTGCATGCCGACGCGGTTTTGCACGAAGGCCTGGGCCTCGTCGTGAAGGTCGTCGACGGCGGAAAACGCGCGGTTCCTCCCGCGACGATCGCGCTACTGGACGAACTCGGGGCCTTTGCACCCGGTGAAGCCGAGTCGCTCGCGCAGTTTGCGCGCCCGGTCGTCCGCAACGTCGCGGGGCGCATCGTTGGTGCCGTAGAGTTTCGCGCCGACACATTTCAAGCCGTCGCGGCGTCATAAGAGAATGATCGACTTCTTTCTACGCCGGCCGATCTTCGCGATGGTTTGTTCGCTGATCATCGTGCTGGCCGGTCTCGTGTCGATTCCGACCTTGCCGATCGCGCAATTCCCGAAAGTCGCACCGCCGGTTGTGACCGTGCAGGCGACGTATACCGGCGCAAGCGCCCAGACCGTCGAAAACTCCGTGACGACGATCCTCGAAAACGCGATCAACGGCGTTCAGGGACTGCGCTACATTTCGTCGCAGTCCAGCAACGACGGCACGAGCACGATCACGTGCACCTTCGATCTCGAGCGCGACCTCGACCTCGCCGCCAACGACGTGCAGAATGCGATCAACACCGCGCAGGCGCGCCTCCCGAACGAAGTCAAAGCGACCGGCGTCACCGTCGGCAAGAACTCCGGCAACTTCATTATGGGCATTGGCATTTCGTCGCACCGTGCCTCGACGACGGCGCTCGACCTCTCCAACTACGTCGATCTCTACATCAGGAACGACCTCAAGCGGATTCCGGGGGTCTCCGACGCCATCATCTTCGGCGAACGAAAGTACGCGATGCGCGTATGGCTCGATCCGAAGAAACTCGCCGACAACGGACTCGCTGCCACCGACGTGACGACGGCGATTGCCGATCAAAACGTTCAGGTTCCGGCCGGCGCGATTGGCCAACCCCCGACCAACGGCCATCAGCCGTATCAGTACTCCGTTCGCGCGCTCGGCCGGCTCGCGACGCCCGCCGAGTTTGCGGGCATCATCGTCAAAAACACGCCCGACGGCGGCCACGTGTACCTGCGCGACGTCGGCCGCGTCACCTTGGGTGCCGAGACCTACGCCTCGGATCTTCACTTCGACGGGCGCCCTGCCACCGGCATCGGGATTCTCGCGTTGCCGAGCGCCAACGCGCTCGACGTTTCCAAGCACGTGCGGATCGAGATGGACCGGCTCTCGCAGAATTTCCCGCCCGGCATGTACTACAAGCTCGCCTTCGACGTAACGACGTTCGTCAACGAGTCGATCAAGGACGTCATCATAACGCTCATCGTCGCGGTCGTGTTGGTCGTGCTCGTCATCTACCTGTTCTTGCAGGATTGGCGCACGACGTTGATTCCGGCGATCACGATTCCGGTCTCGCTCATCGGCACGTTTGCGCTGATGAAGGTGCTCGGTTTTTCGATCAATACGCTGACGCTCTTCGGTCTGACCCTCGCCACCGGACTCGTCGTCGACGACGCGATCGTCGTCATCGAGAATATCGCGCGCTTCGTCCAAGAAAAGAAGATGGCGCCGCTCGCCGGCGCGTCCGCAGCGATGCGCGAAATCACGGGCGCCGTAGTCGCGACGTCACTCGTCCTGTTCGCGGTCTTCGTCCCGGTCGCGTTTTTCCCCGGAACCACGGGCCAGCTGTACAAGCAGTTCGCGCTCACAATCGTGTGCTCGATCGGCATCTCGCTCTTCAACGCGTTGACGTTGACGCCGACGCTTTCGGCGCTGTTGCTTGGGCGCGGCGAGCGGCCGCGCAACCGGTTCTTCCGCGCGTTCAACGGCGGCCTCGGACGCGTCCGCGCCGGTTATCACGGCTCGCTCGGCGGCACGTTCCGCTTCCGCTATGCGATCGTCGCACTCTTCGTCGTCGCACTCGCCTTCACGGGATACCTGTTCACTTCGACGCCGACCGGCTTCACGCCCGACGAAGACCAGGGTTACTTCATCGCCACGGTTCAGGCTCCCGAGGGTACCTCGCAAGATGCGACCGAAGCGATCACGCGGCACGTCGAAGCGATCATCCGCTCGCGGCCCGAAGTGCTCGACATCTTCGACGTCAACGGGTTCGGGTTCACCGGCAACGGGCCGAACAAGGCGACGATGTTCGTACGCCTCAAGGAGTGGGGTGACCGCCCGGGCTTTATGCACTCGCTCACCGCGATCTTGTACGTGCCGCCCAATGGATTAGCCGGCCAATTTGCGCGCATTCCGAGCGCCCAGGTGTTTGCATTCAATCCGCCGTCGATCCAGGGTGTCGGCAACTTCGGCGGATTCCAATATGAATTGCAGGACGTCGGCAACGTCGGGCTGCCGAAGCTCGATCACGTCGCCCTCGGTTTCATGGGCGCAGCCGCCCGCGATCCCAAGTTGCGCGGCGTGTTCACCGGATTTCGCGACGACAGCCCGCAGCTCGTTGTCGATCCCGACCGCGCCAAAGCCCAATCCCTGGGCGTGCCGCTCGCCGGCATCTTCAACACGATGCAGATCTACCTTGGCTCGCTCTACGTCAACGATTTCGACTACCTCAACCGGGCCTATCGCGTGTACGTGCAAGCGGATACGCCGTACCGGTCGACGGTCGCCGATCTGCAGCAAATCTACGTAAAGTCTAACACGGGCGCGATCATGCCGATCACGACCCTCCTGCGGAGTCAGCTCGAACGCAGCGCGCCCGTCATCACGCACTACAACCTATTTCGCTCGATCGAACTCAACGGTCAGCCCGGTCAAGGCTACGGTTCGGGCGACGCGATCGCGGAGATGGACAAGCTTGCCTCGCATCTCGAAACCGCCGGCATCTCGCACAGTTGGTCGGGCATCTCGCTCGACGAGATCGAGTCCGGCAGTCAAGCGGTGTTGATCTTCGCGCTCGGCATCGTCGTCGTGTTTCTCGTGCTCGCAGCGCAGTACGAGAGCTGGACGGACCCCCTCGTGATCCTCGTGTCGGTTCCGCTCGCGATCCTCGGCGCACTGCTTGCGGTTATCTTGCGCGATCTGCTCGCCGCGATTCTTCCGCCGATCGGCTTCGTGCTCAGCGACGTCTACGCTCAGGTCGGTTATGTGATGCTGATCGGGCTCGCGAGCAAGAACGCGATCTTGATCGTCGAGTTCGCGAATCAGTTGCGCGCGCAGGGACTGTCGGCGGCCGCCGCGGCACGTCAAGCGGCCGAGACGCGCCTGCGTCCGATCCTTATGACGTCGTTTGCGTTCATCTTGGGCATCGTGCCGCTCGTCATCGCGAGCGGCGCCGGCAGCGCAAGCCGTCATTCACTCGGCACGCCTGTATTCGGCGGCATGATTCTCTCGACGGTCCTCAACCTGTTCCTCGTGCCGGTCATCTACGTCATGATCGTCAACCTGCGCGAGCGCGGCAAGCCACGGCCGCTCGGCGGTCCCAACGGCCGCTCGCACCCCGATAGCGAACCGGAATTTGAGCACCGTAACAAGCAGCTGACGCCAACCGGGAGGCCTCGGCCCGCAGAATGAATGACGAGGGAGCATAGCAAATGTCAGCGATCTTCACCGGGTTGGCGCCGGTCTCCGACGATGATCTCGTGCGACTCTCACACGAAAATCCACGCTATCGATTTGAAAGTGACGATAACGGGGCGCTCCGAATGAGTCCGGCCTATAGCGCGGGCGGAGCAAAAACAAGATGCCGCGAGGCGGCGTTCTCAGCCCGGACGCTTCCGGGCTGAGCGCTGCCCATCTCGCGGCGCCGTCCATATCTAGGGCAAGTCTGATTTAGCGGCTGTTGAGGGCGCAGTTCAAGCCCATCGCTTCGGTTCAGTTGCTCCCATTGCCCGGATTCCATCCGGTTCGTTCGCTTTCGCCCTCTTCGATCGAATTTCGAAGACAGCTACGCCGCAGCAAGCCGTAGCAACCTCTTCTTGCAGATCACCACGTTCGCCAACGCCGCGAGGACGTTGAGCCGATTCAGATTCTTGGCGATGCCGCGGTACCGAACTTTCTGGAAGCCGAACCGCCCTTTGATGATCCCAAAAGCATGCTCGACGTACGAGCGGACGGCGGATTTGCTGCGGTTGGCTTTCCGATCGGCGTCCGTCAGCGGTGCGTTGCGGTAGGCGCGTCGATTGGTGAAATCACGGGCACGCTTTGCACGAGCTCTCAGCACGTCACGCTGTCCTCGATATGCCGAGTCGCCGTAGACCCGTCGCTCCTTGCCGTGCAACAAATCACCGAGCATCCTAGGGCGCTTGTACTAGTGTACTGCGGCGGAAGTCCGGGCCATAAATCCGCGAGTCTTTTCCGCCGGCTCTTCGTCGCTCGTCGCTCGAATGACCCGTCATGCCGCGCTCCTCGCTCCTCGATCCGACGAAAAATCCTTCGCGGCTTTACGACCCGGGCTTCCGCCGCAGTATAACTAGGCTACCGTAACCCTGCGGTGGCCACCGGGCGAGGGGGGCCTGTCAGCATGGTCGCGCGTAGGAAGCGGTCGAGAACCTCATCGAGGGCGGGGTCCGCGTGGGTCGCGAGCGCGTGCGCGAAACGAACCGGCGGCATCGCTTCGAAAGGAGCGAGGGCCGCGTAGGAGCGCGACGCGATAGTTGCTTGCGGAATCGTCCTCTCCACCCTCCGAAACCGGCGTGCCGATAAGGTGCGCCAGTGCGAACCAAGGTGAAGCCGAACCCAGCGGCGCCTTCGCAAGACCGGCGGCGAGCTTCGCGGCGATTTCGCGCGACACGGTGCTGGTCAGACACGACGAGCCGCCCGAGCGCGGTGCGGCCTCGAGCGCGCCGGGCGCCGTCGCCTCGCGTAGGGCCGAGAAGAGGGCCGTGCAGCTGGTGCGGCCGTCCGCTTGTTCGAGGTCTGCCGTCTCGACGGTGATGCGCCGCTGCCGCATGCGAAGCAGCAGACGCTCTTGACTCGACCGAAGCGCGCCGCGCTCGGCATCGAACGAATGTTGAAGAGCGCGCGATCCAGCCGGTGCGCCGTCGGGAAAGAAGAGCCGGATCGCAAAGATGTGCCGCAGCAACCCCGGGCTATTTCCGACATCACGCGAGAAACGAAGTGCTCGAACGAGCCAGTCGGCCGTGAGCGTTAACCGTAAGTCGACTTCGGCGGACTGCAATGGCGTCTCGATCGACAGCGGTCCGGGCGGCGATATTTCGAGCGACGGCAGACTGGAATCCGGCGCCGCAAGCGCGGGCGCAACGGATTCAAATCGCGCCGGAGACCCGTTTGAGATTATTTCGCTCGTTTCGATTGGCCGCGGCGCGACCTTCCCATCGTCCGCCTCTACCGCGCGACTAGACGCTGTGTCGGCGATCGTTTGCGGTGCCGCCACCGCGATGACGGAAAAGGGTAATTGCAGTGCGGCGCTCGGAAACGCAGGAACGGCACCGACGATAACCGGCAGTGAAGAGAGGCCGGGCATCGGAACGCCGTCAAGTGATATCTTGGCCTCGGCTTCGATGATCGTCCCCGCGGCCAGTGGATCGTCGACGATCGTTAACCAGCGAATGATAACGTCGACGCCCGGGGCGACGTCGCGCATCTCCAAACCACGCTGCGATGAGAACAGCGACAGCGCCATGTTGTCGTGAAGCGCGGCGCCGTTGATCGACATGCTGCCGGGCAGGAATCTCATCGAAGCACATGCGTCCACGCGCAGCGCGAGATGCGCGGCGATTCCGTCGCCGGTGTTCCGAACCGATAGCGTATAGGCGAGCTGAGAACCGGGAGCGACCGTTTCGCGCGGTTCGGAAACGAAGGTCGCGCCGGCGCAAGCCGGTTGCGCATCGACCGCAAGTCCGAGCGGATCGAGAGAAAACGGTGCGCTACCTCGCGCCCGTACCAAGCCGTCAAACGAGACGGTCGTCGTACGCGGCACGAGCTTGTGCAGCCGCAAGTGCACGATCGCTTGACGTGCTTCGCCCGCAGCGTCCCCGAACGCGATTGCGTTCCCTTTGCGAGGCCACTCATCGACTGCTTCCAGCTCGAGCTCCTCGGGGAGACGTAGGTCGACGTGAACGTCGCGCGCGGCGTCGTTTCCCTCGTTTGAGAGCTCGATCGCAACGGCCGTCACGCGGCCGTAGCGCAGCGGCGCTTGGGAGATCCGGGTTAACCGCGACGAACTCGCGACAAAGCGCGGACGGGAGCGAATGATGTGGCGTTGCTCGCCGAAGTCAACGTCGCCACCGTTCGAAGTCGTAAGGGTAGCGCCCAAGCGCAATTCCGTTCCATTGGGCTGAGGCGTTGCGGCGCGAGCTTGGATCGCCAAGATACGGGGCGTTTGCGGCGCGAGCACGCCTAAGACCAGGGTGCTATCGATGAGGGACCGGTGTTCCCCCGCGTCCACCACGGCGATCTCTTCCAAACCGGCATCGTGCGTTATGGTAAGAACCGCGTCGCTCGCGGCAACGGTACCGGTGTTGAGTATCGTCAGCGCGTAGGCGACGTCGGCGCCGGGGGCGATCGTCCTGGAACCGGACACCGACAGGGCGTTGCGCGTGGAATCGAAGCGGGGCTGCGAAGCGACGGTCAGCGTCCGCTCGAAGCGTATCTCGCCTTGCGACCAGTGCAGGTGCGCTTCCGCTTTCAAACGACGTCCGCTGGGCAAAGGCGAGGCGAGGATCGCCTCGAGCATCATCACGGTGGTCGAACCGGGCGCAAGGTCTCCGAAAGCGCAGTTGACCGGTGACCGTGATGGATCGGGATACGGCTGTCCGTCCAGAGTCAGCGAGCCGAACGCGTAGACCACGGTCGCCGGGAGGACGACGGACCCGGCCAACTCGCGGCTCAATGCTTCGTCCGATGTTGCGAGCCGTGAGCCGAAAGGTAAGCCGTTGCCCCGGGGTCACCACCTCGGCCGTGGAGCCGTCGTCGGTCAAGACCTCAAAGCGTGTCTCATCGGCGTCCAGCCGAACCGGCGAAGTGACGGTAAGCGCCGCCGGCTTGAGTTCGAACTCGCGCACGTCACGGGCGGCGACCGAGCCGGTCGCCGTAACGGGCGTGCCGTCCGCTAGCGGAGCGTCGATCTTAGCGCGGTATGAAACGGTCACGCTCGCGCCGGGCGCAAGGCGCGCGGCAACGACCGGCGGATCGACCGCAGGGAACGGTTCACGTGCCGCCGCCATCGCGAACGGTCGACCGTCGACTTGGGCGCTCTGACCGACGAAACTTGTACAGGGCGGCGTCGGCAGCATGACGACGACGTCGCTTGCAGAGCTCTGCCCGCGGTTACGGACCATTGCGGTGATGAGCACTTCCCCGTCCGGTACGGCGGTGTCGACTGCGGTTATCGCAAGCTCGGAAGCGCTTGCGAGCTCCGCGCGGCTTCGGACGGTAAGCCGGACGATGTTCGAACCGGTAACGGGTATGTCTTGGGAGGCGAGTGCGGCTTGCAGTTCGATCGGCGTGCCGTCTTCCACGATCGAATCGACGATGTACGCGATGGAGATCCGGCGCACGGCCCCCGGCGCGACCTCACCGATATCGATTCCGTCGTTCGCTAGTTCAGCCGCCGTGCCGGCCGCCACGCTCGACTCATCGAGCGAGGCCGAGTCGCGAACGTACGTAAGGCTCGGTGGCGACGAGAAGTGCACGCGCACTCCCCGAGCCGGTGCGCCACCGAGATTTGAACGAGACTCGCGCGTGCACCGTCATCCCCGGCTCGACAAAACGTTCGGGCGAAACGACGAGCGTTCGAAACCCTTCGGGCAAGGCAGGAGAACCGTGAGCGAACACGCCCAGAACCGCTAGACGATGCATCATAGGCAAAGAGCGCTTCATGTTTGCGACCCTTAGCGACTTAACCTAGACCGAACAGTGGGTCTTTCGGGCTACGCGAGTCCGCAGGCGCTCGTTTGAAGGACGCCGCCGCGCGCCCTGAACACTACGTCGATTCGAGACTGCGGCGCGTCAGCTATCTCGACTATCTCGAAGAAGCCGCGTGCCGAGAACCTTGGCGATGATTTCGCTGCGGCGGTGCGAGTCGGTCTTCATGGCGATGCGCTTGATGTGATCGGCGACCGTGGTTTCCGCGATACCGAGCGTGTCGGCGATCTGACTGGTTCCATGACCGAGCATGACTTCGCGTAGCACTTCGCGTTCGCGCGGAGAGAGGTTGAAGCGCGCGGCCGCGCGCGTGATCGGATCGCGCAGTTGCAAGCGCTCGGAGAGAACCGCGACGTAACCCTGCGGGCCGCCGTGTAGTGGCAACACCCGCAGCAGCACGGGTTCTCCGAAAAGTTCGCCGATTGCGACGCCGACGACCGGCTCGCCCTCGCCCGCCGGCCCTATTTCAGGCAACGGCTCGGAAAGCGCCCGGCGCACCGCTTCGGTGAGTTGTTCAGAGCCGCTCGGGTCGGCCGCTTCGAACAGCCACGCCGCTCCACGGGTGGTGCAGACGATACGCAGGTCGGCGTCAAGGATGAAAACTTCGGGCGCAGCGCGCCGCACGATGACCGAAGCATCGGCCTGATCGGTGAGGGACGAAGCACCTTCGAGCATTCGTTGCGGCGGCGACGACGACGGGATGCGGGCTTTGGCGATGGCCATCGTATCGCTATATCGGCTTCCCGGCGCGCGGCTTGAGAGGTCGCGCGCAGATTAACGGTCATTTCGGACAACTGTCCACGCGCGACGGCGGCCTGCAATCGTATACTAGAGGCGATGGCTTCGTATCTGGAGAGCCTCTCCCACCGGGTCCTGGTCTTTGACGGCGCGATGGGTACCGAGGTGATGGCGCGTGACCTGACGCCGGACGATTTCGGCGGCGTGCGCTACATGGGCTGCAACGAAGCCCTAGTGTTGAGCCGCCCCGACCTCATCGCAGACGTTCATGAACGGTACCTCGCCGCGGGCGCCGACATCGTCGAGACCGATTCGTTCACTGCCTCACGTCTGAAGCTCGACGAGTACGAACTCGGTGAGAAGACCGGCACGATCAACCATAATGCTGCCGCACTGGCGCGAGCCGCTTGCGACGCCTACGCGACGCCGCAAAAACCGCGCTTCGTCGCGGGAAGCCTCGGGCCGACGGGGATGTTGATCTCGTCGTCGGACCCGGCGCTCTCGAAGATCACGTACGAAGAACTAGCAGCGCTCTACGGAGAACAGGCGCGACATCTGGTCGAGGGCGGCGCGGACCTACTGCTGCTCGAGACCAGTCAAGATCTGCTTGAAATGAAAGCGGCCGTCGCCGGCATCGTTCGCGAATTCGAACGCGGACTGCGACGCGTCCCGATTCAGGCACAAGCGACGCTCGACGTGACCGGACGCATGCTGCTCGGTACCGATATCCGCGCGGTGACGGCAACGCTCGACGCGCTGCCGATCGACGTCATCGGCCTCAACTGTTCCACCGGCCCCACGCACATGCGCGACGCTGTGCGGTATCTCGTCGAGAATTCGCGCTGCTATGTCGCGGTCATTCCCAACGCCGGCCTGCCGCTCATGGGGTCCAAGGGCGAAACGATTTACCCCGAAACGCCTGATCAGATGGCGCGCGAATTAGGGGCGTTCGTTCGCGATTTCGGCGTCAATGCGATCGGCGGGTGTTGCGGAACGACGCCGGCGCACATCGCCGCATTCGTCGCGGCAGTCGCCGGTAAGCGTGGCCGCGCCCCGGAATCAAAGCCGCTTCAATTCGCCGCATCGTCCATGACGGCGACGGCGCTCAAACAGGACGGTTCGCCGCTGCTGGTCGGCGAGCGCATCAACGCGCAAGGTTCGCGCCGCATCAAGCGGCTGCTGCTAGAAGAAGACTACGACGAGATCGTACTCGTGGCCCGCGAGCAGGTCGAGGGCGGTGCCCATGTGCTCGACGTCTGCACCGCGCTCACCGAGCGCAGCGACGAAGACGCGCAGATGGCGATCCTCGTTAAGCGCCTAGCGCAGTCGGTCGAGACGCCGCTCATGATCGACTCGACCGAAGCCAAGGTCGTCGAAGCTGCGCTGAAGGTCTACGCCGGCCGCGCGATCGTGAACTCCGTGCACCTCGAGAACGGGCGCACGAAGGTCGACACGATCATGCCGATGGTGCGCGAACACGGCGCCGCCGTCGTTGCGCTGACGATCGACGAAGCCGGTATGGCGAAAACCGCCGAGCGCAAGCTCGAAGTCGCCGAACGCATTTACGACATCGTGGTCGGTGAGTATGGCATTCCGGCGGGAGCGCTGATCTTCGATGCGCTGACGTTTACGCTTGCGACCGGCGATGCGGAGTTTCTCGATTCCGCCGTGCAGACGATCGACGGCATCGCGCTCATCAAGGAGCGCCTGCCGGGCGTGCTCACGTCGCTTGGCGTCTCGAACGTGTCGTTCGGACTCAAGCCGAGCGCCCGGGCGGCGCTCAACTCGGTGATGTTGCACCACTGCGTCAACGCCGGCCTCGACATGGCGCTGGTGCACGCCAAAGAGATCACGCCGTACGCCGAGATCGATGCAACCGAACGCGAACTCTGCGATGATTTGGTGCTCAATCGCCGTCCGGATGCCTTAGCGCGCCTGATCGAACACTTCGAGAACGCAGGGCCCGGGCAACAGGCTGCCGCGGCGATCGACGACGATGCGAATGACTCGGCGGAGACGCGCGTCCACAACGCGATCTTACGTCGCCGCAAAGACGGCATCGAAGCGAAGCTCGACCTGGTGTTACTGCATCGGGATCCGGTCGATACCCTCAACAACGTGCTCTTACCCGCGATGAAAGAAGTGGGCGACAAGTTCGGAGCGGGTGAGTTGATTCTGCCCTTCGTTCTACAATCGGCCGAAGTGATGAAGAAGGCGGTTGCCCACCTCGAACAGTTTCTCGAGAAAAAGGAAGGCGTCACCAAAGGGACGCTGGTGCTGGCAACGGTGTTCGGCGACGTGCACGACATCGGAAAGAACCTCGTCAATACGATCCTGAGCAATAACGGCTACACCGTGCACGACCTCGGCAAACAGGTGCCGATGAACACGATCCTCGAGAAGGCAGTCGCCGTCAAGGCCGATGCGATCGGGCTATCGGCGCTGCTAGTCTCGACCTCGAAGCAAATGCCGGTTTGCGTGGCCGAACAGAACGCGCGGGGGCTGGCGTTTCCCGTGATGATCGGCGGCGCGGCGATCAATCGTGATTTCGGCCGCCGCATCGCCTTCCTCGACGATGGGTCACGCTACTTCGAGCCCGGCGTCTACTACGCGAAGGACGCTTTTGAAGGCCTCGAGATCATGGACGTGCTGACATCCGAACCCGAGCGGCGTGAAGCGTTCGTTGCGAAGATGCGCCGTGATGCCGAACGCTCGCGCGATACGGCGCGCACGAAAGCGGCGCCGCCGGGGCGCGAGGGCGCGACGGCGCGCGAACACCTTTCGGCAGTCGAACCGCCGCGCGCGCCGTTTCTCGGCGCGCGTACCGTCGACCGCATTGCCGTGCATGAGCTATGGCCGCACTACGACCTGCGCAGTCTGTACCGCTTATCGTGGGGCGCTGCGAACCTCAAAGGTGAAGAGTGGGAGCGTCTGCTGCGCGACGAATTCGAGCCGCGGCTGCGTCGCTACGAGTTGCTGGCCGAGCGCGAACCGGTGCTGGCTCCACGCATCGTATACGGTTACTTTCCCGCCGCGGGTTCCGGCGACGATGTCATCGTCTACGACCCGTCGGAGCGCACGCGCGAAATAGGACGTTTTACGTTCGCGCGTCAGGCGGGAGGCGAACACCTCTGCCTCGCCGACTATCTGCGCGAACCCGCCGACGGCGGCGCGAGCGACGTCATCGCCCTGCAGGTCGTCACGGTCGGACGCGACGTGTCGGAACGCATCGACGCGTTGCAGCAAGCGGGAGACTACAGCGACAGCTACTACCTGCACGGGTTCTCCGTACAGGCGGCGGAGTCACTCGCCGAGCATACGCATCGGCGTATCCGCACTGAACTCGGGCTCGACGCCGATCGCGGAAAGCGGTATTCCTGGGGATACGGCGCGTGCCCCGATCTCTCGCAGCACGAGCTCGTCTGGCGTCTGCTCGATGTCGACCACGCGCTCGGCGCACAGTTGACCGAAGCCTATCAGATCGTGCCGGAACAGTCGACGGCGGCAATCGTCATCCACCACCCGCAAGCATCGTACTTCAACGCCGCTGCGGTTCGCGAACTGGCCGCCGTCTAGGAGGCCGCACCCTATCGCGACCGGCCGCGCGCCCGCAGGCGATCGGCGACCGCAAGTCCGCCGCCGACCGCACCGCAGAGCGTGTCGCCGAGGTTCCAGCCGAAGCCTTCCTTCGAGCCGAGCAGACTCTGCCCAACTTCAATGAGCGCGCTGTAGATAGCGACGCCGATGATGCACGGCGCGACGACCCGCTCGCGCCCGTTCTCGATGAGAGCACGCCGCGTCAGATAGCCGACGACGGCGAAGGCAACGATGCTATAGACTTTGCGTAATGCGACGTGCCAAGGCAGCGCCGTCGGCGAGGTGAGGTGGTAGAAGTCGTCGCGTAACGCGAGCACGTAGAGTGCGCAGGCAACCGCGACTGCAACGATCGTCCAGGGTTTCATCTTCGGTCAGCCGTGCTCGTCTGCGGACTCGGACGGGGCTTAGGATCCATGGGCGTCAAGGTAACATTTGCATTGCGACCGTCGTATCCCACACATACTCGGATGGTAAGGGTTTGCAGGTAGTCACCGTTAGCGGGTACGTCGCTCGACGCGCGGCGGTCAAGGCGGCATCATCGAACGCCTGTTGCCCGCTCGGATGAACAACTGCTGCGCTCGTGGTCGCACCGCCGGCGTTCACATCAACGCGTACGGATGTGCCGAACTTCGCATCGACGGACATATGTTTCATTGAATTGGGAAACTTCGGCACCATGTCCGTATACGCATTTGGTGAGACAAAACCAGAACGGAAGCGGTCGTGAGTAACGGTGGGCACTTTGCATGCCGATCGGTGCTCGGCGCCCCAACCGTCGGGATACACCGGAGCAATGACGGAAACGGCGTGCGGCTCCGGCGCCCGAAACGGTGCGCCTGTCCTAACCGTAGTCGCGACCGGAACGCAATTGTGAGTTGCCGGTTCATACGTGCTCGTCATCAAGACCCGAGTAACGTGTTCCACCATGCCGGGATACCTCGGCGCCGAAATGATGACAACCTTGCGCGGCGTTCCAGCGGCATCCACCGTCAGCTCGAACGTCGCGACCTTTGCTGCGCCGAATCGGGCTACGACTTCGCGAGCCCTTTGAAGTTCATAATTCAATGGCGGTGAACCCGTGCGGTGCCTCTTGCGGCCCAATAGGTACGCTAGCCGGATGCCGCGATTGGGCACGGCGCAGTTGGGAGCAACTGCAACCTCCGACGCTTGCGCAAGAATCGGCTGGGTCGGCTCAAAAGCCAACACGGGCGAAAGCGATTGCATGACGAACGCGATGAGTGCGAGCAACATAAGTGCACCTCCAAGTGCCGCAGGCGAAAGCCGTACGCGTCGTGGCCCAGCCTCCAAGAGACGCTCGATGCGCACAACGGTCGAGTGACGCGAGCCGATCGCGCTCGGCGCGACAAGCGGTACGTGCGATCCCGCTCCACAAGCCAGCCGCGCCAAGACGTTTGCGAATGATCGCCTGAGCCGGTTCGAACAACGACCCAGTCGTCACATGCGATCTCGCGTTCCATCGAGAGCCGACGCATGATGAACCATGCAGCCGGATTGAGAGCGACGAACGCTTCGATGATCCGCGCCAGAGCGTTCGTCCACACATCGTAACGACGCAAGTGGGCGGCCTCGTGGATGATGATCGTTTTGACGGCGTCGGCGCGCACCGCTTCGATGAGCGAGGCCGGCAAGATGATGGCTTTGCGCAAGAAGCCGATGGCCAGCGGGACTCTCGCGCGATGAGATAGGAAAACCGGATACTCGTGTGCCGCCGACCATAACGAAGCCGTGCGCCTGATCGCCGCGAGTTCCCAAAAATCGAGCACGAGACCGGTGGCTCGCACACAAGCTACGAGCACCCAAATAAGCGCGACTGCGATCGCAAGGTACTCGGGTATCGCTATTTGTGATTTGCGCGGAAGTTCTGGAGTCGGCTCGGTTACCACGTCTGCAGACGTAGCCGGCACGTCCGCCGCATTGAGGCGCGGTTGCGCAACGCGACGAACCGACACGCTGCTTCGCTCCCTTGTGGCCATTGCATCGCTTGTCGATTCGGGAGACTGCTGCATCGAAAGACAAACGGTGCCGACCGGGATAAGCAGGAGCGCCCCCAGGGCGCACAACCAGATAGCGTAGCGGGTGGTGGCGCCTAATTTCGGACGGAAGCGCAGCCCGAGCCACACGGCGCCCACGATCAGTGCCCCTTCCCAGAGGCTGTCGAAGAGGCCGGCGGCGATTGCAAGCGCCGCAGGCGCAATTGCGATAGTCACTGACGTACCTTCGTCTTGTGGGAAAGCAGTTCACGGATGTGTTCGCGATCGGCGTCGCGCAGGGGCACATCGTCGAGCAATGTCATCGCCAGGGCGTTTGGCGAGTTTTGAAAGAAGCGCGCAAGCACGTGGTTTACCGCGGATTTCGCCGCGTCGTGACGTTCGGCCAGGGGGCGGTACACATAAGCGCGGCCGACTTCCTCGTGCACAACGTGACCCTTCCCTTCGAGTGTGCGCAGTGTAGAGAGCACGGTGTTGTACGCTAGCGCCGGCGGCGACAATGCTGCGGCAACCTCGGACACGGTCGCGCGCTGCTTCGTCCAAAGCACTTCCATCAATCGCAGCTCGTGGTCAGTGAGCACAAGCGCTTTCTTACGTGGCATTATGCCTCCTAGTATCGTAGTTGCATCGTACGCTCCCGCGAACGTTCTGTCAACTATGATTCTAAGAGCGGAAGAGCCTCATGGCGGGTTCCTCGGGCTCCTGGAGCCCGAATTGGGGAACAACGGGGCATGTCGAGTGCGCGCATGCTGCTACGGACCGAGCGTTATACCGAGGGGATCGTAGTGGACCGGGATGGGACGCTGTTCTTCTCGATGACGAACCTGGGAACGATTTCGCGCTTTCGCCCCGGCGACGCGAAGGCGGAGCTTTGGGCGCACATTCCCGACGCCAACGGTCACAAGATCGACGTTGACGGAACGCACGTCGTCATGTCGAGCACCGGCGCAATCCTACGTCTCGATGCGAGCGGCCGTGTGGTCAACGTCGTTGCCTCGCGGGTCGCCGGCCGCTGGCTGACATATCCGAACGATGTGTCGCTCGACATGCACCGCGGGGGCTTTTATGTGACCGACTCAGGCTACAAGAGCACGCCGACGACGATGCCGGCCGACCCGCAAGGGCGCGTGTACCGCGCCGATCCCGATCAGACGATGCGCCAAGTCGCGGGCGGCATTGCGTATTCGAACGGCGTCGCGCTCTCCCGCGACGGCAAACTGCTGTACGTCAGTGAAAGCACCGCTCGGCGCCTTTGGTCGTATGAGGTCCGCGACAACGGGGACCTCGGGAATCGAAGGCTGCTAGCCGACGTTCCGGCGACAAACGACCACACCGTTCCCGACGGTATCACGCTCGGTCCGGGAGAGCGCCTGTACCTCGCTAACCACGGCGATGGTGAGGTGATGGTCTACGCACCCGACGGAACGCTCGAGCAGCGCCTGGATGCCGGAAACAAAGCGACGAGCCACGTTGCATTTTCACCGGACGAACGAACGATGTACGTCTCGGGTGCGATCGAGCGCGAGGACGGCGCCGGCGCGATCTTCGAAGTTCAGATCCGCTGATTGCGCTCGCTCACTGGAAGATCAACCAGATGCCGGTGGCATGAAGCCGTTCATCGCATCGCGCAGATCGGTCTACCTATCAACTATGTTCCAGGGACGTTGAAGAGCACTTGACCTCCCGCGATCAAGTAGAACCGCCGAAAATGAAGGCAAGGCAGCGGCTAGGGTGGACAGGTCCGTGTCCATCCGCTACGATGGACACGGCTCGTCACCTATGGTGCGAAACCCGCCCCGATTTTCTCGATCGCGCCTACTTTTCGAGGGCGGACGCGGACGAGAGGTGAGAGGGACGAGCCCCTAGAGTTAGGCCGCCGGTTCCCATGCTGGCGGCTTTTGTTGTAGCGATTATAAGCTCGAGAGGCGGTGCCGCACGCGAGCCACGCTTGAAGGACGGGATTCCCCCGCCTGAAAGACGGGCTAAAAGCAAATTGCCACGCCTGGAAGACGGGTGTCGCGAAATTCCCCCGGCTGAAAGACGGGTCTGCGCCGTACCGCCCGGCTGTTGCCTTTCTTCCCTTGAGGGGGTATAGTTGGGGGCACGCAAGGGGGCACAATCGCTCCGGGGAGAATGGTGTGGTATGCCGGTCGCAGCTCGCTTACCGATCGATCGCGTGCTCGAGAGAGCCCATGATCACGTCTACAAAGAATTTGAGAGCCACGCCGCGCTCGTGAAAGAGCTCGCGCAAGCGTTGGGGAGGCCGACAGTCGCCCGCCTTACCGGCGCGCCGGATTTGAAGACGATCACACGGTGGTCACTAGGGCGAAATCAACCGTCCGACGATCGGCTCGAACTATTGCGGAACGCAGCGGTCTTTTACTTTGCGTTGCTCGAGTTGGGACTCACGCCGACGAACGCCGAGCAGTGGTTCCGCGGAGCCAACCCGGCACTCGGATTCGAGATGCCGGTTGATGCGCTGCATCAGCGCCGGTACGCCGAGGTCGCAACCGCTTTACGCAATCACGCTAGCGATTAGGTGTTCGTCAAAGTCAACGAACTATGGAGGGTCGGCTATCATGACGATCCGCTCTCCGTGTCATTGGCGTATCAGGGTTCGGGACGCTTCGACGACCCGCAACGTGAGCACACGGTACTATATGGCTCCGACTCGATCGAAACGTGTATCATCGAGATCGCGCTGCCTTGGAATCTGCATCCCGACGCATCGTATGTCCAGCGAACCGAAAGCCCCGAACGCGATGCCGACTCGGAGTTACAACAGGCAGAGCTCGATGACGCCGATCGCGACCGCGTCATCGCGATGAAGCCGGCGCAGATGCCCGCGGACCTGTATGACAAGGCGAAGGTCTACGTGACTCTTACCGAGCCGATCGTCGTTCTCGACTTGGACGACATCAGCGTTCGCCGCGACTTGGCACAGATACCCGAAGTCGCCGGGCGAATGCGAGCACACGGGTTGCCTGATCTTGATCGCTCCGTGCTGACGGGTCGACATCTCGATCTCACGCGGACGATATCCGGCTTCGTAATGCGAAACCAGTTTGCAGGACATCACTTCGCCGGCATCCGCGCTTTGAGCCGACACGCCGGTGCTTCTTACATCCTCTTTGAAGGCCGTTATCACTTTTAGGAGCGCGGATGGTCGGTCCCATCAACTTGACTCCCGAGGATCCGGACGTCATCAAGAGTGCTCTTCGGCTCCGACTCGTGCCATGAGGCAAAGTTCGGCTTGAACGCTGCTCGCGCAGCGTCCCGAAATTCCCCCGCCTGAAAGACGGGTTAGGGTCGAATTTGTGGCTTCGCGCGCTATGGCTTTAGGGTCACTGCGACATGATACTCCAGCCAGGCTCCAGCCACTTGTATCGGGGGAGGAGATCGACGTCTTCTACGTACGACCACGCAGCAATTATCCCATCGCGGCGCGCGATGTCGCGATCTGCGGCGCCAAGCCGTTCTCGCGCAGCTCACACCGGTATTCGGTCTTCCGCGCGGTGATCTCGGCGTAACGTGCGCGGTCGGATTTCCGCTGCTCATCCCACGCCGCCTGACGATCGTCGCCGCGCGACCGCTCGGCGCGAAAGTCCGCGTACAGGCGCTCGCGCTCGAGACGCCGCTCCTCGCGTCGATCGGCGCGCCGCTCGGGATCGCGCTTGTAATCGCGCGCCGGCTCGCGCTCGTTTCTCTCACGACTCGTCTCGCGCGTTACTCGATCCGACGCCTCACGCTTCATGTGTGATTCCTCGAACGCTTGCTGACGGGTCCACTCGCCGGCCGGTTCCCAGACCGAAAAAACCAATCGCGAGCGGCCAAAAGAGCGAATGCCCGAAGACCGATTGCACCATATGGCCGAGTACCCCGGGTACGCTTCCAAACGGGGCAACTCGCGGCGGGGAACGGCCGCCGAGCGCGAAGCGTTAACGCGGCTTTCAATGCAGTTTTTTGCGCGCTGGCAGTTCGATCCATCCGCCATCGCCGCGGCCGTCGCGGTCATCGTCGCGTACGGCTACGCGGTGCGTGCGTTCGAGCTACGACGCGGCAAGCGGTGGCCCGCGCTACGCATGACGTACTTTTTTACCGGAATCGCGAGTGGGCTAGTCGCGCTCGAATCGCCGCTCGACGCTGCAGGCGACGCACGCTTTGCGCCGCACATGGTGCAGCACCTGATCCTCGCCGACGTGACGGCGCCGTTCCTGCTGCTCGGCGGTCCATTGCTCCTCGCGCTCGGGGCCACGCCGCCGCGCGTCGCACGCACAATCGTGGCTGTCCTGCGCAGCAAGGCGGCGCACGTGCTCGCGTTTCCCCTCGTGACCTGGTTCGGGTTCATCATCGTGTTATGGACGATACATTTTAGCGGCTTCTTCGAAGCTGCGCTCGAGCACGAGCCGCTGCATGTGCTCGAACACGCACTACTGCTCGCGACGTCACTGCTCTTTTGGTTGCCGGTGATCGCGATCGGGCCGACACCCTGGGTCGACGGGCCCCTCGCCTTTCCGCTGCGCATGCTGTACCTGATCGTCGCGATGCCCGCTGCAGCGATGCTCGGCTTTGCGCTCTACAGCGCGCGGCACGTTCTCTATCCGCACTACGCGGCCGCCGGGCTTGCCGATCAGCAAAATGCGGGTGAGATCATGTGGGTGGGCGGGGCGCTCCTGATGTTCGCTGCCTTCATGCTCGTCGGATACGAGTGGGCGCAGCACGAACAACGCCTTGGAACGCGCCTGAACGCGCGCTCGTGAAGCCCTAAAGCCTCGAAGCCGCCTTAAGGATCGTTGCGTTAAACCGCGTACTGCTGCGCGTCCGAGCGCTTGAACTCGAGGCCGATCCCGGGCCGGTCGAGGTCGGGCTTTAGCCGCCCGTCGACCGGTTTCTGGACGCCCTCGAAAAGCATCTCTTCGATGCGAACGTGATCGTAGAAGTACTCCATGTTGCGGATGCGTTTGGCGGCGCATGCAGCGTGAAGGCTTTGCGCGGGCGCGCAATGCGTCGAGAGCGCGACCATGCGTGCCTCGCACAGCCCGTCGGCGACGAGAAACCCCGTGATGCCTTCGGCGCGGGTGCAATCGGCTTGCAGCACGTCGACCGCCCGGGCTTTGAGCATGGTATCGAAGTACATCGGATCGTAGCCGTACTCACCGGCGGATATCTCCATTTCGACGGGCGCGCGGTCGCGCACGAGGTGAAGTCCCTCGAGATCGTGGTGGTACACCGGTTCTTCGTACCACGTCACCCCGTATTGCACGAAGCGTTCGGCCTGCGCCAGGGCTTGCTTTCGACTATACGCGCCGTTCGCATCGACGAAAAGCTCCGGCTTCTCGCCGATTGCTTCGCGCACGGCGCGAATGCGCTCGATATCGGCCGCCGGATCGCGGCCGATCTTCATCTTGACGCGTGGGATGCCCATCTCGACCCAGTGCGCCATGTGCTTTTGCAATTCGGGTACCGAGAATGACGTGAAGCCGCCGCTTCCGTACAGCTCCGCGGCATCCCGAACGGCGCCGAGCAAGGTGACGAGCGGAACGTCAAGGAGCTTCGCCTTGACGTCCCAGAGCGCGTTGTCGACCGCCGAAATTGCCATTGCGCTGATGCCCGGGCGTCCCATATTGCGGATCGTGCCGACGAGCTTCGCCCAGATCTTTCCGCCTTGCATGACATCGTGGCCCACGACGACGCTTGCTAGCGTGTCCTTGATCATCGTTGCCGTTGCCGTGTCGGCGTAACTGTATCCGAGCCCGCGCTTGCCGCCGGCCTCGATCTCCACGAGGACAAGCGTAGTCTTGTCCCACTTCGCGGTTCCATCGGTCTCATACGGGGTGGCCGTGGGAATGTTGTACGCCGAAACGGAGATCCGCTCGACCGGCGCGCCGGAGCGAACCGCCGAATTCGTCACGTTGCTGGCCATCATGAACTCCTCACCGGCGCTTGGCAGCGCAAAGACGAGCGCGAGCACGCGCCTGGACTAATCCAATTCATTGAAGCGGCGGCCGTTGCTCTTCGTACCGGTGAAATAAATGACCCAGAAGAGGAAGCCGACGCCGATGAAGGCGCTGACCGCCCCCTCCGATATCGGGCCGAGATAATCCATCACCGTGCCGCCGTAGGTTTGCGAATTCGCAATCAAGTAACGGACGTAGGTCGCCACAGCGTTCACGTCATCACTCGAGAGTTGGCGCGAGTTGAAGCGCGGCATCACGCCCGGGCCGATGCGGATCGCTTCACCGATCTGCGTCGGCGTCGCGCGGTTGAGCGGCAACGCGGTCCACTGTTGGCCGGCCGTCGCGCCCTGACCGCCGGCACCGTGACAGGCTTGGCAGTTGTCCTCGTACAACAGCCGGCCGCGTTGGAGCTTCGCGGAATCGAGCCGCACTACGGGGATCGGAATCGTCGTCTGCGCCTGCGACGTAACGTAGGTGTCGATCGCCGCCGTTTGCCGCGCATCGAAGAGCGGGTCAGTGTGGTAGTTCTGCGTTCCGGCCGCAAAACTGTGCGCGAAGGGATTGAGGGGCGTGCCGTGGACGGCGGCGATTTCGGCGAGCGGCATGCGTCCCGTCGCAACGTAAAAATCGACCGTTGCACCGCCCGCATACTGCAGTGACGGAACACCCTTGCCGCCTCCCGTATCGACGATTCCGTGGCACGTCGAGCAGTGGACGTCGTAAAGCGTACGGCCTTCCCGCATGAGCAGCGCACGATCGTGCGGCGCGCCCGACTCGTCGGCCGGCGGAATGCCGGATTCGAACAACAGCCCTTTGGTCGTCTCGTGCCGTGATGGCGTCAGCCAGTGCGTCGCATCTTCGGCCTGACCGGCGGCGCCAAGGGCGCCGACGACCAGGATGACGGTCAAAAGCGCGGTGAGCGAGAGGCGCCGATTACACTGGCTCGGCGTGTCGCTCCTCATCGAAGCCTCCTTTTGCGTTGCGGCGAATCGTCGCGCGCCGGATGTGTTCGTGACCTGCCCTCGATTCGAAGCGTGCCCGCAACTCATAGCCGATGCCGACCGCAATCAGGCCGAAGATGATCGGGGCGATGAATGCGAGGTACCGGTAGAAATACATCAGGACCTCGACGTCGACGTGAAAGACTTTCGCTTGAATGTCGTCGCTCCCGGCTAAACCGATCGCCGTTCCGAAGGTGAATACTGCCACTCCCAAGCCGAGACGCCAGGGCTTTTCGTACGGCAGGTCGTCGATATTGTGCTCGCGGTCGTCGCGCGTGATGGCGCGCTCGATTTCCGGCCACGCATAGAGTCCGGCGAACAGAATCAGCGGCACCACGATGCCGGCCCAAAAGGCGGGCGGCACCGTGTGTCCCCAAACGTGCAGTGCCAACGCGGGACCGATGCGCAGCGCGCCGTCGAGCCAGGCGACGTACCAGTCCGGTTGCGCGGGCGAGGCGACCGTCCAGCCGTCGAAGGGTCCGTAGATCCAGATCGGGTTGATCGTGAAAAACCCGCCGAGCAGCGCCAGCACGCCGATCGTCGCGCTGAACAGTGCCAGCGACTTGATCGTGTAGCGGGGCCAGAGGGACGAGCCGACGACGTTCTCTTCCGTCGCCTCCGGTATGCGGAACTGCGTGTGATGTTGTCGCCAGATCATCGCGAGGTGCAGCGAGATCAAACCCGTCAACGTCAGCGGAAGTATCCACACGTGCAGGATGTAGAGACGCTGCGTCATCACGTCGGTCGGAAACTTGCCACCAAAGAAAAAGAACGCGAGCCACGTTCCCACGAGCGGAATCGACTGGGCCACCGAATACGCGATGCGGAGGCCGGCGCCGGAAAGCAGATCGCCCGGCAGCGAGTAACCGCAAAACCCTTCCGCCATCGCGAGCAGCAGAAGGGTGACGCCGATCGTCCAGTTCATCTCGCGCGGTTTACGGAAAGCGCCAGTGAAAAAGATCCGCATCATGTGGAAGATGATCGCGCCGGCGAAGACCAGCGCCGCCCAGTGATGGATCTGCCGCGTCAGTAGGCCCAGATGCGTCGAGAACGAGAGGTTCAGGACCGAAGCATACGAAGCGGGAACCGAACGGCCGTCGAGCGATGCGTAGGGACCGTGGTACACGACCGGCGTGCTTGAATCGTCGAAGAAAAAAGCAAGGTACGTCCCCGTGCCCAGCAGCACGATGAAGACGTACATGCAGATCTCGCCGAGCATGAAGGACCAATGGTCGGGGAAAACCTTGTGCAACGCTGCTTTGATGAAGGCCGACGAACCAAGCCGGTCGTCCAGAAATTTGACGGTGCCCCGAACGATCATGACGGCTGCGGTGATGACGCCGCGGGCAGAGGATAGCCACGTTCCCAGTATCCCGGACCGACCGGTTCGGGATAGTCGCCGAGCGCAACGATCGTGCCGTCGCCCCCGATGCGAATCGGTAACTGCGGCAGCCCCCGCGCGGCGGGGCCGAAGATGCGATCGCCGCCGCGCAGGACGTCGAACGTCGACTGATGGCAAGGGCAGAAGAGTTGCCGCGCTGCGGCGCGATACAAGCCGACCGGACAACCGGCGTGCGTGCAGACCTTCGAAAACGCGAGCAGACCGTTCGGCGCCCAGGCCGCACGATCTGCCGGCAATTGCAGTTCGTCGGGGGGCACGCGCACGAGTACTGTTGCGTCGTTAGCCATGTCGTTTGCGAATTGCGGGCCGACATGCCCTTCCGGGAACACGGTAAGAACGGCGTTCACGTCCAGGTCGTCCGCATGCACGAGCCGTCCGTCTTCGCGAACCATGCGCGAGCCTTTGCGCCATGAAGTGTGCGTCAGATCGGAAATATTCGCGAACGTCGGTGCGAGCGAGCGCAGCGGGAAGAGCACCGCGATTCCAAGCGTGCCCGCAGCGCCGGCGAGGATTTTGACGAGCCACGATCGCCGCCCGACGACCGTGTCGGCGCCGCGCAGGAATTCATCGCTCGCAGCATCGTCCTTGGCTTGCCCCGATGGCAGCGAGCCGCGCTCCTCGATCGTGGTGACGCGCGGCATCAACTCGTGCTCCCATACCACGAGCGCCGCCGCCAGAGACCCGAACGCAAAAGTCAAGAGTGCCGCGGCCAACTGCGTGCTCGGAAAACTCGCGTAAACGTAGGTGAACGCGATAGCGCATAGGATCGTGAAGACCAACAATCCAGCGACGACAATCTCTTTTTTCATGCGCTCTCCTTTTGATTTCTAATCGCGTTCTGGGCGTCCTCAATGGACGACGAAGATTGAGCCCCATATTAGCAGCCAGATCAAAAATACGAAGTGCCAAAAGAAGCCGATCGCTTCGGCGCCCGCGCGGCGGTCGCGTTGAAACGCGGTCTTGCGCATGTTGAAGAAAAGCATCGTCATCAGCAGTACGCCTGTCGAGACGTGGCAGACGTGGAAACCCGTCATGATGTAGAAGAGCGAACCGTAGGCGTTCGTATCGATGTGGAACGGGCGCTTGAGCCAGTCGTCGTAAGAGAGAAAGACGAACGCAACCCCGAGGAGCATCGTCGCGCCGAGCCACAAACGCGAGATCGTGAACTTGTTGCGCGCCAAGAAATGCGTCGTCAAGAGCATCGTCGCGCTCGAGGCGGCGAGCATTGCGGTCCCGACGGTACCCGAGGTCTCGTCGAGTACGACGCCCGGCGGCGGCCACACGTTCGCGATGCTGCGCAAGTTGAAATAGGACGCGATGAAGGCCGCGAAGATCATCAGGTCCGAGGCCAAGAACAGCACGAGTCCGAAGATCAGCGGATGCGTGCGCAGCGCGAGTTCGCGTGAAGCGACCGCGCCGTTGATGCGCTGCGAACCCAGCGCCTGCGGCCGTTTCAGCGGATCGCTCCGGCAGGCTCGCGCTGCGTTGCTCGCGCGCGTTCGTCCGAAAGCCGGCAAGCCGCGTCGATCAAGCCGGCGTGCGAAAACGCCTGCGGAACGTTGCCGATCGCGAGCCCGTGCGTGACGTCGTATTCTTCGCTGAGCAGGCCGACGTCGTTTGCCGTTGCGAGTAGACGCTCGAAGAGCGCGACCGCCTCAGCCTTACGGCCTTGGAGTGCGTACGCTTGTACGAGCCAGAAGCCGCACATCGTGAATGCACCTTCGGCCGGTAACTCGTGGTTCGTCTCGTCGATCTCGTCGATGTCGTCGGCCGAGTAGCGATACACGTAGCCCCGCTCCGTTAGGTGGCGCTCGATTGCATCGACGGTGCCGGCGAAGCGTTCATCGGTTGCTGCGAGAAAACCGACCAGCGGAATCAGCAGCGTCGCCGCGTCGAGTTCTTGCGAGCCATAGTATTGCGTGAAGGTCTTGCGCAGGGCGTCGAACCCTGCGCTGCAGAGCTGAGCGTGGATGCGACCAGCAAGCGCCCCCCAGCGCGCAACGTCGGTTGCGAAACCGCCGCGTTGTGCGAGCGCGATGCCGCCTTCGACACCAGCCCAGGCCATCAGCTTGGAGGCAACATACTGGCGTCCGCCGCTGCGCATCTCCCAGATGCCGTTGTCGGGACGCTGCCAAACGTGCTCGATGTGGTCGAGAATCGGTTCGAGCAGCGTCCAGTGTTCCGGCGTGAACGCGACGCCCGCGCGCTGCGCGTGCTCGAGAGCAACCAGGATCGTGCCGAAGACGCCGAGCTGAAACTGCGCGTGCGCTCCGTTCTTTATGTGGACCGGCTTCGAATCGGCAAAACCGGGCAGCCAGTCCGCGCTGAATTCGCTGGCCAGCCGCTCGCCTTCGAGACCGTACATGATGTGGAGCCGGTCGGGACGTCCGACGCACACGCGCAACAGCCAGTCGCGCCAGCGCTCGGCCTCAGTCGTGAAGCCGACGCGCAGCAACGCTTCGATCGTAAAGCTCGCGTCGCGCAGCCAGCAGTAGCGGTAGTCCCAGTTCTTGCTTCCGCCGAGCTTTTCGGGAAGCGAACAAGTCGGCGCTGCGACGAAGCTACCCGCAGGTTCGTACGCGAGCGCCTTGAGCGTGATCGCCGAGCGCAGCACCGCATCGCGCCACTCGCCTTCGTAACGAAATCCTTGCGACCACGTTTCCCACCACGCCGTCGTGTCCGCGAGCGCTCTTTCCACGGACGGCAGCGGCGGCGGAGCTTCATAGGCGGCGAACGCTTGTAAGCAACACCACGCGCGTTCTCCCGCGCGTACCGTGAAGTTCGCCGTGGCCTGCGGTGCGGTCTCGTCGAGCGGGAGCGACGTCCGCAGGGCGAGCGCGTCGGGCGCGACCCGCGCGGTCCACGCGTCGCCTTCGCGGCGAATCCACGGCGGGATAAGACCGTATTTCATGCACGGTGCGAGCCGCATCTCGCAGGGGACTTCGCCGCTGATGCCTTCGATGATGCGTACGATCGTTCGCGAGCTCGTCCCGAGCGGCATGAAATCGATCAGGCGCATACGGCCCGCGACCGCAGTGAAGGTCGTTTCTAGCACGAGCGTAGCGTCGCGATAACGGCGTTCGACGTATGCGTCGCGGTCCAGCGGCGCGATGCGCCAGAAGCCGTTGTCCTCGCCGCCGACCAGCGCCGCGAGTGAAGCGTCCGAATCGAAGCGTGGCGCGCAGAACCAGTCGATCGAACCGTTGCGGCCAACCAGGGCTGCGCTGCGCAGGTCTCCGATCAGCGCATAGTCTGCGACCGACTTGGCGTCGCTCATGTGCTCTCACGCACGAGGAAGCGCACGGTCCAGGCAATGAGGGCGGCGCCTGCGAGCATGAAGCCGAACGCGACGCCGGGCACGAAAACCACACCGAGCACGAAGGTGGCGGCCCCAAGCGCGGCAAGGACCGGCCAGTAACTCTCGAGCGAGTACGTCCCGATCTCTTCGCCTGCGCTATCGGCCGGGCTCATGTCCGTGTGATCGCCGGCCAAATTCGCCTCACGTTCGGCGACGACGATGTAGAGTGCGACGATCGAGAGCGCGACGGCCATCAGACCAAGGAAAACGATGCCGACCGCGTCGTGCGTCGTTACGCCGTAGATCGTCGCGATCACGATGCCGAAGGTCATCGACGACAAGAAAAGCGTGACGCCGATCTTCATCGCGCGTTTTTCGCGGCGAATTCGGGATGGTGCATGTCGAAGGCGGGGCGTTCGCTGCGCACCGGCGGCAGTTCGTCGAAGTTCAATTCCGGCGGCGGGGAGCTCGTGGCCCATTCCAGGCTGTTGCCGTCCCACGGATCGTCGCCGGCCGGAATGCGCGCCCAGGCCGAACGATAGACGTTGAGCATGAACAGAATCACGCCGACCCCCTGAATCGCCGCGCCGGCCGTTGCAACTGCGTTTAGCGCGGTCCACCCGGGCAGGTCCGGATAGGTGTAGATGCGCCGCACCATGCCCATGACGCCCAGGAAATGCATCGGGAAGAACGTCATGTTAAAGCCGACGAACAACAGCCAAAAATTCCACTTGCCGAGGCGGTCGTCGAGCATGAACCCGAACATCTTCGGAAACCAAAAGTAGATCGCGGCGAAAATTGCAAACAAGCTGCCGCCGCCGAGCACGTAATGGAAGTGGGCGACGAGAAAGTAGCTGTCCCGCGCTTGGAAATCGATCGGCGGCGAGGCGATCATGACGCCGGTGATTCCGCCGATCAAGAAATTGACGAGGAAGCCGAGCGAAAAAAGCATCGGCGTGGGGAAGGTCAGTTGCCCTTTCCACATCGTGCCGATCCAGTTGAAAAACTTGATGCCCGTCGGGACCGCAATGAGGAACGAGACGGCCGAGAAAAACGGGTCGACGGCGGCACCGGTCGTGAACATGTGGTGAGCCCAAACGCCCATCGAGAGCCCGGCGATCGCGAACGTGGCGAGCACGAGCCCCGTGTAACCAAACACCGGCTTGCGCGAGAAGACGGCGATGATTTCGGTGACCACGCCGAAATACGGCAAGATCATCACGTAGACTTCGGGGTGGCCGAAAAACCAGAAGAGATGCTGATACAGGATTGCGCTGCCACCGAGGTTGGGGTCGAAGAAGTGGCCGCCGAGGTGACGGTCGACGAGCAGCATCATCAAGACCGCCGTCAACATCGGGAACGCCATCAGGATCAGCAGCGACGTCGCGACCATCTCCCAGGTGAAGATTGGGATGCGCCACATCGTCATGCCGGGCGCCCGGTAGATGAACACCGTCGTGATGAAGTTGACGGCCGTGAGGATCGACGATGTGCCGATCAGCAAAACTCCGATGCACCAGAGGTCTTGGCCCGCTCCGAAGCCGACCTTGAGCGTCGAGAGCGGTGCGTAGGCCGTCCAACCTGAAGCGGCCGCACCGCTTGAGGTCATGGCTCCCAAGAGAACGATGATGCCGCCGAACAAAAATAGCCAAAACGAGAACGCGTTCAGGCGCGGAAACGCCATGTCGGGCGCGCCGATCTGCAGCGGAATCAGATAGTTGGCGATGCCGAAACCGAAGGGCGCGACGAACAAGAAGATCATCGCGGTCCCGTGCAGGGTGAAGATCGCGTTGTACGCGTGCGGTCCGACGAATTGCAGGTTCGCCGCCGCAAGCTGCGTCCGCATCACGAGCGCGAGAATGCCCGCGATCAGGAAGAATGTGAAGGTCGAGCCGACGTAGAGCAGCCCGATGCGCTTGTGATCGGTCGTTGCGAACCACGAGAGCAAGCCGTGCTCGACCAGTTTTTTTGGCGCCGGGATCGGCGGCGCGGCGACGGCGCTCAACGCGCCGCTGCTTGGGAGACGATCGGAGCGCCGCGGTGCAAACGGGACCATATCCTAAAGTCCGCGGGCGTGAGCACGCGGACGGTAAACGTCATCAGCGCGTGGTCCAGTCCGCAGAACTCGCCGCACTCGCCTCGGAACGTCCCCAGTTTCTTCGGCGTCCAGTCGAAGACGTTCTGGAGTCCCGGGATCGCGTCGCGCTTGAAGAGAAACGCGGGGACCCAGAACGAGTGGTCGACGTCGACGGAGGTGACGTTGAGGCGTGCCGTCTCACCCAGCGGGAGAACGAGTTCCGGGGGCGCCTCCGGCGTGCCGGTCGCGCTGACGTCGAGTTGCGGATAGTCAAAGCGCCACGACCAGCGAAAGCCGGTGACGTTGACGACGACGGCTTGCTGCTGCGCGATCGTCTCGACGTGCCGTTCGGAGGGGTAGGTGATGAGGAAAAGTCCGATCACCATGAGGATCGGGATCGCGGTGTACACGATCTCCCAGTGTTTGTTTATGCGGAATTGATCCGGATACGCGACGTCCGACGAGCGCCGGCGATAGCGCAAGATGCACCAGCCGATTAGACCGTAGACGACGATCGCGACGCCGACTCCCGCCCAAAAGAAGATCACCCACATATCGTGCAGTGACTGCGACTGTACGGTCCCGCCCAGGGGCAGCATCTCTTAGAACTGCGGCGCAATCGCGCCGCTTCCCTCGCAGACGAGCGAGCAGCATCGAGCCGGCGACGAACCGACGTTCATGGCGTTACCTTACCCAGCTCCGGGAGCTCAAACGCCATGATGCGAAGTCGCGTTTGTGCAAAGACTTTTTCGTCAATACTGCGTGGGTTAGATTTAACCGCACCTTCAGGAGCTACCCCGATGACCGATGATGCGACGCCGACCCGTAAGGTGGAAGCGCCGACGGGCGCCGAACGCGCGTGGGCCTACACGCTCAAAGTGCTCGCGACGATCGTTGTCGGCGGCATCATCGTCGTGTATGCCGTAGCGTTCTTCGCGCGCATCAACTATGCGGCGTACATCTTTATCGGCGGGCTGCTCGTCGCATACTTCGTCTTCCCCGCAGTGCGCTGGCTCAACTCGAAACTGCCGCTCTGGGCCGCGATTGCGATCATCTATGTCGGAGTGCTTGTATTGATCGCGCTCGGCATCTCGTACATCGCTCCGGCCATCTCGAACGATCTGCAGAGTCTCGTCGCCGCGCTGCCGCACCTTCAGAACGCCGCTCGGGACGATCTTGCCAAGCCGAACGATCCACTGCTCGCGCGCCTGCCTCCCATGATGCGAGCATTTGCGACCCATCTTCCGAACGAAGTGGGCACGCTTATCCGGCAGAACGCTTCACGGCTTGCGAGCAGCGGGATCGCGATCGGTTTCTCGGTCCTCTCGCTCGGCGCGCTTCTCATCGTGGTTCCCGTCGTCTCGATGTACATGCTGGGCGAGGCCGAAATGCTCAAGCGGTTTTTCGTCGGCATGCTCCCCGCGAGCAGCCGCCGGCACGCCGTCGACATCATCGCCGAACTCGACAGTGCGGTCGGTGGCTGGATTCGGGGGCAGATCATCGTGGCGATCGTTGTAGGCATCCTCGTGACGGTCATGCTTTTGATTCTGCACGTCCCCTACGCTTGGCTCATCGGCACGATCGCCGGCATCGTCGACGTGATTCCGTACCTGGGTGCGTTCGCGGGAGCGATTCCCGGCGTCGTGCTGGCCCTCATCAGCAACGGCGTCGTCAACGCGGTCGAGGTGACGGTCGGATTCGTGATCATCAACCAACTCGAAGGCCATCTGCTCTCGCCGCGCATCATCAGCCAAACGGTCGGCGTGACGCCGCTGACCGTCATCTTCGCGTTGATCATCGGCGGCGAACTCTTCGGGCTTCCAGGCTTGATCATCGCGGTTCCGGTGGCGGGCGTCCTGCGCGTTATCGTTCGCAACATCCGCCCGTCGCAGTCCGTGACCAACGCGGAAATCCGCCCGGGGCTTTCGCAAGGACCGCGCGACCACATGCAGCGCTCGGCTACGAAAACGTAAGAACGCTCCAGGCGCCCGGAGCGAGCCTCGGCGTCCGGGAGCCGCCTTGCGCGAGGATGCGACGCGCCGCTACAAGGAGTAGGGCGACGGCGCCTATTCCGAGCGCGAGCACCTCATTCGGATGAATCGCGACCCACAGTTCCCAGGCGCGCGATTTCGCACGAGCGTCGAAATCGCCATGGGCACACCGTAGTCGCCGGGCAGCGGCTCGAAGAGATTGTCGGGATGAGGGCTCGGAACGGCACCGTCGTACTGTTGCGACGAATAACCGGTTTTTCCGAGATAGTGGTCGAGCAGCCCGGGCACCAGCCGCTGACCCACGAGCGCATCCACCGTCGGAATGCCGACCCAGTATTCGCGCAGATGATGGTGTGCCGCGTGGTAGATGGCGCGCGCCGCAACCTCTGGTTGGAAGATCGGGGGCACCGGTTGCGCTTTCCGCGGCAACTTCGTCTTGCACCAGGTGAACTGCGGCGTGTTGAGCGCCGGCATCTGCACCATCGTGATCTTGACGTGGCTCTTCTGGTGGACGAGTTCGCAACGAATGGAATCCGTGAAACCGCGGATCGCGCTCTTGGCTCCGCAGTACGCCGCCTGTAACGGGATGCTGCGGTACGCAAGCGCGGAGCCGACTTGAACGACCGTGCCGCGGTCGCGGGGCAGCATTCGCTTGAGCGCGGCCATCGTGCCGAACACGAACCCGAGGTACGAGACGTCGGTGATGCGTTGATATTCTTTGGGCGTGAGGTCTTTGAACTCCGCAAACACGTTCGTGAACGCATCGTTCACCCAAATATCGATCGGTCCGAACGTCTCCTCGACCTTTGCCGCGGCAGCCTCGACGGCGTCGGCATCGGAGACGTCGGTCGGGATCGCAAGGGCCTTGCCGCCGACGGCTTCGACCTCCCGGCGCGCGGCCTCGAGTCCCTCCGTACCTCGCGCAAGCAGACCGATATGCGCGCCCGCCTTCGCAAACTCCGCCACGGTCGCGCGGCCGATCCCGGCCGATGCTCCCGTGATGACGACGACTTCGGGTTTCTTCGAGGCACTCATTGCGATAGCTCCAATTGGTGGAAACCTCCACGTGCGAGTTCGATTGTGTGACCGTCCGTCAGGCTTTTCGCGTCCAGGGACCGAGCGTCGCTCCACGCGCCGCCGCGTAGACTGTCGAATGCTCGCGTCGATAGGTTCCGCTGAGCTGCGCATCGACGCGCAGTGCAACGGTGAGGCTGCGTTGATCGGTGCTGCCGACGAAGATCAACAATGTATTACCCGAACGCAGCGCTAGCGCAACGGCTTTGTCGCTGCTCACCGATATCGCGTCGCTGCAGTCCCGGTCGTACGTCGTGCACTCGAGCGGCGCGGATCGCGCGCAAAATCGGTGAAACCGAGCGTCAGCGCATCGTTCGTGGAGTCCGGTAAGAAGCGCGACGCGCAGAACGCGTACCCAATAACAGACGGCGGTCCAGACGCCGCCGAACAGGCCGCTCGCGCGAGCGGCGCTAAACGTGGAGCGCCGACCGGCGTCGCGTGCAGCCCGGCCGAATTCCAAGAGTCCTCGGCGCCGAGGCGACGCAGCCCATGCCTTATGGTTCCTCATTCGGCCGGAGCCAAACGCTCAGAAATTCTTTGCGACCATGGCGTCAACAGGCAAAACCGCTCCCAATTCGTTGACGTTAGAACGAAGCGGCGCGGGGCGCATTTCCGAATAGGTGCTGGGCTCCGTACACGGCGTCCCCGCCGACGAGCGTCGCGAACACTTCGTAGCGTTCGTCCCAGAAGGCGATATCGGCGCGCTTTCCGCGCTCGAGCGTTCCACACTCGCGTTCGATGCCGAGCAACTTCGCGGGGGCGCCCGCCGCATTGACGATCGCGCGTTCGAAGGGTAGCGACGCAAACGACATCAGATTGCGCAATGCTTCGTCGACTTGCAGTGCTGCGCCCGCGATCGTTCCGTCCTCGGCGCGTACGACGCCGCCTTCGATGCGATAGCCGGCGCCGGCGGGGGCCATGTAGTCGGTGGCGAGTACGAGACGCTCGCCGAGCGCCCGGTAGAGAATGTCGATCATGACAGGGGCGACGTGATGGCCGTCGCAGATCACCTGTACGCTCGTGCGCGGTTGCTGGATGAAAGCCGCGAGCAGCGAGGGTTCCCGATGGTCCAGCGGCGGCATCGCATTGAACGCGTGCGTCAACGAGCGAAATCCCAGCGCGATCGCGAGCATGCCCTCGCCGTACTTAGCCGACGTATGTCCCGCCGAGCAGACGATGCCTTGATCGAAGAAAAAACGTGCGACGTCGTCGACGCCTTCAACTTCGGGTGCCATCGTCGTCATGACGAGCGCCCCCCTGCACGCTTCGACGAGCGCACGCGCTCGCTCCCGGTCGGCCGGCAGAAGCCAATCATGGCGGTGAACGCGCCGAAATTTGCTGTTGAGGAACGGGCCTTCAAAATGAATGCCCAGACAGCGCGCCCCGCGGACCGGGCGCTCGGCGCGCTCGTGCGCTGCTTCGGCGACTTCACTCGCTGCGTGCAGCATCGATTCCCAAGGAGCCGTCATGATCGTCGCGACGAATCCCGTCGCACCGGCGGCGGCATAGGCCTGCGCCGCCACGTCGACCGCGCTGCCTTGCTCGCGATTAAAGAGCGCGTCGCGTGCTCCGTTGGTGTGCACGTCGATCATGCCGGGGGAGATCGTCGTGCCGGCAGGCAGCGAAACGTCACTCGGTCCGTCGGAGGAAAGAATGTCGGCGATGCGTCCGTTTTGGATGCGAATGCGCCCGAACGATGCTTCGCCCGTACCGACGGCGATCCGCGCAGGACCTAAGGTGAAGGAGCGTATCACGACGTGTGTTTCGCGCCGGCAGCGCGCTTTGCCCCTGACGCGCGGGCCGGCCCCGGGGTTGGGTCGTGTCGCGCGTCGCCTCAACGGCGCCCGAAAAGACGCGCTACGCCGCTTGAAAATTTCGCTTTTGAAGTGTCCGATTTCGGCTGTGCGCGCGCAGCATTGGTTGTCAGCCGCTCACGCTCGAGCGCGTGGCGCATGTGCTGCTCGGCGTGCGCATGCAGCGTCTCGCGCAGCGCACCGAGTTCATTCCACGCAGCGGCCGGGCGACGGCTTTGCACGGCCGTTAGATAATCGAGCGCTGAAATCGTGAAGATGCGTGCGACGGGAAGGCCGCGTTCGCCGACGTAGCGTCGAGCCACTTCCACGACCGTGCGCCGTTCGCTCGGAGACTCGTTATCCGCGATCGTATGCGCGAGCAGCATGGGCTTTTCTAATTCTGCGACGCGTTCGTAGAGGGCAAGTTCACGGTCGGAAAGCTGACGCGAGAAGAGTCCCAGCACTTCGCTCGCATTGCGTGCGGCAGCGAGTGCAATCGATTCTGCCTCGGCGTTGCCCGAGTCGAAGGCGGGAGCATGCACGATGACAAGTTCTTGCGGCATCGTCCACGGTACTTCGATCAGAACCGGCGTTTGCGCGGCGCGGGTGGTCGCCTCGTCCAGAGGCAGCTCGTGCCAGCCGCCGTCGGTTTCGAGCGCGTAGGCGCGTTCTTCGGGGCCGTAGCGCACGTGCACCGGATACAACACTTCACGCGCGGCATCGTCATGCAGCAGCCGCGTGCCCGCGAGCGCATTGATGAAGCTCGACTTCCCGCGGCGCAGCGCGCCGAGCAGTACGACCCGATAGCGCTCTGGCCGCAGGGCCCGGTCGTAGGCGTCCGTGTCGAACGCAATCGTCGTGGCCGGCGTTCGGCGCAGCGCCGCGGTCGTCGTCGCGTCGACCTGCGGTTGGGCCGCGTCGAGCTGCGCCAAGCGTGCTTCGACGCTGCGCAGCCCTGCGCTCGCTTCGGTGAGCGCGAAAAGTGCGGCGTGGCGGGCCGCCGGGTCGTTTGCAACGTCGCGCGCTCCGTCGATCGGGCCGAGCGTCTCGACGCGCGCGAGCGAGCGTTCTCGCTCGATCGCACTTGCTGCATCATCGTAGACGTCTCCCAGCCGCGCTGCGAGGTCACGGGCGAAAGCGTCCAACTCACTTTCGAATGCGGGCAGCACCGTCCCGACGAGATCCGCGCCCAATTCGCGCTTCATGTACGACCCGGACGGCCGGCCTGCGAAGCCGCGCGCGACGGCCGCTACGAAGGAGACGGCCGGCCCGCCGATTGTACCGAGCACGATCGTCGATGCGATCCCGCGCGCGAGATCGCGCGACCATGCGCCCGTGCCGGGCTCGCCGCCCAGGCGCAGCGCCGCGAGGTCGGCGACGCGGAGCTCGCCGTGGCGGCGCCCGATCCGCTCGAGTTCCCGTCCGGCGTCGCCTGCGACTTCGGCGGCGAACGCGCTCCAAACTGGGCCTAGCGCCGCGTCGACGAGTGCGTGAAACTTTCCGCGATCTCGAATGCGCTCGATATCGGCGACGTCGATCATCGTCGCGAGCGCCCGCACGGCCCCTTCGCGCAGCGCCGTGCCGGCAGTCACGATCCAGGCCCGGCGCGCTCGGCCCGCGGTCTCGAGTTCATCGCGTTCCCGCGAAAGAGCGCGCTCGCGCTCGCTCAGTTCTGCTTCGGCGCTTCGGCGTAGCGTTTCTAACGCCGGCGCGGAACTCTGCGTAAGTACTGCCGCGTGCGCCACGCGAGCCGCATTGCGTGCGGCGATTTGGCGTGCAAGCGATAGCGTGCGCGCGATGCGCGCCGCTTGTGCCCGCGCTTCGAGGGAGCGCTCGAGTAACGTTAGCATCGTGGGCAACCCGCTGCGTGCCGCGAGCTCCGCGTCGTCGTCGAGGGTGGCGAGCGCATAATCGTGCGCGGAGACGGCGAACACTTCGGCGTCGGGAGCGAAACGTGCCGCACGTGCGATGATACGTTCGCGCGCCGCTTCCCACGCTTCGCGCCCATCGGCTTCGTGCATACGCCACAGGTCGATCTTCGTCTGGACGATGAAAATCGTGCGCACGTGTTCGCCGATCAGTCCCAGAAACGACGCATCGCCTTCGCTGAACGGCTGCTGCGTATCGATCAGATACAGGACGGCATCGGCGCGCGGCAAGTAGGCGAGCGTCGCTCGGCGATGCGCGGGATTGAGCGAGGCTAATCCCGGCGTATCGGCCACGACGAAACCACCGCGTAAGAACCCCGAATCGAGCGCGACGACGACGAACGAAGGCCCGGCATCATCGTCCGACAGCGCATCGTGCAGGGCGCCCTGCGCGTCGTCCTTACCGACCGCGACGAAACGGGAGAGACGGTCGAGCGGAATGCGTTCGGTTCGCCCCGATGGATACGTCGCATAGGCGCTCTCCGGCACGCCGTACTCAAGTTCGGTAATCGTGGCCGTTGACGGATTGATGTCGGTTGCAAGGACGCCTGCGACCAGGCCGCGCTCGTCGTACGCGACTTTTCCGAGCAACGCGTTGAGCAAGTAGGACTTGCCGCTCGAAAATTCACCTACGACCGCGAGTGCATACCGGCGGCTCAGACGTTCTCGTGCCGCGCGCAGCGTCGCGAGATCGTCGTCGCGCGACGGCCACCGTGCAGCGACCGGACTTTCGAGAATCGCTTCGAGGCCGTCGAGCGCCGCGGCCAGCGCTGCGGGGACGGGCAGTGCAGCCGAATCGCGCACGGCACCGGGGGAACCCGAACGCACGACGCCGGGCGGCTTGCGGCGAAGCCGCAAACGCGACGGATTCGGTGAAACCGAATCCACTAGGACCGAATCAGGCGGAGTGCCTCGTCGCGGTGCGTCACCATCAGTTCCTTCGTATCGCCTTCCACGTTGAGGCGCAGCAAGGGTTCGGTATTGGACGGCCGGACATTGCACCACCAGTGCTCGTAGTTGATCGTAACGCCGTCGAGATGATCGATCTGCGCATCCTCGTAGTAATCTTGCAACTCTTGCAGCTTTCTTGGGATGTCGTGGACGCGGCTGTTGATCTCACCCGAACGAAAGCGCGTGTCAATCGGCGCGATGACTTCGCTGACCGGCTTGCCAGCGTCGCTGAATACCTCCAAACACTGCAGCAGCGCGATCATGCCCGAATCGGCGAACCAGTTGTTGCGAAAATAGAAATGGCCCGAGTGTTCCCCGCCGAAAACGATGTCATCTTCCCGCATGGTCTTCTTGATGAGCGAATGGCCGACTTGCGAGCGGACCGGAATGCCGCCGTGCTTTTCGATCTCTTCGGGCACGCTGCGGCTGCAGATCAAGTTGTAAAGAATCTTCGCGCCGGGGTAACGCTTGAGGGTATTGATCGCAACGAGAGCCGTCACCATGTCGCCGCCGACGAGGCCGCCCTTTTCGTCAACGATGAACATGCGGTCCGCGTCGCCGTCGAAGGCCACGCCGAGGTCGCAGCCGCCTGCGAGCACGGCCTTCTGCAAGTCGACCATGTTATCGGGTTCGATCGGGCTCGCCGGATGATTGGGGAACGTGCCGTCGAGTTCGAAAAAGAGCGGCGTCACGCTGCAGGGCAGATGCGCGAAGACCCGCGGTACGGTGAGTCCCGCCATTCCGTTGCCCGCGTCGATTGCGATCTTGAAGGGCTTGATGGTGTCCCGCTCGACGAACTTCAGACAGTGCTCGGCAAAGTCTTCGAGAACGTCGCGCTTCGCGATGCGGCCGGGTCGCCCCGCCGGCGGGCCGAGGTCGTTGCGCGCGATGCGGTCGCGAATCGCGGAGAGCCCGGTCTCGAGGGAAATCGCTTGCGCCGCTTCGCGCGTGAACTTCATGCCGTTATAGTTTGCGGGGTTATGCGAGGCCGTGATCATGACGCCGCCTCCGTAGCCGTATTTGCCGACGGCAAAATAGAGCGCATCGGTCGAGACGAGGCCGATGTCGATCACATCAACGCCGCCCTCGGTCGCGCCGCGCGCGAACGCTTCGAACAACGTTTGCCCCGAAGGGCGCATGTCGCGGCCGACGGCGACCGACCCAGGCGCAAGTTCGGCCACGAAAGCACGGCCGATTGCATAGGCCAGCTCCTCATTGATCTCGGCTGGATAGATGCCGCGAACGTCGTAGCTCTTGAAGATATTGGGGACCGTAATCGGCGCCATGCCGGTCGCGCTTCGGGTCCCGCGAGCCGCCTCCTCGCCCGGCGTGCGTGTGCTTCCCTGTATTTCAGGGATCGAGAGAACGACGGCGCAGCGCGACGCTGTTCGCGCGACGCCGTCCGAGAGGGCCGAGCGGCACCGTTCGAACAATAGTGGTGCAACATGTCCGAACAGTCGCCGTCCGTAACCGAACGGGCCGTCGGCGACGTCGTCGGCGATGCGCACTTGGTGCTCGATTCGAGCGGAAGTCTTGCGTTTATCGATGCCGCCGCCGCCGCATTGTTCGGCTTACGCGACGACGCGCTGGAGACGACCAAGGCCGCGGATCTGTTGCCGGAGCTCGCCGCCCTTTCTCCGCGCGAGTTCGTAACGTATCGTCGTCTGGGTGCGGTCGAACAAAAACTCGGCGTCCGCCTCGAACGCTTACACTCCGGCGCCTTCGCAAGTACCGGCGCGATCTTAGCGGTCGTGCATACCGTTTCGCAAACGATCGATACGACGCCCGAAGAGCGCACGCCCATCGTGCGTGAAGAGCGCCTCGAGTCACTCTGGACGCTCGTGGTCCGCCGCGGAATCGCGGGAAACGATCAAGTGCGTGCGCTGCTGCGTGAAGCGCTGCGTGGCATCGGCATGGATTCGGCGACGGTTGCGCGCGTCGATGGCGCGGAACTGGTCGTCGAGTTTTCCGACGGCGATAGTGAGGCGGGAACGCGCGTCGCGCTCGATGGTTCGCCCGCGCGTGCGGCGCTCGATCGTGCCGGAACTTTCGCCGTCCTCGACGCCGCAGTCGAGCGCGAGTTCTCGGCTGCCGCCCCGGACGCGCGCTCGTTTCTCTGTGCCGCGTTCCGCGTCGGCGGCGCCTTTTGGGTTGTCACGTTCGCATCGCCGCAGCCCCGGCAGACGCCTTTCGAGCCCGAAGATTGGCAATACGTCGAGCACGTCGTCGAGGCGCTGGCGCGCTCGATCGAACGCCGCGAGAACGACATGCGGATCGAACGGCTCGCCTACTCGGACGCGCTGACGGCGCTCCCCAATCGCGTGGCGTTGCTTTCGCGGCTCGACGAAGCGCTTGAAGAAGCCGACCGCTTGGCCGGCCACGCCGCGGTGCTTTTTTTGGACATCGACGGCTTCAAGGGCGTCAACGATACGGTCGGGCACCGCGGCGGCGACATCGTCCTTGCCGAAGTCGCGCAGCGCTTGCGCGGAACGTTACGGCGCGTCGAGTACATCGGACGCTTGGGAGGCGACGAGTTCGCCGTCGTGATGCCGCGCATCAGCGGCCGCGAAGAGATCGAAGCAATCGCACAGCGCATCGGCGCCACGTTGCAACACCCGTTCCGCATCGACGATCACGACTTCTCGCTCTCGGCAAGCATCGGCGTGGCGGTGTATCCCGACGATGCCGGCTCGCGCGAAGATTTGCTGGCCTGCGCCGATGCCGCGATGTACGCAGCCAAAGAGGACGGTGGGTCGCGCGTGCGCTTCCGCGACGAAGCCGGCGGCTTTGCCGAAACGACGGCCGGCGACAACGAACCCGCGGGCACCGCGCCTCACGCGGGATACCTGCTCTGCTACCAGCCGATACTCGAGGTTGCGAGCGGCCGCATCGTGGCAGCCGAAGCGCTGATTCGCCGCATCGATCCGTTGCACGGACTGTTGGCGCCCGAACGCGGTTGGTCGATCGCGCACGACGAAACCGGACGCCGGGCGCTCGACCGCTACGTGCTTCACGAAGCGACGGCACAAGCACGAGTTTGGCAGCAAGCCGGCACGCCGCTCCGGATCGATGTGAATCTTGCGGCCTACGATGAGCGCGAGATCGACGCGCTGCTCGCCGATGAAACACTCGCTTCCGACGCCCGCCGTCTGCGCATCGAGCTCGGGCCCGATCAGTTTGCGGGCGACGACGCCGAACGCGTTACCGCATTCGCGGCCCACTGCGCGGCCTTCGGAATCGGATTTGCGCTCGACGGGTTCGACGGTGGTCTCGGTACGTTGCCGTCGCTTGCACACCTGCCGATCGAAGCGCTCAAGCTGGAGCGGCCGCTCGTCGATGAAGTGGGAACGAGCCGAACGACCCGAGCGGTCGTCGAAGGAACTGTGATCGTGGCCCGATCCCTAGGATGGACGGTCATCGCGAAGGGTGTCGAGACCGCCGCGCAACAAGATGCACTCGTGACCCTCGGCTGCAACGCCATTCAAGGATTTTTCGTCGCCCACCCCATGACCGCCGCCGATTTCGGAACGTGGTTACGCGAGCGCCGGTTCGTCGAAACCCAAGCGTGAACGGCGCACTGCGCGGACTTGCCGCCGCGGCGGTAGTCCTGGCGGCGACGCTCCGCTTCGTCGCCGCCGACGCAGCCGGCTGCCGGGGACCGCATGCCGGCCGGGTCGTGCTCGCATCCGAAGCCGTCGACCCCGACGTCTTCGTGTGGGATTCTCGCGACCGGTTGCTCAGCTATGCGGCTGGCCAATGGCGCGACACGCGCGCCATCTTCGCGCATACGCTGCTTGCCGAGCCCGGCACTCAAGCGGTCGTTGTCTCGTGTTCGGAGATGTCACGATCCGCGCTGCCGCAGGGGCAGCCCGGGACGATCGGCGTCAAGATGCTCAGCGGACGCTATCGCGGCCGGTTCGGCTGGGTGCTGGAAAGCGATACGCATTTGGCGAGTCGATCCGCCGGGCACGCCGCCGTCTCGCGCCGGATCTGACGCCGACTGCCTCCGCATGAAGCCCCCCGACCGCGCGCTCGGCGGCCGGATTCCGGTCGCCATTTTTTCTTATGTTTGAAGGATCGCGCCCTTCGGGTAACCGCGCGGGATCACGCGGATGCCGCCGTCGATCGTGATGCGTTCGAAGGCGATGCCGTAAGCGCGTTCGAGGACCCCGGGATCGAGGGCTTCGTCGGGCGGCGCAAAGCGAAGTAACGTACCGTCCCCCAGGATTGCGATGCGGTCGGCGACCGCGGCTGCCTCATTGAGATCGTGCGTGACGACGAGCGCCGTGGTATCGGCATGGGCGATGCCGCGCATGACGCCGGCGACTTCGAGTGCCGCGCGCGGGTCAAGGTGCGACGTGGGTTCGTCCAGGAGCACGACGCGCGCGTCCTGCGCGAGCGCTAGCGCGAGCCAGGCGCGCTGCTTCTCCCCCGAAGAGAGCGTTTCGAAGCGGCGTTCTGCGAAGCGACCGAGTCCGACGCGTTCGAGCGCGCGCGTCACGACAAGGTCTTCCTCGCCGCCGGCCTGCGACCAATCCCACCATGCGCGCCGAGCGAAGCGTCCGGTTGCGACGGTCTCGCGGACGGTCGTTCCGACGGGCGCTTCGACGTCGCTTCCGATCAGCGTTACGGTAAGGGCGCGCTCCGGAGGGGACATCGGTGCCACGTCGCGTCCGCCGAGCAGAATGCGGCCGGCGGCCGGGCGCGCGAAACCGGCGATTGCGCGCAAGAGCGTCGTCTTGCCGGCGCCGTTTGGTCCGACGATGGCGATGAGTTCTCCCGGCAACGCCTCGAGGCTCACACCGTCGAGCAAGACGCGGCCGTCGACGCGCAGCCGCACCCCTTCGAGCGTTACGTGCCCCACAAACGCGCTCCGCCGGCCGGCCGCAGATACAGATATAGAAAGGCCGGCACGCCGACGAACGCGAGCAGCACCCCGAGCGGCACTTCGGCAGGTGCAATGACCGAGCGCGCCAGCGCGTCCGCAAGCGGGACGACAGCGGCACCGAGCAACGCCGATGCGATTAGCGATGCGCGAACGTCGGTGCCGACGACTCGCCGAGCGATGTGCGGCACGATAAGGCCGACGAAACCGACGATGCCCGCGAGCGCGACCGACGCGGCTGCGAGCAAGGTCGCCGCAGCCAGCACGAGCCATTGCGTGCGCGGGAGATCGACCCCGACCGCACGCGCGATGCTTGGTCCTAGGCGCAGCGCATTCAATGAAGGAGCCGCTAGCGCCGCAAGCACGAGCCCGGCGCCGAGATACGGCGCCGCCCAGGCGAGATCGGGCCAGCTCCTGGACGCAAGCGACCCCGCAAGCCATGCGAGTATCGTGTTGCCGCTGTCGGGCCCCAGGCGCAGGAGCACGAGCGCCACGATGGCCGAAAATAGCGCGGAGAGCGAAATGCCGGCCAGGATCAGCCGTTCGGCGTCGAGGCCGGCGCCGCGCCGTGCAAGCGCCGCAACCAGAAGCGCGGTCGCAAGGCTCGCGGCAAAACCGAGTGCGGGGACGAAGGGCGCCGCGACCCCCGCCGCAATCGCCAGCGCAATCGCGGCGGCCGCGCCCGCGCTGACGCCGGTCAGGAACGGATCGACGAGCGGGTTCCGCAGCAGCCCTTGCAGCAGCAGACCGGATATCGCAAGGCCTGCGCCGACGACTGCCGCGATGACCACTCGCGGCAGCCGTAGCGACCACACGATCGTCGTCGCGTCTCCACCCGCATGCGGGTGGAGCAATGCGCGCAGAACCTCGCTCGGCGCGAGGGCCGAACCTCCGACGAAGAGCCCGAGCGCGAGCGCGGCGAGCAGCGCGGCGACGAGCACCGCATAGCGAATCACGTAGTCCGTTTTCCGCCCCGGCGGTGCGGTTCATGCGCCGCCGGCGACAGGTGGACGGCAGAGCAGTGCGCGGCTATGCGCAAAAGCCCGACGAACTCCTACGGCGGCGAGTTGCTGAATGCGTAGTGCGTGTACGTTTGATGTGCCGTGACGTTGAGCCAGAACATGAAGCTGCTGCCTTTGACGGCCACGTCGAACGCGGATGGCAGCACGAAGGCGCCCGCGCGTGCATAGCGCTGTTCTAACCGCGCGCTGACCGGATCGTCGTGTTGATTACCGACGGCTGCGAGCGGCTGGTGCGTTGCCGGGTCGAGGTAGAGCGTGTCGAAATCGCCGTGCTTATCGTGCTCGCACGTAGATTCCAAGCTGAGCGCCTCGACGGCCCGGCCATCGAAGGTGGCCTTGCGCGCGGCCGTCGCGCGATAGCACGCGAGGTCGAATGGAGCGTGGGTCACGACATCGCTCGAGTACGACGAGTCCGTACCGACTTTGATCGTCGGCGGGGTTCCTTTGACGATCTTGCCGTCGCGAGTGCGCACGGCAATCCTCGATGCGTCGTTCTTCACGAACCCCATGCCCGTGGCATGAGAAGTCAGATCGTACGAAACGTATGCCGGCAAAGTGCGCGTTAAGGCCGCACGTGCGGCATCGTAATCGGCTGTAGCGTTCAAGTAGCGGCTCCTTCCCCCGACGGTACGGCGCGCGAAGACGAAAGTTTCGGTCGGCTCGGCACGAAGCACGCCGCGATGCTTTCGAATCGTCGTCGGGCGCAAGTCTTCGCAGTTTCATGTATTATCGCTGTGACGGTGAGCGGCGCGACGCCGACGGAAGCTGCGGCGATGCAGCCGGGACGCCGCATCGTTTCATTGATCCCCTCGCTGACGGAAGATCTGTTCGCAATCGGTGCGGGTCCCCAAGTGGTCGCCGTCTCGCAAGCGACCGATTATCCGGCGGCAGCCACGCGTCTGCCGCAGGTCGCGTCGTCGGCCTCGCTCGACGCCGAGCGCATCGTCGCGCTGCACCCGGACCTCGTCGTCGGCATCCCGGCGCAAGCGGCGCTGGTTTCGGCATTGCAGCGCGCCGGACTGCGGATCGCACTGTTACGCGACGATTCGTTTGCGGACATCTTCATCGACCTGCAGCGTCTGGGCGTATTGTCGGGACACGCCCGCGAAGCCGCGCGCTTGGCCGAGCGGCTGAGAAGACGCACCGCTGCGCTCACGTCAGCGGTCCCGCAACACGGGCACCCGCGCACGTTCGTGGTGCTCGGAGTCGATCCCATTTATACCGTCGGCCGGCGTTCGTACATCGCGCAGTTGATCGCGCTCGCCGGCGGAACCGACGCTGCGCTGCTTGATGCTCCGTACGCGCGCTACAGCGCTGAGGCGCTGATCGAGTCGCAACCCGATGTCCTCGTCGCCGACGGCACGAGCGGCTTCGCAGCCGTGCGCGGGCGCCTTCCCTGGAGTGCTCTCCGCGCGGTACGTGAACGCCGCGCGTACGTGCTTACCAACCCCGACATCCTCGAACGCCCTGGCCCGCGGTACAACAACGGCCTCGCATGGCTGATCGCCCGGTTGCATCCGAGTCGCCGGTCCGCCGCCGGCAGGTGAAGCACCGATGTTGCGATCTACTTCGCGTACCATGCGTCGTGCGCGGTCGAGTTCGGTAGAGCATGCCTCGAACTAACGTGACCGCTCCTGCGGTGGAGCGCGGCCTCGTCGTTGCGGTCGATCTCCACGATCCCAAGCGGCCGCTCGAGCCCGAGCTGGCCGAATACGAAGCGCTCATCGTTGCCGCCGGCGCGACGCTGCTGGGGCGGGTGGTGCAGCGGCTCGAGCGGGTCGACCCAGCAACGCTGGTCGGCAGCGGAAAGGCGCATGAAATCGCCGAGCGTGCGGCCGCGCTCGACGCGACGAAGTTGTTCGTCTTCAACGATCTGCGTCCGCGTCAGCGTACCAACCTCGAGAAAATCGTGCCGCTGGCGATCGTCGATCGCACGATGGTGATCCTCGACATCTTCGCCCAGCGAGCGCGCAGCCGCGAAGGCCAATTGCAGGTGGAGCTTGCGCAACTGCGATATCGGCAAGCGAATTTGATCGGCGCCGGCGCAGCGCTCTCGCGTTTGGGAGGCGGCGTCGGCACGCGTGGTCCCGGCGAAACCAAACTCGAAGTCGACCGGCGCCGCATCGCGCAGCGCGTTTCGCTCTTACGGGCGAGCCTCGAAGACGTGCGCCGTTCGCGCGCGACGCGCCGCCCGGCGCGGGGCGGCATGCCGCTGGTCGCCCTCGTCGGATATACCAACGCCGGCAAGTCGTCGCTGCTCAACCGCCTCTCGCACGCCGGGAGTGACGGCGCTTTCGTCGCCGATCAGCCGTTCGCGACCCTCGACCCGACGTTACGCCGGGTGTACCTTGGGCCCGAACGCTACGTGCGGCTCGCCGACACGGTCGGGTTCATCACCGATCTTCCCAAGGAACTAGTCGCCGCCTTTCGCGCGACGCTTGAAGAACTTTCGAGCGCCGACGTGCTCGTCCACGTAATCGACGGTTCGAATCCCGACTGGCCCCGCCAACAAGCGAGCGTCCAAGCGATCCTGCATGAGCTCGGACTCGACGAGAAGCCGATGGTACTAGCCTTCAACAAATGCGACGCGCCCGGCTTCACCTCGGCGACGCTCCCACCCGACGCGATTCGGCTCAGCGCGCGCTCCGGTACGGGACTGAACCAATTGCGTGATGCGATTCTGGTGCGGCTCGACGCGTTACCGGCCAACGCGTGAGATGCCGCAGCATACACGCGATGCTTGCATGCGGAGCTTGTGCGCTCGCCGCGTGCAGTCGTACACCGGCGAGACCCCCGGGTGATCCGTTCGTCGCGGCTTTCGCACGACTGCGGCCGAGCGTCGTTCTCTTCACGATGCGCGTTCCGAGCGAGGATCGCAAGAAGAAGGGGCGGTTCGAGGACGCGTACGGTTCGGGCATCGTCGTCGCGAGCGGGGCGAGCGGTTCGCAGATACTCACGGTCGAGCACGTAGTCGAGGGCGCTTCCCACCTGCGCGCGACGCTCGACGACAAGCAAACCGTCCCGGCCCACGTCGTGGCAGCCGACGCGCGCAGCGATCTCGCGCTCGTCGCGATTGCCACGCCGAACCGCCCGGTGGCAAGCCTCGGCACGAGCCGCAACGTCGCGCCCGGAACCGCGATCGGCGTGGCGGGCTATCCGATTCCCGACGCCTTCACGGATGAAAAGTTAGGCATCGAAACGTCGGTGTTCAGCGGACGTGTTTCCAGCCATCGCAACGACGCACTCGAACTCGATCTCCCCGTTATTCCGGGCGAGAGCGGAGGGCCGGTGTTCGACGCGCGGAGCGGCGTCGTCCTCGCGCTTGCGGAGTCGCGCTTCGACGACGAGAAAGCGATCGGCTTCGGCATCCCGATCGAAGACGCCGAACGGTTTCTGCACGCAAATCTGCACGCCGTCGCGAACGAGGCCTTAAGGCCTTAATGTAAATGGCTTCTACGGATGGTTGACCGTGTCGCCAGGGGCCCAAGCTCGACGTGAAGGATCAGGTAAACGCCGTCCGATCGGAGCTAGCATGAACGTCGATGTGGCAAGCGTACCCAGCGCACCAAGCTCCGGCGAGAACCGAACCTTCAAGATCGTCGCGGTCGTCGCGCGAGTGTTGCTCGGCCTGGTCTTTCTTGCGGCAGGCGCGAGCGGTTTCGTCTTCTTGTTTATGAGCCCGCCGCCGGCGCCTCCCGGACTTGCAAGTACCTTCGAGGAAGTGTTCTACCGTTCACATTGGGAGCAGTTCGTCGGCGGAGTTCAACTTCTCGCCGGTGTGCTGCTGCTGGTAAACCGGTATGTTCCGCTGGCGCTGATTTTGCTCGGCGCCGTGATCGCAAACATCCTGGTCTTCCACATCACGATGGCGCCGCAAACAATCGCGATACCGCTCGTCGTCTTGGCGCTGTGGCTCGTTCTCGCATGGCATCATCGTTCGAGTCTTGCGCCGTTGTTCGTCCAAAAAACGACGCTGGACTGACCGAAGCGGCGAAGGGCCTTCATTTCAGTCGTCGGTGTCGGGGGGAACGTCGTCGATCGGGCGCGTGCGAAGGTTTCCGAACTTCGCTTGGCGTTCGCTCGGAATGCGTACCGGTATGAAAGAACGCGGCGGGGCGTTGAAATTGAAGCAATCCCACAGGCCGTCGGCGCGTATATCGGTCGTCCCCAGACGCGGCAGGCCGAAGACGTTTTCGCTGAACTTTAAGATACTGCCGAACTCATGCTGCACGTGAGAGACGTAGTGTTGTCGCGCGTACGGCGAGATGACGATGAACGGAACGCGCGGCCCCAAGCCCATCGCGTCGAGCTGCGGCGGAGCGACGTGATCGTAGAAGCCGCCCCAATCGTCCCACACGACGAAGATCGCCGTGCTGTCCCAGAATTTGCTCTCCCCGATCTCGTTGACGACCGACGCGACCCACTCCGGACCGTACTGGCCGGAGATGCCGAGATCGGCGCCGATGGAGTGTCGCGGGAAGGGGTGATCCGAGTTGCGTGCCGTCGGAACGACCCACGTGACCGACGGTAAAAATCCGGCCCCCGGATCGGCGAGAATGCGCGTTTCGGGCGAGACTACGTTGTTCCAATCCGCCCCGTACCGAATGTGCCGGATGGCGTCGAACGCCGACCAAATGTCGCCCAGGCTATGAATCGACGGTGCGTAGTAGCGCCAGGGCAAACCCGCGACATCGAGCTCGTCCGCGAGCGTCCGGAAGTCCAAGCAGGGGAACGGTCCCGGTTCCTCCGCGCCGCTCGGCGCAAGCACCGACACGGTCGCGTTGGGCGGTGAGTCGCACCCCCAGGCGAAGTGGCCGGTCTCGATGTGATTGGGGTTATCGGCCGTATTTTCCGACTGGCCCGCGACGAGGTACAGGTGTGCGGGAAAGCTTGGACCCGTATTCGACTGGAACATCCGGTCGCCGAACGTCCAGTCCAGCGCCATTTGCCAATATGGTTCAACTTCTTGGCGCGGAATGTACGTGTAAGCAAGATACGGATCTCGCCCGGGATACGTCCTGACTTGGTCGAATCCGTCCATGCGCCCGCTATCGTACTCGCGCATAAAGGCGCGGTGTTGATGGTCGACGTCGTGCGGGTAGTCGAGGTCGACGGGCCGCAACCGAACCAGTCCGTGCTCCGTACTCGCTCCGTATTGCACGGTATCTGCCCGCGGAAATCCGTTGAAGAGATTGTCGACGCTGCGATTTTCTTGAATGATGATGACGACGTGCTTGATGTGCGCGCGTTCGATGGCCGCACGATCGGATTCGGCAATTGGGAGGACGGCTTCCGGCGACGGCGGTAACGCCGGTGAGGGCGCCTTTCGCGCCGGTGGATCGGCCGGAACGGCGCGGCTCGCATTGCTCGCGAGCAGAATCACGACCGCGGCTGCAAAGACGAACGGAACTTTCACGAAACCTCCATCAGTGCGCAAGACTTTTCGCCGCCACGATCCCGGCGAGAGAACCTAGGATGGCGAGCGCGACGCTCGCGATGATGTAGAGAATCGCCGTCAATGTCAAGGCACCGGTAAACATGCTTAGGGCTTCGAACGAGAACGTTGAGAACGTGGTGTACCCGCCGAGCACACCGGTCGCGAAGAAGGTGCGCCAGAGCATGTTGAAGTGCGCCCGTGTTTGCCCGGCTTCCAGCACGAGGCCGATGCCGAACGAGCCGCTGACGTTGATGAAGAGCGTCGCGTAGAACGCGAGGCCCGCGCCGAAACGGCTGACGACGAACTGCGTGATCAGAAGGCGGAGAACTCCGCCAAGACCGGCACCCACCGCTACGATAAAAATCGCGCGCGGGTCGGTCATGCGTCGGGCTTCCCTTCGCTACGGTAGAGGATCGTTACCGGCTCAATCGTCACCATGCCGTCGGCGAGCATATCGCTTGCGCCCTCGAGAAACGACGTCAGCTTATCGTGGGAATCGACGAACTCGACGACGATCGGTAAGTCGCTCGACAGATCGACGACCCTCGCAGCGTGAACGATTGAGCGCGCACCGAAACCCTCGATGCCTTTGAAGACCGTCGCGCCGGCGAGTTTTGCTCGACGCCCGGCTTCGACGATCGCCGTGTAAAGCGGCTGCGGCCCTCGATGGTCATGTTCGCCGATGTAGATTCGGAGCCGGAACGCCGCTGTCTGCTGTTGCATTGAAATGCTCCTGCGCACGAAAAGTCACGCAGGAGTCATTGGCTCGCAAGAGCGGTTCGCAGCAGATCTGCCGGCGGACTCCACCACCGTCCGCGGCCCTTACGGCCGACGACACAGCGGCACCTTCCTACAACTTCCCGAGTCCCGCGACCCGGATGATCGTTCGCTGATGCGTAATGGCGAACCGATGGGCGCTGAATCCGGATGAATAGGAAGAGCGTGCTCGGCGTGCGTTGCTGAAGATCATTCTGTTCGTCGCGCCGCTAGGGCTCGACACCCTCGCGGTCGCGGTCGCTCTGGGCCTGCGCGGCGTCGGACCGCTTCGTCCGGCGCTCGCCTTTGCGCTTTTCGAGACGGTGATGCCCCTGGTCGGACTGCTGCTCGCCAATTTCGTCGGCGAGCGTTTCGCCACGGCCGCGGTGGTCGTCGGCGGAATCGTCCTCGTCCTGCTCGGCATTCACACGCTGCGCGAAGCGATGGAGGACGAAGACGAGACGCAAGACTTGTCGTTTGCAACGATACGGAGCACGGCGCTCGCCGGGTTCGCAATCTCCACCGACGAGCTTGCGGTCGGATTCCCGATGGGAGCCGCACGCCTTCCCATCGGCTGGATCCTCATCGCAATCGCAGTTCAGGCGTTCGTCGTCACGTTGGTCGGCATTGCCTTCGGCCGTCGGCTTGGAGTTAAGACCGGGGCGGGAACGTCCCGGACGGCGGGTCTTTTCGCCGGCCTCGCTTTCATGGCGCTCGGGCTCTACCTCGCCGCCGAGCGTTTCATTCCGCAGCTCCCAAGCATCTAAAGAGCCGTCGGGCTGTACCTGACAGCGACGACGCGTGGATCGGCCGGAGACCGAAGGCAACAGATTCGACGAAGTCTTATTCGAGTGCGTTCTCGGCTCGATCCCAATGTCGCCGTCTGTGGATCGATGCCGTCGGGAGGCAGGACGGTCCCGGCGCTCTACGAGAAGCGACGCCCGATGACGGACGCGCGCCGATTGCCGTCACGGGACGCTTGCGTCCTGGGACGAATCTTGGGTCTCGCGCTTGTGCTCATGGCGGCGGGCGTAGCGGCGTTCATCGCGCACGTTGCAATCGACGTCGCGGGCGACTACTTACTGCCGCACGATTCGTACGACTTCGTCACCCACCATTCGCGCGCGGTGGCAATCGCGGGTTCTCTGCTCCTTGCGGCGACCGTAACGCTGCGCGTTTTCGACGTTGCGCTCGATCAGGCGCGCGGCGCACGTATCTCGCTACGGGCGGTGCTCGACCACGCCCTCTCTCCGACGCCATGGCGTTTCATCGCTCTGGTCATCGTCGCAGCGCTCTGCACCCTCGGAGCGATGGAATCGCTCGACACCTTCGCGCGAGACGGCAGCCTTGACGATCTTGCCGATCTGCTCGGCGGCTCCGTCTGGCTCGGCCTAGGAATCGCCACGCCGACTGCGGTCCTGATCGGTGCGCTCCTTTGGCACGTCGTCCGGCGCATTGCCCGTTCCTCGGCAGTACTCGTACGCGTGCTCGGTGCACTGCTCGCGACCGCGCGCAACCGCTCGAATTTAAACGACCGCCTGCACCGCCGAGCCGCGGTTCCGGCGCCGCGGAACCGCGGCTCGATCCTGGCGCGACGTGAAGGGAAACGCGCCCCGCCCCGCCTCGCCAACGCCGCTCTCGCGGCCGCATAGCGGCCGCACTCTAGCGACGGTCGCGGCGCCTCGGCGCCGCTGCGGGGGTCCTCATGCGACGCATCAGCTTGCGAGCGCGCGGCGCGCTCGTCTTTCAGTCCACGCTCGGCCGCCGTCTGGCGGTGGCGCTCATCGTTGCAGTTGTTTCGAGCGCGACACGCACCGGTGCGAGCGCGCAACCGGGGGCGGGAACCGTTGTGGGCGTCGTGACGGCGACGGACGGTACACCTATTCGCGGCGTCACCGTGACCTTGAGCGGGAACGGGGAGGCGCTGCGTGCGACGACCGACGCGGCCGGCCGCTTCCGCCTCGCGAGCGTGCCGCCTGGGACGTACGCCACGGTCGCCGCGGTCGCTCGCTACACCAAACTCACGGGGCGAACGATCGACGTGCGCCCCGACGTCGCCACGCCCGTGGACCTGGTTCTCTCGCATGACGCGTCGTCATCGTTGACGATCATCGGCCAAGTCCGTGCCAATGGCGGCGAGACGCTCTCGACCGCCTCGGCACCGAGCATCGATCTCGACACGCAGCAGAACGCGGCGCAAGGCTTTACTCGGGTGAGTGACGTCCTCGCAGGCGTGCTGTCAACGACCGTGATCAGGCCCCTCGGCGCCGGCGCCAACTCGCCCGCCGTCGTAGCGCTCCGCGGCCCCGATCCGTCGGAGACGTTGGTCGACATCGACGGCCATGAAGTCAACAACGGCAACTCGGGCGACTTCGACCTCTCGCTGCTCGACCCGGCGGATTTCCAGAGCGTACAGATCATCTACGGCATCGCGCCGTCGTCGCTCGTCGGTCCCAACACCCTCGGCGGCGCAATCAACATCCGTACGCTAGAACCGACGACGACCCCGCACGGCTTTGTGCGACTATCGGGCGGCTCGTACTCGAGCTTCGCCGAGACGCTGCAAGCAACTGGAACGGAGCGACGCCTCGGGTACGCGCTCTCGCTGCACCGCGCGACCTCAGCGGGTGAACTGAAAGACTATGCCGTCTCGGACGCCGCGGGCGGCGAGTCATCGGTCGGAGGCGCGCTGAACGCGACCACCTCTCTTGCGAAGCTGCGCTACTCGTTCGGCCGCGGCGACGGCTTCATCGGTCTCGCGGTGCGGGATCAGTCGGTCTTCCGCGATCTCTCTGCGGGCCTCACGTCGATCGTTCCGCCCGGTGCCGACGCGAGCGGTTCGGCGTTTCCGTCCGGCGGCGAGCCGGCCGCTGCGGCGTTCGCGCCCATCTACAACAGCTTGGCGGGCTCGGCGCTGCAGGCTCACAACGCTGGATACGGGTTCGACACGCAGGTCCCCATCGGCAAGCCCGGCGCCGACGGCATCGTTCCGACGGCCGCAGTCTACCGTCACCTCACGTCGCTCGTCTCGCAATCGGTCGTGGGTCCTGCGGCCGACACGTCGCCGTATCTTTATAACGATCGCGATCGTGTCGACGACGATACGATTCAGGTCGACCGTCAGTTGCGCAAAGCCACGCTCACGCTGAAGATCGGCTTTCGGAGCGAGCGGCTCGATACCGATTTCATGTCGGGAATCGCTGCTGCCGATGCGGTCGCACGCCGTCCGTTGGATGCCGAGGCAGCCACCGCGACTCTCGCTGACGCAGCGCCGGACTCGGCGGCTGCCGCGCCGATCGCCTTGGCACAGAAACAGCGCTCCGTCGCTTTGCGCTACGCGTTCGAGCCGACGGCGAAACTCCACTTCACGCTCGGAACCTACTACAGCAACTTCAGTACCTTCGGGTCACACATCGATCCGCGCGCGGGATTCGTGTGGACGCCGACCGCCGATTCGGCCGTCCGCGCCTCGGTCGGAACGACCTTCCAATCGCCGCAGCTCACCGCACTGTACGTTCCGCCGTCGCTTCCGCTGCCGGTAAACGGCTACATTACGGTCGGTAATCCCGCTCTACGTCCGGATTACGCGACCGAATACGACCTCGGGTACGAGCATTTGATCGGTCCGCCCGAACGGCGCACGCATGTTGCAATCGACCTGTACCGAACCAATCTCCGCGCACCGACGGGCACCTATCTGCCTGCCACGACGTGCGGCAGTGCATCTTCTCCGAGCCGCAGCGGCGATGATTCGGGGATCGTAGCGCCCCCGTGTCTGAGTTACCCGATCAACGTCGGCGGCGCCGTCTTCCGTGGCATCGAGTTGCGCGCCGATCGCGAACTTGCGCCGCACACGGCCTTGCACGCGACGTACGGCGTCGACAGCGCGTATCTCACTTCCGTGCCCTCGTACGCGCAGAGCGGGACCCTGGTCGTAGGCGAACAAAACCTCGGCGTGCCGCTGCACAAGGCAACGTTGACGCTCGAACGCGACGGTGACAGCGGGCTAGCGTATTTTGCGGGACTTGCGTACGAAGGCGGTTACAACGAACTCAACGAGCCGCCCTTCGCGACCCTCCGGGCCGGCGTCACATGGCACCGGCCCGGGTTCGACCTCGGACTCTACGGAACGAATCTGACGAACGTGTACGACGACAAGTTCACGCGTATCGGCGCGGGTGTCCCCTACTGCGGCCTCGCGGGTCCGGTTCCCACGGATGCGTATGCGCTGCCGGGCCGCACCATAACGCTGTCGTTGACGCGACGCTATTAAACCGTACGCTCGCCAAACGCGACTGATTCGGTGAAAGCGAACCTCTAAGGCGAAGTGGTCGTTGTCGTGAGCACGATGTTGCCGGCCGAAACGTCTTTGTCTTTGGCGACGATGACCGTTACCGAGCCCGACGCGTAGCCTGCGGCCTGCGCCTGCACCGTCTGCTCCCCGACCGGGACGTGCGGTAGAACGAAGGCGCCCTTCGAATCGCTGCGAATCGTGGCGAGCGAGCCGACCGAAACGATTGCTTGGGCGATCGGTACGCCCTTTTGGTCGACCACATTGCCATCGATCGAGCCGTAATCTTGCACGCCGATGTAGTTAGGATCGCAGCCCTTTGCGCCGAGCAGCGTTACGAGCGCTCCAAAAGAGAGTGCTGCGGCTAGCGCAATCCGCGTCAACGGCCGAGCGGCGGTCGGGCTCTGGTTCATGATGACGAGCTGCATTCGGCGCGCCGGAGGACCGACCCGCCCCGTGCGAAACTCCAGCACGCGATGAGCCCCTACGCCCCCGTTGGAATTTTTCTCGCCGTGGCGGCGATTGCATCGGCCGCCTTCAGCATCGTCCCGGGCTTGCTCGCTCGCCGCCGGCCGAATCCGGTCAAGTCCCAAGCATACGAATGCGGCGTCGAACCCACGTCGGAGGTCACCGGCCGTTTTCCCATCCGATTTTATCTCGTTGCGATGCTGTTCGTGATCTTCGACGTCGAAGCGGCTTCCTTTTATCCGTGGGCGGTCGAGATGCGCGCGCTGCGCGCGTACGGTCTGCTTGAGATGATTGTCTTCGTAATCGTACTGGGAATCGGATACGCTTACGTGTGGCGCAAAGGAGGCTTCGAGTGGCGGTAGTGCAGCCATGACCGATTCTATGCCGGGCCAGTTCCTGCTCGGAAAACTTGATGATGTCGCGCGCTGGGCGCAGAGTTCGTCCGTGTGGCCGTTGACGATGGGACTTGCGTGCTGCGCGATCGAGATGATCAGCGCTACCAACGCGACGTTCGATATCGCGCGTTTCGGTTCGGAAGTCTTTCGCGGCTCGCCGCGGCAAGCCGACCTCATGATCGTTTCCGGCCGCGTCGCGCAAAAAATGTCGCCGATCATCAAGCGCCTGTACGATCAAATGGCCGATCCCAAGTGGGTCATCTCGATGGGTGCCTGCGCGAGCTCGGGCGGTGTTTTCGACAACTACGCAATCGTGCAAGGAGTCGACACGATCGTGCCGGTCGACGTTTACGTGCCGGGCTGCCCACCGACGCCCGATGGCTTGCTCTACGCGCTCAACCTGATCCAGCAGCAGATTCGCCAAGGCGGACGCGGCGGGATCCTCGCGCGCGCATAGCCCGTGCCGAGTCCGCAAGCGCCGTCGATCGCCGGTTTCGCGCTCGACCCACCCTCCGTTCGTCCACCGCTGAGCGACGCGGAGATCATCCGCGCGACGCCGGATGAGCTCCACGCGGAGCTGACCCGGCTCAAAGCCGAGGGATGTTCGCTGTTGCTCGACATCGGCGCGGTCGATTATCTCGAACGCGTCCCGCGCTTCGACGTCGCGTATCACCTGCTGGCATTACCGCTTACGGTTGCGACCGTCGCCGAAGTGGGAACGCCGCGCCGGATGCGTCTGCTCGTCGGCGTCGGCGTCGGCAGCGACCCCGCCGAATTACCATCGGTCGTCGATCTGTGGCCCTGCGCCGACTGGGCGGAGCGCGAGATCTTCGATCTCTTCGGTATCCGCTTCGCCGGTCACCCCGATCTGCGTCGCATTCAGATGCCCGAAGACTGGGAAGGTCATCCGCTGCGCAAAGATTATCCGTTGCGCGGTCCGGCGCGAGAAGCGGCGCCGCGCCCCTCCTTCGCGCTCAAGAGCAACGTACCGGCGGGTGCACCGCCATCGGGCAAAGTCGCCGCGGCGTTGCAACGCCAGATTGCGCGCACACGCGGCTCCGGCACACCGAACGGGCAAAAATCGTGAGCATCGGAGCGGGACCGCCCAATCCGAATGCCGTGGCGCCGCCCGGGCTGTCGATGGACGTCGTCGAACGCCGCGGCAACTCGATGACCTTGTCGATGGGTCCGCAGCACCCTTCGACGCACGGCGTCCTGCAAGTGATGATCGAGGTCGCGGGCGAGACGGTCGAGCGCGCCGAGATGGAGATCGGTTATCTCCATACGGGCATCGAGAAGAGCGCCGAAAATCTCTTTTGGACCCAAGCCGGGACCGTCATCGAACGGATGGACTACCTCGATCCGCCCGGGAACGCGCTGTGCTATACGCTGGCAGTCGAGCAGCTGCTCGGCATCGGGGACGCGATCCCGTGGCGCGCGCAAGCCATTCGCGTACTAATGTGCGAACTGTCGCGCGTTGCGTCGCACTGCGTGTGGCTCGGTACCGCGGCCATCGATCTCGGTGCGATCTCGGCGTTGTTCTACGCTTTCGACGTGCGTGAGGGCGTCCTCGATCTGATCGAAGAATCGGGCGGCGCGCGGATGCACTCGAATTACCTGCGCATCGGCGGTACCAACGGCGATCTGCCCGCCGGGTTCCTCGCTAACCTCGACGCATTCATTGTCAAGTATGCGCAGCGCATGCACGAATTGCGGACGTTACTGCAGAATAATCCAATCCTGCGTGACCGCATGATCGACGTCGGTTTCGTGTCGCCGCAAGACGCCATTGCGTGGGGACTGACGGGCCCGTCGCTGCGCGCGAGCGGCATCGCCTATGATGTGCGCAAGGCCTTTCCGTATTCGGGCTACGAGAAATACGAGTTCGACGTGCCGGTGCGTACCGAAAGCGACGCCTACGCCCGCTTCCTCGTGCGGCTCGACGAGATGGATGAAGCGATGCGCATCGTTGCGCAAGTTCGGCGCGAGTTGGACGCCCCCGGACCGATCATGATCGCCAACCCAAAGATTGCGCAACCGCCCAAAGAAACGATCGCACTCTCGATGGAGGCGCTCATTCATCACTTCAAGATCGTCAGTGAGTCCTTTCGCGTGCCGCCCGGCGACGTTTATCAGGCGATCGAATCGCCGCGCGGGGAGCTCGGATATTATCTCGTGTCGAACGGCGACAACCGGCCGTACCGTGTGCGCACGCGGCCGCCGTCGATGTACAATCTGCAAACGCTCAAGGCGATGGCACCCGGCAATCTGATCGCAGACGTCGTCGTGATGATCGGTTCGCTCGATCCCGTGTTTGGCGAGGTGGACCGGTGAGCGATACGATGACCCCGGTTACGGACGCGCGGCGCGACTTCGCGGCGATTGCGCGAGAGATCGAACCGGAAGCGCAGCGATTGATCGGATCCTATCCGGCGGGTCAGGCGCGCAGCGCCATGCTGCCCATACTGCACGCGTTCCAGAACATCGAGGGGTGGGTGTCCCCCGAGGCAATGATGCAAACGGCCGCGTGGCTCGGTGAACCCGTTTCCGTCGTGGAGTCGACGGCCTCATTCTATACGCTGTTCCACCGCCGCCCGGTCGGGCGTTATATGTTGCAGCCGTGCCGTAATCTGTCGTGCATCGTCAACGGTGCGGGCGCGATCATGGCGCGCTTTCGCGAGCGTTTGGGAATCGGCCACCTCGAGACCACGCCGGACGGATTGTTTTCGTATGAAGAGGCGGAATGTTTGGCCGCGTGCGACCGTGCGCCGTGCATGCAGATCAATCTGCAGTTCGTCTACGATCTGACGACCGAGAAGGTCGATGCGATGCTGCAGTCCATGCGCGAGGGAACGTTCGACGTGCCGCCGTTGCCGCAGTCGGCGCCGCCGGGACGCAGTTGGCACGTCGGTCAGGAAGGTGCGAAGTCTCCGGGCGCGCGGGGCGTCTCGAGCCCGAACGATCCGGGCGGCCTCGGCGACCGAACCGGCGTGGGCATGATCGAGCGCTTGACGTGCGACGCCTATCCCGTGACGGTGCGACCGACGAAGGAGCGGCTCGTCGTGGATGGTGCGGCGCGTTTGGCCGCCTCGACGGACGCGAGCGAACACTGATGCCGGTCGTAAGAGTGCTCACCGAAGGAATCGGTGAAGTCGATCTGTGCGACATCGACGTGTACCGCTCGCGCGGCGGCTACGTGCAGTGGCAGCGCGCGCTGACCGAACTGCGGCCCGAAGATGTCGCGCAGATGACGAGCGATAGTGGCTTGCGCGGGCGCGGCGGCGCGGGCTTTCCAACGGGACGCAAATGGTCGTTTCTTCCCAAGAACGGACGGCCACGCTACCTCGTGTGTAACTGCGATGAAGCGGAACCCGGCACGTTCAAAGATCACATGCTGCTGCTCGAAACGCCGCACCAGGTGCTCGAAGGCATCTTGCTCGGCGCCTATGCGATCGGTTCACATCATGCGTTCATGTACATCCGCGGGGAGTTCGAGCAGGGCTATCGCGTGTTCACGCAAGCGCTCGCGCAGGCGCGCGCGGCGGGCTTCGTCGGGCAAAGCCTGCTCGGCACCGGCTACGGCATCGACGTGACGGTGCATCGCGGAGCCGGTGCGTATATCTGCGGGGAAGAGACGGCGCTGCTCAATTCACTCGAAGGCAAGCGCGGCGAACCGCGCCTCAAGCCACCCTTCCCGGCGGTCAAGGGTCTCTACGGTGAACCGACCGTCGTCAATAACGTTGAGACGCTCGCCACGTTGCCGCACATCCTCGCGCGCGGCCCGCAATGGTTCGCATCCGTGGGTCCCGAGCGGTCGCCCGGATTCAAGATCGTCTCGGTGAGCGGGCACGTCCGCCGGCCGGGTAACTACGAAGTGCCGCTCGGTACCCCGCTGCGCGAGTTGCTCGAAATCGCGGGCGGACCGCGCGAGGGCCACACGATCGTCGCGGTGCAGCCCGGCGGCGGCTCGTCCGCTTGTCTGTTCGCGGAAGACTTGGATTTAGCGTACGATTTCGATACGATGGCGCAGCATGGAACGATGCTCGGTTCGGGCGCGATCGTTTTCTTCGACGAAACCACAAATTTCGTCGAAGCCGCGCTCGCACTGGTGCGCTTCTTTGCGCATGAATCGTGCGGGCAGTGCACGCCCTGCCGTGAAGGCGGCCACTGGTTGGAGGTTACTTTGAATCGCATCCTCTCCGGCGGCGGACTCGATTCGGACATCGATCTGTTGCTTTCGGTTTCGCATCAGTTGACAGGCATCAATCTCTGCCCGCTCGGCGATTCGATCGAACCGTTTCTCGCAAGCGTCGTGCGCCGCTTCGAGTCGCAGTTCCGTGCATACGTCCGGCATCCGGAGCTCGCGCTGGTGCCGGCATGATGGAAGTCGACGAAGTCACCCTCACCTCCGAATCGACGATGGTCTACGATGAGCGGCGTGGCGTCAGCCCGTGGGTCGTTCTCGGCGCGCTGCTGTTCGTGTTCGCTTTCGTGCTCGGCTGGCGTAGCGCCGACGGCAAGAAACCCCGCGCGCGCTCGCGCGATATCGTGATGCCGCCCGAAGATGGAGAGGCATGACGGAGGGCAGTCCCCCGAAAACCGTCAGCCTGACGATCGATGGAACGCCGCTTACCGTGCCGGCGGGCACGTTGCTCGTTGAGGCGGCGAAGACGATCGACACTGACGTGCCCGTCTATTGCTACCATCCAAAGCTCGGCCCGGCGGGGCTGTGCCGCATCTGTCTTGTCGAAATAGAAAAACTGCCTAAACTGCAGATCGCCTGCAACACGCCCGTGGCCGACGGAATGGTCGTCCACACGTACGGTCAGAAGGTCGAAGACGGGCGGCGCGCGGTGATGGAATTTTTGCTGCTCAATCATCCGCTCGACTGTCCGATTTGCGATAAGGGCGGCGAGTGCGACCTGCAAGACTTCTCGATGGCTTATGGTCAGGGCGCCTCGCGGCTCGCCGATCCGAAAGCCTCGAAGCCCAAGGCGCTTGATCTCGGGCCGACGATCGTGCTCGACGACGAGCGTTGTATCGTGTGTCAGCGCTGCACGCGCTTCGATGAGATCATCACACGGGAACGCTCGCTCGTCGTCAAAGACCGCGGCCAGCGCGACGTCATCGCCACGGCGACGGGTGAAGCGTACCGTTCGAACTTCTCCGGTAACGTCACCGAGCTCTGTCCCGTCGGCGCGCTTACCTCCAAGACGTACCGCTTCAAATCGCGGCCGTGGAACAACGAGCGCACCGAGACGACCTGCACGCAGTGCAGCGTCGGTTGCCGCATGTTCGTCGACGAACGGTACGGCACGATTGCGCGCACGATGTCGGTGCCGAGCGACGACGCCATTTCTGACGGCTGGCTGTGCGATCGCGGCCGTTACAACATCGGGTTCTATGCCGACGCGCGCCGCATCACGGCACCCCTGTTGCGGCGCGGTGACGAGTACGTGCAGATCGGTTGGGACGACGCCATCGAAGCGTGGGCGAAGGGACTGCGCGAAGCAGTGGCGGCCGGCGGGCCGCAATCGGTCGGCGCACTCGGTGGCGCCCGACTGCTCAATGAAGAAGTGCTGCTCCTTGTTGCGACGATGCAGCGACTCGGGGTCAACAATTTGGATTGGCGTGCGGGCCGTCAGCGCCAAGCGTCGCCTGGACGCTACGCCGGAACGTACGCGGAACTCGAAGCCGCGCAGTTAATCGTCGCGATCGGGCGGCCGCCGTCGCAGACTGCACCCGTGCTTGATTTACGCATTCGAAAGGCCGTCTCGCAGCGCGGTGCGCGGTACGTCACGTACGGCGCGCATGCCGCAGGCTCATTCGTCGACGCGACGCCGCTCGGGTCGCTCGACGACCTCGAGAACGTGCCGTCGGGCGTCGAACGCGTCGCCCTCATCTGGGACGGCATGGACCTCGACCTCGGCGCGCGCGTGTCGAGCGCGATCGACGGATGGGTCGCACGGGGCGTCACGGTGAGAACGTATCTTCCGGGCGAAGCGAACAACGCGCGCGCGGCGGAATCGTTCGGAATGATGCCGCGCGCGGGCGGCCTGCACTTCACCGGCATGCTCGAGGCGGCGCTGCGCGGCGAGTTGCGCAGTCTCTCGATCTTCGGCGCGAACCCGATGCTGCACCATCCGTTCGGCGCGGCGCGCATCGCAGCCGCGCTCGAACGCGTACCGTTCATCGTCTGCACCGAACTCTTCCTCACCGCGACGGCGCAACTCGCACACCTTATTTTGCCCGCGCGCGCTGGTTTCGAGAAGAGCGGTCACGTCGTCGACTTGGCGGGCGACGTGCTGCCGGTACGCCGGGCGCATGCCGCGCCGGACGGAACACTCGCCGACGGCGATATGCTCGTTGCGCTTTCGGCAGAGCTTGGCATCGATGTGCCCGCTCCGGGCGACTTGCTCGCGCGTGCGACCGCGCCGCTCTCCGCCATGACCCACGGCTTCGGCGAGGCCGCATACTCGGACGGGGTAAGCCGAAGTGGGCCGGGTCCAGGTGGGCTGCGCGTCGCAGTCGGAACCGACATCTTTGCGGGCGGCGGGACCGCGTGGTTCGACCAAACCCTTACGGAGCTACGCCCGCGCGCCACTGCAATCTTCGCGCCCGCGACGGCCGCGCAATACGGCGTTCGCGCGGGCGATCGGCTGGATCTCGCCGGCCGAGAGGGTGACGGCGGCCTGCACGACCTGACTGCGCGCATCGATGCCGGCGCGCCGAAAGACGTCGTCGCCATCGTCGACGGATTGCCGGATGCGCCTGCCAACGACTTTGCGGACGGTCAAAGCGTCTTCATACGCGAGCAGCGCGCAGCGGTCGCTCTCGAACCCGCCCTGGTGTTGCCATGATCCCGTGGTGGGTGATCGCCTTGATCAAGGCGGCGATCATCCTGCTGGTCGTCGTGACGACCTTCGCGTATTCGATGCTGTTCGAGCGAAAGATCATCGGATGGATGCAGCTGCGTCCGGGTCCCAACCGCGTCGGACCTTGGGGCATGATGCAGCCCGCCGCCGACGCCGCGAAGATGCTTTTTAAGGAAGACCTCACGCCCGAGACGGCCGACCCGCTGATGTACCGGCTCGCGCCCTTCGTCTCGCTCGTCTGCGCGATGGGAACCTTCGCCATCATCCCGTTCTCCGAATCGGGCGCCGGCATCTGGGGCATGGGTAACGTCAACGCCGGAATCCTGGTTATTTTCGCGTTGACCTCGATCGGCATCTACGGCATCACGCTCGCCGGCTGGTCGTCGGGCTCGAAGTTTCCGCTGCTGGGCAGCGTGCGCTCGACCGCGCAGGCGATCAGCTACGAACTCGCGCTCACGATGTCGGTGATCGGCGTGTTGATCTTGGCGGGCACGACGTCGCTCGTGGGCATCGTGCACGCGCAGCACGCGCTCTGGTACATCGTCCCGCAGCTGCTCGGCTTCATCATCTTCATCATTGCGTCGGTCGCCGAGACCAATCGTGCCCCCTTCGATCTCGTCGAAGCCGAATCGGAACTGGTCGGCGGTTTCCACACCGAGTATTCGGGCCTGCGTTTCGGGCTGTTCTTCATCGCCGAATATCTCAACATGATCACGGTCGCCTGTATCGCGACCCTCCTTTTCCTCGGCGGCTGGAACCCGCTGTTCGGACTTGCGATCGTCCCGGGCATCGTGTGGTTTGTGCTGAAGGCGGCACTCTTCATCTTCATGTATATCTGGTTGCGGGCGACTTTGCCGCGGCTGCGGTACGATCGCCTGATGAACTTCGGCTGGAAGTTTCTCTTGCCGCTCGCGACGCTCAATCTCATGGTGACGGCCGCGGTCGTCGCTTTAACGGCGGGGTAAATCGTGCAAAGTTTCGGGGGCGCCGTAACGGCGCTTTTTCGCGGGTTCGCTACGACCTTGCAGTTCGCGTTTCAGAAAAAGCCGACGGTGCAATATCCGACGGTGCGTAAGCAGCATGCGCCGCGCTTCCACGGGCTGCACGAGTTGCGGCGCTATGCCGACGGGATGGAGCGATGCATCGGCTGCGAACTGTGCGCGATCGCTTGCCCCGCCAATGCCATCACCGTCATCGGTGCAGAAAATTCGCCGGGCGACCGGCATTCGCCGGGGGAACGGTTCGCCGGCCGCTACGAGATCGACGAACTACGCTGCATCTTCTGCGGGTTGTGTGAAGAAGCGTGCCCGACGGACGCGATCGTGCTGACCCCGCGCTTCGAGATGGCCGACTACCGGCGCGGCTCGTTCATATACAGCAAAGACCGGCTGCTCGTTCCACCCGACGCCGGCGTCGGCACGGCGCCCGATGAACGGCCCGGCGGCATTCCGGCCGATTTGGGCTCCGTGATCGAGCGCAAAAGCACGGTCGATGTCGCGACGGGCTACGATGCCACCTACAACGGGGCCAAACTCAAAGATGAGCATAGGGGTCTGACGCTGCAGTGATCGTCTTCTACCTGCTTGCGGTCGTCTTGATTTCGAGCGCAATCTTCACGATCACGCAGAAGAGCCCGGTCTATAGCGTGGTCGGACTGCTCGTCAATTTTTTGGCGCTCGCGGCGTTGTACTTTACCTTGAACGCCGAGTTTCTCGGCGTCATCCAAATCGTGATCTATAGCGGCGCGATCTTGATGCTGTTCGTGTTCGTCATCGCACTGCTCTCGAGCGGCATCGGGCCGTTCAGCGCGGGACCGAACCGACTGCCGCGCATCGCGGCACCCGCGTTGCTCGCGACGCTCGTCGCGTTCGGATTTTTGATCTTCGGGATCGTGCACCGACCGTTCGGCCCGCTGCCGCCGCATCATGCGACGTCGTTCCTCGGCAACGTCGGTGACCCGAACGTTTTCGGCAGCGTCGGAGACTTCGGCGTTGCGCTGTTCACGGTGCAACTATTGCCATTCGAAGTGACGGCCTTCATCCTGATGGTTGCGGTGATCGGCGTGGTGCTGATTGCGGGTGAAGCGGTGCCGCAGCGGACCCTGGGACGTCACCGACCGCAGAAGCGGGCCGCCGAACGTGAACCGATCCTAAAAGCGCCAACGCCATGAGCGTCGACGTCACGAACTACGTCGCGCTATCGGCGGTTATGTTCTTTATCGGCGTCGTGGGGGTCATCGTGCGGCGCAATCCGCTGATCGTGTTGATGGCGATCGAGTTGATGTTCAACGCCGCCAACTTGGCGCTGGTCGCGTTCGCGCGAGCCTGGGTCAACAACGCCGGCCACATCTTCGTCTTCCTGGTCGTCACGGTCGCCGCAGCCGAAGCCGCCATCGGCCTTGCCATCGTGGTCGCAGTCTTTCGCAATGCGCGCAATGTGGATGTCGACGAAGTTGCGAGGCTGCACGGGTGAGCGGACTGCTAGTCGCCGTTTGGCTGCTTCCGTTCGCGGGGGCGCTTCTGATTTGGGCGCTCGGCCCGCAGTTGCGCCGCGGCGCGGCCTGGCTCGGCTCCGCGACGGTGCTGATTGCTTTCGTGCTCGCCTTCGTGCAATTCGGCGCGGCCACGGCGCCCGGCGCGGAGTACCGCGCGCTCGTCACGTGGATCCCGGGTTTCACGTTCGGCTTGCTGCTCGATCCGCTGTCGCTCTTATGGGCGCTGATCATCACCGGCGTCGGCGGTCTGATTCTCGTGTACTCGATCGGCTACATGTGGAACGACCGCGCGATCGCGCGCTTCTTCGCGTACATGAACTTCTTCGTGTTCGCGATGCTGACGCTGGTGCTCTCAGACAACCTCGTCGGATTGCTCGTCGGTTGGGGGCTCGTCGGCCTCGCATCGTACTTTTTGATCGGCTTCTGGTTCGATCGGCCCTCGGCCGTCGCAGCGGCGCGCAAGGCGTTCGTCATCAACGTCGTCGGCGACGTCGGCATCATGTTCGCCGTGTTCGCGCTGTACAAGGCGAGCGGTGCGGTCACGTTTACGGCCATATTCGCGCATGCAAACGCACTGCCGCCCGCGCTGCTGTTCGGCATCTGCGGCGCACTCTTCGTTGGCTGCGCCGCGAAATCGGCGCAGGTTCCGCTCCACACCTGGCTGCCCGACGCCATGGAAGGGCCGACGCCGGTCTCCGCGCTGATCCATGCGGCGACGATGGTAACGGCGGGCGTCTACTTAATTGCGCGGTTCGCGCCGCTCTGGAACGCGTCGCCCTCCGCGCGTGAACTCGTCGGCGTGGTCGGTGCCGTCACGGCGTTGCTCGGCGCGATCCTCGGCATCGCGCAATGGGACATCAAGCGGATCCTGGCTTATTCGACGATGTCGCAGATCGGCTACATGATCATGGGGGTCGGCATCGGCGCGTATCAAGCGGGCGTGCTGCACTTCTTCACGCACGCGTTCTTCAAAGCCGGTCTCTTTCTGACGGCGGGCCTCGTCATTCACGCCTTGCACGACGAGCAGGACGTTCGTAAAATGGGCGGCCTGTGGCGCCGAATGCCGTTTGCGTTCTATGCGATGCTGGCCGGAACGCTTGCCATCATCGGCTTTCCCGGCTTCAGCGGATACTTCAGCAAAGATGCCGTCGTCTACGCGATGCTCGAGCACGGCCAGCCGGGACTCTACGTGGTCGGCGCGCTGACGGCGGGCATCACGGCTTACTACATGTTCCGCATGCTGTTCCTGACGTTTTTCGGACCGTATCGCGGCGAACTCGGCGATGCGGAGCTTAGCATCCTGCCCGACCGCCGCGCTCATCGTGACGAGCATCTGCCGCACGCCGCCACGCCGGCGCAGCCGCACGGTCACGCACCCGCGTGGCTGATGAACGTGCCGGTCGCGATTCTCGCGCTGTTCGCAGTATTCGCCGGCTACGTCTCGGTCGGCGGCGTCGCGAGCCCATGGTGGCGCTACTTCGGAGACCTCTTCGGGGCGGCGCCGGCCATTACGGCGCCGGCGCTGCCGTTCTCCGAAAGCCTTTCGACGCTGCTTGTTTCGGGGCTCGTCGCCGTCGGTATCATCGTCGCATTTCTTCGCTACGGGTCACCGGCCGCACAGGCGCTGTCGGTCGAGCGCATCCGTCTCGAAAGCCTCGGACGTCCGCAGGTTTTCGTCCACGCCTTCTATTTCGACGACGCGATCGACATCCTGATCGTGCGGCCGGCACGGACGATCGGCACGTTTCTCGCGCGCATCGTCGATCCGCACGTGCTCGACGGCGGTGTGCGCGATGTCGCTTGGAGCGCAGGCGCTCTCGGCGTCGTATTCCGCGCCCTGCAAACGGGTTTGGTCCGTTCGTACGCGTTGACGATCCTCGTCGGCACGGCGTGCTTCATTGCGTACTTCGCGTTGATCGGGACGGCGAGATGATTCTTGCGTCGACCGGAAGCGCCCGATGATTTTCGCCCTCGTCATAGCGCCCATCGTAGCGGGTGTTCTGCTCGCGTTCGTGCCGCGTTCGGCGGCAGTGTTTGCGAAGTGGGTGGGCGTCGTGCTCTCATCCGCCGTGTTCATCGTCGTCGCGCTCTCGCCGCACGCGTCCGACGAATCGCTGCGCTGGCTCTCGCGGCCGTTCGTCGCCAATTTCCACGTCGGCCTGGGCGGCATCGGCTATTGGATCGTGTTGCTGCTCGCACTTTCGACGGCCTGCGCGCTCGCCGTTGCGCGCGTGCCCCGCCAGCGCGATTTCGTCGCGCAAATGCTCGTGCTGCTCGGCGCGATGACCGGCGTTTTCGTCGCGCGCGATCTGCTGTTGTTTGCGCTCTTTTGGGATTTGATGTTGATCCCGGTATTCCTGACATTGATTGCGTGGTCGCCCACGCGAACCACCGCGACCGCTTGGCGCTATCTCGTGTACAACCTCGTCGGCGGTCTCGCGCTCTTACTCGCGACGGCGGCATACGGCGTCGTGCAAGGCACGACCGACGTGCTGGCGGCCAATCCGAGCACGCTTGGGCCCATCTCTCCGACCTGGGCGTTTTGGATATTTGTGGGTTTCGCGTTTGCGTTTCTGATCAAGACGCCGGTGTGGCCGCTACACACCTGGATGCCGCTGACCTACGCCGATCTCCCTTCACCGATGGTCGCCGTCGTCAGCGGCGTGCAATCGAAAGCGGGACTTTACGGATTCATCGTCGTCACGAGCGTCCTCTTGCCCGTGCAAATGCGTGGCGCCGCGCCGGCAATGTTCATCCTCGGACTGATCGCGCTCGTCTACGGGGCGCTCGCGGCACTCGTGCAGGACGACGCCAAGCGCATCGTCGCGTATTCCTCGCTTTCGCACCTCGGGCTGATCGTACTCGCGATCTTCAGTTTCAATCCGATTGCGCTCGGCGGCGCGGTCGTCTACATCATCGCGCACGGCCTCTTCAGCGCCGGGTTGTTCATCGTTCTCGGCGAGGTCGAACGACGCGAGGACACGCGGCTGCTGTCGCGCCTCGGCGGGCTCGGTGCCCGCAATCCGAAGTTGGCGGGCGGCGTGACGATCCTGACGCTCGCTGCGCTCGGGCTTCCGGGCCTGTGCGGGTTCGCCGGCGAGATTTTGATTCTCACGGGGTTGTATCGCGCGGGCTTCCTTTGGCCGACGGTCGTTGCGCTCGTTCCGATCGTGATCGCCGCAGCGTACATGTTACGTGTACTGCAAGGGATGATGAACGGGCCGGAACTCGCCGATCTTCCACAACGCCACGACATGACGCCGCTCGAAATCCTCGCGCTCGCGCCGCTCGTCATTGCGATCGTCCTACTCGGCGTCAATCCGGGTCCCGTCGCAGCCTCGGGCGCGGCCGCCATGGCTACTCCCGCGCCGGTCGCGAACCTCCGATGACGCCGCATCTCATCGTACCGTTCGGAGCCGCCGATTGGGCGGCGGTTGCTCCGCCGACGATCGTCGGGGTCGCGGCGCTCATCGTGATTCTTGCGGACCTCGTGTTGCCGAGGCGCGCGCGGCGGCCGGCCGCGATTACCTTGGGCATCGTCGGGCTCATCATTGCGGGGATCGTTGCGCTGCAAGGCTGGCATCATCCGTACGTCGCGTTCGGCGGCGCTTTCGTCGAGGGCGGCTTCGCCATCGTCTTCGAAGGCATCGTGATCGTGGCGGCGATATTTTCGCTGCTGTTGGCGTACGGGCTGGCGCGTGACGATCAAGCCGGCGGCGCGATCGCGCTCATGCTGTGGAGTGCAACCGGCGCGATGCTGATGGCCGGAGCCGGCAACCTGATGATGATTTTCCTCGGACTCGAACTGCTGTCCCTTGCGCTGTACTGTTTGTGCGGGCTCGCGGCGCGCGCGAGCGCCCGCGAAGCGGCGCTGAAGTACCTGATTCTCTCCTCGACGGCGTCGGGATTCTTACTCTACGGGATGGCGCTGTTGTTCGGGGCGACGGGCAGCGTCTCGCTTGCGGCGCTGGCGCAGCCGCCCGTATCGGCTGCGCTCTTCGATATCGGCTGCGGGCTGTTTTTAGTCGGTTTGTGCTTTAAGCTCAGCCTCGCGCCGTTCCACGTGTGGACGCCGGACGTCTTTGAAGGCGCGCCGCTGCCGGTGACGGCCTTCATGAGCGTCGTGACCAAAGCGGGCGCGCTCGCGGTCGTGGCGCGCTTCGCCTACGCGGCGCTGCCCCAAGCCGATCATCGCGCGATCCTGATACCGCTATGGATTGTCGCCGGGATCTCGATGATCGTCGGCAACGTTGGAGCCTTGGCGCAGACCGATATCAAACGACTGCTCGCCTATTCGGGCATCGCGCAGCTGGGTTACATCGTGGCGGCGCTGGCCGGCACGTCGGCGCTCGGCTTACGGTATGCGATCTTTTATCTCGGTGCGTACATGTTCATGAATCTCGGTGCCTTTGCGGTCGTCGCGCTGCTGTCGCGGGAAAACGACGAAGGTTCGCGTCTGGGATCATTTGCAGGTCTTGGCTACCGTCAACCCGTGCTCGCGGCCTTGATGACGTTCTTCCTACTCGCGCTCGCCGGACTGCCCCCCACGGCGGGCTTCACCGGCAAGATTCTCATCCTAGCGACCACCGTGAATAGCGGGTACGCGTGGCTCGCGGTGTTATTGATCGTCGGTACGGCGATCAGCGTCTATGCCTACTTCAAGATCGTACGAGCGATGTACGCCCGCACGCCGGGGGCTCCGGTTCTGCCGCGGTTTGTGCCCATCAGCGCCCTTCCGTGGGTGGGCGTCGTTCTCTGTGCGATCGCGACGCTCGGCTTAGGGCTCTATCCCTTCGCACCGAGCGACATTCTGCCGCTCGTTCGCTGAACATCGGCCGCGATCCATGAAGATCGCTTCATGAGTCGTTCACGACATGAACCAGCGGGTCACCGAGCATCCGGTCCCTTGGGCTCGAACGATAGGCCGATATCGTATGAGCGTCGCGTCAACTGAGCGTTCGTGAGATTGCTTGCCGGCAAGCTCGCGAGTTGACTCACGGATTGTTGTGGAGTTTTTAGGGGTGTGAACCGCATATAGGTCATGAGGCACGCGGAAAATCAGTCCGCACGGCGTAGTGAGGACGCATGTTTGATGACATGCGTGCCGACTCGATGATGACCCACTTGCTGGACGCGCTTGGGCGCGGGGAAGACATCGGCCACTACGGGCGTTTAGTTTTTGCAATGGTTGCACGCCACTTCGGTAATGACGACGAGGTCATTGCCGCGCTACGGCAAGACCACGACTTCTCCGAAGTCGACGCGCGGGCGCTGGTCGCTCAAGTGGAGCAAGCCGATTACAGTCCTCCCAAGCGCGCTAAGATCCTCGAATATCAAGCGCAGCAGGACTTTCCCATTATTCCGAATCCCGACGATCCTGATTCCGGGAACGTTTACAAGAACCTGAAATTCCCGGACGACGTGTACGAGCACATCAGCGAGTACCGGGAAGCAAAAGCGAAGGCTTCATCGTAATCGCCTCCAAGTCGTTTTTGCGCGGTTCGTTATGGCGGCACGAATGGTGCTAAGGGATGCGAACGACTGCAACGGTCCGGCAATGCCTCGTTCACGCCCGGGCGGGACAATGGAATGAGTGAGATGGCAATCGACTATGAACGCCGGCCCATTACGGCGGACGAATACGAACGGATGGGCGAACTCGGGATCATCGGTCCACAGGAGCGAGTCGAGCTCATCGAGGGTGAGATCGTTTTGATGCCTCCGATGGGTGAACCGCACATCTCGAGCCTCGTGCGGCTCACGGAACTGGTCGTGCAGCGCTTATCCGGCCATGCGATGATCCTCCCGCAAGGTCCGGTGCGTGTGTCGCCCATCTCCGAACCCGAACCCGACTTCGCGGTCCTTTACCGACGTGACGACTATTACCGGCATCAACGTCCGAACGAATCGTACGTCTATGCGCTCGTCGAATGTGCGGACACTTCGCTTCGCTACGACCGCGGCACGAAGCTGCGCGTCTACGCAAAAGCCGGCGTGCATGAGTATTGGATCGTCAACCTCGTCGAGCACTGCGTAGAAGTGCATCGCGAGCCGCACGATCTGGGCTATGCCGTGCGAGAAGTACGGCGTCCCGGCGCGAGCGTGGCCTTCGTCAAATTTCCCGATGTTCGTTTCACCATCGATGAGATCGTCGGGCCAGCGGACTGACGTATCGCGGGCCGCCGCCGAGTGGCGACGTTCGCCGACGACGGGCGGCTTGCGGCAAAGCCGCAAACGCGACGGATTCGGCGAAACCGAATCCTCTAGGATTTCAACAACCAAGTGAGTGCTTGCGCGATAACGCTTTGCGGCTCCGCCAGTTCCAGCACGAGCGAGAAATGATCGTGCCCCCGCGCGGGCAGCTCACGCGCCTCTCCGCCCCAGGTGCGCCACACAGCAGCGTACTCGTGCTGCTGACGGTGGAATTCCGGTTGCTCACGTTCCCCGCACGCGAGCACCAGCGGCGAAGCGACACGCGGGCGGTGGTGGAGCGGCGAGTTACGCAATGCCGTTGCCGGGTCCATCGCGATCGTCTCGTTGATCTTCGAGCGACGAATCGGTTCGAGATCGTAGAGACCGCTCAAAGCGAAGAGTCCGCTTAGCGCCACATCGACGGCGAGCATGCCAGCGAGCTGTGCGCCGACCGAGTGCCCGCCGGCAACGAGCCTTGCGGGGTCCACCCGCAGCTCGTCACTGCGCGCGAGGACGAAGTCGCACGCGCTGCGCACCGACGCCACGATCGCGTCGAGCGATGCATCCGGCGCGAGCGGGTAGTTGACGATTGCGGCAGCGGCGCCGGCTTCGAACGCGGGTGCTGCGACGAACGAAAAGTCGTCCTTGGTCATGCGGCGCCAGTACCCACCGTGCACCCAAAAGAATAGCGGCGATCCCGGCTGCTGCGCGGAGACAACGTCGACCGTTTCGCGTTCGTGCTCGCCATAGCGAAGCGTTTGAAAAGCTAGCCGTTCCCGAGCGGCGGCACTCGCGTCACGAAAGCGGCCGAAATACGGCTCGACGATACCGCCGACCGGAAGGCTCGTATCATATTGCGCGTCGAGCTCCCCTTGCATGTACTTGCCGTACACGAGCGGAGACTCGTGTGGAATCAACCGGCCGGGCCGGGCCGTAAGTAGAGCGCCGAGATCTTGCCCGTCGCATCGTCGACACCGAAGTTATAATCCATACTGCCCTGCGGCCAGGTGACGCGGAAGACCCACGTCGTCGTGCCCTCGACGGCATGTTTGGCGAGTAACGTGAACTTCGAGGGCGCTCCGAGCTTGCCGGTTTGTTGCGCGTATCCGGAGACGGTGGCGCTTTGTAGGGCGGCGCTCAGGTCCGACGTCAGCTGAGAGCGGTCGATATTGCCGCGCTGCAGCCGGCCGAGCCATTCGCGGGCACGCTCAACAGCGCGTGAGTCGACCGAAGGGCCGGGCGTCGGCGAAGCTTCGCCCGCGGCCGGCGACGCAGCCGAACTCGGGGCGGGAGGAGGCTGCTCATCGAGGCTGCGGGCGCTCGCCGCCGGGGGCATCAAAAGGAAGGAGGCGAGCAGGAGGGGACCGACACGCTTGTCCATGCTGCTGTGACGCTTTCCGAGTAGCTGCGGTTGCCGGACCGGGTGGATTTGGCTCAATCCGGGTGAAAGTGTGATTCTATGGCAACGACGATTCCCAAAAATGGTGCCGCGACGCGGACCGAAACCGACTCGATGGGCGCGGTGCAGGTTCCCGTCGATCGATACTACGGCGCGCAAGCGGCGCGCTCGCTCGTCAATTTCGACATCGGCGACGGCGCGACACCGCGCGACGTGATGCCCCGGCAAGTCATCCGTGCGATGGCGACGCTCAAGAAGGCGGCGGCCCTCGTCAATGCAGACCTCGGAAAACTCGATCGCGAGAAGACCGATTTGATCGTCCGCGCTGCCGACGAAGTCATCGACGGCAAACTCGACGGCCATTTCCCGCTGCGCGTCTGGCAAACCGGTTCGGGCACGCAGACGAACATGAACGTCAATGAAGTTATCTCCAATCGCGCAATCGAGCTCGCCGGTGGAGAAATGGGCTCGAAGAAGCCCGTCCATCCCAACGATCATGTCAATATGTCGCAGTCCTCGAACGACACGTTCCCGACGGCGATGCACATGGCAGCCGCGGAGGCCGTGGTCCACATGTTGCCCGCGGTGAAGGCCTTGCGCGACGCGCTCGATGCGAAAGCGAAACAGTGGGCCGACATCGTGAAGGTGGGACGCACGCATCTCCAAGATGCGACGCCGCTGACGCTGGGTCAGGAGTTCTCGGGCTACGTTAACCAACTCGATCGCGCGATGGTCGCCATCCGTGAGGCGCTCGATCACCTCTACGATTTGGCGATCGGCGGAACGGCGGTCGGCACCGGCCTCAACGCACATCCCGAGTTCGGCGAACGCGCCGCGAAGAAGCTTGCCGAACTGGCCGGTCTTCCGTTTCGTTCACACCCGAATAAATTTACGGCGCTCGCTTCGCACGACGACTTCGTGTTCGCGTCAGGGGCGCTCAAGCAACTCGGCGCGGCGCTGATGAAAATCGCGAATGACGTTCGTTGGCTCGGTTCGGGACCCCGCGCGGGAATCGGTGAGCTATCGTTGCCCGAGAACGAGCCCGGCAGCTCGATCATGCCAGGCAAGATCAATCCGACTCAGTGCGAGGCCGTGACGATGGTCGTCGTGCAGGTCTACGGGAACGACGCCGCCATCGGTTTCGGCGCATCGCAGGGGAACTTCGAACTCAACGTTTTCAACCCGGTCATGATTTACAACTTTTTGCACTCGACGACCTTACTGCGCGACGCCTGCCGGATGTTCCGAGTCCACTGCATCGATGGTTTGAGCGCGAATGAAGACGTAATCGCGAAATACCTCGATGAGTCGCTGATGACCGTGACGGCCCTCTCGCCGAAGATCGGATACGACAAGGCCGCGGAGATCGCAAAAAAAGCGCACAAAGATCGTTCGACCCTCAAAGAGGCCGCGGTGGGGCTGGGCCACGTCAGCCCTGCGGATTTCGATCGTTTCGTCGTGCCCAAAGACATGACGCGCCCGTAGCGCCTCCGCTTCGCTTCGGCAACGTTCGCCGGCGCGCGGCGCCGGCAGTAGTACGGCACAGCTTCAGCAGCGGGACGCACCGTGATCGCCGCGAATCCTCCTTTATGGAAGCGCTCCGACGGCATCCGCCTCTCCGAGCGACCGTGCGGGCGGCATTGTTACCGCTTGCTTTGGCCGCGGTACTGCTCCCAGTGGCGCAGGGCGCGGCGTCCGCTGCAAGCGGCGGCGGCCCGGCGGTAAGCAGTTCTGCGCTCGCTGACACGGCCGCTATCGAGCGTGCGCGCAAACAGGTGGCCGGCGGTGATCTCTCCGGGGCCATCGCAATGCTCGGCGACTATGTTGCCGCGCATCCGCGCGACGTAGCGCCGGCTCGATATCTCGGCGATCTGTACTATCGCCATGCGGATTATGCGTCCGCCGAACGTACGTATCGCGCGATCTTGCGACAGCTGCCCGACGACCGGGAGACGCATAACCGCTTGGGCGGCGTGTACGCCGTCGAAGACCGGCTCCAAGATGCAATCGACGAGTTCGAGAAAAGCCTTCCCGAGACGGCTGCCTACGGATACCTCGTCGATCTGCACCGCCGTCGGGGGGACCTTGACGCCTTCATCGCCCCGTTCCGCCGCGCCGCCGACGAACGTCCGAACGACGCAAACGCACAGTGGGCGCTAGGGACGATATATCGCAGCCTGCGCCGGCCCAAAGATGCCGTCGGTTACCTCGAGCGCGCGCTCGCGCTCGAGCCGCGGGCCTGCCCGGTGCTCTCCGAACTCGGCAGCGCGTATCTCGATCTCGCGCGCATCGGTCCGGCAATCGATGAACTCAAGCGGTGTCGTGCAATCGAACCAAGCAATTACTCGGCGCTCGTTAACCTCGGCGACGCATACATCGCGCGCGACGATGCGGCGGACGCGAGACCGCTCTTCGAGCGCGCAAATCGTGAGCGTCCCGACGGTCCCGAGGCGATCATCGATATCGGCTATCTCGAAGATGTCGACGGACATTGGCAGACGGCTGTCGCCGACTACCTCAAGGCACTTGCCATCGAACCGCTGGCGCTCGATGCGTACGGAAATCTCGGCTATGACTACAATGTCCATCGCCTCTACTCGCTTGCCGAAGCGGCATATATCAAAGGCTTGAGCATCGCACCCGACGACGGCCGTCTCCATTTTCTACTCGGCGAAACCTACGCCGAGCAGGACAAGCGCGACCTTGCGCGTCGCGAATACCGGCTGGCCGCGCACAGCGACGAAGCCGACGTCGCCCAAGCAGCCCGCCAACAACTCGCCGGCCAATGATCTTGGGCTTTCTAGGTCTTTACAGTTCGGCGATGACTTCGATTTCTACGCGTGAGCCTCGCGGTAGCGCGGCGACGGCGACGGTCGAACGAGCAGGCGGGGACTCAGAAAAGTAGCTTCCGTAGACTTCGTTGACGGCCGCGAAGTCGTTCATGTCGACTAAGTAGATCGTCGTTTTGGCGACGTTGGCGAAAGTCGCCGACGCTGCAGCCAAAACGGCGCGTACGTTTTCCATCACGCGGCGCGTCTGTGCGGCGACGTCGCCCGTCACGAGTTCGCCGGTTTTCGGCTCGAGCGGAATCTGTCCGCTGCAGAAGAGGAAGTCGCCGGCGCGGATCGCCTGATTGTAAGGACCGATAGCCTTGGGCGCGTCGGCTGAGTGGACGCTCTCGAGCACGTCTTTACGTTCCCGCCGTTGCGGGGACCGCTACGTCATCGTACGACATCGTGCCCTTGTACCGCATCGGTTCTTCTGCGACGCCGAAATTGGTCTGCGTCAGTTCGGCGATGCGCGCCGTTTCGGCCGCAGACAGCGGTGGCCCGTCGCTTGCGGCGGCGAACTCGCGCAACTGGCCACGATCGTAGATATTGGGCAACACGCACATCACCTTCGGTTCGGCCAGCAACCATGAGAGCGCGGCCTGCCCGAGCGTCCGATCCGGGCGTTCGAGAAAGCGCAACGTCTCGATCTTTTTGACGCCGCTCGTCAACCAACTGCGCGGGCGGTGGCTGCGGTGGTCGCTCGGGGGAAAGGTCGTCTCGAGCGTATAGCGCCCTTCCAACATGCCGCTCGCGTGTGGAACACGAATTTGGAAACCGGTATCGGCATGCGCGTCGTAGGCAGCGCGCAGCATGGCATCACCCGGGAAGGGTTCGAGGATGTTCCAGATCATCTGAACGTTCGTAACGTTGCGTTTGCGGGCCGCCTCGCAGCCTTCGACGAGCCACCCGATCGCGGGCCCGAGCGCTACGCCGTAGCTGCGAATTTTTCCCTCGACGACGAAGGCTTCGAGCAGCGCGAACAACTCGTCGTTTTCGATCTCGGAAAGGTGGGCGTTGTGAATCGAATAGATATCGAGTACGTCCGTCTGTAGGCGCCGTAGCGACCCTTCGAGCGCGCGGCGCACGAATTCAGGGGAGAAGTCGTGCGGAATCTCGTTCTGCCCGCGCCGCTCGCCTGCATACGTATAGAAATCGTAGCCGAACTTGGTCGAGTAGACGACGCTCGCGCGACGGCCGCCGAAAGCCTTGGCAAGTTGCTCTTCACTGCGGCCGTTACCGTAGGTGTCGGCTGCGTCGAAGAGCGTGATGCCGAGGTCCGCGGCTTCGTGCAGCAGGGCGACCGCCGCATCATCGGACATCTCCCCCCACCAATTCGTAGCCGTCGTCCAAAGCCCGAAGCCGACTTCACTGACCGCGATATCGGTCTTCGGATACGTGCGATATTTCATGCGACTGCAACGCTTCGCCGCGCGGCCGGCGACTCCGGTTCCGACGATTGCTCGTTGCCGGCATGAGCGCGGCAGGGTGGCGGCCATTGCGTTTGCCATCAATGGAGCGTGCAACGTCTACCAAGCGAAAGTCCGGAGCCATCGAGCGATGACGGGGTCGCGGACGCCCTGGCGCACGCCGCGCGTTGGATCGAGGCGTACTACCGAGACCCTCTGCGTTATCCGGTTTTCTCGCGGGCCCGCCCAGGCGAACTGAGCGCGGCTTTACCGCAAGCAGCGCCGCAAGACGGCGAGAGTTTCGCAGCGATCTTCGAGGACTTCGAGCGGCTCATCGTGCCGGGCATCACGCACTGGAACCATCCGCGTTTCTTCGCGTACTTCGCGATCAGTGCGACCCCGGTCGCAGTTGTCGCCGAAGCACTCGCTGCCGCGCTCGACGTCAACGCGATGGTCTGGCGTTCGTCGCCGGCCGCAACGGAACTCGAGGAAGTCGTGCTGCGGTGGCTGCGCGACCTGCTTGGACTCGACGCGGGTCTGCACGGCATCGTGTACGACACGGCCTCCATCGGCGGCTTCACGGCGCTCGCCGCCGCGCGCGAATCGCTTGGACTCGACATACGCGCACGCGGCATGGCGGGACGCGACGACCTGCCGCCGCTGCGCGTGTATCTGACCGAACACACGCATTCCCACATCGAGAAAGCTGCAATTGCGCTCGGCATTGGCCGCGATAACGTCGTACGCGTGCCGGTTGACGATGCATTTGCCATGCGGCCGGATTCCCTGGACGAATGTTTGCAGCGGGATATCGCGCGCGGGATGCGTCCGATGTGCGTGGCGGCGACCGTCGGCACGACCTCGACGACATCGCGCGACCCCGTGAGCGACATCGCGGACGTAACAAAATGCCATGGTGTGTGGCTGCACGTCGACGCCGCGTATGCGGGCGCCGCCGCGGTCGTCCCCGAGTTTCGATACCTTCTGGAGGGTTGCGAGCGCGCCGACTCGCTTGTGGTCAATCCGCACAAGTGGCTGTTCGTTCCGATCGATCTTTCCGTACTCTACGTGCGCGATCTCGAGCTGCTACGGCGCACCTTCAGTTTGGCTGCCGACTTCTTGACGACGCCCGAGGCGGGCGTGCGCAACTACATGGATTACGGTCTGCAACTGGGCCGGCGTTTTCGCGCGCTCAAACTGTGGTTCGCGATGCGTCGGCTCGGCGTCGCCGGCATGCGTGAGCGGTTGCGCGCGCACGTCGCACTGGCACAACGCTTCGCGGCATGGGTCCAAGCCCAACCGAATTGGGAGGTCGTCGCGCCGCACCCGCTGTCGGTCGTCTGTTTTCGCTACGCGCCGGCCGGCCTTGACGACGAACGCTGCGATGAACGTAACGCCGCGATCGTGGAGGCGGTCAACGCGACGGGCGAGGCGTTTCTTTCGACGACCAGACTGCACGGGCGTCTAGTCGTGCGTCTCGCAATCGGTAACGAACGCACGACCGAAGACGACGTCCGCGCCGCTTGGGAACTTCTGCAAACCGCCGCCCGCGAAGCGTGCGCGTAGCGCGCTGGCGAGCAGCCTGCTATGCCGAGCAGGTCGTCGCCGAGGCGCCCGCGATGCACGCGTTATGGGAATTCTTACGGTTCACTATGCGGTCGGCACGCTTCTCGTTTTGCTCGCGCTGGCTGCGATCTTCTGGAGGCCGGCGCGCCGCTACGTCCTCTACCTCCTCGTTCTGCAAATCGTGCTCGGCGCGGCGACTTGGGGGACGACCCAACTCGCTCCGCCGGCCGCGCACTGGATTCTCGCGATCGTGAGCGGGGGCGCCTACGCGGTGGCAAGCGCCTTCGAACGGCGCGACCGCGGGCGAGGTCTCGTGCTCGGTGCGCTCGTCGTCGGGTTGCTCATCCTCGCGTTCGTGTATCAGCTGGGGCAACACGCCGTTGCGCACGTGTCAAACTCAGCTATGTAGCGCTCGGACGAAGGCGTATATGACGAGCGCGACGGCAACGACGACGTAGATGCGCAGTGACGCTAGCAGCAGCACTGCGCCAGAGGGCAAACGTCGTTGCGAGAGCGGCTGCCGGCCGCGTACCAACTGGCCCGGTTCGAGCATCGCGAGGAGCATGTCGGGCTTTGTCCGACTTTCGCCCGCACTGTAGTCGTCATCCATCGACGCCCCTATTTTCCGAGGACGTGTGGAAACACGGCAAGCACGCCATATAGCGCGCCGAGCAGTGAGATGCCGATGACGATCGATCCGCCGGCGACGTTCGCGCGTGCGCCGTTTGCGAGCTCTCCCATGATCTCACGATCGTTGACGAGCATGAGCACGAACAGCAGAGCCGGTGCCATCAAGAGCGTTGCGATGATGTTGACCGTGAGCGTGATCGCGAGCAGCGGCGCGCCCGGAATGAGCACGATTGCCGCCGACACGATCACCGAAAAGAGCGCGATGCCGTAGAACAGCCGGCCCTCCGAAAGACCCAAGTTCAAGCTGTGCCGTGTGCGGACGGTCTCGCACACCGCGTAGGCGGAACTCGCCGAGATGGTCATTGCAGCGACGGCCCCGGCCTCGATCATGCCGAGCGCAAACAACGTGGCGCCGGTGTTCCCAAGATACGGCCGCAGCGCGGACGCAAAGTCGGCACCGCTCACGAAGCGCGCCACGTTGACGTGCGCCGCGAAGAGCGGTGCCGCGGCAACGACCGTCGCAACGGCGACGATGGCGGCCAAAGCAGCGCCCAGACCCGTATCGAGGCGGCCCTGCGCAAGGTCGGCCTTCGTCAGGCCCTTGTCGACGACGGCGCTCTGCTGAAAGAAGATCATCCACGGCGTGACGGTCGCTCCGATGTTCGCGAGCACGAGCGTGAGGAACGCCGTCCCGAGTCCCCCGGGAAGCGGTCCCCAATGCGCGAGCGCATGCGCAAGTGCGGCGCCGCTCGGATGTGCGTAGAGCGCGGCCGGAATGAAGAACAAATTTCCGATCGCGAGTACGAGCAGAAGACGTTCCCACGTTACATACCGTCGAGTCAGGAGCCCCAGCGCCACGAGAAGGACGCCGAGCCCGACCGAAATCGGAGCGGGAACGCCGAAGTACAAGCTCCCGGCGGAAACCGCGATGAACTCGGTCACCAGCGTCAGCACGTTGCCGAAGACGAGGTCTCCCATCGCGAAGTAGCCCCAGAAGGATCCGAACCGCTCGAAGATGAGTTCGGCATGTCCCCTATGCGTCGCAACCCCCAGGCGCACCGTCATCTCCTGCACGACGAACGCCATCGCAAACGTCAGCACGATGAACGGCACGAAAAACCCGATGCCGTAGGTTGCCCCGGTCGTCGCATACGAGAGCATGCTCGGCCCGTCGTTCTCGCCCAGCATGACGAGGATGCCGGGGCCCGCCAGCAACAGCAAGAGCCAAAGCGGACGCTTGGCCGCCCGCACGCGGGCGATCGTTCGGCGGTCTCGCGCGCGCAGGATATCTTCGCGGATTCCGGCTTCGGTACGGCTCTGTTCCCGAGCGCGCGGCGGCCGACTCAGCGCGGCAACGGACGCCTTTGTCTCTATAGTCTCACCTATCGTAGTCCACGGCTACCGAGGCAGCCGGAAACGGTGTTGCATCTCACTGTTCGAGTTCCCGAGTGTAGTAATCGCTAAACTTCAAAGTGGTTCCTTCAACATGGAATAAGCACGGCGGAAGCCGAAGTTCCGCTTTACATGGCTGCGGAGGCGAGCAACCGTTTCGTACGAGCGCGAGCAGCGCGCAGCACCGAGATCGCGGAGGACTACGTCGAGTTGATCGGCGACTTGATCGCGGCGACCGGTGAAGCGCGGGCCGTCGACGTCGCGCGATCATTGGGCGTCAAGCAAGCCACGGTCAGTAACGTGGTGGCGCGCCTGACGCGGGACGGATTCGTAACCTCACAACCGTACCGCTCCATCTTTCTCACCGAGAAAGGCGAACAATTGGCTCGCATGTCGCGTGCGCGCCACGCGATCATCCAGAATTTTTTGATTTCGATCGGCGTCCCGGCGCAGACCGCCGCAATCGATGCCGAGGGAATGGAACATCACGCGAGCGATGAGACGCTCGCCATTCTCGAGGAGTTCACGGCAAGGCAGCGAGAGCGCTGATCCCGCCGTCCGCCGCGTTCATCCTGGTATTCGACGCGAGTATCAACTCTGCGGCCGCAACTGCGGCACCGAGTCCGGCGCTGCGCTCACCCGCACCGTCAGCCTCGCCGTCGCCCGCGCCGCGTACGGCGCTGGAAGCGGCCCTTGCGAGCGACGCTTGCGGGGGGGATGGCAGATTGCTTGCGACCCTCAACCGGCCGACGGTCGGGTACAGCCCGTGCGCCGTTCCCAAGGGAGCGATCGTACTGGAAGAAGGCTATCAGAACACGTTCGCCGGTGGGCCCGCGGCGCAAACGTTGAGCGCGTATCCGCAAGGGTTCGAGCGCGTCGGGATCGCGCAGCGTCTTGAGCTCGATCTCATCGGTCCAAGCGTCAACCGCCTGCGCGGCGGTGGCTCGATGAGCTCGGGCTCCAGCGATTTGGGATTGGGCTTCAAGTACGAACTGCCGCAGAAGGGGCGCTTTACGTATGCCCTCGATGGTTTATACACGGCCGCAACCGGCACCGGAGGCTTCAGCAACGGCGGCCCGACCCAGACGCTCAATCTCGATCTCGCATACGCGGCAAGCCCCGCTCTCGGCTTCGGCACCACGCTCGCGGCGGCAGCCTCGAGCGGCTTCTTCCAACCGGGCACATCCGCGACGAACGCGACGCTCGCCCCGCTTCCGGGGCGCTATGCAACCTTTGATCCGTCGGTCGTCGTGACGCTACAGCGGCCGAACTATTATCAGTTCTACGCCGAACTCGTCGGCCAGACCAAAATGGCTCCCCGCGCCGGCGGATTGGTGTACACGGATTTCGGGTTGCAAAAATTATTGGGCCCATATTTGGAACTCGATGCGGAATACGGCGTCGATTTTACGCCCGTAAAAGGCTCACGCTTCCGGTACGTCGGGTTCGGCGCAGGTATCCGGCTGAAGTGATCCTATGCCGGCGTCGGTTGCAAGATCAATTGCACGGTGGAAACGGCCGTCAAGGCGGCCACGACGCCGACCGTGATCCAGGCGACGATGTTGAAGGCTAAGTTGTTCGTGTAGGCTCCCATGATGCGGCGATTGTTGACGAGCAGTAACATCAGCACGAGGACGAGTGGAAGTAACACGCCGTTAAGCACCTGGGAGTAGAATATAATGACGTTCTGAAACGCATCCGACGCGATCAGAACGATGCCGGCGCCGAAGGCGATCAAGGCGGCGTAGAGCCCATAAAAGATCGGTGCGGTTCCAAACGTATGCTGGACGCCCGATTCGAATCCGAAGGCTTCACAGACGTAGTAGGCCGTCGAAAGTGGCAGGATCGACGCCGTGAAAATCGCGGCGTTGAGCAATCCGAGAGCGAACAGCAGCGAGGCATATTTTCCGGCCAACGGCGCGAGCGCGCTTGCGACGTCGCCTGCCGTGTTGACGCTCAGTATGTGGCCGCCCGGCGCGACGTGGAGATTATGCACGTAGATCGTCGCGGCACATGTAACGACGATGAAGAACGCGATGACGTCGGTGATGATGGCGCCCGTGACCACGTCGATACGCGAATACGGATAGTCCTTGATGCGGACGCCCTTCTCCACGACTGCCGACTGGATGTAGAACTGCATCCACGGCGAGATCGTCGTCCCGATCACGCCGATCGCGGTGAGCAAGTACGCCTGCGTTGGCTTGAAGTGCGGCAGTACGGTCGCCTTGAGGATCTGGCCCCACGGCGGATGAAGGAGAAAGCCGCTAACGACGTAGGCGAGATAGACGATGCAGAAGGCGAAGAAGACCTTTTCGACGATCCGATAGTTGCCGCGCGTTACCATCGTGAAAACGAAAACGGCGGCGAGCGGAACCAAGACGAACTTCGTTAAAAAGGGAACGTAGTGCGCGAACACCGGTGCGGCAAACGCGATGCCGGCGAATTCGGCCGAGGTGTTGCCGAGGTCCGACACGACGAAGAGAAACATCACGATCGCCGTGACGCGGACGCCGAAGTTCTCACGAATCAGATCGGCCAAACCTTTACCGGTCACCGCCCCCATGCGTGCGCACATCTCCTGCGTGACGATGAGCGCTAGGGTAACGGGAACGAGCAGCCAGAGCATCGAGTAACCGAACTGGGCGCCCGCGATCGAATAGGTCTGGATGCCGCCGACATCGTTATCGGCATTTGCCGTGATGATGCCGGGCCCGATGATCGAAAAGAACATCAGCAGTTGCCGCCACAGGGTCGGCCGCCGCGCGGTGAGCGCTTCAGCCCGCTGCAAAATCGTGCTCCCTCCCACGGTGGCGCACCATCCGCGGCAGTGAATTCGCGATCTTTTCCGGCATGATGGCGTCGATCGCATCGTCGACGGTCACGATGCCGAGCATGCGGCCATCGGGATCGAGCACGGGAAGCGCGAGGAGATCGTAACGGGCGATCGTCGAGGCGACATCCTGGGCGTTCGTCTCGGGAGCGACGCTGACGACATCGCTTTCCATCAGTTTGTGAATGAACGCCGTCGGAAGTGCGAGCAGCAGCGTCCGCAACGAAACGATGCCGAGCAGCTTGCGCCGGTCGTCGGTCACGTACAGGTAATAAATAAACTCGGACTCCGGGCCGATCTCACGGATTTTGGCGATCGTCGCACCGGTCGTGCGGTGCGGAAATATCCACAGGTAATCGGTCGTCATCAGGCCGCCCGCCGTGTCGGGCGCGTACTCGACGAGGTCTTCGAGTTCGTCTGCGTACGCGCGGTCGTCCATCTTCGCGAGCAGCTCGGCGCGTTTGTCTTCATCGAGCTCGCCGAGTAAGTCGGCGGCGTCGTCGGAGTCCATTTCCTCGATGATGTCGGCGGCGCGCTCCGACCCGAGATCGTCGATCAGGGACTGCTGGCGATCGGCGTCGAGGTGTTCGAAGGTGTCGGCCGCCGTCTCGTCATCGAGCGAACCGATCACGCGCGCGGCGTCTTTGGCGGAGAGCTCCTCGATGATGTCCGCAAGCTCGGAGGGATGCAACCGGCTCAGCCGATTCTCGGCCACCGAGAGTTTCACGTTGACGGGATTGACGTCGCCGATCGGCGCGACGTTATCCCACGCGATCAACGTGCGCGGCATCCGTTCGAAGAGTTTGGGAGCCAGGCGTCCGGCGCCCAGCCGTTGCAGCAGCCCCGACATTCCGATGTCGGCGGCCACCACGCGCAGCGCGCCGCCGGTGTTTGCGATCTCGAGATCGTTGATGCGCACGACCTTGCGCCCGTCGACGTCGACGATCTGCTTGTCGAAGAGGTCTTCGATCAGGTACAGCGCCTGGTCGCCCGGAATGGGCGTCTCGACCGGCCGTTCGGAGAGGATGATCGCGCCTTTGGCTGCGATCTCGCGCACGGCGCTCATGGGGGCGTAGCGCTTGCCGTCCTTCGTTTTGATGACCAGGCCGTCGATGCGCGGAAACGTGTCGTCGGGTTTGCCGACGAGAAAGTCCGTCACTTTTCCGATGGACTGCGAACCGGCTCCGCCGCCGACTATCGCCGGCCGGCCCACCAGATCCGACAGGTAACCGTCGTAGAAGTTCATCGCCCACCCCCTTCCCGCAAGAAAAAACCGACCGCCATGAGCGACCGGTTGGAGGGCACGAGCCATTGTGGAACGAGCCCTACATCTCAGTCGCATCGAGCTTCGGCACTGCGCACCGTAGACGGTTCGGAAACCCTCAGCCGCTTTAAGCGCCGCCTTCGTTCGGCAGAACCTGTTCGACCCACTTGGCGTCTTTCGACGTTTCGGGGCAGCGGCGTGTATGTCGCGCAGACGCCTCACCTATCGAGATGTCCGGTTATCAGTATAGGGTGTGCGCTAAGCTAGGGTCAACCTCGCAGGCCGATTACAACAGCAAGCCCAAGCGCCCGAACTGCGCGAGAATCGTCCCAACGTCGGTCGCCGTTCGGCTTTCGTCGACGCCCCCTTCGGCGGCGAGAATGCGAGCGATTTCACTTGCATCGTGCGCGCCGTCGCACAATCCGAGCACGCGTCCGCCGGTGCGGTTGAGAACGTGCACTTGCCCGCTGCGTTCATCGTGGACGAGTAGTCCCTCATCGACCTCTCGCGTCGTGACCCCAGAATGAACCTTTGGTTTTGTGGGCTCGTGCTGCGTCACGAACGCACCTTCAGTCTTGCGCCGGTCCAAGCCTTACCGGTCCGCGTCGTCCTGCCGAGGACGAGCGGACCGGCCGACCTGAAGCGCTCGATCAGGGTGTAAGGATCGCATTCTGGACGGTACAGGCGACGTTGCTGCAGGTGGCCGAGTAGGTGATCGGTCCCGTCGCCGCGCCGCTGTATCGTGCCGTTACGAAGTACACGTCGCTCTGGTAACTGATCCCGTAGTGCGACAGGGGCCCGTTGGTCGTATCACTCGAGCTGAGCGTCACCGGGTTATAGAGCAAGTCCGTTGGATTGTAGATTGAGTCGTCCGCGATCGTGTTGCCCGACGCGTCGGTCAACAGGGTATGAAGCGGAGTCTTGAGGGGCGTTCCGACCGGAGGAGCCGGATTCTGCAGCGTCAGCTTCACGTTGGCGACCACGGCTTTGAGGAGTAACGGCGTGACCGTGGTGCCCGTCAGCGTGACGAGGCCGGTATCACCGATCGACAGCGCCGAGCCGGTTCCGTTCGGGGCGTTGTACAGCGTGGCGATGAAGTCGTGTTGGCCGTTGCCTTTGACAATGGCCTCGTACACTCGGCAGTACACGGTCGTCGTCGTGCTCATGCAATACGGCGAGCTTGCTCCCACGTTGAAGATGGCTCCCGCTTGAGCTCCCTTATCGACTACGATGCCGAACGATTGCGAGCCCGGCGAGACAAACTCCGGCCTGCGTCTATTCGCATAGGTGTACTGCGAACTGACCGGTATACCGAACTCGAAAATCACGTTCGTCTTGCCGGCCCCAGCAGGCGGAGGACTCGCAAAGGCAGGCGCCCCGTCGGTCGGCACCGCGCTCGGCGTCGGTGAGGCGCCGGGCAGCATCGTCGCCGGTACAGGCACGGGCGGGGGCGCCGCCGTGGGAGGCGTCTGCGTCGGGGCATTGACTGGCGGAGTCGGCCCGGGTCCGGAACCGCCGCCTCCGCCGCACGCCACAAGCGATGCGGCCGCGGCGAGGAAAAATGAAAACAAAACGCGGCGACCGCCGCTGACGACAACGTTCATGTCTGCCTTACTTAAGCGTGACTCTGCACGGGGTGAGTTATGGGAATCAACGCTTCCGCAACGTCACCTGTTTCCGAATGGCGCAGATTTGCCCGATGCGTTTACGGGTGGTATCGGCCTGATGGGGACCATAGCTTAACGGCAATAGGGCGTTGGCCCCTTCGGTTCGGGAGGCTTCGCGGTCATAATTGAGAACGGTAGCTCCTACCATCCCATATTGAGAGGAACCACGTGTACGAAGCCCCCGTGATCCTTGCTACGTACAAGGCCGATGACTTGGTTGCCAGCGCCGACATGCAGTCGCCGTACGCTGCCACCACGTTTATGGCTCACTGACGGCGTTATCGCCCAAAGTGCTGCGTTTGGCCGGGCATGTGCCCGGCCAAACGCGTTTTACCGGGATGCGAGCATCGATGCCCACGCCGTACACGCTCTCATTTTCGTCTCTCGAGCGCACGACGCTGTCGATGCAGCGCTCGACGCGACTGTCGGCGCAAGCTACGGAACCGGTCTCGTTCGCAATCGGGTCGGTGTTGCTGGAAGTGCGCTTTTCGGGCGCCGACTCCGCGGTCGGTTTCGTCGGACGGTACGCTGATCTCCCGGCTCACCGAGGATCTTCCGGTACTGCCCCCAGCCTGACGCTTTTTGTCGTCGAGGCGGACGGTCAGACGTTTTTCTGGGTCGACCCGCAGTCCGTCTGGCGCTGGTCGGGTGGCCCCATCGAGCCGCACCTCGTCGGCTTCTTCGCCGACGCCGTGCTTCACCACGAGTTCACGCGGCTTACCGCTTCCGTCAGTTTCCATGCCGCGGTGCTGGCGTTCGACGGAGCGTGTGCCGCGCTAACCGGTGTCACGACCGCCGGCAAGACGACGACGGCGGTGGCCTGCGTGCGCGCGGGCTTGCGTTTATATTCAGACGAGCGCTGCATCCTCCAAGAAGGCCGGGTCGTGCCGTTTCTACGCCGCTTGACCTTACGCGCCGGCGGCCGAGTCATGTTGTGCGCCGACGAGCCGGATAGCGACTTCGGCGCCCTGCTCGCGTCGTGGAAAGAACACGAAGAGGTCGCCGTGCGTGCCTCGCGGCTTTTCGGGGAAGGCGCGCAGGGCGGCGCCCCGCTCCCCTTGCGTTGGCTGTTCCTCATGGACGGCTTCGGCGACACGCCGGCCGTGACGCCGACGACCGCACTCGCCGCAGCCCCCGCTATTCTTCGTTCTTTCTCGAGCGGCGATTCTGGCCTGGAGCGGGTGGCGCTTTGGTTACGTGAGCTCAAAGGCGTCGCGGTCTACCGGTTGCGGCTCGGCCGCCCTGCGGCGACGGCGAGCGCCATCAAAGAGGTTATGGCCGGTGCCCACTCCGCTCGCGCCTGAGGTCGCGGCCTTCGCCGTGGAGCGCCTGGGCCGCGCCCGCCTCGAGCTGCGTGGCGCGAGCATGCTGCCGACCCTGCGCGCGGGAATGGTCGCCGAAGTCGAACGTTTGGACGCGCCGCCCCGCATCGGTGACGTTCTGGTTTTCCGCGGCGCGGGCGGCTTGGTTGCGCACCGTCTCGTCGCTCGCCGTGGCAGTTCGCTCATCACCTGCGGCGATGCGTTGCCGGAACGCCCCGAGACGATCGCGGCAACGAGCCTCATCGGACGCGTCGCGGTCGTCTGGTCGGGGCCCGAGGAGGATGCTCGAAGGCTCGATCGACGATTGTCGCCCGCCGTCGCCGTTTTCATGCTCGCCACTCGGCGAATGCGAGCTCTCAAGCGCTACGCCCGCCCGCGGCTTGCGTTATTCTTGAAGGCGCCGGCGAAGGCTGCTCCGCCGCCGGCGTTTGCTGCCCTCGTCGTCGCTTCGGCGGCATTCGAAGCGGGTGACCCAGCGGCCGGTGTAGCGACGTTGTCCTCGATACCGGTCGACGTCCTCGTTTCAATGGCCGTGCGTCACCGTTTGGGCGGCCTTGTCAGCTCCTGGCTCGAGCGCGCGGCGACCATCGGCGTCGAGGTTCCTTGGCTGCTGCGGGAGCCGTTTACGCGCGCTCGTTTTGCAAGCGCGCTGCAGTCGGCGGAGGTCACGGGGAAAGTACGCGACGTCGTCGGGCGGCTCGGCGCCGCCGGTATCGATGCGATCGTCTTGAAGGGCGGCGCGCGGCTGGCCGCCGGCGGAACCGACGCGCAACTCCACTATTCGAGCGACGTCGACGTTTTGGTCGACCGGCCGCATCTCGAGCGGGCCGTCGCTGCCTTGAGTGCGGCGGGCCATCGTCAACAGGTCGCTTCCGAACGCATTGCTTTTTTCGCAACGCGTCATCATCACCACGCTCCGCTCGGCGTACCGGGCGAGCGCGTCCCGGTCGAGGTTCACGGCGCCTTGGCGGTGCCCCGAAGCGTTTCGCAAGTTCTCGACTTCCGGCGCCTGTTGCCCGGCTCCATGCTCGTCGATGGGCCGGCGGGCACGGTACGCGTCCTCGATGAGGTCCACAGCGCTCTCCACCTCGCCTATCACGGGCGCGACCTGCGCGTCTGGCGCGATATCGTGTTGCTTTCCCGAATGCTGCGCGCCATGGCTCCCGCGCAGCGGGCGCACTTCGACGCCATGGTACATGCGGAACGACGTGATCGCGTCCGTCTGCGCAGCGCCGTTGCTGCCGCTGATGCGCTTTCCGGATCGGCCGCTCTGCCGCAGCGCGCGATCCGGCATTACCTCGCGTGGTGCGCCGTACGTGAAGATCTGCCGGCAGGGTTGCGGCGGCGCGCCCATATCGTCGAAGCTGTTATGGCGCGGAGTCCACGGCACTTTTCGGGTTGGCGTGAGTCGCTTGTTCAGTTGCGCGGTTGGACGTACAACGCGATCTTAACAGTGGTCGTGCTCGCGTATTGGTACGAAAGCGAAGGTCGCCGTGGCTCATCACTCGAGACGTTTGCATTCACTCACCGCGCACGGTCGCGACCGAAGGGCGCGAGTGCAAGCGCCGCGAGAACGCACACGAACGCGATGCCGTAGACGCGGCTCGAGGTCGCGTGTTGCGCATCGTAAGCGGCGCGGCGCGGATCGTCCTTAGAGACGCTGTCGAGCGGCCCCGGGATGCGGCTTGCGGTCGACTCCATGCGCGGAATGATCGCGGTCGTCTCATAGGCTGACGCCCCGAGGCCGACCGCCACGAGAGCGATCCGTACGAAGGCTAGCGGTCGCGCGTCGCGTCCGGTCGCGCGCATGAGCGCGGCGGCGATTGCAATGCCGCCGCACACCGCGCTGAGCCAGCCTACTCCGCGAATCACCGCCGCAACCAATGCGGCAAAGGTGTTCAACTGGGGAACGATTCGAATGGCGATCGGCGCGAAGACGAAGGCGAAGCCCGCCATTGCTCCAGCCCACAAGCCGAGCACGGCGGTTTCGAGCCCGGTAAGAAGACGTTCGCCCATTGCGTGCTCTTCGCGTTCGGCACTTCTCTCAACCCGCCGGAAGCACGGAATGCGTCAGAGGCTTGGCGCCGAAGCGTCCGATATGGCGGAAGAACGCAAGATCGATCGCGATCACCAGCACGAACACGAGCATCTCGACGGCACGCAGCACGAACACGGTCACGATCATCACGATCACGACCATGAACACGAGCATCACTCGCATGGGGACGTCGTGCACAGTCACGAGCACGGGCATGAATCCGGTGCGGAGAACTGACGGAATGTTAGCGTAGGTGTCGCGTCCGAAGGGTTCGGGCTCAATGGGGCCCACGCGTTCGGTCCGTCTGCCGCAGGCGCTCGATACGTGGTTCTCCGAACGGCTCGAACGGCAGCGCGAGCGCTCGCCGAGCGAACTGCTCGTGATGCTCGTGCATGGCGGTCTGCGCTTACGCGAAGGTTACATGGCGATCCATCGCCGCGTGCTCGAGCACTACGTGGCGTCTGGTCAGACGGACGTGTACCGAGCCTACGTGCGCTGTTTGCTCGACACGTTCGGATCGGAATACGTCGAGCATCTCGAACGCTGGCTCGCGGCCGAAGGCGTCACGAGACCGTCCGAATTACAAGAGCCCGCCGCGCGTTAAACTCGTCAGCATCGTGTCGGCGACGCACGCGCGATGATGGCGGCGAGATGGGTGCCGCGCGTGAGCGTTCCGTAGATGCGTCCGCGGCTTTCGAGACGTGAGCCGATAAAGGCATCGGCAAGTTCGGGTGGACTCGCGCGAGCGACGAGTCCGGCTTCAAGCAGAATGGCCATATCTTCGACGATCCGGCGCGCGCGCACATCGGCATCGCTGACGTCCGGCGCGGAACCGGTCTTCTTTGCATGGACGACGCTTATCGCGTTTGTTCGCATCGGGACGGATGCTCGGGCCTTCCCGCGTCCGATGGCTGCAAGAACCGCCGCGAAATCGTCTGCGCTTGGCTCGAGCTTCCAACGGTTCGCATCGCGGAACCTACGCCGACCACTGGACTGCCGTCGTCGAATTGATTTCCGCAGGCCAAGCACGCGGCCGAATCATCAGTGACGTCCATCTCGCGACACTTTCAAGGGAGCACGGCCTGACGCTGTGCACCCACGATCGGGACTTTCTCCGATTTCCCGGCTTGCGCGTGTTTTTCCACTCGACGCTGAAGCTGAAGACTCCAGGCACGTACGCTAACAGGCCTGTAAAAATCTGTGGAACGGCGTGTGCCGCCTGGTTCGGAGGCTCTCGCACGGCGATGGCGCTCAAATTTTCCACGTTTCAAATGGTCTCCAGACAAAGGCGCACGGATGCCGTCGGCAAGCGCACGCGATTGAAAGCAATCGAGGTTCAGCGCACGGGTTCGTCGACCAAACGCAGACCGCAAACAGAGTAGCCCTAGTGGACGTCGGAAGCCGGCGGGTCGGCGCAACGCTTTAGCAGTAAATCGTCGCCGAGCACCAAGCGTAACTGCGTTCCGGCCGGCACGACGACTTCTTTGCCGCGGTGCAGGGCGTTGTAGCCGCTAGTAACCCAGCCGACGATTGGCACGAAGCCCAGCACGTCGGGCGCGTTTCCCGACGTGCCGGCGACGACTTGATCGTCGAGGCGCGGATCAGCCATCGCCGGCAAGCGGTGACCGCCATGCAAGGCCAGGAAGCGTGGTTCGAGGACGAAGAATCCCGCGCCGCCGGCCATGCGCGCGTGCATTGCAAAAGAAATGACGCCGTAGCCAGGAGTGCCAGCGACGAGATCCGGTACGTCGCCGTGCCCGACGACGGCGCCGACGAGCTTGAACGCAAACGTGTCTCCGGCGTTGTAGCGCCGGGAGTCGAGCGTCCGAAGCAGTGCGGCTTCGGCGGTGACGCACAGCGGAAGCGGCGGCCTCGCAATCGGCGGGATTTTCAGCCGTTGCGGCGCTCGCCGCGGTCGCGGCGTCGGCCGTGGAGGCGAATGGTGTTTATGATGCCCGAAGAGAAACGCGAGCGTCGCGGCCGCGATCACATCCGAACGCGAACGGCGTCGACGACGCGGAAGAACTCGCCGATGTCTTCGGGCGTCGTGTAAAAGTGCGGTCCGACGCGGATGCCGCAGCCCGGCCGGTAGTCGACGAAGACGCGCTCGCCGATTAACGCCTCGGTGACGCGTGCCGCTTGCGGAAAGTCCATTCCGATCCAGCCGGTGCGCCGGGCCGGGTCGAGCGGAGTCGGCACGGAAAAGCCACGCGCGAGCGCGCCGTCAGCCAGCATATTCGTGAGTGCCACGTTGTGTTCGCGCACCTTCGCCACCCCGACTTCGAGGATCGTATCGTGACCTGCGCGCGCTACGAGATAGCCCGGTACCGTCGGTGTTCCCGTATTGTAGCGGTGAGCCCCAGGCGCAAGCCGCACCGGCGCACCTTCGAACGCGAACGGCTCGGCGTGCCCCATCCAGCCGGTCAGCGCCGGCGCCAACCGCTCGCGCAGCTCCGGGCGAACGTACACGAACCCGCAGCCGGGGCCGCCGCACAACCACTTGTGGCTTCCGCCGACGACGACGTCGACGCCGAGCGCCGAGGCATCGTACGGCACCACGCCCGTCGTCTGGTACGCGTCCAGCACGAAGAGGGTGGCCGTCTCGCGACACCGCGCCACGAGCGCCGGTACGTCGATGATGGCGCCCGAGACGTACGCGGCGTGAGAAAGAACGACCGCCGCAGTGCGTTCATCGATCGCGCTGCACAGGCGATCAGTCGACATCGCCCGTCCGTCTTCCGACGGCACGATGCGGACGCGCGCGCCGAACCGCTCCCAGGCCTTCCAGACGTACACTACGGTCGGAAACTGTAACTCTTCGATGACGATCTCAGACCGCTCGGCCGGATATTCCAGGGCCGAAGCAATCGCCGCCATGGCGAGCGAGACGTTGGGCACGAGCGAGACCGTCCCAGGTGGCGCGCCGAAGATGCGGCCCAGATTGTCCGCGATCGCGGCGATCTCGGGCAACCAGCGCTCCCACGCTTCTGGGCCGTCGGCGGCCCAGTCTTCCCAGTAGCGCAGGAGCGCTTCGCGTGCGCCCGTCGGGGGCGCCCCCATTGAATGGGACACGAGATAGGTCGCAGTCTGTAGGGTCGGAAAGCGTTCGCGCAGCGGCAGCGCGCTCGTGGCGGGCATGGAGTGACGCGGTTCGCCGCCGGAACGGCAAGACTTTCCGGCTTTCGCGCTCTATGGTAGCGCATGGCAAGACGGCGGATCGACGCGCGCGTCGAGTTGGAATTTCTCCGCGCCACCGAAGCGGCCGCGATCGTCTCGGGAAAGCTCGTGGGTCGAGGCGACAAGAATGCGGTCGATCAGGCCGCGGTCGACGCGATGCGCGGCGTGCTCGGCGAAGTGGACATCGACGGCGTCGTCGTCATCGGCGAAGGCGAGAAGGATGAAGCGCCGATGCTCTACATCGGCGAGCAGATCGGCACGGGCGACGGCCCTAAGATGGACGTTGCCGTCGACCCGATCGACGGCACCACGCTTGCGAGCAAGGGCGGCCACGGCGCGATTTCCGTCGTTGCCGCCGCCGAGCGGGGGTCGCTCTTCCACACCCACATCGCCTACATGGACAAGATCATCGTCGGAAAGGCGGCTCGCGGCGTCATCTCGATCGACGCCTCCGTGGAAGACAACGTGCGTGCCGTCGCTAAGGCGATGGGCCGTCCGGTCACCGAAATAACGGTTGCGCTCCTTGAGCGGCCGCGCAATGATGATACGGTGCGGCGCTTGCGCGAGCTCGGTGCCCGTGTGCGATTGTTCGGCGACGGCGACATCGCCAACGGCATCATTGCGGCGCTCGAAGAGCGTAGCCGCATCGACCTGTTGATGGGCATCGGGGGCGCCACCGAAGGCGTCGTCGCGGCCTGCGCGGTCAAGTGCCTGGGCGGCGACATGCAGGCGCGGCTATGGCTGCGCGAAGGCGAGGACGCCGTCGCCGAGCGTGAAGGCCTCGATCCGCATGCGGTCCTCGGCCTCGACGAACTGTGCCGCTCCGATCTCGCGATGCTCGCGGCGACCGGAGTTACGGACGGCGAGTTGCTGCAAGGGGTCAGCTACGTCCGAGGCAGCGTGTACACGCAGTCCATCATTATCTCATCGCTCACACATACGACGCGAATGGTCGACGGCAAGCACGATCTGCAGTCCTTCGCGAACCTTTCAAGCGTCAACGGATCCACGCACGCCCGTCCACAAGGAGCAGTTCCCCAGCATGAGTAGTCCTCTGCATTCCGTTGCGCAAGCCATGGTCGCCCCCGGTAAGGGCATCCTCGCAGCCGACGAGAGCACCGGCACCGCCAACAAACGCTTCGAACCGCTCGGCATTCCGCTGACCGAAGAGATGCGACGCCGTTACCGTAACCTGCTGTTTACGACGCCGGATTTCGGCTCGTACATCAGTGGCGTGATCCTTTACGACGAAACGATTCGGCAGCAGGGAAACTCCGGCCGTTCCATGGTCGACATCTTGAAGTCGGCGGGAGTGATGCCGGGCATCAAACTCGACGCCGGAACGGTTCCCCTTGCGCTTGGGAAACCCGACGAGAAGGTCACCGAAGGACTCGACGGACTTCCCAAGCGCGTCGACGAGTACGTGAAAATGGGCGCGACCTTTGCGAAGTGGCGCGCCGTCATCACGATCGACACGCAGGCGGGCATGCCGAGCGAGGCGTGCCTGCACGCGAATGCGCATGCGCTCGCGCGTTACGCCGCCATCTGCCAAGCGGGCGGACTCGTGCCGATCGTCGAGCCCGAGGTGCTCATGGACGGCGCGCGCGCATCGCAGTCGCTCGAGGCGAGTTTCGACGTGCACGAGCGCACCTTGCGCTGCGTGTTCCGCGAACTCGCGGGCCAGAACGTGCGCTTCGAAGACATGATCCTCAAGCCGAGCATGGTGATCCCTGGGCAGAAGTCGAATACCAAAGCATCGGTACGCGAAGTCGCCGAAGCGACCGTCGAGGTGCTGATGCGTTGGGTCCCCGCCGCCGTGGCTGGAATCGCATTTCTATCCGGCGGTCAGAAGGATGAAGAAGCGACCGCGCATCTGAGCGAAATCAATCGAATCGCAAAGGAACGTCGTGCGCCGTGGCCGCTCACGTTTTCCTACGGCCGGGCGCTCCAGCACGCCGCGCTCAATCTTTGGAAGGGCGACGATGCCAACGCCTCGGTCGCGCAAGCAGCGCTCGAGCACCGGGCGAAGATGAACTCGCTTGCGGCGCGGGGCGAATGGTCGCCCGCAGCGGAGAAGCAGAGCGATCTCGTTCTGAGCCGCTAGTTCGATGCGCCCGCGCTATGAGTTCGCGCTTCATCGGCTCGACGATGCGCCGAGCATTACCGTCGATCCGACCCTTGCGCTCATGGGTGCGCAGGGTTGGGAGATGCGCGGCATCGCCGCCGTCGCCGGCGGCCTCGTCGTCGCGTTGCAGCGTCCGCTCGATGAAGACGTGCCGCTGCCCGATGCGCCGACCTTGGCCGCTACGCTCGAAGAGCCGCTCGCGGCTCCGACAGCGACCGAACTGGAGGACGCCGTCCGAGGCGAGCCGGACCCGGCCTGAGTCGCCGCGAGCCGGACCCGAGCCCAGGCACCCGTCCCCGCTCAAGAATCGGAGGGGCCGGACCGAACATCACACTATGCTGCGCATGCTCTCCGATGAGTCGGGGCAAGGCTTACTCGAGTATGCGCTCATCATCGCGTTCGTGGCGCTGGTAGCAGTCGGCGTCGTGACCGCGTTCGCTAAGAAGGTAGTCAACTCGTTGAACAATTCGGCCGCTCAAGTACCAAACTAAACAAAGGTTGGGGCCCGGTAGAGGTCGACTGCGACTTCATCGCCGCCGACGTAATCGCGCCGGCCCGGCTCGATGACGGCGAGACCGTGCGCGTCCGAAGCGGTACGCGTCAGTGCAGAACACTGATTGTCCAGAGGTTTCGCGACGTACCCATCGTGCCACCGAACGTGCACGAAAGGAAGATAGGTACGGTTGGCTTTGGCGTGGACGGAGCCTTCGAGGCGTGCGCGTATCTGCGGTAAATGCAGTCTATCGGCGCCTTGCAAGGCCGCAAGCGCCGGGCTCACCAGTTCGACGAGCGCGACGAATACGGCGGCGGGGTTTCCCGGAAGGGCGGCAATGCGCACCGCGCCGAGGGTTGCGAAGGCCGTCGGCCGTGCGGGCCGAAGCGCCACCGATTCGAAAGCGAACGTAGCGCGCAGTTCTCGCAACACCGGTTTGATGAAGTCGCGTTCGCCCACCGACGCGCCGCCCGTTGTGACGATGACGTCGGCGGATAGCAGCGCGCGTTGCAGGGTGTCGACCAGCGTCTTGCGCTCGTCCGGAACGGTCGTTTCGCTTACGATGACGCCCCCTGCGCGAACGGCGAGCGTGCGGACGGTCGTAGCGTTACTGTTCCGGATTTGACCGTAAGCGGGCGTTCCGTCGACGGGTACGAGCTCGTCGCCGCCGCAGATGATGGCGATGCGCGGACGGCGCCGCACGCTCAAGCGCGTGCAGCCGGCCGATGCGAGCAGGCCGAGGTGGCAGGGCTCAAGCCCGGTCCCGGCCGCGACCAGACGCTGTCCGCGGCATGCGTCCTCGCCCGGCGGAAAAACGTGCTCGCCCGGACGTAGCGGTCGCGTTAGCCGGATGGAACCGTTGTCGCGCCCGACGTCTTCGAGCGCGACGACGGCATTGGCCCCGAGCGGCAGCGGGGCACCGGTCGCAATCGCCGTCGCGGTGCCGGCGACGTGGCGCACGGCGGCGGCTGCTTCTGCATACGCCGTAGCGCGCACCGGAAAGACACTGCCGCATGACGTCTCCGCCGCCTGTAATGCGAAGCCGTCCATCGCCGAACGCGCGAACGGCACGAGGTCTTCGCCCGCCACCACATCGGCCGCCAGAACGCGTCCGTCGGCATCGGCAAGTGCGACCGTTTCGGACGCGAGGGGTGTGCACGCTTCGATCACGCGTCGCTGCGCTTCGCGAAATTCGATCACGCCCCGATGTCCGCGATGCGTTCCGGGTGCGCGTACAGGTTGAAGCGCGCGCCGCGCACGAAGCCCGCAAGCGTGATCCCGAACTCGTGCGCGAGTGCGACGGCCAGACTGCTCGGGGCCGAGACGGAACACACGACGGGGATGCCGGCCGCGAGCGCCTTCTGCACGATCTCGTAGCTCGTACGTCCGCTGACCATCAAAATGCAGCCGCGCAGCGGCAGGCGGCGTTCGAGCAGCGCCCAACCTACGAGTTTGTCGAGCGCATTGTGGCGCCCGACGTCTTCGCGAACCGACACGAGCGTGCCGGTCCGCTCGAAGAGCGCGGCCGCGTGTAGGCCACCCGTCTTTTCAAATACGCCTTGTCGTTCGCGTAAGCGATCGGGTAAGGCGAGAATCGTTTCCGGCGCAATGCGGAGTTGATCGCTGAGCGGTGTGAGGCCGCGCAGGCGCAGGGCATCGAGGCTCGCCTTGCCGCAGATGCCGCAGGCGCTCGTCATCGTGAAATGCCGTTCGAGTGCGTCGAGTTCCGGCAACGCAGCGCCGGCCAGTTCGACGTTGACGACGTTGTACTGCTGCTCCGCGTCGACTTCACCCGCCAGGCAGTACGAGATGCGACGCAGATCCGCGCTCGTGCCGAGTGCGCCTTCATTGTGGAGGAAGCCGGCAGCGAGTTCGAAGTCGTTGCCCGGAGTGCGCATCGTGATCGCGACGGTGCGGCGCGCAGCGCCGGCGCGCAGTCGAATCTCGAGTGGTTCCTCCGTCGCGAGCCGGTCGAAGCGTTGCGCGGCGCATCCCTCTTCAAAAGCGACGATGCGCGCCTCGCACGTCGGTCCTGGCCGTGCGGCAATGCTGTCGCGTTCGCCCGTCACTGCGGCTGCGCGCCGTTCTTGGGCTGGGTCGCCATGCTGAAGCTCCTCGATGATCGCGCCGCTTCCGGGTTCTGGCCAGGTTTGGGGGATGAAGGTTCGGCTAAGCCAAAATCTCACGTAGCGATGTCGATCATTCCTTTGCTGGCGCTCATCATCGCCGCACCGGCGCCGACCGCCTCGCCGGTTGCGGCGTCGCCTTCACCCTTGCCCGCTTCGATTGCATCACGCGCTTCGTCGCCGCTTGCCTCGCCCGTCGGAGCATCGCCGTCACCGTCTTCGGCACCGCGGGTTCCGGCGGCGTCAGCGCGGCTGACGCCTGCGCCATCGCCGACCGTTCCGTCTACGGCGCCTCCGGCGACCGGTTCCGCGTCCGCCGCTTCGTCACCGCTCATTGGCCCGACGCCGGTAGCGGCAAGCGACACCGGGCCGGACTACGACACATCGTTACGCTACATTTTGGCGCACGCGGCGACGACGTTGCGCGGCAGTGAAGTGCGGGTGGGAGCGAGCCCGCGCGTGCGCTACCGCATCGACTACGCGAGCACCTATACGTTCGTCCCCGGAACGCATTGCGATCTCGGCGTGAGCAACACGTTCGTCGAGAGTTTCGTCGACACGAGCGAAGCGGCGCGCCCACTCGACCCTCCTGAAGTATACGCGCTCGACGACGGCTCAGGCACGAACGTTTATTCCCCGGCGTTTACGGACGCTACGTACGTCAGACGCCACGTCGCCGACCGTTTCGGCGGCGCGCACCGGGACACGTACACCTGGGACTACCGCTTCGTCTACCGTTTCAACGGCGTCGATCTCACGCGTCTGCACCTCGCGCGTCTGACCAATCTGGAAAAGCGTGCGATGTTCACGCCGTTCGTGTTCACGGACTCTCAGACGGCCGAACGGGTCATGCGCGCGGTGACGCGGGCGGCCAAGCTCTGCGGCGCAAGAGAGTTCGACCCGTTCGCCGCTCCCACTTCGGCACCCGATCCCTTCGCGAAGCCGGACTGAGCATACGGGGCGGTTTAGGCCCTTAGAATCAAAAGAAGAGGGCCACGGGAGCGCGTCGCTAAGGGCGCACTGTCGGGCACTCTCTTCTGGGTGCGCGCGACTTCTCGCACCACGGCAGGGAGGCCAACATGTTAAAAATCGTATCGACGCTCATTGCAGCGTCTTCATTGGCGTTCTTCCCCGTACTGGGGAGCGCCCAGTCCCGGCCTTTCACGGTACTGGTGCCGGGCGGGACCTCGGTTCCCGTTCACGTGCTCGGCGAAGTTTCGTCGAGCAAAGTGAAGGACGGCGACACCTTTCAAGTGCAGGCTGCGCAAGACGTTGTCGTCAACGGCATGGTCGTCGTGCGTAACGGCGCCCTCGGTCAGGGAACGATCGGCGAGGTCGACCAAGCCGGCGGAAACGGACACAGCGGCGCCTTGACGTTGAACTTCGATTGGATATACTCAGTCGACGGCGGCAAAATCCGTCTCGCGCAGGGTGCGCAAAAGCAAGCCGAGGACGACCGTAAAGGCGCCTCTTCCACGGCGACGATCATCGGCTTTGCGACCTTCGGCATCGGCGGTCTTTTCGGTCACAACCTTGCCCACGGTAAGGAAGTGAAGATCGACGAGAAAAAAGTCCTCAACGCCTTCGTTGCCAACAACGTTCACGTCCGGGCGACCGAGCGCGCGCAAAGCGAGAACTTCGATCACTGATCCGTAACGCCACTCCCCCGGGGTTCGCTTCCGGTGGTTAGCGTTCGAAGCGTTGCTGCGAGCCGCTCGTTCGGATGTTCCGTTCGAGCCGCCCCAGCACGGCGCTTTCGTACACCTTTGCCCGGCGTTCGCGAATGGCGCGCACGCAGCGCCGGTAGATGCGTATGTTGTACAGGATCGCCATCACCGAGGCGACGGCGACCAGTCCAATCATGAGGCTGAATTCGACGACCACGCGAATTCTTTTACCCCCTTAAGGCGAGCGCGGTTGCGGCTTGCACGCGCATGAAGTGGCCTTCCGGCAGGATGCTGGCCGGGACACGACGGCTGCGATTTGCTTCAAAGGGGACGGCCGATACTGACGGTCGGTCGCGGGCTGAGAGCCGAGCGGCTTCGCGGCGTCGTCGGCTGCATCTCGGCGCGACTCGCCCGCGTTGCAGTTAACGATCGTGCACGTCTCCGCAGCCCCTGTCCCGACGCGACTGCTCGCGCTTGCAACCGCCGTTCCACCATACGTCATCGACCAACACCGTGCGGCGGACTTTGCCTCTGCGGTCTTCGGGGAACGCATGAAAGGCTACGCGGCGCTGTCCAAGGTGTTCGCGTCGACGGGAATCGAGCGGCGGTATTCGGTCGAACCGATTCCTTGGTTTGAACGGCCGCACGATTGGCCAGATCGAACGACGGCATATTTGAGCGGCGCGACGGCGCTCTTCTGCGACGTCGTGACGAAGGTGCTGGCGAATGCCGGATTGGACCCAAGCGAAATCCATACCGTCGTCACCGTGTCGTCGACCGGTATTGCGACGCCGAGTCTCGAATCGCGCGTTCTGCCGCGACTCGGTTTTCGCAGCGATGTCCGGCGCGTTCCGGTCTTTGGTCTGGGCTGCGCGGCCGGTGTAACCGGAACGGCGATCGCTTCACGCCTTGCGGGAAGCGAACCAAATGCCAACGTGCTCTTGGTCAATGTCGAACTGTGCACGCTTGCGTTTCGCCGCGACCGCGCCACCAAGGCCGACATTGTTTCGACCGCGCTATTTGGGGACGGAGCGGCCGCAGCGATTTTCCGCAGCGGTGACGAGGGGACGGGGCTCGCGACGGTGATCGGTTCGACGGAGCACCTTTGGGCCGAAACGCTCGACATCATGGGTTGGAGAACCGATCCCGCGGGCTTGGGCGTCATCCTGTCGCCCTCGCTTCCCGCGTTTATCGCAGAGAATTACCGCGCGCAGTTCGATCTCGCAATGCGACGACTCGCGCTCGACCCGTCGACGATCGAGCGCGTCATCGCGCATCCCGGAGGAACGAAGGTTCTCGAATCGATCGAAGCGGCGCTCGAACTACAGATCGGGACGCTCGACATCGAACGGACGGTCATGCGCGACTTCGGCAACATGTCGTCGCCGACGGTGTTGTTCGTGCTCGAACGCGCGCTTGCCGCCGGCGTGCGCGGGACATCGGTGCTAGCCGCACTCGGGCCGGGGTTTACGGCGAGCTTCGTGAGGCTTGAGATTGCCGCTCCCTAGCGGCGCATTGCTGCTCGCATTTCTCACACTCCAACGCTTGATCGAATTACAGATTGCGCGACGTCACACACGCGCGTTATTAGCGCGTGGCGCGTACGAATGCGGTGCCGACCACTATCCGATCATGGTAGCACTCCACGAGACCTGGCTTTGTTCTCTATGGTATTTCGGCTGGAACCACGGCGTGGCGCCGTTGTTTCTCGGCCTGCTCGTAATGTTGCAATTCGGACGCGTCTGGGTGTTGCGCACGCTCGGCGAGCGGTGGACTACACGAATCATCATCGTGCCGCGCGCCGCGCCGGTCAGGAGCGGTCCGTTCCGCTTCATGCGGCATCCCAATTACGTCATCGTCGCCGCCGAACTCCCGTGCGTGTCGCTCGCCCTCGGTCTTCAATGGCACGCGTTGTTGTTCGGCACGCTCAATATCGCGATGCTCGGCTGGCGCATTCGTGCCGAAAACGCAGCCTTCGCCGCGGTTTCGACCGTTCGGTCGTGATGCACCGTACACTCGAGCTTGGGTTTCGTTCGCGGTCAATTCCCCGTTGCCGACCTGACTCATTATGATGGTGATTCGCACGTTCATCCCTCCGAGAAGTTGAAACCGTGCGTGCTCTCGTCGCCCGGACGAAGTCCATACCCTATTCGTAGCTCTTGATCGAGGGCCACACTTGACGCACGGTGCCCCGCGTCTGCCGATCGGGTAATGCAGCGTCTTTAAGTCGCGTGCTTCTTGAACATGCATGTGTGTTGTTTTTCGCGGCACTCTGCAGGATGTTCATGCGGCTTGCTCAAGCGACTCAGATGGAAGAGTCGGAAAAAGGCCGCGGCCACCTCCGGATCGGCGTCGTGTTCGCCGCGGTTCTTTTCGCGCTTGCCGCGACAAGCCCGGTGCAAGCCGAACCGTCGGGCTCGATCGTCGTCGACTTCGGCGCGACGGCGATCGAAAACGTTTTTGATCCACTACGAACGATCGGAGCCGGAGTCGACTCGCAGAACGACGGCGCGGTGGCGACGCTGTACGCTCCGCCCGACGTCACTGCGATGCTCTCGTCGGGGCTCGGTC
>JAABUO010000306.1_pt1 | contig 111673 bp, 119 predicted proteins | sample 5559291 | NCBI WGS metagenome assembly JAABUO01 (sample SAMN10711878, study PRJNA513372) | rock metagenome | isolation source: Antarctica rocks | place: Antarctica: Victoria Land, Finger Mt sud
AGGGGTGAGGGTGGTGATGTGTTTTATTTCGTTTTGGGCCACGGGTGGGGGGGCCGGCGGGGATGGGGTTGATGGTGTGTGTGGTTTTTGTGGGTGATTGTGGGCTGACGTGTGGGATAGGGGGGGCGGCGAATATTGTGAGAGCGGGCGAGGCGCAGACGGGGGAGGGGAAGGGGGAGAAGGAGAAGAAGGGTTGGTGGAAGGGCTTTGTTGGGGGTTCGGGGGCGGGGGCGAGTGGAGAGGAGAAGGGAGGGAGGGAGGCGTCGTCGTCTGGGTAGGGTGGTTGGTGGGCGTGGAGGGGCGGAAGGGGATGGTGGGGGGGAAGTTGCGTGGTGGGTTATAAGACGGCTGGTGTCGCGTTCATTTTCGATGGTCTATTCATGGTTGATACCCAAAACTATAGATAGGGTGGGTGGATTGGATTTCGGCGTTTGGGAGAGGGGGTTTTTTGTTGCTGCGAACCGACTTCTTCGTGGGGGCTTTGGGGATAGCTTTCCTCTCCCTCTCCATTTCTACAAAAAGCATCTCTACCAAATTCCACTCCACCCGTCGAGCCATGCCCCATTGTCCCGCCCTTCTCTCCGCTCTCCCCTTGCCATATTTAGAAATGGACTGACGCCACGAGAAAATGAGGTAACCGAGCATTGGGTGTTTATTTTGATCCGAGCTTCTGACTGACTCCACAACCTGCGTCGTTCACAAATTCCCCAGTAGTCTCTCTAAATACAGCGGCTTGTCCAGGCTTAGATCCTAATCCGTCCCTCCTCTTCCTGCCTCAGAAGCTTGATCGTAAACTCAACCGTAAAGGTCCCGGTCGGGAACCGCCAACTGGACGGGCGATGTTCAGGCCGCCAGAACCGAGTGCGATAAGCTTGAATACAACGAAGAATGAACAGGACCAAGTGGACGATCCCCACACCGAGCGCCGCCGCCATTGCAATGCCCATCAATATCATCACCTGCATGCCCCTCAAATGACATTCGTCCGGATCGCTTGCATAAGTGCAAGAGCCGGGGCGGAGGAAGTTAAGCGCGATGAACGAGGCCGTGATACTGTAAACGAGGATTATGATGTCGAGGACGATGTTGACGATGAGGGGTAGAAGAGTTTTGCGCCAGCGAAGCCAGATCAAGTTGGAGAGGGAGAGGAGAGCCGCTATGATGGTCTGCCGGGTGGGTTAGCGAGTCTAGGGTGGTAGTCATGGGGGGAGGGGGGGGGGGGGGGGGGGGGTGAGACATACTATGGGCACAATTACGCTGAGGTTCTCCTCAAATTGCCAGTATAAGTAAATCCGGAATGGCGCAGTGGCAATGAGGATATATGTTGCGGCTATGAAGATGAGGGAGATGAGGGAGAGGGCAAGGGAGAGGGAGGTGAGGATGAGGATGTGCTTCTTCGTCGGCGTGGGTCCTGAGCCATTGGGAAGTACATTTGCTTCTGGATCAGCATTGGAAGTAGTTGCGTCAGCGGGTGCTGGGTCTTGCGAGAGCAGTGGAGCAGTCTCCGAGTCGGCAGCTGTCATCTGGGGAGATGAAGGAGTGGGAGCGGCCGGCGACGGCGACGGAGCTGGTGAGGTATCTGCCATAGTGATGCTGAAGAATGTCGTCTGTGGGAAGGCGGGATAGGGTACTTGACAGATGTAAGGGAAGAGGCCATAATGTTGTTGCCTTGCTGCGGGACAGCGGGAGGCTTAGATGTTGCAATTGGGAGCTAAACAGGGAAGCCCTAAGACACTGCAGGGCTAAGCAAGATTTAGCGATTGTTTTTAAATATCGCGGCTATTGGTACGCTAATTACTGCCCCTCGACTAGCGCAGAGCTTAGCCTAGGGTGCGTCACTGATTGATTGATTGCTAACACCTACTCCTTGCAATCGACACAATTCTATTATTTGCTCTGTAACTTCAAGTCTTGATACAGAGGTCAAAAAAACTCACAGGAGCTCTAGTAACAAATTTAGAGTCTATACATCCACAAATTAAACGAAAACAGAATAACCATAATGGCATCTACTTCAGGACCAACTGCACCGGCTGTTCAGGTCCCAATCATGGGCCCTCCAAACTTGGGAGCTCAAAATGATGGCTCTAGAGGTGGCTCTAAGGGTGGAAGAGCTGGACGAGAGTTCCAGCAGAACGGTAGGGGGAATGGCCCGAGAGGAGGTCGACGAGGCCGAGGGGGAAACCGTGGGAACCGGGCAGATAGCAATTTAGATCTAAATAGGAACCGACCTTCAAATTCAACACATCAGCCAGCACCCCCCATACCTCCGCCACCCGGTCTTGGCGGTGGAGGCAGCTTTGGTGGTCGCCTGACCAAAGATGCCGAAACAAAGGAGGGCGATGTCCTGACGAATGAGCAGGACCGGACCGAGGACGATGTCGAGGCAGAAGTATGCTTTATCTGTGCCTCACCAGTGGTACATAATTCAGTTGCACCCTGTAATCATCGGACCTGTCACATCTGTGCTCTCAGGTTGAGGGCATTGTATAAGACTAAAGCATGTGCTCATTGTCGGGTGAGTAGACCTAAAACTCCCTACCAGACTGGAATTGTGACACTAATGTGCTATATAGTCAGAGGCAAAGTATGTAATATTTACTGATGACGCTACGAAGCGTTTTGAAGACTTTGTCGAGGCGGATTTTGCCGAAACAGATGAGACGCTTGGTATCAAGTATGAACAGAAAGAAATCCACAACGATACTTTGTTGCTTCTTCGATACAACTGTCCAGATCCAACTTGCGATATTGCTTGTTGGGGATGGCCAGACCTGCATAGACACGTCAAAAACGTACATCACAAAATACTATGTGATCTCTGCACTCGGAATAAGAAGGTTTTTACGCACGAGCATGAGCTGTTTACGATACAAGAGCTGCGGAAGCACGAGAAACTCGGCGATGACAATCCTGGGGCTGTTGATCAAAGTGGCTTCAAAGGTCATCCAGAATGTGGATTCTGTCGAGAGCGGTTTTATGGCGATGACGAGCTGTACACTCATTGCAGAGACAAACATGAGAAGTGTCATGTCTGCGATCGGAGAAACAATGGGAGAGAACAGCAATACTATGTCAACTACGACTCTCTAGAACAACACTTTAGAAAGGGCCATTTCCTCTGCGCGGATCAGGAGTGTTTGGACAAGAAGTTTGTAGTTTTCGAGTCGGAAATGGATCTCAAAGCACACCAACTCGAATCACATCCCAACGGACTTTCTAAAGATGCCCGGAAAGACGCAAGGAGGGTCGATATATCAGCATTTGATTATCGAACCCCACATCAGGACAATCGAGGGGGAAGGAGGGAACGCGAAGGACGGGGAATGGGGCGTGGGAGAGATCCGAATACCGAAGCGCTACCACATTCAACAGCCCAGCCATTGCGAAGGGATGAGCTCGCGTTCCAGAGGCAAATGGCTATCCAAAGTGCACAGTCAGTAAGCACTAGAACCTTTGGCGGCTCTTTGACCTCGTCCGATGCATATGCCGCAAGGCCGAATAGCAGAGGTCCAGAGCCAACAGTAACAGCGCCTCGTGGCCATGACACCCCAGTCACATCCCTCCCCGCTGTCGATAGCCTCCACATCGCTTCTACCCTGAATTCGACAGCGCCACCCACATCAGCTCCCGCCCTGACACCACAAGAGCAGGCCTGGAGATTGCAGCATAATGCGGTCATGGACCGCGCATCAACCATGCTCAAGAATGACCAAACTAAGCTCTCGGACTTCCGTGGCAGCGTCTCTTCTTACCGAATATCCGCCCTCTCCGCATCACAACTCATCGACACCTTCTTCTCACTTTTTGACGTTCCCGCCGGTGATCTTGGTAAGCTCATTAAGGAGCTTGCGGACATTTACGAAAACGAAGCAAAACGCAATGATCTACTCAAAGCGTGGAATGACTGGCGTGCTATTAACGAAGACTACCCCTCCCTTCCCGGCCCAAATGGGATCCTCCCCGGCTCTTCCGCTGGTGCAGCCGGCAGCGGTGGTCATCGTGTTCTGAAGCTGAAGAGCTCGACCGCCCAATCTTCGCGCTCTGCTGTCAGCAGACACGGTAGCTGGGGCAATGCTGCCTCCGCGGCTCCCCTCCCAGCTATGCCCGTTAGCGCCAACAGAGCCGGCGCAGGCCGTATAGGTGCCACACCTTGGATTGCCTCTTCATCTGCTCGCCCTTCACCAGCATCATCAAGGCCCACTTCTAGACCGCCCCCTCCGAGACAGGTGAATGGAGTAGGTTCGGACGCTTTTCCCGCGCTGCCCGCCGCAGTGAAGCCGAACACCACCATCTTCGGTCTGACCAGGGGCACAGTACGGTGGGATGACGGGAGAAGCGGGGCAGCACCCGTTGCTTGGGGGAGTGCATCAGGCAGCAGGGATGCTAGTAAAGACGCCAGCGAAGCAGAAGGGGACGTGAATGTAGAGGCGGAGGCATCCAAGAAGAAGGGCGGAAAGAACAAGAAGCAGACGCTTTACAGATTCGGTTAAAGGTGAGCTGGGAAGGCCAGTCGGCTGACCTGGTTTAGTGTACTCACCAATTGATGGCAGCATCACTCTTCACGGCACGCTTAAACCTGAAATTTTTTCCACTGACAACTTTCCTAAATCCGTCAATGTCCCGTAGTAAACCTGCCCTCCAGCTTAAAGGTCAATGCATAAAGGGGTGCAAGAAAATCAAGCGACGATCATTTGCCGAATACGCTGGTGCCATGAAATGACGTTTTCAATTCTTCTTCGTTTATAATTATCCCACCTCACACAAAATGGAACAATGTCTTACCTCGCCCTCAGCACGTCCTTGTAAAGTCTGCATCTCCTGAATTACTCACCTCGCAGTAACAATTTCCATTGTTGTCAGTCGAATCTCTCAGTACTACCATCGTTACTGTACAAATATGGGTGCTTGGGGTTATGGCCTCTTTCAATCTGACGCAGAGCTTGATCTTTGCCAGGACATTTCTTTCGAAGCTGCTAAGCTCACGAAAGACCCCGAATTCGAGCTCTTCCATCCCGAAGACCGCGTTGCGGTTGTCAATAAGCTCAATGATGGGATTCTGGATTAGCTTTTTATCGACTTTTAGGCTGCGAAGTGGGACCACGGCTTGATCTACCTCGGTGCCCTTGCGATGCAGCTTGGTGCTCGTGTCACCCTTGAGCAAATTGCCACTTTGCATAAGACTCTAAAGCGTACTTCGATGTACGACGAAGCCAAAGCACAGATGCAGAACGGACTACTCAACCATTACAAGAACGATGCGCAACCATTTGGTTTCGGGAGCCTTGGAGTGCTTGACACTGTGGGCAAAGCGTTCGAGCAGGGTAAAGGGAAAGCAAGTAAGTCACTTCTATGGTTTCATCTTAGGAGACACTATTAGCATCTGCAGAATACAAAGGATGTGCTAACTTTATTTCGTAAAGAAGAAGGCACCAATGCTCCAATCATGCTCAATGTCATGCAAGACCGGGACAAGATGCCGCAGCCAAAGCCAAAGGCAGTGGCGAAGGAGAACCAACCGCTAAAGGGAGCTAGGAAGACAGACAAGAAAGAAGCCAAGAGGGAAGCCAAGGAAGCAATGCAGGCAAAGCAGCTACTGGAAAGGACGGGCTGGGAGACTGTTGGAAATAGGGGAGATGGTAATCTCCGCCTTCATAGGGCTGATAGGGCTGGGGCCCGCTAGTAGAGTTTTCACCTACTCGCTGTTGGTATACGAGGTCATATGGGGCATTTTGGTATGTAGGTTGTTGCTGTTAGGAGTCTATCTAGGAGCGAGCAGGTGTAAACTCTACTGGCGGGCCCTAGCCCTATCAGCCCTATGAAGGCGGAGATTACCATCTCCCCTATTTCCAACACTCGCTCCTAGATAGACTCCTAACAGCAACAACCCAAATATCAAAATGCCCCCATATGACCTCGTATTCCAGCAGAGACAAGGGTACGCCGAAGGCTTTGTTGGACACTATGGGCAAAGGCACCTCGATCTGAGTAATAGGTGAGAAGGATTATGGGCTTCTTGAGGCGATATGATGGCTTAAGAGCTTCGACACCTAAGATTACAGCTGGTCATGATATCCAGCGGATATCAGGAAGGCCGCGATCTCTGAAGAGATGCTAGTTTGCTGATGTGCTGTATCGTCTCAAAAGAACAACTCAATCAGCTTTCGCTTTTCCCCATGGGCTACGCACAAAGTCAGTGGGTGAGAGGCGCCTACTATATAATTTTATAGTCGGTCTAGTACCATCACCGTTCTCGAGTTGCTATCATAGTGACGTACTGCAGCTTCGACAAAAAAAAGGCTACATCACGATCAGTCTACATCACGTGGTCAGCGCCAAGGCGAGGCTCGTGGTGCCTCCAACAGTTTGCATCTCTACTTCATCCTGACAACACATACCTACCTTATGCTCTCTCGCTAACAACGCACGAAGTTCTGGGATGACTTGCGAATAACGCGAAAATTTTTCTTGTTTTCGCAGATGCACTGGGTCGAGTCGAGTGATTGCCATATGGAGGGTTTCGGAAGTGGGAAGTGTGTATCGTCTACTCTCTGATTATCTCGATTCATTTGCTTGGGTTCCTTGTGTGAAATTACAGATTATCTGAAATCTTATAACTGCTCAATTTAGATTCTCGAAGAATTGTTACGAGATGATATCAAAAACGTCCCTAGGGAGATAAAGATCCTTGACGGTGACTACTGTCTATTCGACACGCAAAGCGGTCAAGTGATCACTAAAAAGGACTGGGCACGATCAGTCTTTCCTGGTTCAGTAGTCTTAACGTCAGTGATCATTGCTTAACTAATCTGTCAACGTGGTATATACCCACGGCTTAGCTGTGGGAGCTCGGAGATCGCCAGTCCTGCAAGGTCTGAGATGGTTGTTTGGTTGGCTCAAGATACCATTTGTGGAAATATTCCTAACGCTCAATCACAGTTAGCTCTCGTTGTGGTCTCAAATACGCTTTAAGATCAGCGAATCGACATTGTCAGGTTGCAGACACAGCTATACAGGTAGAAGCTGATATGGTTGCCCTACGGCAGACGGACGAGGATTTCTGAGAGTAAGGTACCGGCATTGAGCGTGGAGACTTGGAGAATGTGGTGTTTACTGATCCAACAGCCAAAAAGTTGGAAGGACAGATCCGCTAGTAGAGTTTCTCCCTTCTTCCTCCTACGTAGACTCCTATTCAGCTTCATCCCCATATACTAAATGCCCCCATTTGACCATGTGTTCCAACAAATCTCTCTTGATTGACTGGCTTGAAAGTAGCGTGAACCCTGCCCGAGGAGCCTCCAAAGTCGAGGTAGCAGGTCGAGAGATTGGAAACCGAGAATTTTAGATCCGAGACCTCGAAGCCGTCGAGTTTGAAGCTGTTCGAAATGTACATCGAAACACGATGACCGAAAATATTTCAAAAAAATGGTCTGGATTTGCACTTCAAAGCCTTGAGTGACAGAGGTAATTTCTCGTAATATCTTAGACAAAGTATCCGCACATTCCGCAGCATCTTGCGTCTCGTTTGGCGAAGGCAAACATAGATCGCATTGAAAGATTATCGCGCTTGGAGGTTAGCTAACCAAATACTTTGTTGTGATGTCACATTGGTATGTAAGATATATGGGGATAAAGTATTCACTTTCTGTGTCTTATCTCCCATGCTGAACGATACTTAGGGAACGATTTAGTGTTCATCTAGATGCCCCCACAAATTCAGACAGATGTATGCCCCTCAAGCTTGGATATTCCAACAGCTCGTTTACATGCCGACGAAGAGTGCACGATAACTATCTTTGACTGCCAGAACAGCTTGATTTAAATACTAACGAGGGATTTCGCACTACAATAAGGGTCATGTTCGACGAGGGGGCACGATAGAAGGGGTCAGTTTTGTGACTGGAAAAACATTACGGGGAAGCGCGATCATAGACTTATCCAGCCTGGATCGAGAGGTTCAGACATTGTTCGATATGACAAGCTCGAGTCCTGGTCATTCGACAGATTCTCGGTCAAATGGAACTTTGGACATCATCAGTGGACATATGTTCCCTTCCAGCTCAACTTTCAAGGTTATGCAGGAAGCCAATGCAGGCTCTACATAGTCACGGTGGGGTCTAGTCGGCGACCTACGGCGAGGTGAGGATTATCTACCGGCATCCTGTATGGTTCGGTTTTATAGCGATGATAATTCAAAGGATCATCCGCGGGTACCTGCAGGAGAGAAGGCCAACGAGTTCCAGAGCCAATTGACTTTGTTGAAAACCGAAACTAAGCATCTTGACCAGCACTCAAGGAACCGTTCTTCTTCACCATCACCGCGGTCGTCCAGTACAAACAGCACCCTTCGTGGACCAGCCAGATACGATCCTTCAGAACAATCTTTTGGCCTTGACGAACCATCGTTGTTTACCCCAAGCTCACCACACTCCTCATGGTGTGCAGGAGAATAGTGAAGAAAAGGAAACAATGACACCGGATTTAATCCCCCCCCTACCTTCACCAGTCACGCTTGGCGGTCAACTATTACCTTGTGATATCTGTGAAGGCAATATGGGCGATTGGTAGGAGGCGTCAATGGAAGTATATGACCAGATGTCTGAGCATAACGATAGCTGATAACCGACAGCAAACAGTTTATTGAGGATCTTCAGCCATACATCTACACAATTTTGAATTGCTTGAACCCCAAATGAAGACGTAACGGGACTCTTGCGAAGCATTCATTCGACCATGTGATATGCCGAAGAGTACAATGATCCCCAAAAGCACTTGGTGTTGCGAGCTTCAAAGGATGTGCCAGACGAATTCTTAGATAGGGGTTCACATGGTACGGCCCCCCCCCCCCCAGACAACTATGATAGGTGGCACTCACCTAACCCCCCCTTATTGAGGATATAAAGCTCAGCATTCCCAGTCATCGTGAGATTCCACCAACAAGATCTTAACAACCACCTGAGATGCACTAATTCTTCGCGCGTCCATCATCTTACAGTACTGTAGGGGTTTTCGCATTTGCCGGGGGGGGGTGGGGGGTGGGGGGGACCAACATTCACCGATTCCCGTTGACGGAATTATCTATCAACCGTGCTAAACCCAAAACTTCATCACGGCCTGTGATCGAAAAGCCGATCAATCAGTCAGTCCGACCTCGTTCCAGTCAAATTAATCATTTAGCGAACAGCAAAATAAATAAATTCTCTATTGATGGGGGGGATGGGGATGGGATTTCTGGAGTATGATGCAGGTTACAAACAGTTTTTTTTTCCCCTCATGTTTGGTTAATTCGAAAGGGGTTTGGATATGAGATGAGGATGAGGAAGAATAGACGGAGTGATATTCCATGTGAGATATTTCGGGCGTGGGAAAAGTTGAAAGGCGTATAAGGAAGGAGAAAGACGATTCGGCTTTGATATCGATTAGAGCTTACCAGCATATCTGCCTTTCCTTTCCTTCCTTCTTTCTTTCTTCTTCTCTCCCTCTCTCACACACACACACACACCCCTTTCCAGCCAGTTCTCCAAGTCTCAAAGCAGCCAACCTCTATCAGAAAATGCCTAACTCCACCCCCCCAACTCCACCCATTTTCACCCTTCTCAAACTTTTTCCCCACTCCCCCCCTTCCATCAACTCACCCTAATCCCAGAATCCGAGTTGGTAAGGTGTGGGTTGACATAGCAGGTGGTTTTGTGTGTGTTGGGGGGGAGAAAGGGTGGAAGGTTGGGTTTTGGGGTTTTTATAAGGGGTGGAATGTGGGGGTTTTCGAAGGGATGAGAGAGGTCCCTTCTAAAAAAATTCCCTTGGCGAAAAGATAAAATTTATCAAAGTCAAATCTCCCATTGGCTGTTGTGGAATATTCATAGTCGCTGTTGAAGCAACAGGAGCTGCAGTAGGAGCAGTAGTAGGAGCAGGAGGAGTAGTCGTCCAATTAGGAACATAAGGTAAGTAAGGTAGTTGCTGCAATTGAACTGTCCGCTAGTCTAGTTGGGGCTAGCGCCATTGGCGGCATAAAACGTAGATAGATAGCTTCCTTACTGTAGAACACACACCTTTTAGACAATCGTCAGATCTACACTTCATCAGTCCCCATTTACGAGACTGGTGTTGTAATAACATGGAGAAAAACATCGATAAAAATACCTACGAACCCAAGTTCAATCTAGCAAAGATTCTCCGAGAACCACCACCGCTTAGAAACACCGCAGCCGAAATGATGGTCAATTGAAAAGAAAGGAGAGAACACGCACCAATCTAGCAAAATCCAGGGAGGCTCGCCCCCATCCCTAACCCCCAACAATAACCAAAAAAACCCCATACAGCACACTCCTAGCACGTAAACCCACAATCCATCTGCCTCGACCCGCTATCATACCCCCCAGTACTGCACTGCCCAGAACTACTATCCCAGCTCTGCCCCCCATACGCAAACTTCACCGGATCATTATCGACCGATCCCGCCGTCGCAACCAATACCAACGGCAGCTCGCTAAACACACTGACACCTTGGCCTCCCGGCGCGTCGTAGTAGTCGACCTCGCCGACGAGCTCTTTGTTGTCGTCCTTGAGCAGGATCGTGAAGCGGTAGTCGGAGGTGGCTTGGTTGCCGTTCGAGGCGGCGTTGCCTTCGTTTTTTTGGTACTGGGGTTAATTGGGTCAGTGTTTTTGGTTCTAAAAATCTTGGGCGCGAGGGGAGAATTTACCTGCTGAAGATGCACGCCGCAATTCCCCGGGTAGTAGGGGATGCCAACGAGAGGATCAGCGTCGGGGTCGTTGGCGTCCTCGCCGTCGCCGGGCCAGTCGAAGCAGTATCCGGACGCACGCTTCTCGAGCGCGTCGGCTGCGTCACGAACGCCAAGTACGCCTGGAAGAGGGTAGTCCTTCACGTTCTGGAAATTGCTGTAGTCGACGAGCTTGATGGGGATGCCGCCAGCGATGAGGGTCGGGAGTTCGATGCGCTTCCAGATACTGCAGTCGAGGACGGTGCCGTCGTACTGGCCCACGAAATAGACGGTGTTGCCCGCCTCGACCGCTTTGTCGGCGTAGATGCCAGAGACGCGGTCGAGGAAATTCTGGTACCACTCTTGGGATCTTTCTGGGTTTGGCTTGAAGCGTCTGTTGACATAGGATTTTGGGAATGCGTTGCGGAGGATTTGAGCGCCATTCATCGTTTGCGAGAATTGGTAGGGGGCCTGGTTCGTCTGCGGGTTAGGGAGGCCGGAGAAGAAGACAAATGCGCCTCCTGGGGGAATGAATGCGGCTCTGATCTCGTCATCGCTGGGGTAGTCGCTCGTGCCAGGGCCGCCATTACCATCTTTGGGGGCTGGGGTGCCGCTGTAGCGCTTTTCGAGACCACGGGGCAGCAAAGAATTTTCCGCCAAGGGGGAGGCGAGGGCTGTGGATTGGAACAGGACTGTGTGAAGGAGGATGCCGAAGCAAAGAGTGAGAATGTTCAGCAGAGCAGGCTTGGAGAACCTGGAATGGGAGCCCATCTTGGGAAAATATTCACTGGATGCGGTCTTGTTTCGAGGTCCTATCCTTGGCTTGTGGAAATAGGTAGTGGAACGGTTTGATGCCTGGAGAACGCCCGATTCTGCGAGGAAATTTGGTACTGATGCATCTTCTTCAAGGACGAGCGGTCCGTTTTATGGACATGCCAACGCTTCAGCTGTCATCCACGATTCTGCTCTGCCACAATAAACGAAACTAAGAAAAGGGCGTAGAATCAGCATCACCATGAGATATGGAAACTATCAAGTCATCGGAGACAAAGGCACTGCCATAGTTGCCATAATCAACCGAAGAGTGATGAGGCAGATGGTGTCCAACATCCAATAATGGAGGTTTTAGCTGGGTCCAATCTTGTTGAGCCTTAATATGAAACATAAGCACACGAGGCTGGCAAGACCAGGTCTTCACGTGCTTGCAGAGGCTCAGCATGGCTCTGCACCTGAAGATTATTCCAGGGTATCATCTTTCGTTGACAAGTTGCGCCCTGCCGCCCCCAACCAGCATCTCGTCACGAAATCCACACCCTACTCGACATAGACAGATCACATGCAGGGAACCGAAACGGTGTGATTGCGGCGTAGCATGCCAGCTCGTGAAGAATCCGCAAAATACTCCAAATACAACAGATTGCTGGCCCGAAGGTTTTGTCAGCTCTAAAATGACTCCTCACACTCACAACAGGCAGTGCTTGCGTGGCAGGAACACGAGTGCACACCAACCCAAGTGAGTAGGCTTGATCCCGAAATGTGCCCGAGTTTGAGATGAATTCTTTGAATAGGAAGGTGCGGAAGTAAGCCCAGCCATTGAATCACCGTTGGGTAGATGTGTGCCTCCTTTTTAGTTTAATGTATGACTCGATAGCCTCTGTACAGAGTAATTCTCAAAGCTGCTTGGAAGCTGAATATCGATCGACCGCCAGGCAGAGACAGACCTCTCTTGGGATTGAACATGTGCAGAGGGATTATTGACCCCACGAGTAAGGTAATCAATCGCCCGTAATCTCCACGTCGCAGGGCTCATCACCAATCAGAAAAGCAATGCAAGGAACTCTGCTGGGCAATCAATTCTCCATTGCTCAGCCTCTTGGACTATAAATGTTTTAATGGGTGTGCTTACATGCGTATGTCCATATTGCGATACTCGGTACTGTAGCTACAAAGGTATGCGAGTTGTCGTGAACAGCCCTCTCGGGTCCTTGCATGACATGGTTGCTCAGCTGGAAAAGCGGGCGATTTGTTGATTGGTCAATAACTCACCCACACCTGTCAGCTTGGGGAAAAAACCTCCGCATACATTACCTGGATTCATCAATTCATTGTTGTCGATAGGGGTGCTGCAAATCTGTATGATTCGTTGTCATCTTTTGTTACGGCAATTTGGAACATAGCCCAACAGGTAAACCCAGACCCGGGGCGCAGGGACGTGCGTTGGGAGATCGTTGTTCACGTCGTTCAGAGATTGGTAGTGTCATGGAGAAGCCAGTTACGGCGCATACAGTCTGACAGTAGTAAAGCGTATACCTGCGATGTTGTGTATATTGTGACCTGATCACTGAGCGCATTCATCAGTTCCAGGAAGGATTTATATATGACATCGCTTTCTGACTGACTCGACGGCTACGACGTCCTTAAACCACCGTCTCGACCGCGCAACAATGGCGGCCAAACTCAAAGCCAGTTTAGGCGATGAACTCTACAACGCCTGCACAAACGGCGACCTCAACGCCGTCACCGCACTCATAACCCGTTCCAGGACCGCAGACCCGTCATACACGCCTCCGTTTTCTTCAATGCTGTACGCGGCAACGCCCCAAGACCGCGCAAACGTGGCCAAGTACTGCCTCGACAACGGCGCGGCAGTCTCCAGAGACGTCATGAGAGAGCTCCTCATCAGCCGCGCAAAAGAAACCTACATCCTCTTTCTCGACACCAAGGCCATCGACATCGACTACTACATCCCATGGTTCGGGGACGTCCTCTCCAACGTCGCCACCAAGGACGATTTCGAATGGGCCCGACTCTGCGTGAGCCGCGGCGCGGATCCGAACCTGAATCTCGTGGATGAGCACAAGAGTATCCTCGCCGGCGTCGCGGAAACCGCGTCGGTGGAGATGGCGCGGTTGCTGATCGAGCATGGGGCGCGCGTCAAAGGGAGCGGTGCGATTGTCATGGCCGCGGAGGAGGGCAAGTTGGACATGGTGAAGCTCTTGCTGGACAAGGGCGCTGATATCGATGAGATTGGCATCGAGCATCCGACTGATCCGAGGTTCAGGGAGGACATGGGGAGTGCGCTGCACAGGGCTGTGGTGGGGGGGCATGAAGCAGTGGTAAAGTTTTTGGTGGACAAGGGAGCGGATGTGAAGTTGAAGGATGTGATGGGGAGGACACCTTTGGCTTTGGCACACGCAAAGGGGAACAGTGCGATTGTGGAGCTGCTGAGGGAGCGAGGTGCTTTGGCGTAGTTTGTTTTGTTTTGTGTTTTTTTTTTCTATTATAGTGATATCAGGGCGAAGAAACAAATGGGAGAATTGTGAATACCAATGAAGAAGAACGCTGTTCGATATTTGACGCAAGCTATTTCCGCATACTGCGTGGAGACCTACCGTAATCGCCACTTGTGGCTGCACCGGGCTTCTTCTGCGCAGACCCTCGCCAAAAGTTTTGGGTGTTCACATTGGTACAGTAATTTGATAAGATATGACGATACGCCACGCAACTCTCTGGTCCGAATATTTGAGGTTTTAACACCTATGTACGTTGATTATGCAGTATGTAGCTGCTGGAATTATTCAGAAGTAAGCCGATCTGAGTCTACCTGCTGTGGCATTACTAGTGTTGAAACTCGATCACGTCGATAGATCCCTTTCGAACGTTGTCAATTGGGCGAACAAGGATTGTGAAGAGGTGAAGTGGTGTGGGAGCAGCACAGGAGTGGTGGCGGTGGTGCCAAAATGCTGGATCTTGGGAGGGTGCTTTGGTTGAATCAAAACGAAGCGCTGTTCAATGATAAGCGAGTGAGACTAAAGGAGAATCGTAATCGGTGAGTTGAGCTACTATTTCCTGGTTGGGTAGTTCCTGGCAGCTTTGGCGGTCATATTCTCAGAAACCCTAAGAGAGCGCTAGACTATGCCTTAAGCCCTGTTGAGTTATTGGAGCTGCGAGAGTTTGGTCTAACCATCGTGACGAGAAAGGTTCGTGGCTGTGGAGGCGAAACCGCCAAATTGGTGTCAATATCCGGAGATACAACTGTCCTAGTCGGATAATCGCTACCTGATAGAGGACTTTGCCCTTAGATTCTATGAAGCCTCGGGATTCCATGCTTCGCAAACTCTTCGTCAAGCTCAGCCCTCCGCTACAAAAGCCTCTCTTCCCGTTCCTCCGCTTTTAGAGCAGCCAAAACAGCGTTTCCATCAAACCCTAGGTCTCTTAGAGCGACTAGGGCGGAGACGACATCCTTGTCTGGCTGCACCCAGCCCATATCTGGCCAGGTGGTGCCGTGGAGGGATTTTAAGCTTTCGAGTATGTATGCTGCGCGTTGGGACTCGATTTGGTTCTGCTCGTCAAAGACCTACAAGATGTAAGTCAGTTTGTGATTGCCTTAGACCTGAGGGCTTGGCTGTGTGCCTGGGTCCGATATATTTGGCCTATCCCAACGGAAAAATCCTGTCTTATTCGTAACGCGCGAGCACTACCGTGAGATTGTGACGGATCGTTCATGGCCTCCAGCATTCCTACATGATAGTTCTGGCACTCCTCTCTAAACTCCATGACGTCTTTATATGCCTGCAGCCGACGATCAATCCAAGCTTTGAGCTCCTGGATGAGGTCTGCTTTGCTACCTTGGTGCAGGTAGGATGGGTTGTCAGTCTCGTCTTCGAGCCACCTGGAAGAATTGGGCATCCATTTTGGGATGCTTGTTGGTATGATTTATGAATGTGAGCCTATAATGTAGGGTGGGATTTGGTCGCCTTTTGGAGTTTGTGGATTCACGGGCGTGATTTTAATGGGTAGCTCAATTGTTATTGAGAAATGGTGCCAAGGCGTGAAGGAGGGTTGATCAAGACAGAGGCGGGACGAGTCTTGAGTGAATTTGACAACGACGAAATCAACTCCCTTACAGTTTCCCGTCACCGGCTCCCCTAATAAGCTTGTTTTGCTTTTCAAGCCTTGTGGGTCTCGAAGATCCGACATGATTGCTCAAGCAACTCAGTACCTTATGCAACCAACATTAGGCAGATATGACGTCAAGCAATCGAAATGCAAACCTATGTACGGAAGAAGATGAGGAATACTCGACAAGATAACCATACCGACTTCATATTGAATACTCGCCACCTTATAGCTCGTCCATCGAACTTTTTACAATAATAAAGGAAGTTAAACCGTCTGTAAATACTTTCTAATGAGCTCGGGAGGCTAGCCAAGTCATTGTAATTACTGATTCTCTCCACCTGGTGCGAGGAAGTGAAATCATATGAATCTAGTGGCGGTCTCAGAAAACTGCCTGGACTCAACTGCAAAAGCTATAAGTTGGATCTAAAGACTGTGCCTTGATGAAGCCGCTCACAGCGCATGTCCGGTTTCTTTTGATTCGGTATGTAGGGTATCTCAGTGTCAGAAGCAGAATTCCAGACAGCTATGCGGCCCTTATTTCGATTGTAGAGTTTGAATTATTCAACTCAGCGCAGCTGAAGGCCATAATTCCAGCTGGATCTTCTGTGAAGGTGACGACCTTGAAGTGGACACTTAGATCATAACATATCATGACTAGCAGTTTCCGTACACTCATAATGGCAGGTCAACATCGCTACAATCTTAGGCGACACTTCAGCGAGACGATATGGTTCCTATTTTGAGATGCAGTTCCGGGTGGTAGAGGGTTTATTTTAATGTGCATGTGTCGACGCACGTACGTAAGTCAGAAGAGGAGAACATACTTCACGTAGTACCAGCATCGTGGACCTTGAAGCCTTTGCAGAAGGTTATGTTCTTGATATATGAAAAGGACTAGCATTCTATTGGAGGATTTTCAGAATTAGCATCTTAAGTCGCGTAGAAAAGAATGTTCACTGAAGGACCGCCAAGAAAACCTTACTCGCACGACCTGTCCTCCACTTCCACTTAATTTCAATACGGACATTACCCTCACGTCAAACCTACCGCACCCATGGCCCTCTCATAAAGCCGCGGGCCTCTACGTCTGGGACGTCGAAGCTCGACTCGAGGCTCCCGAGGGAGCCCTCCCACCATGGACTACCTGCAGGAAGACTACTACCAACCCGGCCCCTCCACCCTCACGCCCTACCACACAGACCCCTACGATGGCATGCCCCCACCCCCCGAAGGCGAATATCCCGACCTCCCCACCCTCATGCGCGCATGCCAGGACCACGCCCGAAACCATGGCTATGCGTGTGTAACGTCCAGCAACAACTACAAGCGTGGCATCGCCTACGTACGTTGCGACCGGGGCGGGGAGTACGTCAACCATTGGAAACTGACCGACGAGACCCGCGTGCGGAAGAACAGAACGAGGAGACTTGTGGGGTGCAAGTGGAAAGCAAGAGCGAAGCGCACGAGCACGAATAGCTGGGTGCTGACCATGATGAACGACAAGCACAACGGCCACTCTGCCTCTACAAACGCGACTGCACATCCGAGTCTGCGCCAGCTACCTCCGCAAGCAATCGATGAAGCGCGCCAAGCTTTCAAAGACGGGCTCAGCCCCAAGGAGGTTTTGGAGATGTTGCAGGCTCGGTATAATGGCGCCATCACGCCTCAGGATGTGTACAATCTGAAATCGAAGATAGCACGGATGGACCATAACAATACTGCTGCGAAAAATGTTGCCATGAGAGATTCTGCGCCCGCGGAACTGCCAACGGATCCAGCTTTGGAGATGTACAACACAGCTCCCCCTGTTGTGGACGAGGACGACGTAAGGAAATGTGCTTGTCAGTGCTGTGATCATGGGGTCGGTGATGCGCACCTTCGGCCGCCTGTTGGTTGACCTCGTCTGCCCTCGGGTTTTCCCAGTATCCGCGGATTGTCTCACAATCTTGACGACATATCGAAAAGGGTTTTTGGAGCCAAGGGGATAAGGGGGATATCGTAGACGGTAGCGGAGTTTTATCAAGGTACCTTTCCTGGGATATGGATATCTTGCTTGATATGGGGATTATGCGTGGAATTATTATTTCCAGATTCGAAATTCTAGTGCAATAGAATAATCACACCATCACCATCCCAATCATTCCCCACTTCCCCCTTCCCATTCCATACCCCTGAAACCTTTCATACCTCGTCACCACACTCTCCTATCCCCCCCCCCCCCGCCTCCCTCTCCCCACACCCGCCTCCCTCCCAATCCCAATCCCAGACCCCAACCCCCCTCCACCATCCTACAACAACAACACGCCCCCTTCCCCCTTACGCACTCATCGCCACAACCAAACAGCAACAAAGCAAACCCCACTCCCAGAATAACCGCATCCAAGGTCACATCCACACAAGCAGTAGCTCCAAAATTAGTTTCAGGAAAGAAAACAAGCGAGCATGCGCCCCCCTCCCTTTTACTTTCTACTGTCTGTAGTCCAATCAACCCCCCACCACCACCCTCACGCAAAGCGCGCATCCCCAACGCCCTAAAGACCTCCATCAGACATCGCTGACTAACGAACGACCTCCTGCTGTCTTCGCAAAACGTCAAGAAGCGAGGCACTTGAGTCGAAGGAAAAAAAAGGTTCAGGCGTCGCTGTATATATGTATCTCATGGGGCGGTTGGGGTTTGTGGGGGTTAGGGTGGTGCGAGAGTGCGAGATGGGGGTGAGAGCATTTAAAAGTAGCTTTGGGAAATAAATATAAGGGCATTGGTTACTAAGTGACTTGGGCCCTCACCGGAATTTACTAAGAGAAAAAAGGATAGACTCCCTGATATAGTGGAGGGAAAGATCTTCTGACTAGATTAGGAGTTTTCAGCGGTTGTGCACTAGATCTAATTGTTGCTTTCTGGCTTCGTGGGGGAAAGGTTTTGTTTTGGATTATGATCCGTTGAATTAGTAGAGATTGTTTTGGGGGATTGTTTGGGTTTGAGCGGGGAACAATGGAGGGGTTAGATTAGTAGGCAATTGGTTTGCGAGAAGAGGTCCCCGTATGAGCTCGATTGCTAGATATTTAAGTTTTGAGGGGAACACAGCAATCGGTATGGCAGTGCAAACCTCTGTTCCCGACTTTCCCCGTTATATGCCTCCTCTTTCTCACCCTACAGCTCCAGTCATCTCGACCCCGGAGCTCCCAGTCGAAACACTATCTCCTCCAGACCCCGGCCTTGAGCCCTCATTTCGCGGTGTCACCATCCCCTCATCCTCAACCTCCCGCTCTTCAATATCATCATGCGCAGCCGCAACTTCAGCGTCAATAGCAGCCATTCTAATCACAAATTCATCCTGGAGCTTTTTCAACCATCGTCCTAGAACGACCCCTTGCATGTTGCCCTCGCGTGCTTGTACTAGTTGCTCTCTCAAGCCCAAGACGAGCTTTCTCCGTCTAGCTAATGCTATGGTTTTGGAGTTCTTCTTGCGCTTCTCGATGTTCATAGTCAGAGTTGCCGAAACTTCTTCTGCGACGCGGATAACGTTGGGGGGAAGGCCAAGGACTTTTGCTAGAGCGAGACCGTAATGCTTTTCCTGGACACAACCGTTTGAAATCTTGTAAAGCATAGTCATTTTATTCGCGTCTGCCATATCGACAGCGAGATGTAAGTTTACCACACCATTACGTTCAGCCAAAATATTAGCCAGATCGCGGAAATGCGTGGCAAACCAGACAAGCGCTCTGCTCTCGACCAAGGCTTCCGCTATAGCGATAGCGATTGCAAGTCCATCTCTTGTGCTCGTGCCACGTCCGAGCTCGTCGATGATTACCATACTCCGTTTGTCCACGTTGCGAAGTATGAATGCGGTCTCGCGCATTTCGGAAGCAAAAGTTGAGACGTTCGCTTCTATGCTGTCATCTATGGACACTCGAGCGAACAGTTGATGAAAAATCGGAAACGAGGCGTATGAAGCGGGGACAAAACTTCCAGTCTGGGCCATGATAGCCATCAGAGCGAGTGATCGAATGTAAGTGCTCTTTCCGCTCATGTTGCACCCTGTGATGATCTGGAATCTCGATTGTTGCGTGGCATAAGCATCATTAGGAACAAACTTCTCAGATATCTTTTCTCGAATTGGGTGCCTACCGCTCTTGATAGCTAATGTCTGAGTTAATTCCGGCCTACAGTAATCTTGTGTTGTGACTAGTTGAGCGAATGCAGCAATCATGTCGAGCAATGCAATAGCTTCGGCGATTTTGAAAAGGGGTGTCATGTCCTCACGAACGTCATCAATGAGGGTCTGGACACTCTGGTCGCTCATCTGTAACACTTCGTGATGCGAGTCCACGATCTTTTGGTTTAGTTTTAAAAGATCGAGGGTCTGGCACTCGACCACGTTTTTCTTCCTGAACGAATTGATAAAAACATCTGGTAGGTTACGTTCTTCGAGCTCTGAGGTGGGGATACGTATGTAATATTGCCTAGCAGTGTCGTACTTCATCTCAAGGGCTAGCCCATGCTCTTCTAGTCGGATATCAGTGCATGAATTATATGTACGGAAAAGGACGGGTCTTACGACCTAAATCTGTCACTAGTTGGTACGCATCAGCATTTGCCTCCTTGTAAGTCTGTCTCGCAACGTCGAGCAGCCCGTTGACTCCAGACTGAACAGTATTAGCGGTAGCAATCTACTTAGGGCTCTCCGATCATGACGGACCCTAACAGCGTATGTCCTCTGGTTTCGCAGGTCGAGTGGCTGTTTTTGATACGTAATGTCCTCATTTATAGCCTCGTCAATCAGTGCTTGAACATCTGCGATTTGTTCTGGCGCACATAGCTACTGCAATGTCAGCCACTTTGAATATGATCGCTTCATGGGACATACACCACGGATGTATCGCAATCGCTGGCTCGTTGCACTTGCGAGCGCTTCGAAAACTGGAGGTATAGACTTCACGTACTGCTTAAGCACTATGACGTTGTTGATCGATTGTTCCCAGTATTGGATGGAGGGTTTCGTAGGAATCACTGTAATCTAGTATGATCAGCATGCGAATTCACCTTGAGACAATGATCACTGACAGCAGTCAAGACTCGATCGGCGTCGACAAAGGTTTTTAGAGCTGCGTATAATGTCATTTCTTCCGCGTGTTTGTACATGATCTAGAAATGAGCACCTTGGCGGACAGCGAAGAACACATCCTCTTTTGTGGCCAGCTCTTCCACAGAATCATAGCGGCCCTCCAGTGTATCGGCATCAGTCAAAGGTTGCAACACGTTGCTCTTGAGTAACCTAGCTCCCATGGGTGTCAAAGTCTGGTTGAGCAAGCCATAAAGGCAATCTTTTGATTTTACGTTTTGCAGGTTTTGAATTAGTTCCAACGAATGTATCGTCGAGAGATCAATCATCATGGACCCTTCGGAAGGTTCACATTTGATACGAAGAGTGTGATGTGAGAATTGAGAGCCAAGCCCAAGTTCGATATACTTGAGCGCCTAAGGAAAGCTTAGTAGATAATTGGGAGTAGGAAAGACAAATGAAACAAACAGCGGCGAAGCAACATGTTGCGTAGAAGTTTCCTCCTACGGACACCTTGACCGCCTCTACATCTTGTCTGAAGGCCAATTTTTGAATGTATTCAACGCCGGCCGTCTCAGACCAGTATCTCCTGTCTACGACTGTAACGCGAATTTGTGGAAGGTTAGTCTCGACAATCGAGTAAAGTTTGGACTTGGGTTGAGCAGCAGTGGTCATGAATAAAAGTTCTGTTGGCTTAAAGACACAAAGCTTGTGCACTGTACGCGGAAATGTTTGGCTATCAGAGATTTGGCAGAGTACTGCCTCCGCTGTGGAGAGATTCACGAAAGCTAGTCCGACAATTGGAGAAATGCCTCTAGACTCGCTGATGGCACAGATGATCTGTTGGTCTCTAAGGCCGCCAATGGTTGAGGCAGCTGTTCTCACCCTGGTTCTTGGCCTTCCGGTACCCGTGCGGCTGGTATCAGGTCTATTAGCGGTGCTGGTAAGGCTCTCATATGTAGGATATGAAGTTGATGCCAAGCTGTACGAAGTCGATCCACGAGTACTTGCCGCCATGGTTGCTTTTTCAGCGACTGATGAGCCTTACGATACGCTCCAACTGACTCCGCCTAATGGACTAAAGAAGATCCGAGTAGGATTTCTAGCTTTCCCTGTTTGAAGAATAGAAAGAAGTCTGAATAAAGTTCAGACCAGCTAAGGTACCTACGTAAACGCACGGCTAGGGCTGCCGCTCGCTAAGCCCTAAATGTCGCGAGCCGAAATCTTTTGTTTCTCGTGCTGTTTCTATGCCTTTCTTATCCGAGGTCTCTTCGAAATCGCAGCAATGGCGACAGTCCTTCCTCCCCCAAGCAAGCGTATACGGACTGCCGCAGCCGAGAAAGCCAGAGAACAACAAGATATCCAAAAGATTCCAGATAATCTAGGAAGCATACGAGTCCAATTCGTCGACCAAGCCACAGGTCGATCAACTGCCGCGCCTGTCTCGATACCGGTTGTAGATGCGACGGTCAAGAACCTCGAGCTTCTCCTCAATACCCTACAGGGGAATGTAGGTGTGCCCTGATCACAAGTTGTTCTCTCCTCTCAGCCAACGTTGCGCCTGTACTAAATTCCTCAGGATGCATCGGAACGAATACCATATCGATTTGCCTATCTCTCAAAACCAGCCGGCGATGCCGAATTTGACAATGCCTTAGACATCTCTAGCGATCTATACCAATCGCTGTTACGTCCCGGCATAAAAACCACCGAAGACTCCATAACTCTCCAATACACCCCTCAAGCTGTGTTCCGTGTCCGTGCCGTATCACGATGTTCATCATCGATACCTGGCCATGGTGAAGCTATTCTGGCGACGCAATTCTCCCCAGTATCATCCTCTCAAATGGCAACTGGCAGCGGAGATGGTACAGCACGAATATGGGATTGCGACACCGGCACACCTCTTCATACTTTAAAAGGTCACACAAGCTGGGTCCTCGCAGTCAGCTATTCCCCCGACGGCGACATCATAGCAACGGGAAGTATGGACAATACTGTGCGGCTATGGGACCCAAAAACCGGCCAAGCCCTTGGCTCCCCTCTAAAGGGCCACACCAAATGGGTCAGCAGCCTCAGCTGGGAACCGTACCACCTCCAAACTCCCGGGCGACCGCGTCTCGCCTCCGCCTCGAAAGACGCCACAGTCCGAATCTGGGACGCCATCTCCAAACGTATCGACTTCGTCCTCTCAGGTCACAAAGGCTCCGTCTCTTGCGTGCGCTGGGGCGGCACCGGCAACATCTACACCTCCTCGCACGACAAAAGCGTCAAAATCTGGTCCGCCGCCACCGGCACCCTCGTGCACACCCTCTCCGCGCACGCTCACTGGGTCAACCACCTTGCCCTCTCCACCGACTCCGTCCTCCGCACCGCCTACCACTCCCACACCGGCGTCATCCCCCCTACGCAAGACGCCAAACTCGCCACCGCCCTCGCGCGCTTCGAAACCGCGGCCACCACCAACAACACCCTCACCGAACGCCTCGTCACCGCCTCCGACGACTCCACCATCTACCTCTGGTCCCCGACCACCAACCCCGCCTCCACCTCCACCTTCCTTAAACCCCTCGCCCGCCTCCTCGGCCACCAAAAACCCATCAACCACGTCACCTTTTCCCCCTCGGGCCTCCTCCTCGCCAGCAGCAGCTTTGACAACCACATCAAGCTCTGGTCGGCCACCACGGGCGTCTTCATCGCCACTCTGCGCGGCCACGTCGGGCCCGTGTATATGAGCTGTTTCAGCCCGGACAGCAGGCTGCTCGTGAGCGGGAGCAAGGACACCACGTTGAAAGTTTGGGATGTGGCAAGTGGGAAGCTGAAGGAGGATTTGCCGGGGCATCGGGACGAGGTGTATGCGGTGGATTGGAGCCCGGATGGCGGGAAGGTGGGGAGTGGGGGGAAAGATAAGGCTGTGAGGATTTGGCGGCATTGATGGGATTCTTCTTTGTTGGTTCTCTGCGGGTGGTGGGGGGGGGCCCTTGGTGTGAGGACGAGTGTCTGAGAAGACGAAAATGGTCTCTGAAGCGGCAGGGATGCAGTAATCCCGACGACGCCATTGTACGCACGAGAGGGCTTGCTGGTTGGGAAATCCAAATGGCAATTCGCAGTTTGAGAGACCCAGTTGACCGAAGCCAATCAAACGTAATCAATATTTTTCCAGTACCGGATGGAAAAGCATACTTCTATCATATACATAACCTGAACCCTTCATCCGTGACTCATTTTCCATTCCCATCCCATTCCACTCCCATTCCACCCAACCATCCCATCCCATCCCACGCATTTCTTTTCCATATCATGCACCTCTTTTCCGTAATCCATACACCCCCCCTCGATAATCAATACCACATTTAGTTTCATGCATCCCATCTCCCATCTCCCAATCCCCTCTTATCCCCCCATCGCAACCCCCCTCATTCATCATCCTCCTCCCTCTCCCTCACATTTCCCCTCGGACCATCCTTCCGAATCGGGATCTTTATCCCCTGCGTCGCAAAAATCTTGCTCAACGCCGTACTCTCAATGACACCCGGAAATTTCTTCGCGCTAAACACCTGAAACACATCGCTAAAGCAACTTGCAAGAACGGGCGCAGAGCCATTGTTTAGACTTGGGGATTGGGAAGCAGAGATCATGGCGGTAGGGGAGCCGACGTTGACGAAGTTCATTTTGAGGCTGGTGGGTGTGAAAGTCAGTGGGGGAGACGGGATGAAAAGAAGATGGGGGAAGATACCGGAAGGAGCCCTCAGTCCTTACGCTCAGGTCTTGGAGGATGAACCATACGCCCATCTGGCCGTCTGGGTTTGTGAGTTTGAAGGCGCTGACGCAGAGACTGCCGATTAGGTTGCGTGTAAACATGCCGGTGGGTGCTGAGCGGGGGTCGGCGGACGGTGGTAATTGTTGCGGAGATAGTAAAGGGCCTTGTTGTTGCATCTGCGGTTGGTAGTAAGCGGATCCGGGTACAGTCACGGCTGTGGGAGTTGCTGTGGGGGTACTGTAATAATTCTGCGCTTGCTGGGTCTGTATTGGGGGAGGTGGCAGCGGTTGATGCTGGTGATATTGTAGTGGGGCTTGCTGTTGATAGGGATTTTGATACGATGTGGGTGCTTGCTGGTACATATGTTGTTGCTGCTGCATGTTCTGTGGTTGCGGGGGCAGGCCATAGTTCTGTGCTACTTGGACTTGCTGCAAAGGCGTCGGGTAGTACGAAGGGGGTGTAGGTGGTGGTGGAGGATATGAGGCAGATGTTGCGGCGGATATCGAGGGCGAATTCGCGGAGTGGCGAACCAGATTGACTTCACGAGTACCGTCTGCAGACCAGAGATCGACTGTGAGGACGTAATATGAGGTGTCGATCTCGCTGTAGTATGCACCGTTAGCCTTGCCGTCTCCGAGCTAATGAACGACGTTGTAGTCAACCTTTAGAATAGTGGGAGAAGGAAGTGGACTGACTTGATGTCTAATTCGGCGCGAGTTGTAGCATCCCGAACGACCAGTCTAATGCACGGCGGTGGTGTTATGGGCCGTCTATCCTGCAGATTGCCGACAATGTCTCAGCCAAAGGGTCCCATGTCGAGTCTCCTCCCACAGCTTACCTTATCTCCAAATCCGCACATTCGAGCCCGTATGGGTTGCTGGATAACGTCAAGGCTACACGGGGTGTTCAGGTTTTAAGATCCTGCCATACGTTGTCCGCAACCAACCTGTATATCCTCCCAGCATCTGTTGTGCTTGTCGAAGCCGGTTCTTGAGGGGACCTGGGTAAGCTGGGTAGCCCCATCGTCGCAGAAGATGCTGACGAGGGCTGGTACGGTGGGATTTTGCGGTCGACGCCTTGAGGAGAGTCCATGGTGAGAGGAGGTGATATGGGATGGTGTCGCTCATGGGCGATGTACATGGTGGAAAGCGAGGGTCACCGTTGTAGGCGACTAGTTCGCTCTTGAGCGAGTTTCTTCTTTAGGCAGCTGCGCCCAGGAGAGAGTCTCCTTCGGTCAGTGACACCTGTGGGTCGTCTCTCACGGGCGGTACAACAGCGGTAGCGGTGAGCCATGTGAGATCATAGTGCGGAAATTGTGGGAGACTAAGGTGATGGCCAGCCTCGATGCGCTTACATCCACCCCGTAATATGTAGTGAGTTCGTTCGAGGAGCTGAAGGTGCGATACTTGTATCCTTTCTCGAGTAGAATGATGTTTGATGTATATATAAAGTATAAAGTGGGAGGCGAAGTCAATTCAGGCGAAGTTTACTATTATACAGAACAAGCTGCAGGTGCAGGGCGTATGGGGGGTACAGCTGGTCGAGGGGTTGGAAAAGTTGAGCCGGGGTCGGAAAAAATTCTTGGCGTCGGGTTGAACTTTAAAATTGACATATGCCCCGCACATCCAAGATCTGACGTCGGGTTGGAAAAGCTCCGGGCCCTATGCATTAAGCGAGATCACAAAAAAATTCACATTTGGTTATCAAAGCCTCGACTGAGCATATGCGCAGCATCAACTGAGCATAAAGAAACATCGATGAACGACGAAAGCATCAACGCTCAAAATTGAGCGAATGAGATAATGAGTTGACTAAATGATTTGAGTGTCGCGCTTCACATATGCCGCGCATATACTAGTTCTAAGAAGAAACTCAGCTCGCTCAAGATTCTCTCAACGCAAATGTTGAAGACGATGAGAAAAGTGATAGTGCAAATCAGGAGCAGAACGATGAGAATGAAGAAGAAAATGCACGAGAAAGATCTGACGAGAATAACGTAAGCGATAGCTTGTTAATGAGAAGTTGAGTTCATGATTTCGCATGTTTTGTGCATATGCTAAGCATATGTAGAAGAATCTTCGCTCGTCTTGCTGCAAAGTAGATTCATGATATATGTGATGTTTCGCTCAAGCTGTGCATATGCACGGCTTCAACACTTCGCTCAAGCTGTTTGTCTTCTAGCTACTTTAGCTAAATAATATTAATTCTTGAGCTCATGATTAGCATATGCAGAAAGCTGAGTCGGGGTTGTAATGATTTTGAACTCATGGTTAGCATATGCAGAAAGTTGAGCCGGGGCCGGCATCAAAAAAAAAAAGTTCCGGCCCTGGCTCAACTTTTCCAACCCCTCACCAACTGTAAGCCCGGGCGTATGTATCATCCATCCGTACTCCAGGGTGTGTTAACAGTGTGAGTAACCCACGGATTCGGGCTCCCCGGAACTATCATAAATATGCCTGGGTTCTTTCCCGCTCGTTTCGGCTGTGGAACCCCCGCCCCTCCTTCCACTCGGAGTAATTCCTTCCACTGTTGATGTGCAGCAATCGACATACTACCCTTACTACCCTTACTACCCTTACTGGATCCCTCCCTTATTCCGTACTTTACTCTTAGATACATCGGATGTGCCAACCAGATGCTGTGCTGTACTCCCAACACCTCAGCACTTGCAGGTTTCAAAGAGAAAAGATAACCACAACACCATTGTACCAGCGCTGTTAGGAATCGAACCTAATATAAACTAAATCACTCAACGACTGGTTTGTCGCTTGTGCACACCCCGGGATTCCCAGCCGACGCCAGCCTGGGAATTCCAGGCCCGTGTTTCCACTCCTCCCCACTAATGCCGCCCGCCTGCTGCGGATGTACGGAGGTCAATGTGGGTTTGAGACCGTCAGTGCTCGTGTCACCCTCTGTTTGGCTGGAAAACAACTCGAGGTACAGCTGCATTCTGCAGATTCCTGCCTTTGCCACTTCATTGGATCCACCATCGGGTCTGCAGCCTACCTTATCTCTATGCGCTTTGATTCGACACCCCGAACCGCTTTACTCGAAACATGCAGAACCCCACATACTGCCCCAGGACATGTACCTTACCGATCAGACGGTCGGCGGAAACCTTAAGAGCATGCACAGCACAAATATTGGTTCTGTAGTGGAGACAGTGTCGGGTGCGATGTGAGAACTCGATTTGGGAGTCCTTCGCATGTGCCAATCGAGATTCGCAATGCAACTCTCCTCGGAACCACGATGTCAGTGTTTGACTGGTTGCTGTCTCTTGACCTTACATCGTGTGATATAGTATTGGGCGTATGAGACGTACATGCAGTCTGTGCAGAAGCCCTAACCCAATCTCGCTTATAAGGTTTCCTTTCCTATTATCAGGATGGAAGACGAACACAGCGCAGTGTTTTTCAACTCCTCCAAAACTGTTTGATAGGAACATAACCAACAATCTTCGCTTACAAGGTATGATAGCCATAGTAACGTTAAAGTCCTGCTTCGATCCAATCAACGTCTTCCCCTCCACTTTCACCCCTCTGTAATCTGTCACACACTCCTTTACCGAATACGCTGCTGCTTGCGCAATCCGCGCGATCTGAAACACATCCTCCGCCGTTGGATCTTGCGTGTTGATCGTCACCGAACACCCCTTGGCAGTCCATGTTTGCGGCACATTGTAACGTTTCTACGCCATGATGGTGATGGCGTCGGGAACCATAACAATGTCGGCAACAACAGCGTTGCACGACGATGCAGTGATCTTGTGGAATCTTGGACGGCACGGACGGTTTGAAAGCCAGGGTTATCCGTGCCCCGCCCTAAGCTCATCCTAAGCGAAGGATGAGCTTAGGGCGGGGCACGGATACGACGACGATTTTTCAAATCGAATGATCGGAATTCGACAATGGGAAAATCAATAATTGAAATCGTAATATAAAATCCAAGCATCTAGAACATGCATCAACTATGCTTCATAATCAAATAGAAAGTTTGCTTAAACATGCTCTTTATTAAATCTTCTTCATATTCGTACCTCGCCCTAAGAGGATGAGCTTAAGCGGGTACTGATAACTCTTTTTATGACTTTCTTCATAACTTTCTTCATAACTTTCTATCAAATAGTCTTCATGATTCTCTTTACAATTCTCTTGAAGATTCTTTATGAAACTTTTTTCCTGATTCTTTTCATGACTTTCTCCGTGGCATCAACGACTTTTCTAAAGTTGATTCTAAAAACCCTAAGCTAGCGCTGAGCTTCACTCCTCCAGTGTTCCTTCCGATGCTCCATCCAATGCTCTATCCAGTGTTCCATCCAGTGCTTCACTCAGTGCTCCATCTAGTGTTCCATTCCGTGCTCCATTCAGTGCTCTACCCAGTGTTCTACCCAGTGTTTCACTCAGTGTTTCATTCAGTGCTTCATTCAATATAATCACATAAGCAAAAAACAAGCAAAGAAAAAAGAACTGAAAAGGCGCGTGCAGACACGTACAGAGCTGAACAGAAGATAGGAAAATTTTGATGTTCGATGCGGAACGGAAAGTCACGTTACTTGAAATTGACCAATCGGATTGAAGACTCTTAGCTTTTTATTCTATTATATTATACCTTACTCTCGAGTTGGTATTTAGTTTCCAGCCAGTAGCTTGAGTGGTCGGATTTGGTGAGGAGCGCTTATTACTGGCTGGAAACTAAATACCGACTCGAGAGTAGATTTCTTCATATTCAAATCCAAATCGATCCCTTGGAGAAGCGGAAGGCAGAATCGTAGCGGCTACACAAGGCATACTAAATCTGTCCAAGCCATTGTCGTCGTTTTTCCCAAGCCAATTGCAAAGGCACTGCCGCGCTCCAGCTCCCGGGTCTGGCGCAGCATGCGCCGCACAAGATACGATTTTTGCCAACGTCCCATCTGCGGTTTTTCCAAGATGAGAATTCTAAAAGTCAACATCTATGACTTGGTCAGGTCTCCGGACTAAGATACTACATGTATCAAGGAGTAGCGCTTCCACCACTCAGTTTCATATGGTGGCTATTTCTGATATTTATAATCCCAATGCATTCTAAGAAACGTTCAGGGTTCGCAACTTGCAGAAAGTGGGCTTCTTTGATCTTGAAAAGCCACCATACTACGGCTGGATTTCTTGCAAGTCTGACTCTTCAACCCTGCGCTTGACAATGCCGCTCTGATTTTAGGCCTTCAATTGTTTGAAGCTAACGCATACTGTACTATACAAAGTGCGTTCTGTTGGAATACGAGGTCATATGGGGGCATATTGATATATTGGTTGTTGTTGTTAGGAGGCTATCTAGGAGGTGGAAGGTGAAAACTCTACTAGCGGGCCCCAGCCCTACCAGCCCTATGAGGCGGAGGTTACCAACTCCCCTATTTCCAACACGTTCGAATCCACACAAGAAACCCCTTTTCTCCTCAAATACACATTGGCGCCACTCAACGGCTTTACTATAGCATAGCGGAGTGATAAATCATTTGAGTTGAAATATGATTCTTGGGATACGAGCTGTTTAACCTCTGATGGTGGTCCGCGGCTTCGGCAGTGCTAGTGTGATAGACCCGAAGCATACCCGAGACCGCGTGGCAGCTCTTTCATTGCCTTTATCCCTTTCCATCGTTTTATTATGTTCGGATACAGTATCATAAAAACAGAAAAGGTAGTTGTATCTCCCTCCGGGTTCTGCCTACTGCAGTTTACTACTACAACATTAATTCACTCATTACCTCAACCCGACCTTTATTCTCGTATCGTATGAAGCTTATCTACCAATTGAATATTAATAAAACCACTCATTCAGATTGAAGGTTGTGGTATTTAGCCTAGCTGCTTCAGCGCTCTTGAGACTGGCACAAGTCGGCAATGCGGTCGTTATAGACAACTCCTCCAAAAGTACGAAATATCCTATGCAAACACTCTCTAGATAGGCATGGCCGACATAGCATCCCTCTCAATTTCGCTGAATGCCCAGGCGTGAGATTGATATCAAACTGCGACATACCCCAGTGGCGACAGATCGATCACGTTCGCCACAGCTAATCCCATCGCGCCGGCGCGTAAGAGAGCTGAGCTCTAAAGAGAAGTGGATTGGGTGCGGTAGCGTACATAATCGAAGACGTTGCTGTAGATCGAAGAGCGTGTTGATCCAAGAGGTCTTAGGAGTGCAGGTACTTTTCATCTAATGTAAATCTAAAGTTTTTATCGGTCACTCTGCCGAACATGCTCAAAGCACTTTGGGTGTTTCGAATGCTACAATACGACCTAAAGGTCGAACCATTGAAGAAGAACAGAATAAAAGTCGAAAATGAGCTACACAGTTATCTCGTTAAGTAGAAGCATAATCCCATCCCTCCAGCAAGAACCTAACAACCGCCATACCTAGATAGACATATAGCAACAACTCTACTCCTAACAATTTGTTGTCTCCCTAAAGGGTTCCAAACTTCCACCACCCATCAACTCACAAACCCCCAACAACTCAAATTTCTCCACTCCGGAAAAAAGTCATCCCATCCCAACAAACTTTCACAGTTGATGCCCAGATTTCCAGGACTGGTTTCGAGACAGTAGCACAGCTTTTGCACGAGGGAATGTTCTGGAGCTGGCACGATACGAGTGGATTAAATAGGTGAGTGAGGGATTGGGGAAAACAAGGGGGAGAGAGAGTAAGATAGGAAGTGGTGGTTTGGGGGGTTTGGTTTTTCGAGGTTGGAGGATTGGGGGTTTACAGGCAGGGGAGAATTAAAGTTCGAGTGAGTCTTTTGAGGGGTCAATCGTAAGGCAAAAAAAGGGTTGAGGAGTTGTTGAAAATGTAATGATGGGGGTTTTGTCATGGGAGGCTTGGGAGGTATGGAGCCTGCAATTTGTGGGATTGAGCAGAAGCTGACTGGGCTTTTGGGGAAGGAAAAGTTGCTTTGATTTTGATCGCGCGCGGCAGCTGCTGCCCGCTTTTGGGTAAATTATACAAACATCTTCTGAGGAAGGCCGCGAACAATAACCATGATTCCACGACTGGTGGAACTTCAAGCTCCTGAGATTTCTTGAAATTTTTTTACTTTATGCTTCCAAAGGCTTCAATCTCGACGAGCTTGTAGATGGAGTTTTCGAAAGCGTGAGCAGTCTCGGGATTGCTACAAGTTCGATGCTAGGGGGGAACCTTGCCTTCATGGATTCCTTCGCTTGCGCTTCCTCGTGGGTTGGCCGGGTTCTACCAGATATACCGCCTTGCGCAGTTCTACGGCTTGTCCATCCCCATCGCAACGATTCAAGCACGGCTCCACAGGCATCACGATCTTCCCAAGAAAGCCGCTCCTGCCCACCAGCATCTCGCTGTCGGCCTTCAGAGTCTTTCCTGTCGTGATGTCAATCAACGTGTACTTTTCGACATCGCGTATTTTGAAAGATTCGGAGCCGTTTTTGAGTGGATTCAGCGGCAGCTGGGGACTGAGACTGTAGGTGAGCGTTGACACTTGAAGTTTGAGTGCAAGACTGGCTGCCGGTACTGATATCTCGTCGCGAAGTCTTTTCGTAGCCCCTTTTTGCTTTTTGATGACTGGGAAGACTTGACCGACGAATTTGAGGAGCTGTGCATTGAATTGCTGAATATGTTGTTTCTTAACATCCGTAAACTTTTTGGTGGCCGCAAATGCTTTTAGCGTTTCCGAACGCCAGGCTTTGATGGCTGACTTATCTGTACTGTGTCAGCTCTGTGCTGATCTTACTATAGGGCGACTTGGATAGACATTTCATACCTCTCCGTGGCTGAAGTTGTGCCATACTGTTTTCAACTTCCTGGAGGATACAGATAAAGCGTTCTGACAGACCCAAAAAGTAGACACCTTCTCCCAGCATATGCGCCTGTAGGTAGTGGTGGATCATGTATCTTACGAGATACTCACCCGCTTGTGGGAATCTTTGCAGGACCCTCGCCACATCTTCGTTCCCATCGGCGGAGAAGAGTTCCTCATTTCTGGACTGTAGATACTTCTTTTCGAATATGTCGATTTCCACCTCGACCCAGTGTCGGATATGCTGAACAAGAGACTCAAAGTCTTCCAGAATTTCTGTATCTGGAGTTTGGGCCACAGGCTGTAGGCGAAAGAGATCATCTTTGCACGCATCTAAGCCCTTCTGCAAGTTATCTATTTGCGCTTCCATATCATCCTTATCTTGAGTCGCCTCATTATAGAGTGTAGCACAGTTGCGTGCTTCGTATCGAAGATAATTTGTTTCGCCTTGAAGATTATGGTATGACTGCTGAAGTTGACACATCTCCTGCTCAATGTTTTGCAGACGATTCACTTCCGCTTGTAGGTTCCAGCAGTCCTGCTCAGTGGTCGTGCTGGGTGAAACTAAATTGTTGTACTCGCTTTGGAAGTCTACCATGCGCTGCTGACCTGTAGCGTCTGATGTAGCAACGATCTCACATTCGCTCTCCGGCTCCTGTGTTAAATGCCAAAGCTGTGGTGCTTCTGTTCGAATTCTCAAGTCTCTTCGGTCTTCAATCTGTAGAGACAGCTCTGGAGTAGAAGTACGATCGCTGGTGACAGCCTCAAAGATTTCCTCCAAAAGAATTTCTGGAATCTCTCCGAAGTCCTTAGATGCGGCGGTCGTCATCGCGTCATCTTCCTGAGACGACAAGATAGGTGAGCTTTCCTTTGGTTGCTCGGGTTGGACCTGAGTACCGTCGTCCATCTTGGCCAATGCTGAGATCATTTCCTGGTTTCGTGAGTGGTAGCTCTGACCATTCAAGGCATTCTCGTCTTCTAAAACCCAATAAGCTAAGAATAACCTTCTACAGATTTATCCAAGCTCATCAATCTTGATGTCTAAAAGACTCACCAATAATCGGACTTGACGAGCCGCTCGCGTTTGTAGCCTGCCCCATGTTGCCGGCTTTGAAGTCTTTGAGGGTAGTTGTCAGGTATTGGTGAATTGAGCTCAAGTTGAGCTCAAGTTTATGCCCTTGGTTTCACATGTGACCTTTTCACTTGTCTGTAATTTCAAGTTCCAAACTCTCACTTACCCCTTATCACAACCAGTCAATTTTTGGTCCGGCTGTCACCAATTTTTGTCAAATCTTCGGCTCACCAGAAACCTTTCGCTCTCGTCCAGAGTATCAAATCAAGGCTTGGTCTCAATAAACGGACAACAATTTTGTCATTTCGACTACCATTTTGTCTTTTCTGACGTCACTCTAGAGAAGTGACCCTTGTTGCGCTCTTCGTCATGTCACCAAAACGCAAAAGAGAACCTGAGCTTGATCGTAAGATACTGGTCGCTGTTGACTTGTAGGTGCCAATTTCTTCATGGCATTCAGTAGACTGACTTCGAGTAGCGGTACCACATACTCTGGCCTTGCTTGGACGCAGACACGCAAGGTAATCTAATGAGTTACCTCAATTCCACTTGTACAGACAACTAACCCGGAAGCAGCCTGGCTTACAGACGCCCATTATTCAGTGGCCTGACGCTAGATCTGGCGGACTTGAAGGTATCACGAGTGACAAGGTACCATCGTAAGTATCTAAGCTGCAGCCAGGATTTGCTTGCTTACTGAAGCTTTTCAAGTGAGATACGGTATGACGGAGAGAACTTCAAATGGGGCTTTCAAATTCCGGATCATGGGCCAAGGCACCAATGGTTTAAGCTTGAACTTGGCCCTACCCAAGGCCGTAGCAGATCAGAATTGGCGCATTCTTTTCCAGATCCCAATGCCGCGCCCCCTGGCTATGACATTTCTCCAGAGAAACTTGTGACAGATTATCTCACTGCTCTTCGCGAGCACTCCGAGAAGGTCCTTCTCCACAAGCTGCCTGAGAGTGCAATGCAGTCCACGCCCATGGAGTTCATAGTTTGTCTACCCCATGATTTGATCTTGTCGTTCGTACCTGGCTGACTGAATAAAGATAACGGTTCCCGCAGTGTGGTCAGATGCGGCACAAGCGAAAACTCGAGCCTGTGCTGAAAACGCCGGTATGGGCGTGGGTTCCTCGCTCCAGATAGTTTCAGAACCGGAAGCCGCGGCGATATATGCATTGGACGCTATGGACCCGCACGACATTAAGAAAGGCGATACTTTCGTACTCTGCGATGCCGGTGGAGGCACGGTCGACTTAATATCTTACACTGTCTCTGCGCTGAAACCAAAATTGCAACTTTCGGAAGCTAGCCCAGGAAGTGGCTCACTATGTGGTTCATCGTTCCTTAACCGTATATTCCAAAGGTTTCTCGAGGACAAACTTGGAAATCAGCCTGGTTGGGACCAAGACGTGCTAGAAGAAGTGAGATGCATCCTAGCTTGATTATCCTCCTTTTACTGACGTAAGACAGGCAATGAAGCGTTTCGATGTTGTTGTGCGTTCCTGCCTGCTAAATTGCTACTGCTTCCAGCTAATGGCGGCACGATATACTAGATCAAGAGACAGTTCGGCGGAACAGATGGTGGAGAGTTCTTTGTCCCAGGCATGTACTGCTAAAAAGGCTTTTACAAATTTTAGCAATACTTACCTTTGAGTAGTCCCCGGACTTCACGACAACGCCCGTCTGGATGTCCGTAGGGGAAGACTGCGAGTCACTGATGCCGAAATCCAAGAAGTCTTCGATAAAGTCATCCCAGAAGTCATCGCCTTAGTTAAGGGGCAGATTCAAGTTACGAAAAAGCGTGTCAAAGCCGTGCTAATTGTGGGAGGCTTCGGACAGAGTGCTTATCTCCGCGACTGTATTCGGGAAGCGGTTGGTAGTAAGGTGAAAGTTATGCAATCGCCAAATGGGTAGGTGCAACACGTCTTGGTTGAACTACATGGCTGGCCTACTCACTGGCAATAGATGGACCGCCGTGGTTCGCGGCGCTCTTATGAAAGCGCTTGCTACCACATCCCCACGAATCGCAACAGTGAGAGTGACAGGCAGATCCGCTCGAAAGCATTATGGCTTGCAGTGCGATACTGATTTTGTTAACAGACGCCATGATGCTAAGAGACGGTCAGTTATGCTTCCTAGGCAAAGGAAATCTCGATCCGATATAGATGGCTGACTACCTTGGCAGGTTCTGGTCGGATTACGAAGGCACATATCGTGTTTCCACCATGGATTGGTTTATCAAAAAGGTATTCTCGCAAGCAATACGTTTTGTGATCGAACCAACATGGTAATAGGGAAAAACCGTCAGTGAGAACAAGCCTCAGCGCCTCCAGTATCACCAAACTTGGTTGAAGTCGATGGGGCCGCCCACAAACGCCATTGTCAAGATCCGCTACTTTGCTGATCCTGAGAATATGGGAGCGCCTCTGTACGGAGATGACCGTCAGTATGTCTCCACTCGATCAAGTTACCAGACTAATATTCGGATATAGCGGACGTCACTATGCTCGTCAGAGTTGAGGCCGACCTCAGCCGGATCCCACCTACCCATTTCCCAGAAGAGACGGGACTTGACGGTCAAGATTACTATATTGTCGAATTCCAGCTCGAGGTGACTCATTACTCGGCGTCTACTGGGTATGAGCTCATTCATGAGGGTGTCAATTATGGGCAAGTTGCTGCTGAATACGTATGAGAATTATTGGCTGCTCGCGCCGACGGATCTTTTCTTGAATATTCTATGTCGTGGTTGTTGATGGAAGATGTTGCAGGAAGCTTAGCGGAGGATATGGCACAAGATCGTTTTTATCTACTACTTACTTCAGCCATGATGTTTTCTCTTGTTGTTAGGCAGGGATGCATTACACATAGTCAGAGAGAGGACAGAATTGAATCCGCACCTTTGGACTTGAAAGAAATCCGCAGCTTGATAAACCCCGTCATGTACCATTCCCGCCACTGAAATAAGTTGTGATATCGAGATTCAAAAACAGATTTGAACTTGCAGACCTAGGCGAGACAATGTGTGATAATGAGTATATAAGAATAAAAGAATACCGCCCTAAGCTGATATCGATTGCCATAGCGAGAATGTGAGCGGGAATACTAATGGAAGGTGAGCCGGTTTTTGTAAGCGCGAAAGATTCGAGGAGATGAGTGTACTACCTTCTTGGAATTTTACAATAATACCCGAGAGTAGGCATACCTCAAACGAAGAGACTAAAACCTACAAAGCCTAAACAACCTCCACATTAACAATCTTAATATCCTCCTCCGGCTTCTCCTTATAAACCCTCGCATTCTCAATCCGATGCACAACATCCAAGCCCTGCACCGCCCGCCCAAAAATTGTGTGCTTCTTGTCCAACCACGGCGTCTTCTCCGTCGTGATGAAGAATTGGCTGCCGTTTGTATTCAGGCCCGCATTCGCCATGCTCACCGTATACGGCTTATCGTGCTTCAGCGTGCTAAACTCGTCCTCGAATTCGCGGCCCCAGATCGATTCGCCGCCAGTGCCGTCGCCGAGGGGGTCGCCACATTGGATCATGAATTTGCGGATGACGCGGTGGAAGATGGTGTTGTTGTAATAGCCGTTTTTGGCGTGGGTGACGAAGTTCTCGACGGCTTTGGGGGCGGCTTCGGGGAAGAGGCGGAGGTGGATGTCGCCGTAGGTAGTATGCAAGATTGCGGCGGTGCCGGTTTCGTGGGGTTTTGCTTCTTTTTCTTGGCGGGAGTTGAAGTTGCGGGGTTTTTCGTTTTGCACGTCGCGGGTAGATTTGGTGATTTCGGTTTCGTTGGTGAAGATGTAGAAGCGCACTTTACCACTAGCGGTGGTGACGAGCATGGGGTCGCGGGCTTCCGATTCTTGGATGAGGGGGTTGGCGGAGGCGGCCATGGTGGCGGTCATGACGGATTTCTGTTGGGGCGCGCCTTGGTAAAGGGCGAGGTTTAGAGAGCGGAACGGTTCGTCTTTGCCGTAGACTTTGACGACGCGGTTGACGAGTGTGTTGATTACTTTTGTGCCAAGGATCGAGCCGTAAATTATGAAGTTGCTGGATTCGTCGAAGATGACGTTGATTTTGTTCTGCAATGCGGGATTCTCTAGCTCTCTTTCAACGGCTAGTCGTCGGCCGAACTCTACGTCTTCTAGCTTTTGGATGGCGGTATTCGCTTGTTGCATGTCTGTGATGGTTTGGATTGACTCGTCATAGGTTCGGTAGAGCTTTCCAGTGGCGAAGTCGAATACTCGAACCTTGCGGTCAGGAAAAGAGAAGGTCGCAAACTGCGCACCTGACGGTGATATAGAGATGGAAACTGGTAATGATTTAGATTTCTTGAAGTCAAATAAATCTGTAGAGCTTTTGTATTTGAAGACGTTGTCAGGTTTCTCGTAAGTATCACTCGCCCGCCAGTACTCAACCATCCCGTTAGCATCTGCAGATATGACGCAGTCGTACTCATTGTTATAGGCCATCGTCGTTACGGGGCTTCTGTGCAGACCGTCCATAGCATGGATGGGTTCCTGCGACTCACCTCGGCCATCATAGATATTGATACATGGTCTATTCTCATCTGCTACTGCTAGCAGAGGTAGCGATGCGCCACGTCGATGTACCCAGCATATTGATCTTGGCGTATGTTCTAGCTGAAGTATGGCCAGTAAATCTATACATCGATGTCAGTTTGCCACCAGTAACCCCACAGAGTGGATCTCCATACCAAAGGTAATCACATCAAAGATCTTGATTGTTCTATCTGCTCCTGCTGTTGCAAAACTTCTACCATCTTGGCTCACACTGACGCTTCTTATTTCCCCTACATGTGCCCGAAACTCTTTCACCGATTCTATACCCACAGCGATTTTCTTCCAGAACTTGACAGTCCCATCTATTGAGCATGTAATCAAGAAATCTGTAAGTGGCGTTACGGTCACGAAGGACAGCTGATCTTTGTGCATCAACGATTTCGAGTACCGTGAAGACGCAGGTAGGGCAGAGATGTACAATTTCTCGTACGGAAGAATACGCCGCTTTTTCTTGGGCGTACTGGAGGGTAGTGCAGGTCCAATATCATCGTCAGATGAGGAGTCTGTGATCGGTGTTAGTTAAACACTCAATGAAATGGATCCACTGCAAACCTTCCACATCTACATTACCAGAGCCGTCGGCACTCGGTCGAACGTCCTCGTTTCCATTTTCGTAATCAGAGCGCGAACGTTTACCTACCCGAACCTGAGTGGGAACAACAGGCCTAGTGTCTAGCATAGCTAATCTCTTTTTAATTAGTGTCTGATGTCTGTTATTCCTGAGTTCGTGATAAATGATGAAGTTGGAGTTTAAGATAGGCGCGATGTACGCGCGGCAGGGCTAAAGTAAGGCTTAGAGTGGATTTTCGCGAAATGAAAGTACATTTCAATCAATTGGACTCTCTGCGAGGTTGGACAACGGTCCCTGCCCGCGGTGCACCCGAGTTTTACTGATATGTCGACACGGAAATATGCACACATCCTTCCTGTACTGTCATCTCTGTCTGGCATTGTTCTACAGTCACTTCCAGATCGTCGATAAGATATTCGGATGTCAATGGACAGCAAGTCATTTTATTCTTAGACTAGCTCGTTGGCGTCTTACAATCAGAACCCTAGAAGCCTGCTGTCTTCCAATTATGGATTTGGTACGCGCTTCTTCACGTAATGCCCTTTTACTACAATCCCCCCCTTACGCGCTAGGATACGGGCGATCGTGATGAATCACGAATTGGCGAACCATTTCTATGTCTTCCGGGCTCGCGCGATTTGCCAACCTACGAGCTTCTGCCGCCCAGATATAATCTGGTGGATTTGCGATTCCAAACGTTATGTTTGGCCATACTCCCCATTCGCTGTTATGCACGTAAAGGCCCACTCCGTGGAGTTCATGGACAGGGCAGGTAGGCGATATACACCGATCAGGCCTAGCGGGTTCTGCATACACGATCTGCGGGACGTGTTGATGTGGTTGCTCCGGCTCAGAGAAAGGCCTATCTACTCTAAATACGCCGAGATGAGAGCCTGCCATCTTACACTGCGTACGATCCTGGTCCTGATATTTCCCCTTCACTTCTTCCAAGCAGCTTATAAGCACTTCAAGTGGATGTCCGTCTTGCATAATTGGAAACTCCGCATGCCGCCTTGTGGGATCTGGTGACGCGTTTCGCATATTTGTACGATGAACTAGGTCTAGGATCGCTCCGTTATCATGATCTGAGGCTTGTCGAGCATCGTTGGCGCTCTCTTGGTTTATCGAGTCTAGAAGAGCCTGGAACTCGTCGTAGCTTGTGGAGGGTTGTTCGGAGTTGGAGATGTCACTCACCTCATAAGGCTCGTGTGGCATAGTTTCGTAACAACCACTGCGAGGGCACGTACATCTTTGTTGATCGCTCCGACCTACCAGGGACGGATCGAGTGGCGGAACGGGAGGGCTGAAGTCGACGGATAGTGACGACTCTTCATGAGGCTCCAACCTTGGCTCTGGTGTGGGGGTCTTACTATGTGGATCGTAATTCACGGCGTATTGAAGACCTGGTGTTTTAGATGTCTTGGGAGCTCCTGGTGTTTGAGGCCGGATTAGTCTTTCTGGTGTTTGGGGTGGGTCGTTTGCCATTGTCCCACAAACTATTAGATCTACGATCTAAACTAGTCTCGCTCTAAGAATCCCGCGCCGAGAAGAATTGTAAGGTGGATGGTATTGAGAAAGCTTGGTTGAGTAAGGCAAGAAGAGTATGAGATATCGAAGTTATAGGTCCGGAACCTCGACCCCGACATTCGAAATAGGCTAAACAATAAGTACGACAATAGCATCCACAACAGTCCAAATTCGACAGCAGTGTCAATAACACATCCATTCTGACTATGGTTCCAATCTCCGTTGAACACAGTGTTATCAATGAGGCGAAGACGGGACGATGCAGCACCTCTTCCAACAAACCGAAGATTCAGAAGAAAACTAGTCATATTCTCTACATCTTTAGAACATCTTGGATATTGTCTATACCTCGAGTACCAGGATCGTCTACAAGCTACGGATCATCAAATTCGGTATGCCAAGACCCTCATATCTCCCGGAACAAATTCTCCCAGCTGTCAGCCGTATGTTGCCTCTTGAAGCCCCAGTATAGTGCGAAGTCCTCAGGCGTCTCCTGGTTCTCCTGCAACCGGTGATACGCTGCCCATATAGCAGGTGGCGGGTTACTCGCTCCGAACGGGCCTTGAGAAATCATTGGGTACTTTTGAAATAGATAGACACCTTGAAAGTGAGTATGTTCAATTGGGCATTCTGGCGACCTACACAGTCCGACGATGTCCGGAGTTGGAACTTGTCTTCTAATCCTTAACCGCACAGATGCTGCAGACGGCAGAACCTCAACTCCTCTAATCGGAGCTGATGGGGAGCTAGCGTTCGACGAAGCTTGCCCTGTTAGTAGATCTTGTGAACCTGGGAAAGCTGGTGCGTTAAGCTCGGAATCGCTTGTCTTGTCGAAGAACCCACCGTGCTGGACGAATGCGGGGGCTCCCTGCTGCAATGAGTGGCTTTTTTTCGTGTCGATCTTGCCATGAGCTGGATAAGGCTCGTCTCTGCGATTCAATCCTGCCGACTCCCTGTCTAGTGAGGTCTTGACTCTACCGTCATCCGTGCCAAAGTCTCTCTGGTCATTGGTAAAAGACGGCTGATATAGTTCTCCTGCACCCCTACAATGGTACTCTTTGTTATTTGGACTGTTGAAAGGACGAGAGAAGTTTCGCACTGGCTTTGAGATACTGCTTACCTTCAACCTCAGGACCGTTGGTTGCGCAGTAGTTGGTACTGAAGAGGATCCTGCTCTTGGCTTTTTCCGAAGACGCACCATGTCTGCAAGGATGCTATGGAATGACCTGTGCGTGCGGTCGAATTTAGTCGTAAAATCTAGTGCCGGGTAACTGCTTGAATGCCGAGAGTCAGCTGGTTTTGAGCAAACAAAAGATGATGATCAGGAATTACGAGAACAGGTCATAAGCTTTTAGGTATTGTAGAGTTTTGCGAACATCACCATTAACAAGGCTTGCCGATCATTAATCAGCCTGAAAGAAGTAGAACAACGGTCTTATTTAGTAGCCTAACAACGAATGCAGACGCCGTTCACATGAGGAAAGAGCATTGTATCCATTGTTCCATTAACCAATTGCGCTTCTTACACAGGCTGCACCAGGGCGCGCAAACGTCAGGAAACAATAGCCGGTTTTGGAGAGATATGTAGACAGATAAGTAAACTCGTCGTCTTCTTGGAATAGTATAAGCAATGACTAAGGTTCAGTTGCAAGCTTAATCGATAAAAAGGGTTGGGCAAAGGAATATATGGAAACGATCAATCTTAGGTTTTCGTACTGAAATCGTCACATACTATAATAGTGGGAAAAGAGACCCAAAGACTTGAAGATAGACTTAGAAGCAGGACACGCTTTCCAAATGAATGATGAAAAGCAGGGTACTTTCCTCTTTCTACGCTAGCAGGTGATAGCGAGGCTCGATCACTTGCTGGTCTCGCCGCCAGTTCTCTCTTCCTGCCCAAACCACCTCTTCGCCATCGTGGTCGTCTTCGTTGGATGATGTCGATTCTCGCCGCCAGTTCTCTCTTCCAGCCCCAGCCACCTCTTCAGGAACGGGAATCTCCTCATCAGATGACATGAGTTCTTCTCCATCAGCAGAATAGTGGGTCACCCCAGCCCGCTCCGCTTCTGCCAAACGATTTTCTCCTTCAGTAAAATACTGTAAGACCCCAACTCGCTCCGCTTCTGCCAAACCTTCACGGATATGGTCTTTATTTTCGCAAATCTGTTGTTCGGTAGGAAAAATGTACTGGACCTGGTCCCAATCGGGTGCCCTATACAGACCGAATTTGCAATAGTGAGCATGGCATGCCCATTCGCGAGATTTATCCAACCTCGGTATTACGCGACTGAATTGCGCATATACTATCTTGTCGTCAATCAAGAGTTGAAGGAAGTACATGTGCAACCTCAGATGAAATTCGACGATTCGATCCTCACCCTCACGAATCTGCTTGAAACAGTCTTCGCAATATTGCTCGCTTGGGTCGCGACCGTAGCTGACGATCACATAATTCTCGTTCCCACATTTGGCCTTCGAAGTCAAAGGGCAAACGTATCCGCCGTCGCACGGATCGATGACCAGATATTGGTGTATGTGGCAGCACTCCGAGTACACAACCGCGTGTGTTTGACACATCTTGTCTAGAGCAATGTTGGGTTTGAGGTTGTGGGACGGAGCCGATGAGTGGCAGTATTATGTTGCTCAAAAGAATAATTTGCTGAAGGCTAAGGTAAGTTGATAAGTCTCAAGATTTGTATTGTTCTATATGTTTCGATTCAGGACAATGACCTCCTCAAAATATTTTGAATGTGTGGATCGATCGCTTAAAACAATGGTAGAATTCTTGTATGTTTCCCATTCCATTGTCAGCATGCATTTGACAACATGTTTGGTAATCTTACGATCTCACTGTGTTGATAAGAAGAGCCCTAAGTTTTGCTGTATAAGATACCCGCTAAGTCCACTTTTTAAAAATTGCAAAAGAAACACCAGAATGGTGCGAAGAAACTTCTCATTCAATTGTCGACACTGAGAAGTTTGCTTCCTGTTACAGGGCTTTGGGGAGGGCATATTGGGAATTTGTAGACGGCGGGGGGGGCCGTAGACCCATATTGAGGTACTTTTTTGAAGTGCCTCAACATGGGCTCGTACTCGTGACCTAGTATGGTCACCCTTGCAATCCGGCAAACCGGCCGGCAAGGTGTAAGTACATGGTAGGGGTGATATTTTCATATATCAACACCAAAAAATCGAAAAAAACAAAGAGAAGGGAACGCTAATACATTTCGGGCTTACCTTCTACTTTCATAACACCCAAAGTTCACTCCAACATTTCTAAAACCCATCAGGTCGGTCATTGCCCTTCGAGCTATGCGGAGACCAGAACGAATTTTTTCAAAATTATCTTTCCCCGCAAAATAAGTGATCAAATTCATTCTAATTGAACTACAGGTGTTAATTCTGTTATTACACTCAGCTTGGCAATTGTTCGAGGCATTACTATCAAACAGGTACACAGGATGATGAGGTCTTTGTACTCACTGCCACGGCAATGTGTGATACGAAAGTGCAGAATCATTTACATATCCTATATCGCCATTGTCCTCATCATCGATGCTAGACTCATCGTCACTTCCGAACCGGGACCTAATTCGTCTTCGCCATCCTTATCATCTCTGCCCTCATTGTCGCCATCGTCTTCCTCGTGGTCCCGACTGTAAGGGTTTCCACACGCGACACGGAATTGGTCGAGCTCTCGTCTCCGCTGATTTCTCAGCTCGGAAAGCGTTCTATCAATATCGCCAGGAGAAGCAGCTGATATTCTTGCTTCATCCATTCTCTTGCATCGGATAAACTCAAAGCAGGCTTTGAGTTGTCTTCTTCTCTGGCTGTAGCACCAATCGCAGAAAGGCCTGTTGCTCATGACGATCTCGCCGATAACCTGGTAGTGTCCTCCGAAGAGTACATTCTCATCAGGTAAATCGAAATTCGTACATGGCGTAGCAATGCAGTAGTACTGTACGTGCATACATTGGTGAGTTTTATGGGAAATGGCCCGACACATTGCGAATCTGGGTTGTGATGCTAGAATGGAGCTGGGAAGGCGAGAATAGGTTATGGATGTTGGATGGCTGCCTCTGGTGTATAACTCAGCTGCTTTAAACTCCTGATTGTGAGTCATTGGATCCATATATTAAGCAGATACGCTGTTTCATTCTCAGATTTCTTTGAAGCATGGTGGCATCGTTGACAACCCATCGAGGACAAAGAGACTTCAAAGGGCCTTTGACGGCGCAGCTTCATTATACAAAGAGTATGAGGGTGGTCCCTTTCAGAAATCGAATCAAAGGCATTCGACAATGCCATTGTTTACCAATAATAAATTTCAGCTTGCCAAAGAGTGTGGCACATCGTATTTCGACGGCCGCGGTCAAATACACCAGGGCCTGTCAGATATGCTTCTTCACGCGCTGACTCGGCTCTGTGACTCAAATCTCCCCAAAAACTACTTCTCCACTTTCCGCTTACGTATAACCTTTACGTGAACCGACTGCCACAGAGAGATTCCAGTACAGAAAATGGGCTGCACTCCGTCGCGCCTTGAGGACCCATCAGAACAAGCGGTCCGCCGGCGTGAAGAAATCATGACGCAAGCGCGAAGGCAAAGGGCTCGCGACTCGAACAAGTCAAAGCGCGAGGAGTGGATCCGCCACAAGTCGCAGAGAAGGATGGACAAGCTCCATACAGCCGACGGCATCCCAGAAGGATGGGGCATACCAGATCTAGGCTATGCAGATAATCGTGATGGCCCCTATGAGCAGTATCCCTGGAGTGTTTGATATGGATAGTAACTGACTGGGAATAGGCTGGCCCCGTGTGACGCCTTAGTGACATTCCTCTCGCCGAGTATAACACCCTATGTTGTTTATATTCTATAGCCTTTGGTCTTCGTCCTGCTAGCGGTCCTTCGCCTATATAATCAGATGTGCCTATGAGATATCATAAGTACATAAAGACATTATTGCCTTATCCCTGGTTGACTCATAATTAAGATCTATCGCTAATAATCGAAATTCTGCCGTGTCACTAGCTGAGACCCAAGCGTTTGTCGGCTACCTCTCGCCAAGCGAAACAAGAATAACGATACACAAAAAGCCATTGTGCGTGATATTTCAATGAGGTATATAATGAAATTGGAAGATCATTATCTTCTATAACTCGAGATGGGTGGGTAAGCATAGCTAACATATTGACAGCCTGAGCGATACTCGAAAGCACATTTGCTTCGTATGAAGGGGTAGAAAGGCGTAAGGCCTGCTTGTTTTCGAATTCTCACTCTTGAGATATGGCCGAGTAATCAAGGTCTAAGAGGTCTCCTTTCAACTCACTGATAGTATAGAACCACTACTGCATGACTTTCCTAGTATATACAGCTGCCATCATTACCTCTGGACTTCGTCGGGTGCTATATTACCCTTGTCTAAAAATATCTGTTCTTTGTTTTGGAGACGCTCTGCTCATCGACCTGTCCGGATAATTCAAAACATTACCGCGAAATTGTTTTTCCATCTCAGTATCTGTGTTGTGTTCTTTGTCGCAAAGCGCATGTGCTCTTTGTTCTTGTTCTTGATGGATAGAGCCTTGTCTGCCTATGATTCTCGTCATTGTGACAAGGTCAATAATGACATTGGGCATTCTCATATACCCTGACACCCATTTTGTTTCTTTAGTCGAATTACTCGATCCTGAACAATCGAGATCACAGCTTCAACGTCCCAAGCTTCCTACTCTCTTCCAACCGAAAACATTGTCTTTTTCCCTTTCGATCAAAGCATAAGAAGCTCGCCAACTTGTATTCATTCATCCCTTCTTCTTCCTTACCATGACCTCGAATCACGAACCTACAACAACCCTACCAAAACTCTGCACCAAAGCTAAATTTGACGTGCAACGGAATTGTAACGAACCAACTAAAATGTCATCAAACTCTTATGCCACCACGGCCACTATGGTTGGTCACCCCGGCACTCGCACCACCACTATGCAAGGACCATTACGCACTAAGCAAGTCGGCTCTGTCCCGGCTTTTGGAGATGGCAAAGGAGCAGCTACCATAACCTCCAGTCAACCCCTTCAAGAGCCGAAACCTACTGCTATCAGTACGTCCGTAGGGGATAGAATCACCACTATGAGTACTAAGTATACCGGCTTAGGAGGAGCTACCATAGCGCCCAGTCCCTTTGTTGTACCGAAATCTGCGGAATTCAGTCACCCATTGGCGAAACGCAATGCATGGGTGGAAAACGCCACGCCTGCTAAGGTGGTCCCACTGAGCACACCCACGACCATGGCGCAGATTCACAAGCCAAGAGACATCTACTCAAGGAGTGTAACCCTCCAGAATGGGGATGTGTCTATCCAGACTGCACCACCAGAGCCTAAGAGCACGACCGGCTTTGATCCCGTATTAGTGCCAGCGCCCACCGAAATCGTCGACACTCGCGTCATCCCTGCGGAGATCAGTGGAACTATCGGTCCAGTCTCCACGCTCAACCATACCCTGAGTAATTTCGGCACTCATCGCAGGAATGACACCGAGCACAGGACGCATCACCGAACGAATCACAATTTCAATCACACCAAGACTATCATCGAGGAGCTCACCAAAACGAAAGAAGTCACGAAAACCATCACCTACTTTCCCCAACTTCGTACCCACAACTCCTCTCGACCAGTCACCATTCCGGGATCCGTCCCCACTCTCGACTCGGCCTACACGCAAATGACTTACCATCATGAAAATGCTGTCCAGCCAACCCAGAGTGCTATTTATGGCTCATTCCAATCAGCCATCCCGGAGATTTCACACCAGCCTGTCTCCTCTCAAGCGTTTCAAGCGGCAAGCCCGCCTTCAATCGCGATCCTTGTCTACGGTTTCATAGTGGCAGCTATGCTCATATCTGCCTATGCACAATGGGTCCACTACATCGTGACCGGCGAAGTTAAAGATGAGCCGCTTGAAGAGGAGCTAAACAAGGACACAGTTGCAAAGATCAAATCCTGGGTTCACATTGAGGAGAAGCAGGACAGGGAGGCACTTGCTAGAATAAAAGCCAGGGCTGAGAGCAAGACAAGAGCTGTATACGAGAAGAAGCTTGCGGAGAAAGAATATGAAGAGAGCAAGAGAGTCTCGGCAGAGTATAAACGCGAGAGAGAGCTTACAGACAAAGACTGGGAGGAGAGTGAGAAGAAAATAGCCAAAGACTTGGAGGAGAGAATAAAGGAAACACCAAAGTACAGCACTCGCAACATGGACCCAATCGCTGCTTATGTCTCGATCTCCACCGCCGCACAGAAAATCCAGGCCGAACGTCAACAAGCAGTGTCTGGCGCTTACATGGAGGAACAGGGTGAGAAGCTCAGAGAGAAAGAAGCTAAGGAGGTCAAAGAGGCACTACGACGGAGGGTGACTTACGCCTTGGATGCCCAAGTCGACCCGATGGACTAACTTCAAACAAGAGAGCCTGGCTCTGGATGAGGAGAGCCTGGCTCTGGATGAGGAGAGCCTAGCTCTGGATGAGGGGATCCAGGGAGCATAAGAGGTGAGAGTTGTTTCTGATCGCATTTTCGGACTCTTCCCTTTTTTGCACATATAGAATGTAATTCAGGAGGTTGAAGTTGAACCTTTTGCAACAATCTTTACAACCGTGTGACTCATGTGAATGATTTTCTTGATACTACCGAAAGTGATGCAAGCAATGAAATAAATAATTTTCATAAAATGCAGGCTAACACCATCAGATTTAGGCTTATTACAACCGAGACTGCAATAATTGCCAATGCACACAGGGTACAGAATTTCAGCATTAATTCTTGGACTCGACAAAGACCACTAATTCAGAACTCAAATTATGGAAGTAAGACAATTAAGTATGGTAGTATCGTCAACATATTTTATGGTCTTGCTAAATGCAAGTGTTCAATGTATATGCCTCGCATTTCGATTGCTGTTAAACAACACGCCTTAGACGTGTCAGGTCGTACGCTCGAATGCTCTCCGTTAATTTCGTACTATCCGAGTCCACCTTCGTGCAAGTCCAATTACTCACTCACTCATTGTATTGTTAACAATCGTCCCAACATTCCTACAAACAATCTTTTCTTCCTAAGATGCCGATGTCTTTGTCTGAAAGCTTTGTGCTCAACACAAAGACTACTATCTATTGTACCCTCTCACTCTTATCCAACACATATTAATGCCAATTCAATCATGTTGTTATTTCCCCATTTCTCACGAAACATCCTATCCCACTCACCTACACAGCCATCTTGAACCACCCACCCACACCACACCACCACCACCAACCTATCAAAAACAATGGCACCCCAACCCCCAACCTTCGCCATCCCCCCCGCCCTCCCAGCCTCCGGCACCTACCCCCGCGGTCCCCCCCACCCCTTCCTCACCATCCTGGAAATCGCCGTCGCCATCGCTGCCGTCTGCATCATCCTAGTTTTCGTGATTTGGTTCATACCGCAACACCACCAAGAAATGTGGAAGGGGATTCACCTCAAGAGGCGGAGGAGCCAGTCAGCCGGGGTGTCGCAGTCGGCATTTAGGGATGGGGTTGCATTAGAGGAGGATCAGGATTTGTGGGTTCTTGGGGAAGGGGATGAGGGGGATGAGAGGAACATTTGGGACAGGGATGAGGAGAGTGCGGTTGGGAATGGGGGTAAGTATGATAGGGAAGAGGTGTAGGGGGTGAGTCTGATCGCTTGCGAATTATGTTCTAGAGATTGAGCAGAAGTATCTCATATGTAATGCAGATATCTAGGCAAGTCAAATCTCAGACTTCTTGGGAAAATATATCTTCCTTATGTACTTTCCAAACCCTAATCAATCTTCATCATCTCTAAAGCCTCACGGAAACCTAATTCTGTTAGGTATGGTCTCTTAAATTTTTGCTCAAAAGCTGCGCAAGATGTGGTTGCGTATTGAGCTAGATAAGGTGTATGTCTATTTGCGAGCGGGAAGAGGGTGTTATTGTTGGGTTCATACTTCAATTGTGTATTACTAAGTTTCATGTATAACACCCCCCCCTTTTTTCTATGTGTGCATCCCCTACGTTCTGCATCTACATTACTTTACGAAACCGAGAAAGAAGGCGATATCTGCTAAACATTCTTCAGCATTTCATCAAACTTATATGATAACATGAGAGCCAATCCAACAAAAATCTCAACTCAATGTTTCCATATTTCGGCACCATTGTTTTATGAACACAACGCATTGTTTCCCCCCTTTCTCTCCCATATATAACTCCACGATTTTTATTCCTCGCCCTCCATTATTCAATCTTCTACAACCACAGCACCAAAACGCACAGGAACAACAATACCACCATCCAATCTCCGAACAGCAGAAAAAAACAAAGACACAATGCCTCCCATGCCGCACACCCACCTCCACCACCTCCACGGCACCCGCGCCCCCGCCAACGCACCACGTCACTTCTACTCCCCGGCCCCAGCCATCGACCTCCCTCACCGCTATGATCACTTCCTACCCCCAGTCCCAGCTGTCGGGATGACTCACAGCACCATGCCTCACGCTCCCGCCATTATGCCTGATCCCGTCATAATGCCACCTCCCATCTTACTACCCTCCTCGAACCCAAGCGAGACCCCGTCTCTCGAGTCCGGTCATGTGGGCACTTACCCACACCTGAGCAACCCACTCCCCACCCCCTGCGCAGCCCCTTCCCCATCCTTTTCAAACGCAGGCGACACCGGTTTCCTAGCCTTTTTCATCGCTACCCTCGTGGTGCTTAGTGCTATTGGCGCCGTTCGGTGGTGGATGAGCCGGTTGACGAAGAGGAAAGATAGGAGGATTATGCTTGAGGAGGAGGAAGAGAGAGATGAGAAGGAGGGGTGGATGCGCGGGATGATGGGGAGGGGGGTGAGGGGGAAGGATGCGGAGAGGGGGGAGGAGGAGGGGGGGTTGTTTTGGTTGTTGGGAAGGAGTAGGGAGTGCGAGTAATGTGGAAGGGAAGGAAGAATAGATAATGAACGAATGGGGGACGGGAAAGGTTGGAATACAAGCTCTTTGGAGTAGATAGAATTTATGAATCTTGACGACAGCTCCATTTCAGTGCCTCACTATCTAACAAATATTGATCCACATCTAGATGATCTCAATGTACCCCAGGTGAGAACCCCATTTATGCGACCCACCCAAACTACCAAAGCATTAGTCGCTCTCTAATCGATTCCTTCAAGCATTCGCTATGACAATTCAATTATCTAGAAAACTCTCAAAATGGAAACTTTGATATGGAAATTCATGAAATGTAACAACCAAGTACAAAGAGACTTAATTAAAAATCGATATCTCAACACCCAGAATTACATAACAATCAGACCACAGAACGGTAGTCTTCGAAAGCCTACACCCTCCTCGTACTCTTTCACACCCCTCAAATGCCTCCTTATCCTCCCCCCCTACCACACTCCCTTTACACCCCCCCCCCCACCACCTTCCATCAAGGAAGCGGTGAGGCGAAAAAATGCAGTACATGAAGACGTAGATCTTAAAGGTGATTATGAGGATTGTGAAGATGAGGGCGAGGGGGTTGTGGGTAGGTAAGGGGTTGGTACCGAGAGGGTTTGGGAAAAAGTAAAAGGACCGAGGGAAAACGGGACAGCTATCTTGTTCGTGGGAGTTTCGGCAAGAATGGGAGTGAAGTCCGTAGCAAAAGAAATTCGTCTTGCTAATGGGGTGGGTTCGGAGATACCGTACCAAAAGGTAGTGAGTGATTCAAGCGTAGGGACGGGACCAGATTGAGTGTCGTTTCTTTTAAAATAAATTCTACTTGTTTTTATCAACCTAAGATGGGGCTATCTTCTCACATCTCCTTATCCCCTCAAACCTCAGCCCTCCGCATCTCTTCCCCCTCCCTCGACATCCCATATCGCTGGCCTTCTCCACACCGTATGTCCCCAGACCAGCCCCCTAACCACACCTTGGCGCTCCCGTTCCAACCCACATCCCCCCCCACTTTCCATCTCCTCCTCCTCTTCTTTCTCCCTCTTCTCTACAAATCCCCGAACCCGTTCCCTATGCGCTTGCACAAAAGCTGGTGCGAAAGCTCGAGACCAGTTGTGCGGATAGTGGAACATCCACCATGCTGACGCGAGAACGACTGTGGAGGTTAGGGAAAAGCTTATGAGGAATGCAAGATAGGAGAAGGAGGTTGGTAGGGGTGATGGCGGTGGTGAGGAGAGGAGGGGGGTTGTGGTGCTTGTTAGGACTGAAGAAGCAACGGTGGTCGGGTTGCAGGAGAAGGGTGGGGGCAGGCTGGAAGGAGCCAAGGTATGCAATACTTGTAGCGAGGATGCGAGAATAGTAGGGAGTTGGCTAAGGGACGGTGTGGAGTGTGCGTGGGTGTGGAGCTTGGCAAAGGGGTGGTTGGGCGCATGTTGGGGTGCCATTTCTTCAGGTGTGTGGTCTGATGGCGATTGGAGAAGACAGATAAAAAATATAAAAATCATAAAAGAAGAAGCGCAGAAGATGCTAGAGGGAACAGGCCATGATTATTTTCGACAGAAAAGACAAAGAAGCAAGGTGCAAACGAACAATGTTTCAAAATCCGAAAACACAACGCCTTTGTTCCAAAAAAGTTGACGTCTCACATGGATTCTCCTTGCAACAGTATCGTAGCGTATAATGAGATGTTTCTCGCTGTGGAAGAAATGGAACCGTCATTGCCCCGACGAACAGGCTTGTCTGACGGCAATGTCTGCCAAGTGTCCCACCTCTTGGACAAAACTGTCTTGATGTGCCTTAAACAATAGCCTTCAAGCTGCCTTGTCCACATCGCTACTCCGTGGCTGCGACTGCTCTTTTCCAACACCACCATGAGGCTGTTTGATAGACTAGGTTTACCCATTGGTTGAACGATATTGTGTGAGGTGGTTGTTCGAGATGCTCAAATAGATGCAGCAAAGTCAGTAAACAGCAATCGGTCTACATTGAAACGTTCGAATGAATATTGAGACTCATCATCTTCTTGACGTGTACGAGTATTGGCTTGAAATTTTTGTGTAAAGAAAGAATTGAGTAAAAGAGACATATCTGAGTAATTTGTTCTGATAGTTGCCCTTGTGAGTTTGGCTTTCGAAGATTGTTTCCAGACTTTCTGCATTCTCTAGTTGCCTAATACTTCATTAGCTTTATCGACAAATCTAGAAAGTCGACAAAACAACAACTGCTGTCCAGATCAACTATCAGACCATGTGACCGTCAGATCAATTTAATATGAAAAAACAAATACTAGCCAATTCAAATCTTCATATCGCACATAAACTCAAACCAATGATAGTATCATTTCGAGGAAACAAGTTCTCTAATCGTTCCTTTGAAAATCTCTATCGAGGAAACCGGTTGTTGTTTACGGACTCTCTGCCACGAGCCAACGGTTGGGAACGCCCCAGAAGCGCACGATGCCAGGGCACGATTCACCAGCACACAGCTACCGCCCGGTGGCATTTTCTAGAGTGAGAGCTCCACTGAGATTCATGGATATTCCCACCAAATCCGGCCTTCCGAACCATCGCCCTCAAGGTTTATATCCCCCAAATACCTTAGCCCCCTCCCTGACCGCTCTACCAAGCATATTCGCCTCTTTGGAATCTCTTGGTGCGCAAGCCTCCATCTCCGTACCTAGCCATGCGAGGACGGTGCGGTACTTTGTTTGTTTTTTAGTGAGAACGGTGGTGAAGGCTGCTTGGGCGAGCCTGTGGTGGAGTTAGAGAGGGTGTGGGGCTAGGGGGAACGAGGGGGCTACCATTGGATTTGACGCTTGTTGACTGAGCAAGCGTAGGAGTGTCCGGACTTAGGAGGGGCTTTGATGAGGGTGGCGGCGAGGGATGTGACATCGCGGATTGTGTCTGTATGAGGTTTGGTCGAGTTAACAGTTATTCAAATTCATTCAAGTATTTTCTTGATGTAGTAGCCAGGTTGTAAGTAGGAGCGACATACCTATCAGCAAAGAATCATGCGGCTGTTGCTTCGCAGGCATGCATTTCGCATACCGATAGTACTTCATCGCCGCCTCTACAAAATTCTGATAGATTGTACTGAGAACGGTGCTGAGAGAGTTGAACGTGGTGTCGAGGAACATCTTATGGGTTTGAATTTTTAGGGCGTTGAGGGCTTTGCGGTGGAAGGTCTTGCCTGGGGTCTTTGAGGATTCGACGGTGAGGGAGTCGGCGAGGGCTGTGAGTGGTTAGCGAGTAGTTTTAGCTGTGTGATGCTGGGGCCGCACATGAGTCTTTTCTTCGGTCTCGGTCTTTAGTAATTTCTAGTGTATTGATGTTGATTCTAGTACCGCAGTATGGAAATGCTGTTCCTTTTGCTAATCGAGGAAGGCGAGACCCGTTGAAGGTGCTTTCGAAGGTAACGAGGGTTTTGGCTGGGTTGACCTTGACGCCGTACTTTTCGATTCCGTCATGCATGATCTTCAATAACCTCTCTGCATGCTCCTTTCTCGTGGTAATGAGCAGGAAGTCGTCGATAAGGCGTAGAAGAATGCTCTCGTCATCTTTCAGGAAACCAAGAAGCTCTCTCTCTAGTTCAGCGTAGAAGAGATTGCACAAAAGACTCGACAATACAGAGCCCTGCGGTATGCCAGCTTTCTGCTTGAAGAATTTCTTGCCAATCTTGACAATGTTTCGCTCAACGTGCTCTTCTACGAGGTCAAGCAATTTGTCTCGCTTTTGCGATGTCTGGACTACGGCATCTACGAAGACGGTATTTTTCTTTCCCTTAGCGTAACATGTCTCCACTGCTCCCTCAAATCGTGCAAAGTCTGTGTAAGCCCTTGCTAAAGCGACAAATTTTCTCGTTGGTTTCGGTGATGTTCCAACGCCGTAGCCGTGGTTCTCAGAAGACTTGATCTCAGCGTGACGAGCGATCCGATACTCGTCTTCAGAGGCAACCTGTTCCAGTAGTTTCACCACACCTCTTTGAGGTATGGTATCGAAGCATGACTGAACGTCGCACTTGGCGAAGTAGAAGATTTTCGATCCTGGCCTATTGGACCTGAGTTGTCTTTGGAAAGCCGTCAGCTTCGGGTAAATCTCACCAACGGAGAAAATTGCCGAACCGATACAGCTCGGGTTCCTTCTTTTCTCATAGTCTAGCATGCTGAATACAGGTGCCATGATCGAGTTGATGCTTCGTCCAAGCACGACTTTCCCCTTTTGTAACTTCGTCACGCGTCGCCTAAGATTCACGATCGGTCGGATGCCGTTTGCTTTCGGAAGGAGTCTGATCTGACTGAAACCTAGTGGTCGTGCATCAAGAAGCTTACGCACTTTCATAGTATCCATTTCTTCGAACATGGAGAGCTTGATATGACTCAATGCAGGCTCCGTCATTCGGCGCCAGACATCGTGACGGAAGAAGAATAGTCGGTTGCGGTGAACGTTGGATTCCGTAACATGAAAGTTGGACCGGACCAGAGGTATAAGCAAGGAGTCAAAGACATAGTAAAGGAACTCAAGGAAAATTTCCTTCCGTTTCTTCACGTCTAATCTGGAAGTTTTGGTAGACGGTTCTATCTTCGGTGGTATGAGCCATGCAAGGGAAGTAATCTATCAATTCGTCAGCTAAGACTGTGCGAGCTCCTGGGAGTCAAATTTACTCTTAATCCGTGGCAAACCACATGGAGAGACATGTTCTCAAATCGTCTAAGCTGCACAAATTGGTTGACTCTGGAGAAAACCATATCTTTGGTCCTCGACGCTTCTAACCCGTAGCCCCAGAACTTATCTGGCAGGAGTTTCGACAGCACTGCTCGACAGAAAGCCGAGACGTCTGAAGCGGGGGTTGAGAAATCAAGCAAGGATTGACCGCCAGGTAAAGCCAATGGCCCGGATTTGCTTAGCGTTGCACCTGTACTCTGGCCCGTCGCGAGCGCTTTCGTATCAACCTGTGTTGTGGTGTTGCCGCTTTGAGTCTCAGCAATAGCTCGTCGATGTGGACCACCATTAGTCTAGGATAATCAGCAATTAGGCTGCTGGGAGATTCAGTGCTAACTAACTCGAAGTGGACAGTGATGCTTTAGAAGTTCACTATAAGAACATTGAGCATGTCTGCTCTGCAACTCCTTGACCAGATCGTACGTGGCACCACGAAGTCTTCTTGGCACATGTAAATGATACGGTGAGGCAAGGTTTTCCCCTCGTCTTGAGGAGTTCTGGCGTTCAACTTGGGCAATCTCCTGTTCTCGCAGAGTATAGTCCTTGAAAGGCTGAACAGTTTCTCGTGAATCAACTTTCGAGGTAAACGCATTATGTAGTCTAAACTGTCTTGGAAATATGTATTTCATCAGATGTACCGTATGGTTTGGGTTATTAGCATCTCCATATCTGTTCAGGACATCTGGCTGCATTAATGAAAACAGGATTCTTTTGGCTTGGCATCAACTTACGAATGTGACGGAGACCGAATCTTACTCTGCCCTTTGCATTCAACGCCGCACGTGCATAGAACATGCGACTGCGAACAAACGTGATGGCTGCAGGAGGATTGCAGAATGGCAGTGAATTGCTTTCAGGCCTTGCCTGACCTCGGATGGCCTCTGGTATCTTGACTCGGAGAGGTAAATGCAGAAAGCTTCTACCCGAAAGGGGTTGTATTTCGGTCAGTGGTTTTCCTGTGCCTCGAATGTGAGTGGGAAAACATTGAACGCATCAGGTTGGCACATACCGGACAGTTGGTAGTAGTTGCCTCTACCGCTATCGACTAGAACGAAGACGCCACAGTCCAAGACTAGGTCTCGCATGATCCAATCGCCTCCTTTACCCAGCAAGCCAAACACATCGGTCCAGGTTTCATTCTTCATAGCACTGACATGACTATTGGGGTAGTGCGACACGGTTCCGTAAATATGAGCCAATACACAATGTTCCTCGTTGGGCTGCTGAGGAGCACTTGCCCGCCGATAGCCATGACAAAGCAGGTGCATTGGCTTATGGACGTTCCGGTATATTCTATGAAAAAGTTGCCAGATTGCAAAGTCAATAATCTATTCGAGCATTAGGTATCGCTCTGTGGCAATCAATGACAATACGCCCATAAAAAACGATGCTTGGACAAGCACAGACAAAACAAATCAGCACATTTGGAGATAGTAGATCTCGGGTGTTATGGGACGCGGGCAAACAATATCAACGCCTACCTCTGACTGCGTTATTGATGTTCCCCCAACGCTGCTCCTAGATGTTAAGTTGACTTGCTGAGAAAAGGATGCAAAGTCCTTCTGTCGCGACGTGGCGACGTCTGGTGGAGCATCATGTACCAAGCCAATCAAAGTCGTGGTTAAGAGCTTTGCCAGATTCCTCTCACGTTCACGTATTCCACAGTCACTTGCCACAAGATGATGCGAAGCCTGCTGGCCGTCGGTCCCTGCAATAATTTGATCATCCTTGAGAGGCCTTTGCTGTCCTTTTCCGATCGTAGCAATCTTTTCACGCCTTGACACGGAGGAAGTTGGAAGTTTGGAGAGCAGATAGTCTTGTAAGGTCACAACTTGGGGATAATAAAGACACAGCGCTGGATGTCCAGTTGAAACATGGCTAGATGGCCCTTTAGCATCAAGCTTGATACGCTTTCCAGGCTGGCCAGCACCGGTTTCGGAAGCTCGTCTACGCTTCCTCTTCCCTGTCATGTTTCGAAACAGGTTCAGTATATAGAAAAAGGCGGCGTGGATTGTAGGAGCCCTACGGTGGATCAACGCCTATGAGGCTGAATTGAAATGGCGTTATGTAGGTATGCGATGCAATGACTTGAAGTGCACCTGAATTGTACTGGTGTGTGGTCTGCACGCGTTGGTCCAAAAACGCGTTCGCGCCAAGCAATGGTGAGTAAGCACGGTAAGGTACCTTAGGTAATGGTCTACTTGTTAGCGCCAAATAACCGAGAAAGTCCCACATGCGCGAAATTCAACAGAAAAGCGACATCACAAGGAGCCAAGGAGCCAAGGACAGGCTTCTCCCGCAAACGAAATCCACGCGCCGTTAGCCCGCCAGCAACCAAAATGGCTGCATGCTTCAGGATCCATCAACCATGCAAATGTGTCAGATTATGGGAATCTGCATCTAACAGAAGACAGGTCGTCCTCAATTTCCGGGAGTAGATGGCTTGTCGCATTTGATCTAGTACCTCGTCACGGTGTGGAAAGAGAGTGATCCCATGCCATTGATCTTGATAAGCTTCGGAGTGAAGTGAGACAAAGAAGGAAGCAAGAGGCAAAGATGCCCGGGCAATCACAGTCGACCCCGAGAAAGTAGTTCAGATCCATAGAGCTTTTCTTGGTCCATCGAGAAATCAAAGCGCACAAAGGTAGCAGGATGAGAGGAGACAATAACAAGAAGCGAAGCAGCGTAAGTATTCCGTAGTGTCTTTCATGTCGCTGTACGTTGTATGCCCACCTATCAGGCTTTTACTACTTGTCCGGTAAGAGATGCCTTTTTTTCGACAGACGTTGTGAGCAAAATGAACGCTATCCCCAACCACCTTAATCGCTTAAGACCTCCCAAATTTAAGCTCCACGTACTTGTACTTTAGGTACTCCGCCCTGGACAGGCAGCTCCATAGGCATATGATAGATTTGTCTCGATGGCGAGGGCATGCCGTTGTAATTGTTCCGTTTGCTTGTGGTTAGTCGGTGAAGGCCAAAGGATCACTCACTCAGTGTACTTACTAGTAACCATATTCCGTAGAGTGTGAGCGTGTACGACTCTCCCTTAACAGATAGCGGTCCAGCGCTTGGGAGTGCATCATCGCCAGCAAGACCCTTGCGCATCCCTTTCTTGCTTTTCTTTGTGCCATGCAGAAGGAAATCTTTATCTTGAATACCTAGTAACAACCAGATCCAGCAGTTGATATGATGATATCCGTAGAATAGCAATAACCATAGTCGGTTGCCCAGAGTCTGAAGGCATTCATTCGTCTGGCCTTGTTGGCGGTAGGGTAGATCATCATCGGGCGCGGACGAGGCGCGAATCTGGGCGTAGGGCGATAGCGCCGTTGATTGGCTCGAAGCCTCCCCTCGCATCCTCTGCTTCTGTCACCACTAAACCACTACCGACACGGCAGAACCCCAACTTCAAAACCCGTAACAAATCATCTCATCCAATAATCCTGTACCATCGACTCCCTCCTTACTCACCAAAGATCTTGCTACGACGTGGTCATTGCAGCTCGGAAAGTTCACTGCGATGGCTGGTGTCAACTGACCCAATGCCCGGGCTTCACAAGCTTCATCTAACCTCATCGTGCGACACTAAAGCTCTGAGAGCCACACATCGAGCCCGCCAACTCATCCCAGTCCTACACTCCGTACACACAATCAAGGGAGTGAAATTCTCTAATTGGATCGTCTTGGCGCACAACAGCCTGAGCTTCTGCTGGTGCAGTCCACATTGATGCCTTACGGTCAAAGGACGACATGTCGACACTTGGCTCCGATCACAACCACTACGCTTTGGAACAACTTCCGACAGTGGACTACGACCCGTCGACAAATTCCACCCTTCCAGATGACCGCCGCAACCCTGCTCCGGTCGCACTCCCAGGCCACTCGGTACCATCGTTGCCAGCATATACCTACAATCCTGCCGCTGTCAAGCGCCCCCAGGTATCCACCACTTTCGAGCAGTACGCCTCGGATGCTAGTGTAAATGGTTTTACCCGTGAACCACCGAAGGAAGACGACTCCCCAGACCCGCACGAATTCTACAGGCGGTACCAAAACTCCTTCGCGCGTGCATCGACAGAAGGGCTTGGGCAGGGAGATATTGTTGTTACAAAGCGGGAGGACGGTATGACGAGAGCAAGGCATCAGCAAATGCCAACACCAGTATCAGCTCGAGCCAACGGCTTCGACCTTCCTTCTCTGTCTTCGCGAGTCCACGGCGGTCAGACGTCACGTTACCAAACATCTCCGCTGAGCGACAGAAGCCCCTTAGGTGGAGCAAAGTCGAACCCGGCCTTATCGAACAGTGCCCGGAACCGTCAGACGTCGTTGAAGGACTTAGTCGACAGGTTTAATTCAAACACCGATGAAGTTCCACCACTACCGAGGAAACCTACATCGCGGTCGGCGTCTAGCACTTCTAATCCTGCCAACTTCAACCCCGCCAATAATACAAATCCTGCCACTAGCATAAGCTATGCTAGAGCGCGTAACTCGTCCCAGCCGAAAACCTCCCAAGCTGGCTATGCGCGAAAGGGATCTCCAACAGATCAGCGACACTCTGCAAATCCTTCAAGGTCCAACAGACACCGAGGGCGGACAAATGAAGATGCCAAGGCTAGCCCAAAAACTAAGCGCACTGGGCGGCCAGATCCCAACGCATACGCTTCGCAATCTACGACCAGTCTCAATCCAGACGGACAAAATCTTGTTCGGAAGCCTCTTTTCGGCGAGATCCTAGCACCGAGCAGTGACGACAACAACCATCTTGGCTATGGTATACCGGGACCTCGAAGACGAAGGGGCTCAGAAGGAAGCATGCGAAGTCCAAATCCAATGTTTCGTGATGAACCAAGTCGATACGCGGACGAAGTCTCGCCTTCGTCACCTTCTGCATGGTATCTGGGAGTCACTCCAACATTAGAAGAGATCAAGATGGAGAAAAAGGTACCTAGTCTCCCGTCTGGACTGCACCGACGAACAAGAAGCGATTTCACAGGAGGCATGCAGATTAGATCTCCAATGCCAGACAAGATTTCTCAGCCATCACAGCCTCCACGTCTACTGTCCCCTAATCCCACGATAGGATCAGCCGGAACAGCTAGGCGCGGCTCGCAGTCTCGAATCCCGATCAGCACTCGGCGGCAGAGCATCAATTCAGATTCGGGGAATTCCACACCTTCCACACGGGCGAACTCGGCGGCGGATAGGTATTCTGGGCATACCATGTCTCTTCCTAAAGGATCCAGCGGTCTGCCACGGTTCAACCAGAAGTCACGCAGTCCAGTCAGAGATCCAAGGTCAAGTCCGGGTCGAAACTCCCCACGACGTGACGTCCATAACAGTGCCGGGCAACGTCTGGCAACAAGCCCCCGTCTTGCAGCATACATATCTGCTCCTATGCCGAAGAAGTCCCCTCCTTTACGAAGCTCGAGGCCTCGACAACCAGTCTCAAGTGCCTCAACTTCCGCTTCGAGAGCGCGAGCTGTTGAACGGTTCTCAGGTCAGGAAAATGGCGGCCCAAAGCACGCGAAGGAACCCAGAACCAAGCGACCACCAGAACTCGGTGGAGTGGATTTTGCAGCAAGAAGGCAAAAGATCCAGCAAGCTTTTACAAAGACAGTAAAAGAGAATGAGCGGCAGGAAGAGATTGAAGTGGAAAGACAGCGAGCTTCTATGGTCGTTGGCGGCGTGGATCAGCATGCGGAAGCTCCATTGGAGGGTTTCGAACTACCTGGCATGCCACAACAGGACGTTAGTGATGATTCCGAACGTCCTAATCTCGACGATCTAGGGGAATTTGATGAGGACGTCTTTCAAACTCCTGTCAGAGAATTCCCAAAGTCGGAACGGGAGCTGACGATAGACACCGGTCACCTATCCGAGCGGTCCGTGTTAGATCTAAGCCAAGAGGACTCTCCAACGTTAGGCGGATTCAATCGATTCTCACACATGAACCAATTTCAGCGAGGTACTGTTACACCGCCATCGGACGTTGAGCCCACGTCAGCGGTCACAGCTGGTACGTCTGATTCAGTAGACACGTTCTTTGATAACGAGCCTCAAGAGGATTCAGAAAATTCTAGTCAAGAGCATCAGACGCTTCTCAGTCACATAATGAGCATGCGAGATGCCAGCCCGGCAAGCCCAACGAGTATCCGTCGAGCAAGAACCGCAGAGGGTTCTATCTCCGACAAGGACGACCAGGAATCAATACAGATTATGCTTGGGGAAACGCCGGTACTTGAGAAAGCGCCGTTCGATAAGTTGCAGGGTGAGAGGTCAAAAGAGGTCTCCAACGAAGCGTCCAACAGCCGCTGGAGCATGGCTTCATGGACTTCATCGATCAGATCCAAGGATAGGTATTCGGGTTCCCAAGAGCGGGAGGCGCCAATGGAAAGGATCGATGAGCACTCGCCTTCTCAGTCCCCGCAGCCTAATCACTTGTCAATCTCTACGGCGTCAAGCGAGCTGACTCCGCAGCCCTGGTCTCCTGCTTCATTTGCCTCACCTCGAACCGGTCGAACCACGCTCGATAGTGATGCGTACAGTACAATCAACCGAGTTTTAGATCATTATCATGATCCTAGCGTAGTCAGCCCAGAACTGATGAACGACATGCAGCAGCACATCTTCAATCAGTCTCCGGACCTGGCCCGGCAGGGAGGATGGGACCCAAAGAAGGTGACGCAACTGTACCTGCAACAGCTGGCTCGAGAAAGACTCGCACAGTCTAACACTCTGCCGGATCCTCTCAAATTCCAGATTAGAAAACCTGCAGATCCGCGAATGATCATACCGGCAGCAACAGAACAGGATGAGCAAATGGTTAGTGAGAAAATGGTCAGAGCGTTGGAGCAAGCAATAGATGGCGAGCAACAACGCTCTGAAAGTCCGCTGCTCTCTGCTGGCTTGTCTGTTGATGACGGAGAGTTTAAACCCCATAGAGCGAGCTTAAATCGCCCAGACGACTGGGACATGTCGCCATCAATCGGAGACTGGATACACCTCCAAGCTGCGGACAGCCCTTCCGATGAGAAACCTAACCTGCCGCCTAAAGATAGGCGGGCTTTCAGTAGGGATGCATCCGAATTACCTGCTCGTGAGGCTTTACACTTGTCGGGAGAATATCGACCCGAATTACCTGAGATCCAGGGTACAGGGGAAGGACTAGGTCTGGCGATTAATATCACTTCACCTCAAGAAAATGATTCACCAACAATACCGGCCCCGCCATTGCCTGACCATGGCCCACCTCCTCCACCTATCGAACAGGTCCAGCAACATACCCCATCTCCGCCGGCCGGCATGCGCTCGCCACCATCTCCTAGCATCTACAGTAAACATATCGCCTCAGTCGTCCCCTCGAACCACTACACGCCTAGCGCTCCCATCAACGGCAGCAATGATTCGATTCGACAGCCAGCAACGACGGACTCGTCCGGACCCCCTTCCGCCCCTGGGTCAATATCGCATATGAGATCCAGCATCGACACGTCCTCAACCTTAGCGGGTTCGGCCTCTAAAGAACCTTCACCATCGACAGACCAGAAGCGCTTGGCCACGCGGAGACACGTCATCAAAGAGCTCGTAGACACCGAGCATTCCTTCGGCCAGGATATGAAAGTGGTAGATGATATATACAAGGGCACCTCCAATGTCATCGTTATATCCGCAGAAGATGTCAAAACCCTCTTCGGGAATTCTGACCAGATCGTTGCATTTTCAACGACCTTTTTGGACGCCTTGAAGCAAGCATCGAAAGGGGTATATGTTCTGCCCAAATCAAAACGTTGGCGAAGTAACCGGATTAGTACCGCGACGTCAGCTAGTGGCAACACAGATGAGTCTTCAGTTGGTGGACTTGAGCTTGGCGACGAAGAGAAAGATCGCCAGACGTTTGTTGGGGAAGCCTTTATTCAATATATGTCAAACATGGAGAAGGTTTACGGAGACTATCTAAAGAATCAAGAAGCCGCCAGTCAAAAGCTTCAGCAATTACAGAAGAATGAAAAAGTACAAATTTGGCTGAAAGAGTGCCGAGCCTACGCTCACGATCTTACCACAGCATGGAACCTCGATGCTTTGCTGGTCAAGCCTGTACAGCGTATTACGAAGTATCCATTACTGCTGAAAGAACTGCTGATTGTCACGCCCGAAAACCATCCTGATTTTACTCAGATCGATATCGCTTATCGTGAAATGAAAGGGGTAACCATGAGAATCAATGACATGAAGAAGCGATTCGATATCATGGACCAAGTCGCTAACACGCGGAAGCGCAAAGAATCAGACGTGCGAATAGGCATTTCCAAAGTCCTTGGACGGCGAACGGAAAAGCTCAAACAACATGTTGGACTATCTGAGATGGTAGATGATAAGGAATATAACATGGTGTCTGAGAAGTTCGGTTCGAGTTATATGATGTTGCAAGTAGTCATGAAAGACGTGGACTTATACACTAGTGAAGTCCAGCAATATATGAATCGCTTCTGTGATTTCATTACGGCTGTGGACGCGTACATAGATGTGGGCCAGACGAGCTACCACGAGATCGAAAGCAAATGGCGGAAGTTCAGGATGACTACAAGGGAGATGTCAATGACTGGTCTGACTGATCATGTGAGTTACTGCTGGGCTACGGCATGAAAGATAAGCCAAACACTAACAATATGCAGGTCAATGCTGTCAAGAAGAGCGTGATTGAACCTATGATAAGTCTGATCAAGATCTACGACGGCCCTAACAAGCTGATTCACAAACGCAACAAACGGATTACGGACTACGCCCGTTTCCGGGCTACCAAAGATCGCGGAGATAAGCCAGATAAAAAGACGACTGAGCAAGGCGAGCAGTTCATGGCGGTCAACGACACTCTCAAAGACGAGCTACCCAAGCTCTATGCAATGACGGGCAGGTTGATTGAAGCGTGCCTCAACAATTTCGTTCAGCTCCAGGTGCAATGGAACATTGTCTGGCGCAGGAAACTAAGCCAAGTCCTCGAAGACGACAAAGTACCCAGTAATGTTGCGGAGATCGTCAAGGATTTCAAGGCCGACTTTGCGTTTTTCGAAGCAAGTGTGAACGCCCTCGGAACATGTAATGGTTCACTGCTTGCAGAGGCTGTGAACCTCGTCAATTTCCCCTCTCCAATGACTTTGAAGGGTGATGATGGCTCATCAACACAAGTGTCTTCGACTCGACAAGGCTCATCACTGGACGTGTCCAAGCGCCGAACATTATCTGTAAGCAGCGAAGCGTCACCCGTATTACCGCAGCCTGATTTTGGCGTTCATAATAATGGGGGTTTCTTCAATGTCGACAGTGGAGTTCACCTGCCCCACCTGCCTGCTGGTCTCCGCTTGACCCAGAATTCGGACAGCTCTAGGCAACGCATGCGTGCCAGTTCTGCCGTTTCCACCAACAGCCCTCGAACTCCAGAAATGCCTGGCAGTTATCGATCATACTCGAATGCTGGTACTCCTGTCAATTCGGGGCCCGTGCGGCCTTCGTCCGCTCAGCCTCGAACGGTCACTGACCCTTCTCCATCTCTACCACGGCCAAGTGTTGAAACTCCATCTTTCAATCGGATGAGCGAAGATTCGACGTATCTCAGTCGTCCGCTTTCGGGTGCAACTTATCCTCAAGTTGCCCATAGCTCTCAACCACGTGCTCCGTCTCCGTCAGCTCGCTATTCTGGGCTCTTCCATTCAGCCATGCCCATGTCAGATTCTCCTCGTACGCAATCACCTATAGAGGGGTCAGATCGCAAGGACTTGAATGTCATATTCCTCGCCGCTAGCGTTTACGAATTCAATATCGATCGTGCGCGGAAAACGGCGGGCTACCCTTATTTGACCTATGTTGCCGGCGAGGTGAGTTGTGATCCATATCCGATCTTATACAACCACTGACATTACTATAACTAGATCTTCGATGTCATTGGCGAAAACGGCGAGCTCTGGCTCGCCAAAAATCAAGATGACGCGACAAACCAGGTCGGCTGGATCTGGAACAAACACTTTGTCAAACTGGCATCGTGAAGCCATTACCTTCCTACGCCTCCACACGCCATATCATAACATCTCTTCAACATCCTCGACTTCCTCCGCCACTCTACATCATATGACATTGTTCACTCTGGATACTATGGTGCTCGGCGTTCTAGCGAAAAAGCATGGCAGGGCGGATCATGTTCACCTTCCTTTATGCACATCAATATCTTAATCCCAACCTTCTTTTTCTTTCATCTACAAGCGAGCGCGCAAGCGGGTCGGCGAAATGTGTTTATAGTTCATTCGTGATTACGCAGTATGCTGGAAAATGGACTCATGTACGGGGAAATGCGTCTTACGAGCGACGTGTGTCTTCTGGCCTTCTTTTTCGAGTGCGTCGGTCGCGCATATGCAATGTGTAACATAGATACCCTTTCTGTCGGAGAGATATTCTCGGAGGCCGGAGCCTTTGTGGTGTTAGACCACGGGAACGCGGGAGAAATGTGGAACATTGAATTATGATGGAGGTTTTGTGACTGTGATAGTGAGATCGCAGTGGGACTCGAATTTCAAGATCACTTACTTCCGCCAGTGGGTGTTTCCAAAGCTGTCGGCCACAGACCCTCTGGTGACGCTTCCTTTCTCTCACGCCCGAACAAATGACATTGTTAACTCGAATACAGGGAAGGTTTTCCTTTACTCAAATATCTTCTCTGTTCCAATTCACACAACCATGTTGTTCTTCACACCTCTACTATCATAAATACCCAATTCAATCCTTCCTCTTCTCATCTTCCAACTATCTCACCATTCCACACCCCACCACACCATCCATCCATCCATCAGCTTCCCTTCGCAACTCTTCTCAGAGAAGAAAAAACAAGCCTCACACCAACCAACAAAACCATGGCCATCACCACCCGCACTCTGCTCACCAGCGGCCCCACAGTGCTCATCTACCCCACCTCCCCCCAGCACCGCACCCGATCCATCCTCATCACTCTCGCCCTAGCCTTCTTCAACCACATACTCGTGAATCATCTACTCGCGAAGCATATAGCGTCAATCCGACTAGGCGCGCACTATGAGTACTGCTATGACGATACATTCGCTCGCGTCGAGTGTCCGAGCTCATCAATGGCGCGGGATATCATAGCTTTGGCGGTGTTGTTGGCGGGGCTCTTCCTGACGCAGCGAGGGTTTTATGAGGTGATTATGGGTGGGATTGAGGCGGCAGCGGAGATGAGGGGGGGAGGGGGGAAGGTGGAGGGGGAAGTGGAAGCGGAGAAGGCGGAAGGGAAATTGTGATGTGCGGGAGGTGGGTTTTGGGCCGAAACTCCAGCAGCTCACGATGATTGAATGATTTGAATTTTACACTCAATTGTTTCATTCATTCATTTCAGCGAAATCTAAGCAGATTTCAAATAAGAATTGAAACCCCACCCCCCTAAAAGAATCTATAACTTTCTCTCTCAATCATTTCTCGTATTTCCAAAAAAAAAAAAAAGAATAACACCTTATCGCTCACAGAATTCAATCCTTTCATCCAATAATCCTCCCCTCCATAACCCCCTCCAACCATCATCTCCACCCCACTCCTTTCTCCCACATCCCCTTCCCCCTCCTCTCCAATACCAATCTACATCACCCCCTTGCTCCCCTCCCCCTACACCACCTTCCCTACCATAACGTACCTACTTTCGCGACCAGCTATAGGCCTTTTTTTCTGCTATGCTTTGGAGGGGCCGTACTGTTTTTCTTGTTGCTGCATATGGCGGTGGATGGGGGTGGGGTATGGAGGTTGTTGTGAGGGGACTAGGAAGGCTTGGGGGGGGGGGAGGGAAGGGGAAGAGGGTGTGGCGATGTGAGTGTTGTAGTCGTAATTGATGCTCTTCAAAAAGCTTTTGATCTTCTCCAAAAACCAGAGAAAATCCAACTCACTCCACACATGCCCAAAAAACCATTCTTGTCACTCCCCAAAAACAACAGCCCCTTTATCCCCATTGTCCCTCCTCCCCCACCTCCACCCCCTACAAACACCCCCCCCTCGCTCCCCCTTTCCTTTTCTTTTCTTCTCAATCATCTCACACCCCTATACTACACCACCACACCACCACATAACCTTTCTTCACCCCCCAAAAAAACCCCACGAACCATGCGCGATCTCATCCTCCCCACCCTCATCCTCATCGCCCTATTCCTCATCATCTCTACTATCTTGACTTCGCCGCGAGGGCTGGAGTACGTCACAAAAGGGTTTTCGCTAGTGGTGATGGTGTGCTTGATCGTGATGGTGTGGATACAGTGGAGGGCGATTGAGGTGATTACGGCGTGATGAGGGGGGTGGGGGGGGGGGTGAGGATGGGGATGTGATTTGAATGGGTTTTTGGGTCTGAGATTGTGGTTTAAGAAAAGTTTTTGTCGCACTCTTCTTTCTATGCTTTGGTCTTTCGGTTTTGATGTTGGAGGAGTATAGCGTGAGACATTAACGATGAGGAAGGGTTGAACGAGCAATGGGCACTCCAGTCCTTTGGAATAAGAAAGAAAATAGTTTTGTCTTCAAAGCTTGGAAACAGTCTTAGGCAGTCTTAGATCTCCATCTTGCTACTCACATCAACATTTCTCTTGTTCTTCCACTGCTGTAAACCTCTCCTCCGATCCTCTCCCAATGTTCCCTTCAATCCTCTGATCACCCATCTCATCATCCATCAACTATCTTTTTTATTCAGCTACCCACTTCATCAAGAATCAAAACCCACGCAACCATGTCTCCCAACCGCAATATCATCAACTCACCCCTGCCTAACTTCCTAACCTCCACTGGCACATTCCCCACCCCGACCGCCGCAAACACCTTCGTCGTAATCGCCCCAACGGTCTTTGCTCCAAAAATGGGTCCCCAGCCGTCGCTGGCACCCGAAATAATGGATTTGATGGATGCAATTGATGCCTATAAGGATCGCCTCGAATCCATAGATTGGATGGGTTGGGCGAATGAACTAGATGCCTATGGGGAGCGCCTAGCCTCCATCAGGGAAGGGCTCGAAGCTTCGCGCACCCCCCTGGCTCCACGCACATCCTAATCGTCTGTGTTCATGAACAACAAAATGTTATTCATCATGTTTTTTGTGGTTCTAGTTGTTGCTTATGTGGTGGTGGATTGGTGGGTGCATGGTGCTTTTCTGAAAGTGGGGAAAGGGACGAAGAAGGATGAGAGGAGGGAGAGGAGAGAGGGGAAGGAGGATGATACGGAGATGATAGAAATGGCAATGAAGGGGTTCAGGAAGGCGGTGATGGAGATGGAAAGGAAGGAGGGGGGTGAGGAGAACGAGAGTGAGGAAGAGTGGAAAGATGAGGAATGAGAAGGGTTGGGTCTAGGAGGGAAGGGAAAGATGAGAATGAGAAAGTAAAGCCGAACCTTTTCTAACCAACAAAAAAAAATCGAGAAACATAACTTCCAATTCTCAATTGTTTCAAACTGAACCCTCCCTAATCAAAAAACACTACTAAAAAACAAACACAGAACATCCACCCCTCTCCCAACACCTTGAACTCAATCACCCTGTCCCACTAGCGCAAATAGCATATATTTATCTTTCAATCTCACGCACAATCCCAACTTGATCACTCATCGTTCACCTATTCTCTCACTGATTTCCCCACTCGACCCTCACCAAAAATGTCACAACTACTGCCCCCGACTAACACTCCCCCTTCCTCACCCTTCTTACTCCTAGCACTAGTACTGCTCCTTATCGCAGTCTTCGCTCGAATCTTGGAGTGGATGTGTGAGCGAGCGGAGAGGAGGGATTGGAGGGGGAGGAGGCTGAGGGGGATGGAGGGGGATCAAAGAGAGGGGAAAGAGTGGAAGGGGGAGGGAATGAGAAAATGAGATGGGGGGAATGAAGTGGGGGTGAGAAGCGTTGATCTTTCAACAGTTTTCTCTGCTCTTGAAGTGCGTTCCTATTTTGATACTTCTCAAGAACCCTAATCCCCTAATCTCAAACTCGATATTCATTCGTATAATTCATTCCATCAATAGAACCATCGTCGCATTTTCTTTCCTGAATACAACCATCTTATCCAAGTGATTTCATTTTCTTAGTGTCTTTACTCGAAAACCCGCCAACTCCCCCTCAATTGTAGGGGGTTGCTTGGGTGAGATCGAATTGTCCAGTGGCTAAGAATTGATGTCCCAAAGTCATCTTCTCCCCCAATATGCAAAGACATGATGTCGTGGAATTTGTACTTTATGCTTCTAACCGCACAGAACCACACTCAGCGACTGCTGATAGTCATCGAAACTTGCGATAATCAAGTGGAACATATTCTGAAGAAAGTATTGAATTCAGGTAGGGAATGAAATGCTTCAGGATCAGCTTGTCACCTGTTCATGCTTACCAGAACCCTAATGATCTCCAACAACCTTGGAATGGGAGATTTGGCTGAAAGTTATGCGAAAGAACAGAGTTTCCAACGTCGTTGGTTGTTCCCGTGGAAGCTTACGAAAAGTCGGTGTGACCTACGATAGATACCTTAGACTAGGCCGGCTGTATCATTTTATACCCCCCACAATAGTTGATCCATGTACTCCCAGAGGACCAACAATTCAAAATTATGTACATATATCCAATTCTGGCCGTTACATCGTTATATATTCATTCGTTCACTCCAAGAAGTAGCCAACGCCCGCCCTTGTTTTCCCCGCATTTAACTGAGTTACAAGTCTATCATTAGTGTAAACAAAACACATCTTTTTCCAGCCTGTCACTACAATCGATTGGCGCAAGTCCGGGCATCACAGTGTCAGTATCTGACACTTTGAGGGCTATGATGTGATGCCGGCTCTTGATTCCCAGCCGCCAGGCTCTCCGCCGGAACTGACCGGCTCCAAGTCGTCAAAGTCGTCGTCATTCCATTCCTCCTCTTATTCTGGCGCCGACGGTGCTTTGACTGATATCACACACTTTGAAGAGATAGGCCTTGATGACGACCCTCTGCCGCCGAGCCAAGACTTGTACTACAGTGAAGACAACAAGCGCGCGACCTCCAGACCCGGTGCATTCACCATGAGCGGAAGCAGGAGTCACACGACATCTACCGCACCCACAAGAGAGCTGACACACAGCGGGAAAAGACCACCGTATCCATCTCTGCAAGGACAGATCAAGGATGTCCTTGGCAATGGCCCTATACAGACTCTTAATCTTCCCAGCAGAAGAGGGACGAGACGAGGTCTTTCTAGCCCTTCCACACCCTCACTAGCCATGACAGCCATGAGCAACCTCACTCGTTCTCGCTCTCCGTCCCCTTCGCATCCCCTCCGCAGCCCCACACAGCCTCGTCCAATACCGAACGCCAGCTTCGCGCATCGACCGGGGAGTTCGCCTGCGTTGGGAAATGGTCCAGGCCGGAGAGGCTCTTGGCAGCCCAGCCGGAAGTCAGTTAAAGAGTTGGAAGATGAAATAAACGATGCGGACGATGATTTGCCAGACGATGCCAGTCTGTGGAACGTACCGCTATCTCCTCGTCCGCCCCCAGAAAGGTCAGCGATTTCCCCAACTGCATCCGCCAGTCCATCCGCCAACGCAAGTCCCGAAAGGCCTAGCGCTCTCAGCTCTTCCTACAACAATGGCGGCAAAGCGATACTACGATCCCCACGACCAACTCCGGCCCTGTCGGCAAAGCAAGGTTTTCCAAACCATAGAGGTTCAATCCCTGATTCATTGGTGAAACCAAGGTATCCACGTGGCGTGTCGACGGGAACGATGCCCGATGACCTCGCCTTTCCCAAAACTCGTGCGAAATCCTGGAATGTCGCTCTGTCCGAGCTCTCTGAAGAGGCTAAGTTCTTGACGGAAGCGCTTGAAAATCATGCGGGTGAGACCGAAAACCGACAACAAGAAGCACTGCAGAGCGGTCGTTCAAGTACAAGGCCAAGCATGGAGAAGCTGACCAAGGCGAAGACTAGCGTTGAATTACCGCCACTCAGAACCAATAATGTGATGATAGACCCGCTTCCTATTAGCAAAGAGAAAGAGAAGGTACTCAGCAGGACTCGGCCAAGTTGGTTGCCGCCAAAGAATAAGAAAGAAGAGAAAAAACATTTAAAGGAGTATCAGCGCATGATGGAATTGAGTTTAGGGGCCGGTATGTCTCCCTTTCAATGTGAACAACCTTCGCCTGACGCAGGTCTTTGGCAGACAAAGTGAAGGCTTCAAAAGCAGCTGAAGACCAATGCGCCCATGACGATACCAAAAGCACACTGCTTCGAATTTGGGAAGAACATGTCTTGCCTAACTGGGATCAAGTCGTACGCGAGCCCCGTACCCGAGAGCTATGGTGGCGTGGTGTCGCACCCAAGTCACGCGCCAAGGTGTGGGAGAAAGCTATAGGTAATGAGCTGGCACTGACGGAGATTACTTATACAAAGGCTCTTCGACGAGCTAAGGGTGCGGAAGCACGGATCGCTCAATCGCCAAGAGACGATTTGAGCAAAGAGAAGGCATGGTTTGACGCCATCCGTCGAGACGTTAAAGTCACGTTTCCCGAGCTCAACATCTTTCAGCCTGACGGCCCTCTACACGACGATCTCGTTGACGTTTTAATGGCGTACTCAATGTACCGCTCAGACGTCGGCTACAATCACGGCACCCATCTTGCAGCCGCCCTTTTTACCCTTACCCTCCCCAACCCCTCCTCAACCTTCCTTTCCCTTGCCAATCTCCTCAACCGTTCCCTTCCTCTCGCGTTCCTAACCGGCTCACCCCCCGCCACAAAGAAAGCCTACTCCCTAGTTCTCACACTTCTCTCGCACAAACTCCCTCGTTTACACCACCACCTTTTCTCCACTCTTGGCCTTGGCGCTCACGAAGTCTTGGAGCCCATGATGCGGATGTTCTTCTTAGGGCCACGAGGAGGGGTGGGTGTGGAGATCGCGGTGAGGGTATGGGACGTGATGGTTTTTGATGGGGATAGTGCTATCGTACGGACTGCTGTGGCTGTACTAGGAGCACTAGAGAGCAGGCTGTACGTAGAGAGGGATGACGTGCTGGATCTATTAGGGTGGAAGGCAAGGAGTGAGTGGAATCTAGGTGGGGTGGAGGACTCTATGGCACGGGTCAGGACTGCTGGGAAAGAAGGCAAACAAGGGAAATCATGAACTAAACTCCGCAGACTTCGGCGACTGTTCCGGTGGGAGTATTTTGAACAGCATCCATCAGGAGAGGCCATACCTTTGACACCGCATCTGGGAGCGCGAGTTTCCATGTTGGACATTTGGCGTAACAAGCATCACTGTGTCGGGGCATTCTGCATAGTTCTTGGATAGATGGAGCACTCTCATACTTTAATCTATACCATATCGCAATGGTGGGACTGTGCCCGATGATTGTCCTTTTTTCTGCTGGACCACGCGGCCGTAAGGCTGATTGTGGGGTAGCGTGTTAATGCGGGGGCGGGACTCTCCCGTCATCATGCATTGTACTTCTCTTTATATGCATATGCGCCCGAATCTACTGGACTTGCATTTTCCGTAAAGTAACTCATAGTCCAGACCACCGTTAACAGCGAACCTTCAACCACCCCTGATCTAAATCTACAATATCCCTCTACCTCACCACGAGCATCCGTCCTCGAGCCCAATGACATGGCTAAGCAAACACCTCGAGCCAACTGTCCCTCATCTCACCTACCTGGTCCTCTCCGCTTTTCTCGTCCTCTATGCTATCTTCTCTGCACTGATCAGAAACCGCCTACACCTTTCCGAGCCCCCTCTTGCTACACTGGTGGGTATCATCTTCGGGCCTCGATGTTTGGGAGTCTTCGTGCCGCAAGGATGGGACTGGGAGGACAATATCACGCAGGAGATGACGAGAGTAATTGTCGGGGTGCAGGTGTTTGCTGTGGGGGTTGAGCTGCCGAAAGCATATTTTTCTAGGCATTGGAAGGTGTGGGCTCCGTCTGGATAGGTCGATTGAAACTCAATTGGGACAATTGGCTGACTTGCTTGCAGTCCATCGGCATGCTCCTCGGCCCCGTAATGACCTTTTCCTGGCTCATCACGGCGCTCTTCGTCTATCTTGTTCTCCGAACGGATATGTCAACCGCACTTGTCGTTAGTGCCTGCCTTGCACCCACCGATCCCGTCCTCGCCGCCTCCGTGCTTAGCTCTCGATTTTCTGAACGTGTCCCCCGCCGCATTCGCCATATGCTCTCCGCTGAGACCGGATGTAACGATGGCGTCTCCTTTCCCTTCCTATACGCCGGCCTCCTCGCCATCGTCGAGGCAACAACAGGCGCTGCAGTCAAGGAATGGTTCCTTGCCACCATTCTTTGGCAATGTCTCCTCGGCACCGCCGTCGGCCTTGTGATCGGACATTTCTCTAACCGCGCGCTGCGCATCGCCGAAGCTAGAAACTACATCGACCCTTCCTCCTTCCTAGTTTTCTACTTCCTGCTCGCCATCCTCTCAATCGGGATAGGCAGCACCCTCGGCCTCGACGACTTTCTGCTCGCTTTTGGTACCGGCACTGGGTTCGCCTGGGACGGCTGGTTCGCAAACAAGACCAGAGCGACACACCTCCCGCAAGTCCTAGACCTCCTACTTAACTCAAGCATGTTCGTATACTTCGGGGCCATCATCCCATGGTCAGACTTCTCGCCGCACGAAGCTACGCCCTACATCACCCCCGGACGACTCCTAGGCCTCTTAGCGCTCATCCTGCTCTTCCGCCGCATCCCCATCGTCCTCGCCCTCAAGCGCTTCATCCCAGACATCTACACCTACCGCGAAGCCCTCTTCACCGGGCATTTCGGCCCCATGGGCCTCGGCGCCGTCTTCCTCGCCATCGAAGCCCGCGGCATGCTCGAAACCGGCACCCCGCAACCGAAGCCGCACCCGCCCAAACATTCACCGCACAAAGCGGCGATCGAGACCGTGTGGCCGGTGGTCAGCTTTGTTATCCTGGGCTCCATCATGGTGCACGGGCTCTCGGTCGCTGCGATCAGCGTCGGGAGCCATTTCTCGAGAAAGGAGGGGGAGAGGGCGCCGCTGATTGGGGCGGAGACGGAGGGGCTGCACGGGATGGTGCATGAGGGAGGGGACGGGGAGAGCGAGCCGAGTGTTAGTGGGGATGAGCATCCGGATCCGGTGGATCACCAGTGAGTGCACATGTTGGAAATAGGGGAGATGGTAATCTCCGCCTTCATAGGGCTGATAGGGCTGGGGCCCGCTAGTAGAGTTTTCACCTGCTCGCTCCTACATAGATAGACTCCTAACAGCAACAACCAAAATATCAATATGCCCCCATATGACCTCGTATTCCAACAGCACGAAGTAATGGGGGGCACATCAGCTCAGCACCATGAAATAGAACAAAGACCAACCAGACACTAGAAAAGCTAACCTACCTACTAGACTACACCTTTCTATCAACTTATATCCATGAAAACCTCTACTAGTTTTGCAGCAATGGTATGGCAATCGAGTTTCGCCGTGCGGCTTCTTTTTTTTTTTTTTTTTTTTTTTTGGGCAAAACGCGTGGGGGAGATGGCGTGTTGGAATGAACTTGTAAGGGGATGGGATTTGAGTTTTTGGGGCAGTCGTAATGCTGTGAGGTGGTAGGGGGCTCGCGTGAATGTTTGAGAGGGTTGGGGGGAATGCTAAGGGGTATGTATGGGAAGGGTCTGGTCCTGCGGTTGGTTGTTTGCTGTGTTTCTTTTGAGTGAGAGCAAGTTAATAAATACAGAGCCGTGTCATCAGGTGGCTTTGCAGTCTTTTTTTTGGGGATAAGTGCACAGATGTTCTGAGTTAATTAATGGTTTTACTTGTGGGGGATTGCGTCTTGATATCGGAGTGTAGTTTTTGAATGTTCGTATCACGATGTTCGTATCACGGTGGTAATGTAGAATGAAGGGGTCTCCTTTCTATGCTTGGAATAAATTTTGAGCTATAGCGAGCGCCTTCATTCTGGCTAATACCTAGATCATGTTGCATGAAGCGAATTGCCTGGTTGAAGCTTCGTGTCTGGGACGTGGCAACAGCCGTCGATCAGATCTTTCTTTCGTTTCATGTGTGTGAAGTAGGGCACGCTCAGCTATAGTATCATGTCCTTTTCAGTCCCGTTCCTCTCGAATTTTCTCGAGCTGATTGATTTTGTGGAGGGCTTGACCGATCTAGTCCATGGTCATTTCGGCCAATGAGGTTTTCGAATATCTACTTCGCTGACCACAAGAAGTCTTGAATGCTTTGTAGGAATTTGCGGAAGTCGATAGACGAAGTTACAATCGCAGAGTGGTTTCAAAAATAGGCTGTTAGGATAGCCTTTCCAGTAGGTGGCCAAATTTTCTGAGCGTCGTCTGTCGCCCACATAAATGGCTTTCTTGCACTGTACTGGCCAGACACGAGGATATGTCCCCAGGGAAATGCCTCTCACTTCTCCGGCGCATCGGGTAGCCTTTCAATAAGATACTTCCCCCTCGCCACACTCATTATCGGCACCCCCGGTATCTTCCTAATCCTCCTCTTCAAATCTCGATCATTCGTTGCCACAATATAAATTTTATGCTTCATTACCCTGTCCACTAGACAATCGTCCGCATACACGCCCTTGTGCTGACACTTCAGCCTTTCCCACCTCTCATCCCTAGCTATCCTCAATGCTATTCGATACTTTGGTCCAAGTTTTTCGAGCTCGGCCATTACACAGTCGGTGATGACGGGAGAGCATTTACTATACAGGCAGTCCATCATTGTGGTGAGGAGCTCGAGTTTGGATTGCACAGTGTGAGAGAGGAAGTTGGTGTCGACAAGGACGGAGTAGGGCGGGGTGAGGGCGGTGTTGTACTGAAAGAAGAGGGAAGAGGAGACTTGAGGGATTTCGCGGACTATTTCATTGCCTTTGGCTTTTTTTTTGGCTTCGACTTCGCCTTTGTCTTGATTCTTCTTTCTGTGGTAATTGTAAGCAAGTTGGTTACAGGTCCCTATGATAGTATTTTCCATATACGTACAATCGAGAGTCACGTTGGCCAATTATTCGCTTGACCTAATTTTATTTAGCTAGGAGCTACTATCGATAAGGATAGAAATTGTTCACTTGTGCAAATTTTCTCGTCTTCTTTGCCACCCCCATGTTGATGTTTGTCCACAATGTTTACAGCGCCAGTGCTTACGGGCTGCAAAGGTTTAGAGGAAAATTTCGAAAGTGTTGCATAAGTTTCTTACTCGATACTCAGGCTGGTTCCTATTGTGGAGACTTTTGACGGAATTCTAGCGAGGACATTGAGATTTCGTGTCTGAATGCTTTAGAGGTGAGGTTGGCGTTTAGCGGATTTTGGCGACGGCTATTTTTGGCGGTTGCCCCCCACTTCCGGCTAGTGCGAGTTGGTGCAATGTTCCAAACACACCATCTCTTCATGCTTTGGAAACAAAGCAAGGCCTCACTTCTCTTCAGATTTCGTCACTCGCTCTTACCTTCACGGCCTGTATTATATAGCACTGGTTCAAGTTCCAGAAGCTCTTCACCATAGAACCTTCGTTCGTTCGTCTCCTGCGACGAAAACTGCGTGCACATTTCAGCCCCAGCAACAAGGGGGCTACCATTCTTCAACTTGCTAAATCTTTTGAGTCAACAGCTTTGCATGTGTTACAATCACTCATTATAACTTAATTTTAAAGCATTTGCTCTGGCAGCAACTCCGAACATACCAGGAAGGGCCACCGCTGAATAGGCTGGAGAGACAGTCCTAAGGACTATACGGCTTGGGAATCGCAGCGATGCAAATCAGACGGAGATTAGCGCTTGCTTCAGCTATCATCTTCGCGACCTTCTCATTAGTTTTTCAGAACGTTGCCGCACAAAATAACAACCTGCCTCCATTAACGCAGTCGTCCTCCGCGTCGTCAGCAACCAGCAATTCCGCTTCATCAGCCACACAGCCAGCGACGAGCAACTCAGGCTCATCCGCAACACAATCAGCATCAAGCAACTCTGGCTCATCTACAAGTGGTTCGCAATCGACACAGAATGCCAAAACATCCTCGGCAACGGGCTCTTCAAGTTCTTCCGGAGCAGCCTCATCTGGAACTTCCACTCTCCCGGGCATCACCTCCTCCACTTCCTCCGACTTAGGAGGCCTCCTAACAGATCTTCCCAAACTACCGGGATCCGATTATCCGCCGCCTGCTGTACCCCCAACCGCCGACGCTCCCTTTATGCAGAAGTCGAATCTTCCAGAAGGCACTGTGTTCATTTGCGTCGGCGCTGCTCTCGGCTTCATTGCTCTTGTTGTACTGGCATGGCGAGGTCTCGTAGCATGGTCATTACACCGGTCCGTCCGCCGAGCGGCAATAGCACAATCATCGAAGTATGGAGGTGAGACAAAGAAGGGTAGGTACAAACCCCCGCCATCGCAATTTTACAGTACAGGTCCTGGATCGACGCTTAGCCTTGATCACTTGGCAAGCAGCAGGGGAGGAAGTAAAACCAATACACCATCTCGTGGCAGTCTCTTTTTCTCGCCTACAGCAGGCGCTGGCATGCAAACACCAGGGAACAGAGGCTCTGGCTATCTCCCAGCAGGCTATTATGCGGCAGGTAATGCTGCAGCAGGCGGTGGAACTGGAATGACCCACCTCGGGGGTGGAAACCCGACGTCGTTAGGTACTCTTAGACCCAAGAGCCCTCGTTACTCAAGAGCGCAGTCTGTGGGCCCTAGTCCGCCGATATCACCTGGGCTATCGCCAAACAGAAGTGGAGAAGCTGCATATGGCAGACCAAGTACTGCTGGTTTGTCGACACAGGCGAGCACAAGTACTCTGAATCTTTCGGCTCCACCACAAGGGCGTGCACCGAGTGCGTACTTGGAGGATCTATTTGAAAATCATGCGCCAGGAGATATCCACGGGGAGACTGGCGCAGGACGGAGATAACAGGCGCTTTGTAGCTTGGGGGTTGGGCATCGGTTGGGTATCCTGGATTCTTTTCTGGTTTTCTTGGTATAACATGCATTGTATTGGCGAATGCAGTCGGCGGATATCTGGGCTGGGCGTTCTTTTGTTTCTACAGCGTGCAGACCATGTTCCCTATCATATTATTAGTATATGTATAGGCCATAGCAAACTAGCAAGTTAATGAACCAAGCCTCTCTGCTGGGGATTCTCGCCTTATGGGAGGTTCGTCTTAACGAAGAGCTGGATAGAGTTTCGAATATCGATCCCATACATTTGACTTTCTAAACGTTCTTGTGAATTATTTAGTGATCCGCAGATATATATGATATGGTAGTTGCGTGCGGCCTGCTAAGCGGCCATTTCCCTCACCACTACCCTGGCCACAGGCTCGACATCCCACGTATCAATTTGGGAGTACAAACCACAGTCTCATTCATGACTCCCTCATTCTACGAATATGTCCAGCTTCAAAAGGGCCACAGTGACCGGCGGTCAACCCCGGCAAAGTATCCTGGCTCCTCTACGAATGGCCCAGATAGTCAACTCGAAGCCGATTTTGCCAGCAGGTATAATGTGCCCAGCCCCTAAAAAATCCAACCACTGAATAATGCTAGAGATCCTCTCTACGATCCTCGATTTCCTTCCCGTTCCAGACCTTATCCGTTTTGCCAGAGTCTCCAAGCGAATGAAGGAGATGGTGTACGATGACACAAGATGGGTACAGCGGTTACAGCTGATGGGCTGCTGGGATGAGGGAGCAGCACGAAAGAGAGCCGAAGCTGCTAGGCGGGAAAGGTCCGAGAGTCAGAAGATACTGTATGAGGAAGAGGCAAAACGTGCCGGCATTGGGGTCAATGGGACGGTCCCAGGCAGCGACGGTCCCAATGAACGGTCGAGAGGGGCAAGTGTCACACTCTTTGATGCTGCGTTAGAAGCAGGGAAGCGTCCTGTGGCTGTGCCGGATAATGTTACTGATGGATTCGATGCGATTGTCCTGTCCTCTGGCAGGCCTAGAGATGCAAACCCACCCTACAACGCAATGGACAACGCTTTAAAGCTCAAGATCTTTTCCCAGTCACGCTCCGTGCGTGGTTTTGGTAGAGAAGAATACGGGAAGGTTCACGGAGCTTTAGCACCTCTCTACAACGATGCTCTGCGGTCCAGAACTCATACAGATGCTTTCGTTTTCCGTACGTATCGAGATCCGGATCAGCAAGCGCAGATGTTGTCAAACCTGGTTAGGTTTGCGAACAGTGATACGGCGCAAGGTTGGCAGCAGAGAGAGCATAAGGTCAGGGATCTCGTCAAAGCTTTCGAAACTGCGGTATCCCGCGAGTTTGAACATGGCCTTGTGGATGGAGACATCGAGGGGAAAATCCGGAAATATGCACATGTTCTTGGGAGCCTAAATGGAGGTCAAAAGGCCGTGGACATGTTTCTGTCAAGAACGCGGATATTGAGTGATAAAAGAAGTCTTGGCAATCCTATGGATTGTCTGGACGAGAAAACACTGGGCACTGTTTCCTTGGAATGGGCCCATAGATTTTTCAGCAATCTCTCCGCTGCCTTCAATGAACAAGTGACTATCGTCGATCGGGTGTTTCCTACCTCAGTTGGTGTTGTTATACCATTTTTGGAGAAAATAGGCAAGGAGGTCATCTCGGATTATCTAACGATATTGTTTGATGAAGCGCATCGTATGGGGGTTGATTCGTATCTAAAGTCTGTTTCAACTACATACGAGCAAAGCCTCGACTTTGCCAAGTCTTTAAGGCCCACGAATGAATCTGGAGATGAGTTCTACGAAACCGTGGACCAAGTCATAGCCAACATCTTCGAGCCTCACATCGATTTGTACTTGAAGGAGGAGCTGAAGTTCTTTAAAGAAAGATCTGAGTCTCAAGTTGGCGAGTGGGAAAGGCAGCTGTCAGAGCAAGATGCATCTATGACAACTATGTATATGTCAAACGTCAATCGACAGGCTGATAAAAAAGACTTTCTCACTTCGTTCAAGAAAGTTGTCATGATGCCGGTTAACGTCTTGCCAACGTTCCCAATCTCTTCACCTTTCAGCGGAAAACCAGCTACGGCGAAAGCTTTGGTCAATGGTGAGACACTGGAAACGTTGAAGCCACCAGGATCTCAGGGTCCTACTCGTCCTTCGACCCCTGGGATAGTGAACGGCACAGCCTTGAGTATCAACAGAGCGTCAACTCCTTTGCAAGAACCACCCACGACCGAGCTAGCTGCCAAAGCGGCGATCATGGCCTCAAGACTTGAAGGCATATGCTCTTTGTTCAGTATAGAAGTGGCTCTCAACCTTGTTCACGCGGCTAAGTCAAGTATCGAGCGAGCGGCTGTGTTTGTTAAGCTTGGAGGTCAATATGGAATCGATGCACGGAAACAATGCGAGCTTATCTTCATCCTACTTTTACAAATATTAGGTAGTCGTCATATCAAGTCAGGCTTCGACCAGGCGGTAGACCACTTATCAAAGTATAAGCCGCGGGAAGCAAGCGAGCACGGTCAATCTGGTGTTACACCACTAGTAACCTTCCTTGAACTTGTCAATGTGGGAGATCTCATTCAGCAGATGGTGGATGTTTTCTACGAACAAGAGCTGATCTCCAAGAAACTCACAAACCGTGATGATTTCCTGGATCCGGCTGTGAAGGAAAAGAAGCGCTTCGAGCAGATGCTTGATGAGCGGGTTGCTGCTGGTCTGAACAAGGGCATTGAAGTCCTAATGGCGGAGGTAGAGTATATATGCGCCACAACCCAGAAGCCTGAGGATTACAATCCTGGTGCATCAAGCGGTACGAATTTCGAAGTCATGGACATCGGTCCCACTAAGACGGCTCTCAAGATTGTTGAGGTGGTCTCTTCTCACACAAAGATGTTGGTTGGGAGCACGGATAAGAACATGCTTGATGTCTTCAACCAAGAAGTAGGATTGCGGCTGTTTACGGCGCTATGCAAACACCTTAAAATGCAGCGCATCAGCGTCAATGGTTCTATCAAGCTGATAAGGTTTTTTCTACCTTGCCCCTTTTCCTTTCCTTTCTGTAGGACTGACTAGACTGGCTTCTAGCGATATGAACCACTACTTCAACTACATTCAGACACTAAAGAACAAAGACCTGCTTCTGTACTTCATCGCCCTTCGTGAACTTTCGCAGATCTATCTCGTCGACCCATCAGATGCCAAAGAGCTGGCGACTATCGTTGCAGATGGAGAGCGCTTCCACGGTATATTTCGCGCGGAAGAGGTGTACGAATTTGCGGAGAGGAGGGCGGATTGGTATCAGGTAAAGAATCGTGTCGAGAAGCAGATGTATGGGCAGGGGTGCGTGGTTATGTGAGCCACTGTAAGTAAGGCATTGTAAGAGTCGTAAGAAACAACACGAACTGCCTAAAGTGATAGTATCATCCTTTCTTTTAACGTTCTTCTTTTAAGGAAGTTCTTGAATTATTTTTCTTCTGTAATCTCTTTTATTTTACCTTTTCTCTATGCTCTGTTCAACGATGTTTCTTTTGATAAAGTTCTTTCTTAAATGAATCTCTCTTATGTAAACTTAATTCTCGAAAAACATGAAAAGATAATGAATATATATACTGGTTTACTTTCTTCATAATTTGTCACTATTTCGATTATCTCTTCACTAAGTATGAATACATCAGCAAGCCTTGTCTTGTTTTATTCTATGCATCAAGGTATCGAGTCTACAAAAATCTTGATGCTTCTTTCCTTTTCTTTCTTTTACATACCATGATACTCACAGTTACAATCCCTTCAAATTCAAAGGAGCTTTAGTAGTTTAATTGCATTAGTTTGTTGAACCTTTCACCTTGACTTAAGTTGTTAACTTTTGCACCCTTTCGTCCGAACTCTCCAACCACCCATTTTTGCCACTACTGTGTTCAATACATAAAAAACCTTCCTTCTAATGAACATATGAATGAACTATGGCCTACATCTACTGAAACGTATCCCGAACCTTCGCTTATCGGACAGTTTTGAATAGACATTGATCTTCATTTATGCCTGCTAGGCGGCTGCAACAGACAGTTATTCTACTGGGTACCATGTCGTCTATCAAGGTTAGACACCTTCTCGGTCTTTTCTGATAATTTTATCCGGAAAGCCGTTCGCCTGCCTCAAATCGATCGATAGTGCTCAGACGGTTACGTTGCTCTATAGTAAGGATTCTATGCCTATAAAGCAGCTAGATCGAATGCTTCATGATCTTCACATACCGCGGCAACCGTCCTGAAGGGCGATATCAAGCCAATGCAATAGCTACATTTAGAAAGACACAAAAGCAGCAACCGCGAAAATGACAGATGGCATGGCTGATCGTCCTCGCGCCGTTCTGCACTGTGATCAATTCGTCGAACCGGCCTACTATTCCCTTGGCTGCTCGCGTGATGGCGCCTTCGCCAATTGAAAGACTTTGTCCGCGTCGCCTGGACACGCCTGATAAAAAGAAGCCCTACAGAAAGTACAACCCTGTCATGGTTAACGCAGTCAATGAAAAATGTGTACGTGAACATCGTGGATATTCGTGGTGAAATCTAAAAACGTGTCCTATGGCACTCAAGTCATCAAGCCAATCACTGGAAGCAATTTGCGATCTAATTCCGGCTGACGTTGGAATTGTTACCCTATTCCAGGCATAGGTTCATAAATACGCGCGACATTTACGGTACTTGAATGTCGAGAGACCGAGCGAAGGATTTTTTCGACGGTAAAAGTCGGGTCTGTGAAGTGGGAAAGCGAACCGATATCGTGATTCTCGACACGCTCCATGCTGCCACCATCGATGGCAAACTTGGGCCTTGGTCGCAATATTTCTTGCTCAAGGAGGCTTTAACATTACACCGAGATGGACTCGTTACGTCCGTTCGAGCAGAAGCAAGTCGCCACAGCTCGTTCGCCATGACAATCGTGCCCTTATTAAGGTGTTCCAGTGTTCTGGGAAGATCATCGATTTGTTGACATAACCGTACCGAACACTTCGCATGTTATAAAGGAGCGGTCTTCAGCAAGCTCCAGGCATTCCAAAAGGCAAATGCCCAAACACAGAATTCCGCCAAAGTGAACGATGACTCCTCAGAGTATAACGCAGAAGGGTTTCCGAGGAACCTTGCAGTGACTTTAGTGGGGAATACTTCCCTGAATGAAACTGAAGGTCCATCAACTGTTACCACTCAGGCTAGGTCGAAGAGAAATGCCTCTGTGCTTGGCGAGTCGCATACAGCTCTTGCGAAGAAACGGAATCAAACCAAGTCTGTGGCGTCTAAGCAGAGCATTGCCCTAAGCGCCGCCATCTCCGAAACCACAATATCACCTAGCCCAAGCTTGAAATCTGCCAGCCAACCCTCTCTCCAACCCTCTCTCCAACCCTCTCTCCAACCCTCACCCGCGCCCCACACCAGCAAAGAAGAACTCCCCTTCTCACCACTCAGCCCCCGCCACTCAACCACCATCAACCTTCGGCAACCGCCACCGCGCCACCTCCAAAGCGATCCGTGCCATCTAAGACGCGCTCCACAACGCAGACGAAGCCTCTGCACGAGAGCACCATCTGTTTCGCCAACTGAGCGAAGCGTATGTTGACGAGGATGAGTCGACATTTGGTAGAATATATCTATCATAAGCTACTAGGAGACGCCGCATACGGGTGAAGGAATTGTGTGAGATGGCTGAAAATAGGGGCAATATCAAATCTTGCTTGAAGCCAATCTTGGTTCCTTTTTTTTGGCGGGGTGAAGAAATAGACTGAAGTAGCTGATCCAAAGGTCGTCGCATCAGATAACTGCTTGGGGTTAAATCCGCATATCTTTGTCTTGCGCATGCGCAAACAGCAATTGTGGGTCGTTGAGGGTACGGTGGGAAGTTGGACACTGCATCAGCAATAGTCCCTATAGTTTGAGAGAACCGGGATAGATGTTTTAGGCTTCATGGAATTAGAACAGTTTGACTTCACCCAACTGTGAAGAATCTCCCCTGGCTCAAATGTACAAACAACACATCCCCCACGGCGTCTTTTCTTGGACCTGATCCTCCCGAGCCGAAAGCCGTTGCCGTGAAATGAGAAACAAGAGATCAACTTGAAGTGTAGAGGGATGCGGGACTGAATAGCTCCTTGTACTGTCTTTTGTTTTGTGCTCGTTTTCAGGATGTAAGTGTTGCTATGTTGAAGGGAAGGAGATTTAAAAAGAATTGGCTGGTTATGACGTGTTACGGTTTGATATAAAGAATCTCTGTGAACAACAAGAAAAGCTGCAATATATTATTAAATACAACTGTAAAATCGAGACTGATGATTTCAGGTCTTTCAAATTTTACTTGCAGTGTTTCACAGTCTCCGTCCAAAGTGAGCTCGTCGTTTCTTGATCGAAAGATCATGTCGATTTTCTCAATGTCTTTTTTAAACGAAACAAATGCTTGTAGAGTGGAAAAAGGAAACCTGTTGTTTTGAACTGTCAAGTGAGATATAGCAGCGGTTATATTATAACCCTTACGACCTCGCACATACCATCAACATTACTCACCATCATCCCGTTTCTTTGACCAATTCTAAACCTCAACATCACTTTACGCCCAGCCCCTTACCCAAATAACAATTGTCCTTCGCCCACCAACCCTGTACTTCAATCGAATTTCTAATGTCTCGCACATTTACATCGGGGAACCATGAGCAAGGAACTAAAGTAGAAAAGTTCAGATAAAAGGGGTTGAACTTGGAAACCCTGTATCCTTTGCCCTTGTAAAGTACTGAATCTGATAACCCGAAGTTTGAATCTATTCAAAATAGCCGCCTTCTCAGACGCACCTTCCCTATCCTGACGCGCCAGAAAACCCTGAGCATTGAATTCCGCCGACCGTGATTTTCCTGGACCTGGACGGCGGTTTTGGGGCTGTCATTCACTTCTTTCGAGTGTTTACCTCCCGCTTTACGGCACCAAGAACAATCGACCATGTATGTGCATCTACGACACATTGTCAGGAACAATCGACTTGTCCATTCTGCCTTGACTCTCAACACGTTCTGGTCAGTGTCTTTGTATGCAGCTAAGATGGCTCAGTGAGGTGTTTACGCGCCTTTTACAACGTGACACTCACTCTTATGTTTAATCTTCAACACGGCCTGAAAGTGTTGGCCTTGTGACGCGTTCTTGGCGGTTGGCCTTTGATATTTAAATCTCTAGACTTCAGTCAGGACGCAACCTTATCGCTACAATGACTGAACTGCTTGACAAGTCAGAATATCGGGACGTCGAGATGGAGGCAGATCAGCAAGGCATCAAAATGGAGGCAAAGCAACAGGTTGTCAAGACGGAAGTAGACCAACGAAACGACAAACTGGAGGCAGAGCACAAGGCCGGCGAGGTGAGGGCAGAGCAACAGGCTGCCGAGATGGGCGAAGTTACGACAGCACCAAAGGAGCCTTTTCCTTTCATGCGCCTCCCTCCTGAGATCCGCAACATGGTCTACAAGGAGCTCCTTGTCCAGCCCGGGGTGGTCTGCGTCCAGTATAATGATTTACTAATGCAGAAATATGTGCGGAAGCGTTTCCGAATGGAGGAATATGTGCGAAGCAAAGACGGCATTGGGATCGACGTGTGCATCGATGGAAGATCAATTCGCCAGCTCCTTTGGACATCGAAAACCATCTACCGAGAGGCATCGACGTTCTACTTTGGATCCAACCATTTCCGCTTCGAATGTTTGGGTACGTTCACCACATGTCTGCAGCACCTCAAGCCAGATTTCCGTAGACTGCTTCGTCGGATTACAGTACCATTTACGAACGATACTCCAGCAAGGGCCATGAAATTGTTGGGTACATGTATTTCCCTCTCGGAATTGACTCTGGAGATTTCAAGCTTGAGTACTACCTGGAGTTCGAGGAGATATCAAGGTCGCATGAAATTTAACGGTTTGAATGATCTGCTCAAGATTCGGGGTCTGGACAAATTAACCGTTGATTCAACACGCTTGGAGCCTTTTCGTAGGAAAGGCATTGATGTGTTTGCCGACGAAAAAGGTCTGGCGAATGTCCTTCAAATCCTCAAGGAGCCTCACGATCCGGCCAAATTGAAGAGACAGGAGGCAAAGGACTATCCTGATAGGAAATCCCAACGGATAGTTTTCGGAAAGGCCAATGTCAAGACTAGAACCAAGGCAGGATCAGAGGCGAGAAGAAGAATTCATAATTCGAACGGGTCGGCTTGGTAATTAGTGACAGTTTCCTAGATCACAAAAGATAATAGCCTAGCTGATTGTGTTCTAGAATCTTTGACGAAACCAATGGCTTGCACTTCGATATCGATAACGGCGATGCACATTGATGGTTTGATAAGGTTCCAGGGAAGTCAGGAATCAAAAGGGACATGATACATGATACTGCTCACACTTGTTTGTTGGTAACTCGTCAGGTTTTTCGGGGGTAGTTGAATTTGTCAGGGTTCAGACAATTTCAAGGTCCTTACTTTGTATTTAACTCCCCACTGTTAGTACAATGATACATAGATTACTTACAACGAAAAGCAATCACTTCAGCTTAGTTCTCTTGCTAGTGACCTTGTTCTACGAACACATTGACCCATGCGAATAGCATTCAACTCATGTCCAGGATTCGCCTCATGTCTCGACTCCTATGTAGACACCTGTTGCGTCGGGCCGTGCCAATAGTTGTAGGCTATTGCTACATTCTTCCGGGTGCAGAATTTGATTAGATAACTTGTAACAAGAGCTAACCTTCGTCAGTGATTATTTTCCGTTCAGACTTTCACATAGACTATGTTCTATGTAGGCTTCTTATGATGAACTTTGTCGACCGAATGCTCCCTTTACCCAAGACACGCCTTGAGAATAGCCAGATATAGTGGCTTAAGATATCGTGCCATACAGTCTCGGTCTGGCCGTCCAGCAATGAGAGGGGAAAGACCACAATGCGGTATCGTAGCCATCAAGAACGAAATACGCCGATCCCAGTACGCAGCTTTTTGGCATGTTCTGGGGGTTCATCAAGCATTATCCTGGTTGTTGATCAAACCCCCCCCATTCTTTGCACTCTTTACTCTTTTGCTTAACATCTACCCCGAAGTCTACAAGCTGCCCGGCCCCAAACATGGCAACAGTCCTGGAGCTCCTATCCGTGATGATGGTATCAGTCATCCAACAACGGCTCAAGCAGTCAGAGTATGTCTCTAGAGCGTCCTCGTTTCCCGCAGCTGGTTCTTCGGGAGGAATTTGGGAAAGGCTGTGAAGGGTGCGATTCACAAAGTCCCAGGTGTGGTAAAGTTGTTTGGGGGAGGAAGCTGGGTTGGTCTGGTTCATTTGGGGGTGCGATTCGAGCGCTCTTGCGGAATGTTAGCTGTTGTGCTTGTGATGGGGTGGAGAAAATTGAGCTGGGGAGATTGTAACGCCGAGAGTACGATATCGACAGACGGTTGGTGTGAAGAATAGGCGATGAATAGGAAGGATCGTGTGATACGTGATCAATATGGAGAAAGGACGACTTGGAAAAACCATGACTTATTGGATCAGTGCATTAAGCTTCGCTTTGAAATCAGATACATGGGAAGGCGTGACTTCCCCCAAATCAGTAAAGGACATTTTGTCTTAGGACGCGATTCGCCCAGCAACGTCTTCTCTACTGGGCCTTCGTCTGTGGATCTTCTGACGTTGCAATCAACTTTGAAGGCGTCAATTGATCTGAGGAGCAAAGTTTGAGAGAGCGCAGGCAGGTCAAACAGATCACCAAGTTGTTACCCCCTATGACGTCATTGTTTATTCATAAGCAAGCGCGTGTGAATGCTGATTGCAGATCGTATCGAGGGCCTGCTCAGATATTCCATGATTAGGAGGCACATATCACCAGGCTGCTCTACTGGGAGCTGACAGCTTCGTTGATTAATTCGAATCCTCATTATTTGGTGAATGTAAGATGGATCAATCTTCGAGAAGTTCGATCAAAGTTTCCTGTCGCGCCTTTCCCAGCAGCCGGATGTTCCAGTACGGAAAGAATTAACTTGCTAAATCAAATATTTTCGTACTTTATGCCAGAAAGATGAACAGGATGTGGTTTGATTATCCGCTGGCGTCTGCCGCGCTTGTGCGCAACGTTCAGTTCTATGCTATGAAAAGAGTGACAGCAAGATCTACCAGAAACCAACTCTACTGTTCCAACCATGTCATTGCCGCGACATCCTATTCCCCGGAGACTAGTTTCTCACGCCTCAAAAGATCTTGGCCTTCTCCCTCACATCCTTGCCAAAATCCAATGGAGCCTGCCCGCCTGTCATGAGTGCACCCATTCTCCCACTCTCGTCACAGATTATTTGCTTAGACATCATGCATCGTCCCAGACAATCGGAGTAAGATTCGAGCGCCTTGTTGTCGCCAGCTTCAAGTGCTGGGATAGGAATAGCAAGAATATTGTTCCTGGTGGTTTGTGCAAAGTCGTAGGTGAAGAAAAGGGTTTTTGGCGAAGATGAAGCGGGTATCTTCATTTCAGGGTGGGACTCGAGAGCACTGCCAAAAATGTTAGTCAGTGCATTGAGTAGAGTAGAATGTGCGAGGCCCGCCTACGCAAGAAGAGCATCGAGCTTGGTCACTAATTGGTTTACATCTGACTCTTTAACATCGCGAGCAACGATTGGCATAGATTGGTAAGGCATTGGGATTGTCCTTTTCGATGCAATTACTTCCAATTCAAATTGCTATTAATTAGGAGTAGGATTTGATCTTGTAGTCAACCGTACCACAGTAGACAGTTGAACAAGGTAGGTCTTGATTTTTAAGACAGCGAGGTTGGAAGATCGTCACCCTCTCGCGTCATATTTGACGCGTTGCGTTGACTAGCGCGCTATGGTCGCGTATTTACGTGTCTCGAACGGATCAGCGCCTAGATAGCATTACTTCTTGAGAGTAGGTGTGGTATTTGTCTACCTAGACCTCCAGGCAATTTAGTAACCAGTTCGTCAGGTCGGCAATTTGCGGGTAGAAGATGGTCAAGGTATAAAATTATCTTGTCCCTCTTATATCTGCTCATCAGACAATTAACTGGTGTGTTTCTGCACGTAACTCCTCGAATGCTTTCGATGTAAGAGGTCGGATTGCTCACAAATTCTGTCACGCTAGCAAGACTCTAGAATCCTCGAGATGACACAGCTGCTCAGGCCATAGCTTCATCCCCTTAGTGGCAGAACATGCTGGCCCATTACACCTTGCCTACAGAGCGGGCATTCCGGCTTCTCCTTGACCCAGTCTCCAATACATGTCCAACAAAATACATGACCACATGTAGTCACGCTGGGGTCTTTCATCTCCTCCAAACACAATGTACATTTTCGCTGCTGCCGTCCGTTGATCCAACCCATCAATTCTGGATCCTTGAGATCATATCTTGGCTTATCAATTAAGACAGGCGTATGTGTCGTTGCTTCTATGCGGCTTTTTTGGATCTCTGGAGGTTGGCCAGTCGACGGAGAGGTCTCACTGTTGGCGGCGTAAGCTTGACTTCCCAAGCCCACCTCCACCCCCTCGACCATGGCGCTCGCACCCCCGACTCCCCCGGCGTCTATGGCTGTTGGGGCTGCGCTTCTCACGGTACTATTCACGTGTAACCATACCTGCACCGCCATCTGCAGTATCAGAAGCACTCCGAGGACTTCGTATCCCACGCGCTGGTCAGAGGCGGGAAGACGTTTCGTAAAGATATAACGCAAGCCAAAGAGCCGCTTGCTGAGATGGTAGTAAGAGCCTGTAAAGTAGAAGATTGAGAGCGTGAGGGCGTAGATGGGAGAGGGTGAGGTTATGGTGGAGAGATTGGTGAGAATATATGATTGTAGGCGTTGGGAAGAGGAGGAATTGGGGGCGTTCGATTTGCGCTGTAAGTTTAATTCAAGCTTAAGGCGCATACGGTTTCGGAATGCTGGCAGGATCTTCGTGAGTGTGTAGGGTAGAAGCACAGCAGAGAAGATATACCCTGCTCGGCTGGAGAAAGCAGGCAACTGGAGAGAACGATCAGATATTTGGATGATATCGCAGTACTCCTCCCCAAGCGTGCGATTGCCAATTAGAGTAGTAAGGCCAAGGTAGAGCAGCTCGGTGAAGGTGTGAGCTTCGGAATTATATGTATGGATGAAGCGAGCGCCATAAAGGCGGCGGAGAATGCTAGATAGCTGCTCCTGTAGAACACCTTGGAAGTAAGTATCCTTCTGGGTGGAGCGGATTATGTCTGGCGCGGCAGCAAAGGGGTAGTTGTAACTTGTCATAGAGGAAGTGGGCGGCCGAGCATCACGGACATGATCAGGGGAGGATGTTGTGACAGCCATTGTGACTGTCCTTCAAGGATACGCAGACTTGACGGCGATATTTTTATTAAGTCTTTGTCTAAAAAATAGCTGAGGACGATGATATTATTGAAGCCGAGGTTAAACTAAAGCTCCTGAGGCACTAGTCCTAATGAGTCTGACAGGCACGACAGGCTCGAGCAGGAAGATCGCGCCAACAGCTGAAAAAACACCCAGCTTTCCATAGCTGCGGAACCTACTCATTCCTAACTACAGTCATTCCTTGATCACTTTGCGCCTGTGAGCTACCTACTGCATTACTGAGGACTCCGCTTGGCATGCGTGCGGAATGGATGGGGACCCTGCGGTAGAGCCCGAGTTGGACACTGTCAGTCTGATCCTACCATTACCGTATAGGATCGCGGTAATCGTTGTACTTGGTATGTAGAGAACAGAGAGAGTTCATTGGCAAAATCGAGCCTAACCAGGCGTTAGGGATCTGGGCTTGGGGCCTCAACCTTCACTACCTTTCTCTCATCAATATTGTGCGCTTCGGTGCCCAAACGCTGTGTCATTGGTTCTAATCCCACCGCAGGATGTCCCTGCTCTCATCAAATATTCTAGGCCTCCAGCATCTTCTATTCCTTCTCATCATCAACGCATCTACAGACTCGCCGCTACCGTGACCTTACCCTTGATCATCTCCATCCTCTTCTTTTGGATTTTAACCCATGGCCAACCATCTTTGATTCTCGCCTGGGATATTCTTCCCCAGTCCTACCTATTTCTCCTTGCCGTATTCTTCGTCGTCCCTTTACAACGACTCTCACGCACAGGGCGATACTGGTTTCTCAAGACCTTGAAGCGAGTCAGTATTGGAGGGATTGCTGAAGCAAAGGATGGGAAATTTGGCGATATACTTCTGGCTGATGTGTTGACATCGTACTCTAAAGTACTCGGGGATCTTTTCGTATCTGCATGCATGTTCTTTACGATTGGGACTTCTTCAACCGATAAGCCAGACCGAAACTGCGGTGGTAAATACGTGGTTCCTCTGATCATTAGCATACCGAGCTTGATCCGATTGCGGCAATGTCTGATCGAATTCTCCAGGGTGAGAAGAGCACCGAGATCAGCATCAACTGGTTGGGGCGGGCAACACCTTGCCAACGCCCTAAAGTACTCAAGCGCTTTCCCTGTAATCATTCTAAGTGCGTTACAACGTGGCTATGATCCGAATAAGATCGGTATGAGTGAGGCAGGCCTCTTCCGCTTATGGTGTGTATCAAACCAGTGATCCACAGCCTGCAACAATGGCTCACTGGTGCTTAGGCTCTTCTTTGTCTTTTTCAACTCTTTCTACTCATTCTATTGGGACGTGGCCAAAGATTGGGACTTGACCTTATTCGCATCATCAACAGAACGAAACAACCCGGAGCATCCTTGGGGTCTGCGGCGGCACACACATTTTCATAGCAAGGAGATGTATTATGGCGCAATTCTCATAGATCTCATGTTACGGTGTACATGGAGTTTCAAGCTCTCTCCTCATCTGGACCACTTCAACGATCTTGAAGGCGGGATTTTTGTCATGGAGCTCCTTGAGGTGCTTCGGCGTTGGATGTGGATTTTCTTTCGGGTTGAGACTGAGTGGGGTCAGTGCCCACGCCGAAGCCAAGACGTTACAGACAGTGAAGCTGACAACCCCATAGTGCGTACTAATAGAGGACCGGCACGTGACGATATATTACTCGCCGATTACACTGACAGGATAGACGATGATTAGACCTTATGCTATGGAAATTAGGGCTTGTATTGAGGGAGCTACTCCACGCACACCCTCTTTTCTTACCCATACAACATCTCAGCCATACACCCCTCCTAGTCAAGTAATAGAAAACATGGGGAATCTTCACATGAAAATACCCGGGATTCTGGAACATTGACTACCCTGCTCCTACCATACTCCTACCACCAATGCTTCAGAAACCAAAAATTTATAACCGACGAAAGTGTTCACATCCCGCTGATAGTAGAGTACATACCACCAACAAGATACTGTTCCACCGTCCCCACCACCTCCTAAGCGACAGCCGTGGCTAACCTGATCTCCTCCATTCCTCCCGCGCTCCTGCAATGAAACGATGCAGAACTCGAACCTTCGACCTCGGAAATGAAACGCCTAATCTCATTAGTGATCAAGATGCTGTGACTATAGAACTGATAGTCCATTATTTCGGAATGCATTTTCTTTTTAAATACACCCCCTTTTTTCCCCCCAGAAATGAAGATATCCGAGAGCGCTGATGGGAACGGACAAAGTTTTCGAGATATGGAAATTCAAGGGGTAGCAGCGATGGTGCGACGGGTAGATAGATGTACTACACGGCTAGAGTGGAGAGGACGGTAGGGGGTTTGATAAAGGATGGATATCCGTCTTATAGCCTCAGTAGGATGGATGCACATGCATTCCAGACATTACTCACCACTGCTCCCACACGGGGCCACTCCCACCCCGAGCCCAATCCCCTTCCAAGCTCTGTAGCTCTATTGTTAACGGCACAGATCCCTGTTTATTATATACGTAGATGGAGATATCGAGGTGCGGGTAGGGGATGGGAAGGACTTGAGAGGGGAGGAAGAATGTTGTTTTGGGGTTTGGGAGGGGAGGGGGTTGCTCTCGGGTCTCGCGGGGCCGGGGGTAGGTTGTTGGGGGGTGGAGCAAAGGCGAAAGGGGAAGGGGATGTTCTGGTGTAAAAGATTTATATCCGGGAGCAGTTTGGCTAGAAGATTGAGAAGTGAAAGAGATAGTTGGAATAAAAGGACAATAGGTCGGAAACATCGAGCATCCATCCAACCCTCGGCACAACATATCCGTTTTTTCCTGTATGAGGCCCAGTAGCTATATCCTGATCTGTAGAATCCACAGACAACGACCTCCGCGGGATATCTTACAGAGAGTTTAGGTAATGGCGCCGCTGCTGTTTCTCGATTTCCCTTCACTCAACACCTGAGAGACTTATGATGGCACCTCGACGATCGATCGAAGCCGCGAGTGCTTTCACTCCGATCTCAGCGCACCTGGTACCTTCTCCCCTGATTCACTGGCCACATCCTTCACCCTGGTCGCTGCCAGTGCCCCATGCAGCCCAAATTGCGACTGGATACCTTCGACGCGGTGGGTGGAGTTGATGTTCTTGACCAGTGTGATTTGGTAGCATGTAGCGGAGCCTTGGCGGGAAATTATGGTTGAGTAGGCGAGGAAGAATTCCCATATCTGTTCTAGCTGTCAGCATCGACGGGGTGCGGTGGCTGGTGAAGATCTGAAGCGTACCCTGAACCATCTGTTGCCATACTTTGCTTCTACCTTCTCTCGGTTCGCCATCCAATTCCTGTACCATCTCCATAACGTTGCGGAATAATGGATGCCAATGGTGTCGACGGCCTTGACTTCGAAACCGACGCCCTCGAGTTTGTCGATGAAGAAGCCCAGGGGTGTTGACGCGTCTGCTCCCGGGAAGATGTACTTGTTCATAAACAATCCCCAGATCAAGTCCTCGTATTGCCAGCATTTCCGGATACCTGCGATTTGCAGGAAGAACACCCCGTCATCGTCAAGCATATCATAGACCTGCTTTAAGAACTTCGCAAAAAAGCGAACACCAACATGCTCGGCCATTTCTAGGCAAGTAATTTTCTTGTACCGACCATCAGGCAATGGAATATCACGGTAGTCCATGCACAGAATCTTGCTTTGGCTCTCATCGACGCCCGCCTTGCGCAGCGCATTGTTTCCCCATGCAGTTTGATTTACACCAAGCGTGACACCAGTCACATGTGCGCCATAAATGGTGCTGGCATACTTGGCTAGTGTACCCCAGCCGCAACCGATATCTAGGAGCGACTCACCAGGCTTGAGGCCTATTTTCTCGCACACGATGGCAAGCTTGTTATCCTGTAGCTGTTCAAGCGACTCTTCCTTGTTGATATCTGAGATGATGCCGGATGTATAGATCATGCGAGGGCCGAGGAACCAGCCATAGAAGTCGTCACCACGATCGTAGTGGTCTCGGACTTGCTCCTCATCTGCAGCAGTTAATACTACAGCTTACAGTCTTGCGTTTTGCAAGTTTACCTTGAGACCGAGTATGCATGATAACCTCGGGCATCATGCCAGTAAGAAAGTACCGGAACAAACTGACAGTAAATCTAAAGCTTGCCCAATCATGCCGGTATTCCATGGCCTCCAGCGCATCCCCGTTAAAGTCCACTGCCCCGTCGAAGTACATCTCATGAAACGTCTCCATGGGAATTTTGTTCTTGCCATGGTATCGCTCTCTATCCTTTTCATTTCGAAATTCAAGATAGTGCTCTGTCGGACGCCCAGGATATCGAGCCTTTTCATTTTTCCGTGGTGATATTCGTGACGCAACGGCCCAGAAAGCGACTAGGATAGGTATACTGAAAATTATCGCGAAGAAGATCCATGTGAACAGGCCTCCGCCAACTTTGCGGGCAAAGTAGGCGGGTACGATAGCTATGAAGGAGAAGAGGAGTAGGTTGGAGAAATTTTCACTTCCTGCGGCGTCGGCGGGGAGAAGCGCATTTTTGATCGAGGGGTACTAGACCAATCAATTCAACTCAATTGGCTCCTCAAAGATACCTGAAAATGCTATCGGCTTCGTGGAGCAAAACTCACAGTAGTAGTCCTGACTCCATAGTCCTCAGGAGGAGGTACTGGCGTAGGTGCGGCTGGTGTCTCGATGAATTCAAAGTCATCCGAAACCTCGGAACCATTCTTTGACATTGTAAAGAACTCAATTAAACGGAGATGAACAATCGGGGGTTGGACTCGAGGAGAAGTTTGTTCCGGTACCTGCAGGACGCAGGAATAAGCTTGCGTTAGCGCTGTCGCTTGTCACTTCGGTTAGGGCTGGCTTAATTGTAACTTGTAAGTTAGGACCGAGTCTGGGCATTGGGTTACGGGGACTGCCAGGTGCTGCCTCTTGATCCATTGGGACTTGAATTTCAATGTAGGAAACAAAAAGTACTAGTATTCATATTATAAAGCCGAAGCCTCGTCTAGGACAAATGCTGTGGATATGGAAGACCACTATCGCATGCATAGGATCTGCCTTCTAATCTGACGACGTGAACCTAGATCTCGTTCAGGCGTTAGAATAAGAGACTCCGAACAGCGTGAATTGTAAAACGCCACTCGGTACATGTATCAAAGCCTCAGCTGACTAAAACTATGCATCAAACGCCATACAAAATCAAGTTAACCCTTAGTCGAGGTGGGATTCATTACCATTGTGTTGCACTATTTCCTTCCGAATCTCACCCCAACACCATATCCCTCTACAGGCGCTGGTACCGTCCCTGGACGTTCTTGTCTAAATGGTATATCACCATATCCAACTTCTGCCTCCCTGCGTGCGGCAGCTTCTCGATCCGAATAGCTTCAAGCACATAGTTTGCCACCGTCGCTTCTTTCAAAGGCGGATCTCTCAACAGCGCCGCCACGTCCGGCACTTCGAAGTCTTGGTGGTGCCAAAGAGCATATGCACGTAAGCTGGCCGTTGTCGCACGTCCTTTGTAACCTGGAGGAAGGCTATTGCGCCACTGTGAGACCCATTCATCTGCGGCGGCCACTTCGGGAGCTGTAGCTGAACGAGGTTTTGTTGTAGCGGACTTGAGCTGGGTTCTTGATTGAGCTGGGACGTCTTCGACAGCAACGTTGAGGAAATCGCGGGCCATTTCTTCAAGAGAGATTGAAGGATCCGGAGGCAAATCAGTCAGAGTTTCTTCGGTAACCTCGGCTCCTTCATCATAGTCTGCAACGGTTTGTCCGTTTGCAAGGCGGATCGGTAGGTTCAGATCTGCATGCGAAGGGCGAGGGGGCGGTGGATCGAGCGCCCTCCGCTTCCCCTCGAGGACATGATAGAGTTGGAACCCAGCATACGAGTCGGACGCAGCATCTAATATGATTTAGTCCGGGCAATATGTCTAAATTGTCATTCCATCACTTACAGTAGATTTGCTCGTAGTTCAGCTCCTGACTCCAATCACTGGACCGAACCTCGCCCTTCCACATAGGAAGATGGAGATGTTCCTCAACTTGCCGAGAAAGAGAAACTAGCGTTTTGTTGATCATCTTAACGTTCACTGGAGAGAACTTGACCAGCTTGTATAAATGGCTGAGTTCGAAGAGGCCGCGTGAATCGATGCCCATGAACTTTCGAAGCCTTGTGCAATCGGCCTTGACTGACACTCCAACTTTCGTGATCTTCGTTGATTCCATGATCTTTTTCAAAGTCGGTGCTAGTAGATCGTCACTTTTCTCGTCCTCCCAGTATCGTGCAATGTGGAATAGAGCTACGCGCTCCTCACTGGCTAGTTGGATCAGTGCAACATTCTTCTTGACACCTTCGGTCGCTAAGGCTTGGGGTTTCCACTCAATATCAAACCCCACTATTTCTTCATTCAGAAATAATTGCGCGATACGCTCGGTGGTCGCCTTGCTTTTGCAATAGTGTACTTTTATTTTCTCTCCGTTTGGACCCCTATAGAGTAGGTACTGCCAATAAGATGCCCTTGTGCCAGGGGACGCGGATTTAGCGTCAGCCATGTTCTTTTCGGGAATGTGATAGCCGAGTGGGCTCAGATGGAGCTGCGGCCAGGGTTCTTTGAGGACCTCGACAGCAGCTGCCTTCGAAGCATGTAGCGCTGTATTTGCGGCCTCAGCAAAGTCATTAAGAGCATGTGGTTGTGAGCAAGAATCGCTGCCGGGTGTCGCGAAGCTCGCAATCTTGGAATTTGTTCTCAAGAAATCATCTGGGGTGCTCAGGGCAGGACTGTCTGTAGACTGCACGTATTGCTGGCTCAACATGTGAGTGGGCCGCATGCTCAAGCCCCTTGTTAGCCCAGACGTAGGAAAATGGCGCAAAGCTTCCGCGTGCGAAAGCTCCAGAGACACGTTTCGATCAAGGAGGCTTTCATGATCTGTGGTGTCAAGGATCTGTTTCCTAACTTCACGATTTCCTTCATCAGATCGATCACGCCTGTCGGCCGGGTGGACTCCAGTTATGGTACCCGCTGTGCTATCAGGTGTAGCGCTCGCCCATTGATGGAGCATCATGTTATGATACGCCCATAGCGCTGCCTTGGATTCCTCTAGGTATTCAAACATCACCACAATCATTCGAGTTAATGCCATTCTTCTGCTTTGGTGGCGGTCATTCCTTCGCCAGCCATCGTACCTTTTCAACCTTGGTCTATCCCAAAAATGCAACAGATATTCCATTTTGCGATATAATTCTTGAGAAGTTCTATAAACGTCTTGAATATGCAGCCAAATGTTCGCAAAATCTTCACCGTTGTTTTGACGAAAATATCTTGTGATCAGGAGATTATTATAGTGACCAACAGGTTTGAGTTGAGTAGCAGTTATATCACAGAGGTCCCTGATACTGCATAGATTTGGTGAGATCCCCATACCACGGCGTATTCTGGTTTCTATCAATTCGTATCCGCAATGATAGATCTGAGACCGCGAATTTGCAAGTGACGCGCTAGGCTCGACGAGTGTGGTTCTGCTAACATTGAAATTGAAAACCCTTTGATGCTTGATACGGTCAGCGCCTTGCAGACCCCGTATCTGCTCGGCTTGCTTCATCATGTACCATACGCCGTGATATAATCTCATGCACCTACCTATATCTCGTTTCATAAATCGGATTCGGTCTCGAGCATCCCCTAAACGTAACTCAATATAGCGGAAATTGCGAGAATACTTTTTTCGCAGTATATCAACAATAGAATTCTGCAATTCAGTGTAGCCTTGTTGAACACGCCGGATTGGATTGAGATCAGGACTGAGATCCAAATTCAAGTAATTTTGCCCCTTTCTTACCAGGACTTCGGCCGAAGCCTTATCCTCTTGCACCGGACGCGCTTTTAGTCTACTATAGCTCTTCCGTTGGCTTCCTGGTAGAACTTGGGTTTGGCGCTTTGACACTTTGTTTGGCATTTTCGCATCAGGGAACGATGAGAACGAATCCAATGACTGAGCTTGCTTGGCTCTTGCTTGGACAGAGCTAGAATGGTTCCAGGCTTTTTTCACTGTCTGAGTAGAAACATCCGCCTTCGGCTTGTCCAGTTCTGAGGTGGTCGGATCAGGATGCGGGTTTTGTAATTTTGAGGAAGGGACACTTCTAGGTCTGCATGATGGCCCAGTAGGCTCATTTCGATAATCAGCTTCCAATCGAATATTGGAGGATGTCTTCATTATAATCTCATTATCCACTGGGGGATGTTCAGCCCATTTTGTGGATCTTCCCGTCATAAATGCGCTATCTCTAGATGTATAGCCATCGTTGTTTAGCGTTGCATTTTTCCATCTCTTGCTGTGAAACTCTGCCTTGCTCACTGCCTGACGCTCACCGATAGACATATTTCCCACCTGCTGTTCAATCGAACCCAAGGGTGCAAGCAATCGTTTATGAGCGCTAGACGAAATTGGGAAGTCGTTCGGGTCATTGAAGGAAGGCACTCCGAGTGAACGACTGGTATCCCTCCTAGCAGAGGTTGAGAGGGCTCTTGCCCCACCGTTGCCGTATTCTGCAGACCAAGGAGAATCTAGCGATGGCTTTGAGGTTGAAAACACGATGCCTTGCGAAGGCCGCCATGTCCGACTACTGGGTGGTGTCTGAAAAACGATCCCTTGGGAGGATTTCCACGTACGATCAGCGGTACAATGTGAAATGTCTGGTCTGTGAACAGATTAAGCTTGAGTCCGTCATCAAGGCTTTCGAAAATACCGTGAGGCCATGTTCTTTCGAGACACGCCAATATCTACATGTCCGATATCAATTATACCAATGCTAGAAGCAGGCACGACCAGGCCTGCAGCGTAGGAGCATCCGGTCGTGTTCACGACAAGCCTGTGATGGAGGAGCATGGTGAAATACCAGCTCCATGACCGTCAAGCCCACTATGTCAAAGGATTTTCCAGAACATCTTCTGAGGCGTGATAACGCGCTTGGAGCTTGGAGGTCGGGCGTGGTGGGGAACGAGTGGAGGATAGCCCGCCGGGACCAATTTAGCCCCCGCCCCTGCCAAGACCTAATAAGGCTACTGTGGTATTTCCCGTTTTGGCAAGAGCCTCAATATCAAACTCTTCAGGTTCACGTCCAATGAGGAACTTAGATTCTGCGCATCTCAGACATGGCATCGCAGCTCTTACCGTTGGGTATGTCAAGCGTAGTAGTGCTTGCGGAAGAGTACTGAGACCTTGATTCAGAGTTAATTGACAAATGTGTTGGCTCACGGATATGGGTCATCATGAAGGGCGAAAAAGGTATCCCTCTGCCCTAATTCAAAAGGCCTATTTGTGGCTTTGCTGACTGCTCTTCCCATTGAAAGAATTCGCAGGCACGTTGCTAGGGTTCGATGACTACGTCAGTTAGTGCATGCTTTGCACTCCGATAAGCCTTTGCTAATTGTTGGACCAGATATGGTTCTTGAAGATGTGACGGAATTGTGTGTTGTGATCTTCCTTCCTTCGGAGTGTCTGGTTCTAGACGATTTGGTACTAATTTAATTACAGTGATTACAGTGGCTCTCATACGAAGCTGTCTAAGATCTTATTGAACGGCAACAATATCTGCATGGTAAGAGTACTGTTGTGTCAATGCTTCTGCGAGGCTAACGTAAATCTAGCTTATCCCAGGAGGGGAAGGTCCAGTAGCAGCAGCGGCTTAATACAGACATGCTTGAAAGCAAATTCAGTTATAATGCCAATGTGGACTTGATAGTCTGGCCTGGATTATAGCAGAGAGGCTTGTCGACTTATCGTACCGGATTCCAAGGCTGAGAGCTCACAACGAACCATACAAACTAGCTGTTCATAGTCTAGGCGACTGCCGAGAGAGGCTTGGTTTTATTCTCGCTACAGAGTCCCTGACTTCATCGAGGATTTCCAGAGCAGACTTGACTTGCTTGATCAATCCAACTCCTGTGCCTGCATAGGCAGTCAATCTTCCCTGTTCGCCCCAACCGTGATCGCCCTTCTTCAAAGCTTCTGCGTATAATGTTTTGTTCTCACCGGTAATCCCGCCCTCTTTTGCATCAAGATAGCTTTGATTGATTATGCCTCTCCCACCGTAATGCGCAGGCCACCCAGTGGTACCACGCAATCGGTCATAAACATTTGATCTAACAGTATTGGGCCCTCCGTCTCTCATCCTTAAAACATCATTTTGGTATCCTTTAGCAATATTTGCTTCCTTGCAGGCCAGAAACCTTGTGCCCATGACCACACCATTAGCCCCAAGGGCAAAGGCAGCGGCTACACTTCGACCTTCAGTGATACCGCCTGCTGCAACGAGGGATATGTTACCATGCCCCGCTTCACTGAGTGCATCAGCAACTTCTGGCAGTAGAGTGATGATCCCAGCACCATGTTGAAGGCCATGACCTCCGCCATCAGTCCCTTGTACCACGAGCACATCGGGACTGCATATACGGGCAATCTCTAGAGCATCCGAGACCCTACCTATCTGAACCCATATCCTTGTTCTGCCACTCGTAACCCCTCTGATTCTCGTCGTCCACTGTTTCAAATCTGTGTTCTTCTCTGGCGCAAAGAACCAAATAGCTGCCGGCACGTATTTTCCGACAGCTTCTACGGCTACGTCAATATCAGCTCCCCAGTTTATAAACCCTACACCAATTGGTAATATATCTCGTTTAGCACCCTCAACTGGTAATGCCTTGAGGAGGGCTGCAGCTTCCCGAAGGTACTTCTCTAAGTCAGTTGCGTCTGTGCCAGCCCCGATAAAGCCGAGCCCTCCAGCGCGGGAGACAGCCACTGCCAGAGGTGCTAGGGCTATCAGACGCATTGGCGCACTGACGGTGAGCGGACTGACTGTCCACGGATAATCTTTGACTAGAAGCATTTGGACTCTCAATATTTATGTGAGTCGCAAATGACTGGAATGGAAATTTGTATGTGTTTGCTTAATTTACAAGTGGAACTGTGGAAGTGGCGGAATTTTGCCTAGACCGTAATTTACCTAGTTCGGAAGCAAGAGCTCCCACCAATCAGGATCTTTCTGTTTAGAAGACAAAGATTCAAAGGGCATTTCATTGCCTTGAAGTCTGCACCTTCTGATCCGCCCCCTTTCATGGTTACATTGGACAATATCATTATATCTATATGAGTCGTATTATAACAGATTCTTGAAAATATAACTGGGGACCCGGAGGATTGCCCTATAGTCTTGTCTTCATATGGGACGGTGCACCATAGAAAGGGAGGACCAACCCACAGAATTTAGGAGCACTATCAAGCTAGGAGCTTATACAGGTCCAACATGAATGCCCCAGATAGGTCAGTTATTCTAGCATGGCAGAGTCGCCATGTTGTCCCTCCAGTATCAAGCATCTGCTCGTTTGTTGGGCACAGTCTTCAAATCATGTTAGCAGAAAGAGCAGCAGGTTAAAGTGAATGGCAAAGCAATGAGCAGCCATGCTGCACTGCTCAACACAGCGCGCCTGTTATAACACAACGCGGCTACCAGATTCACTGGTTATTGTTTTCACTCATATGCCCCTTCCTTAAAACAAGCATGTTGTCATTACATATCGTTTCTGATTCACTCTTCTCTCAACTTTGACACCCATCATACATTCACAATGGCAGGAGAATATGTAACCCCAAGCGCAAGCGGAAGTCTTGTCACACAAGACACCGTAATCTCGCAGCACTCTCATATGCACAAAGTCCGCACTGGCCTAGCATCTTCCATGTATCCCATCGACAACGCTACTCAGGGCAGACAGCGCGAGCCAAAGCCCGGAGCAGAAGATAATGTCCCTCCTAGATTTGAGCTTTTCCTGTTAGCCGATGGAGAGAAGAAGGTTACGGAGGAGCCTGACACCCGTAAGTCTTCCTATTACTCTGTGCATGGCTGCTCAATTAGCACATAAGTCAAGATCACCTCTAGCGAGGATACCCCATGTAGGTCGTTTATGAGGCTCGCATAGGGAGCTTTACTCGCCCATAAGATTATATAACTTTTCGTTAACCTACTAACGCTTCCATTCTAGGTATGCCATCAACTTCAATCTTCACATTCAACAAAGAAGACCATACCCTCGGCAATATGCTCCGCTCTCGACTTCTCCAAATGAGCCCACAAGTCATTTTCGCCGGCTACAAAGTCCCACATCCTTTGTTCAGGTTGGTCACTTTTATTCCCTAACACCAGTCCACATCTACCGTGGCTACAATTCTCAGACCTCTTGTTTCACTATTCTGGTAAGAAAATCTGATTAACATTCGGATAGCAACTTCATTCTCCGCATTCAAACGGATGGTAGCCTCACACCTCGTGCCGCCTTAATCCAATCATGCCGCGACCTCGTCAATGACCTCAGCTTACTCTCCCGCGAGTTCACCAAGGAGTGGGAATTGAGGAAGATGGTTGGTGCTGGAGCGGAAGAGACAAATGGAGAGAAGTAAAGCTACCGGTGGTAAATCTGCTCTTGCATAGAATGGTGTCTGGCGAATTGGACAACAAGGAGTCAGGAACCAGGGATGGCAGATTTTACTGAAGGATAGGCTGGATATTTGGTCACTGGATTTGGTTCTTCGAAGACAACTCCATACTTAGGCTAGACTCTTAGGATGATATGTCTCAATTGAATCAAAGAAGCTCTAAGCTCGATGATGCTCAAATTCTACTTCTTGGTGACGTCGGTGTAGTATGCTCGACTTGGATAAGGTTACTCACAAATTGCGATATGCTGTTTGTAAATAAGAGTCAAGTGTAGAAGGCTTCAAAGCATGACCGATTGGGTACTCTGAGTTCACTTCTGTAGATGCCACAATGTGTATACAATTCCACCTGTGTTCAAGCGGAGTGACAGAGCTTTGAAGTAAGGTACCCTCGTACGGTACTCGCACCCCTGTCAGCGGCGGCCATTGACTAGCGCCTCTCGTCGTCACCCTTGGTTTCGGCCGTCTTACTTGCTGCTTAAAGTAGATATTTTTCAGTCTACTTGACTGTTCTCACGATGTATTCGAATTCGAATTCTTTCCTCGGCGGAGGTAACAGTAGCCGCCCAGGACCACCCCAGTACGGGCAGTCGTCGCTCGCAAACCCACAGCCAGCTCAGCAGCAACCCAATGGCTTCGGCCAGCAGCCTACCGGCTTTGGCGGTGGTCCATTACAACAACAATTCACAGGATATCCGGGGCAGGTGCAGCAGCAGAGTTACCAGGCCCCACAACAACAGCCTCAGTATACCGGTTACCAAGCTCCCAGTCAACCGATGGCTCCAAGTCAACTGCCCCAGCAGCAGCCGTTCCAGACAGGCCAATCAGTGCAGCCACATATCGCCCCAATGCAGACAGGTCAAACGTCGGCTCAGATTGCCCAGTCATTCCAGTCCACACCTACGGCCCAACCTCCGGCTCGTCAGACTCCGGCTCAGGGTGCCAAAATCCCCAAAATCCGACTTTCCTTCTTGACTGCTCAAGACCAGGCGAAATTTGAGCAGCTGTTCAAATCGGCTGTCGGGGATGGCCAAGCCTTAGACGGTAGGTTCTGCTAGCATGACGGGACAAGAGCCTAGATTAATAGCCAGCAGGTGATAAGGTGAAAGACTTACTTATCCGGTCCAAGATCCCCGGCAGTGATCTTATGCAGATATGGTACGTGGTGATTCAGTTTGACAGGCTCTTGCTAATATCTTAGGGTGCTCTCGGACACAACGAAGTCGGGGCAGCTGCTCTTTCCAGAGTTTGCACTCGCCATGTACCTTTGCAATTTGAAGCTTGTGGGAAAGGATCTACCACAGACATTGCCCGACCGTATAGCAAACGAAGTCTCAAGCATGGTAGATATTATCTCTTTTGGCGTACCGGATGACCGTCCGCTTCCACCGCCTCGAAGTAATGCGCCAAACTTTGATGCTCCATCGCGTTCCGGCGCAGCGCCAAGCATCCAGCAGCCTCAACCGCAAGCCTCGAATACCCAATTACTCACACAGTTGACGTCCCAACCGACCGGCTTTGCTGCCCAATACATCCCTCCGCAACCCACTGGTTTTCAAAGTCAGCCTGCGGGTTCTGCACCTCAGCCAACGGGCTTCCCCCAACAACAAAGCAATTTCCAACAGAACCCACAGCCTACTGGCTACTCAGGGCCCCGTACTCCCATGCCGCCAATGCCAACCGGATACGCGTCGACACTCCCGCCCTCACAGACAGGGCCCGCGATGCCCCTAAATGCTCAGCCAACAGGTAGGCCCGGGCAGTGGGGATTGGTGAATGCTCCAGCTTCAGGACTGCCTAACATTGACGCTCTACAACAGCGTATGATGCCACAGCCAGGGCGTGAAGGGGGCTACACAACAGCAGGCTTATCAGGAAGCGCACAGGTGCCATGGGCTGTAACGAAGGATGAGAAGAAAATCTACGATCAATTGTTTAAGGCTTGGGATGGATTTAATAAAGGCTTCATTGGTGGTGATGTCGCCATTGAGGTGATGGGACAGAGTGGGCTGCCAAAACCCGACCTTGAGAAGATATGGACGCTTTCTGATCCCGGAAATAAAGGGAGATTAGATATGGATGAATTCGCAGTGGCAATGCATCTGATTTATCGGAAGCTGAATGGCTACCCCGTGCCTAACCAACTGCCTCCGGAGCTTGTACCTCCATCGACAAGGAATTTTGCAGACTCCATTGGTACTGTAAAATCACTACTCTCGCAAGACGCAGAAACGAGAAAGAATACTAGTGCATTCTTACAGCCACAGCAGACTGGTGTCAGCTACCTGAAAAATCACTCATTTCGCACCGACTCGTATGGCATAACACCGGGGCGTAAAGATGCCACTGTTTTCAGAAACAACGATGACGATATTGGGTATAAATCAAGTGCACGTCGTAGGATAGGTGGAGGAGGACGGACGCCTTCTCCTGTGCCATCGATGTCGTCGGAGACCTCTAATGATGATGTCACTATTGAGCAGTTGCGTAAGAAAGTTCACGAAAAGCAAGTGTTGCTAGATGCAATTGATTTTAAAGACGAGAATGTTACAGAGGAGGATGACGCGCTTGATCGTCGAGACCGACGTGATGCCGAAGATCTATATCATCGAATTCGGCGACTCCAAGAAGACATTGACAGCCATCCGAACGCCTCACTTCGCAATGTTGATTCTGAGGCCGAACGGAGAGCTTTGAAGCGTCAATTACAAAAGTTGACAGACCGCCTCCCAGAGCTAGCATCCCAAGTTCGAAAGACTGAGCGTAATATTGCTGATGCCAAGCTCGAGTTATTCCGCTTAAGAGATGCAAAGGCTCACCCTAGCAGCGCTTCGAAGATTGCTGGCACAGGACCTGGCGGTGCTGTAACGGAGTCTGATAGACTAAAAGCTCGTGCAAAAGCAATGATGCAGCAGCGCTCAGCAGCATTGACTGGTAAAGCTGCCCCTGCAGGTGACGATGATAGCGAAGCGGCTCCGAGGCGCCTGGAAGAAGAGAATGCGCGTATAAAGGCGGAGAAAGAGAACAATGAGCGCATGATTAAGGACGTCGAGGACAGCGCAAAAGACTTCTCTCGTGGCCTCGGAGACACATTGGCGCAGGGTGGTGAAGATTCGGCCAGTGAGCATGAGAGGCGGAGATGGGAAGATGGTCTAGGTGTTGAGGACGAAGTGCGGGACTTCATCTTCGATTTACAGAGGAGTAGCCGAAGTTCGAAGCTCCGACGCGAGGAGTAAGTAGTTTTCCTGAAACCTTCAATTTTATTTACTAACAGTTACTAGTATGGGTAGAGGTCGAGATAATGATGTCAGAGACATTCCGCGTCAGGATAGTTCGCGGGACCTTACTCCCACCCGGCATAACAGAATCGTAAGACCGAGCGAACCTGCACGGCCAGCAGCAACCCCATCTTCGACCGGGTCATACTCATCGTATAAGACTGGCGAAGACAGAGCAGCCTTTATCAAGCAACAGGCCGAACAACGCATGGCAGAACGTCTTGCGGCCCTTGGACTAAAACCCCCATCAAAATCTGGTGAATCCGCTCAACAAAGACAGGAGCGAGAGGCACGAGAGCGCCAAGATCGAGTGCGTCAAGCCGAAGAAGAAGACGCTAAAAGAGAACAAGAGCGGCAGCGTAGGCTTGCCGACGAACAAGTTTCTCCACCGAGAGATACTAGTAAAGCAAGTAAGAAACCCCCACCTCCACCAGTTCGAAGAAACAGAGGCGATAGCGAAGCCAAGCGCAAGGCCGAAGAAGAGACGCTCAAAGCCAAGACCGAGCAGCAAGGAAGAGAACAGGCGATGAGAGAACAGGAGAGCGTCGAACAGAGACGTCAAGCAGAAGTTGAGCAGAAGCGGAAGGAACAGGCCATTAAAGACCAACAGCAGGCTCAGGAGGCCCAAACGAGGGGGATGGAGTGAGTCCATTATATCCATGCATACAGAGGCCGAAGCTAATAGTGTGCTAGGAATGAGGCTGAACGTCAAGAAGATGAGCTTCGCAAAGAACAAGAAGCCACTGATGCGCGACTCAAGGCGTTGGAGGAGCAGGTCAAACAAGGTAAAGTCAAGAAGCAAGAGGAAAAGCGTAGGAGGCAGGCTGCGGAAAAAGAAGCGAAAGAGAAGGAAGCTAAGCTTGCAGCTCATCGTGCAAAGATCGAAGCAGCCAAAGAACAAGAGCGTCGGCTTCAATTACAACTGGAAAGCCTTGAAGACGAGGATTCTTCGGACGAAGAGGGGCCACAGGAGATCACACCGCAAGAAACTACACCAACGAGCAGTCAGGTTCTATCTCGAGACACTAGCCAGCACCGGGCAGAAAGTTCGGCGCCTCCAAGTCAACCTCCAATCCCACAAGAACCTGCATCAACCCCTCCTTCGGCTCCAGTCCCACTGACAGTGTCCTCATCCAACAGCGAAACCAAGAACCCCTTCTTCAAGAAGCTCAGCCAATCAAACGAACCTCCCTCAGTACCCGCAATTCAACCAGCTTCCTCAATCACCTCTCCTTCCTCAACCGAAGTCTCGACCAACCCGTTTCACCGCCTAACCCAGCAAGAAAACGCCGCCAAAGCTCAATCCACTCCTCCCCTTACATCAACCTTAACCGGCTCCCGTCCATCCCGCGTCCGGCCCGAGGAAGACGAATGGTCTGTTGTCGACTCGACCGAAGACGACTCTTCAGACAACGACAACGACGATCGCCCTGCTGGCGGCAGCGCGAAACAGCTCGCTTCGATCCTCTTCGGTACCATGGCGCCCCCAAGACCGCTATCTGCTATGGACGAGAAGAAATCGCCTGACGCAGCGAGCCCTTCCACGCCTTCAGCGCCTGGAAATGCACCTCAATCTCCCCGCTCACCCGCTGGAGCCCCACCACCACCACCTATGCCATCCTTCGGCGCACCCCCTCCCCCACCAATGCCCTCATTCGGCGCGCCACCACCTCCGCCCATGCCTGCTGGTGGAGCGCCACCTCCACCGCCTATGCCGGGCCCGGGGATGGCGGGTATGGGGAGAGGAGGTTTACTGGGGGAGATTGTCAAGGGGAAGGGGTTGAAGAAGGTGGAGACGAAGGATAAGAGTACGGCGAGTGTTGCTGGGAGAGTTTTGAATTAGAATGTAGGGGTTTAGGGAGGAGGTTTGAATGGGAGAGTGGTGGGGTGGAGTAGGGGGGTTTAGGTGGGGTGAGGGTTTGGGTCGGATGCGATGTCGACGTAGATGTAAGATGAAGGGCGAGTTGTAAATTGATAGTTTAGGACTCTGGGAGGTGTTGTGTTATGCGAGTTAGAGGATCCTTCTACAGCCGAGACTTGCAAAGGGTGAAATACAATGAGACCTTTTTGCCTATAAGCTTTGACGATCAACATTTGATCTTGAGAAATTGATGGTTTCGTACGAGTCCGCAATGGCTTTACCGTCAGCATAGCCGAGGTCTTAAAGGCTCAAATGGAAGCACTTCCATAAGCACGTTGCGACACATCTCCCATGTCTAATTCCCCTTCCCCCTGAACCCCGTCCTCTCACGAATCTATCCCCATATCCACCTCTCTTAACCTCCTCCCCCCACTCATCCCCGCCCCAGGCCCAGCCCCATTCACCCTCCCGTCCACCTCCCTCTGCTCCCTCTCCCTTTCCTTCACCACCTTCTCCCTCTCAGTGCGAATAACAGCTAGCACGCCCTCGAGGCTCGCGCGCCACGTATCCAGCCGCCCCGCGACTTCCGTCCACTGCTTCTCGCCAAACATGCGGTACGTGCTCCTGTGGATCAGGAAGGTTTGGTTGAGCTGGGAGAGCTTGCCCTCGACGAGACCGGCGCGGATGACGTCGATGACCCACATTTCGACGTCCTCCGAGGGAATTTGCAGGGAGCGGGCGATTTGCGCGTAGGGGATGGAGCGGGATTGGGAGGAGGCGGCGAGGGAGGCGAGGGTGAGGAGGCGTATTTTGCGGTAGAGGATGGAATTGTCGAGGTCTTGTTCTTCGAGCCAGCCCGAGTGCTCATCGGTGAAGTCATTGTAGTCGTCTAGGAGCTCCATGTTGAAGATTTCGAGGAGCTCAAAGTATTCGGGGTCGGATTTGCGGAGGGCTTGGATAGCGTCGACGGCGGTAAGGTCTTGGAAGTCGAAGTGGGTGGGGTGGGAGAGGGCGGATTTGAGGGCACGGATGCTTAGGTTGCGGGATTCGGGTTGGGAGACTTCGTTTGTGGGAATGGTACGGAGGGCGCGGAGGAGGTAGAGGTATGCTTCTGCCGGTTCGCCGGCTTCGTCCGCGACGTCGGCGATGCTTAGGTAGAGTTTACGTTGGTCCTCTTCGTCTGTTTCCCAGGCCACAATCCAGCTATCTAGGTTTTTGAGCTGTGGCCGTAAAGAGTCGAACGAAGAAGAAGCGCGCACGACCCTTAGAATGGCTAGGAATACGTGATAGCGGACTTCATTATCGGGCGGTAATATATTGAAGATTGTGGTTAGTATGGAAAGGGCGAGACCGGGAGAGTGGGAGGGGGAGGAGGTGATGGGTTGGGAGAGGTTTTGGCATATTTTGGGCAGGAATTTGTCGAGGTTGGGGGATTGGCGGATTAGGTGGACAAGGAGGTTGTAGGCGGCTATGAATTCTATATCAAAGAATTTAGCTATGATTTATTGCTACTGAGTGACAAGACGGTGGACAAACCCTTCTCTGGAGCTGTATTGAGCACTGTGCTACCCGTAACCAGCCTCTTGAGTGCTTCATCTTTCTGGCCTTGCTCGAGTAGAGGTGTTATTTCTGCTTGTATAGTGGCGCCATCCTCGCTCTGCCTTTTGCTTACATCGTCGATGTAATGCGCAAGCTCGTCGGCGAGCTCCTCAAAGGACCCTTCGATCAGGAGAGTATTCGTTGGCCCAGGCATATTGATAGCGCTGGGTTTCTGCTCCATCATTTCACCAGCTCAGACGTTGATTGTGGGCACGAAATCTTGGCAGCGCTAGTCGTTAGGGTTGTGTCGGTATAATTCTCTCCTCCGTGCAAGTATCAAACCCAGGTAGTACGACTGTACGAGTACAGTAGTAAAGACTAGATAGAGTTGGAAGTTCCCAAGCTGGTTTCTCGAGACTTTGAGACGATATGTATGTCCTTTGAGTCAATTTATGGGTTTATTTGTTCTTCGCTCTTGTCAGACGAATCTAGCAAAGAACCCTCATCATCCTCGTCTCTGATTTTTTCTCTCTCTTCATTTTAACGTGCTTATGCAGCCAAAGGCTATGAAGCACAGCATACTATCTACGTATATAGATACACATAGAGTCGTACTGACGATGTATGTAGTATGGAAAAGCTCTCTGCGTGAAACAGGCTCTTAGAGCTAAAAAACCACACTGTTGTTTATTCTAGTAGTCGCTGTAACCTGAATCCACTTTCCATACCCAGTCAGATGAGCTCAAGGAAATCCCGCTGCAAGCAGCCGACTCAAAATCCTAGACAGTATATCTCGTAGATCAGTTGTACGTTGTGCAATCACATCGATAAAATGAGCGACGAAGAGCTATGATCGAGGTCGCGAGCTGCGTGTGCGAGTAATAGATCACGAGCTTCGCGTTATCGTGAACTGTCTATGATCAAGTGATCACATAGACAAATCGAAATTGTAAAAGCTGACCACTTCGACGTGAGCTTTCGAATTTGCTGTTTAATCATCTAGCTGAGCGAACTAGATGAGCTTCGCAGTGTGTGTGATTGCAATGCATGTAAATCGATCTGAAAACGCGAAAATCAACCTGTCTACTGCGTCGCGTATGCATGTATGTGCGCAAAAGCTCGCAGCTCGCAGTGTATATGTGTATGTCGTATTTGAGCTCAACACGTGATCAAAGTGCTGTTACTGCTCTGTGTGTGATTGCGATGCGTGTAAATCGGTCTGAAAAACTGAAAAACTGAAAAATCGACCTGTTTACTGCGTCGCGCATGTCTGTATGTGCGCAAAAGCTGGGTCGTGCCTTCGCAGTGCAGTGTATATGTCGTATATGAGCTGCAACATGTGCTTCATCACTTTGCTGTTACTCTGTGTATGTGCGAGCTTCAACGCGCGGGGGGTCGCGTTGTTATTGCTTCGCTTTTCGACTGTGTATGAGCTCAACGCGTGGGTAAAGCGCTGTTACTGCTCTGTCGATGTCGATGAGATTGTTCAGCTCTTCTGACAAGCATAGCTTGCGGAAGGTTCGTAGCCAGCACCTCGTACAGGTAAGTCTCGTTGCCGGCCTCGTCGTCTCTGAGCCTTGCTTTATCCTCAGAGAGTTCTTACATCAAGGAATATCAAACATCTCTCAACCTTGTACGATTTGAAGTCCTTCTATTCTACTACCACAGTTTGCCCTTTCATCGTCATCTCCGTCTTCTTTCTCGTTCTGGGGTAGCAAAATCCTCTCCCAACATACCACCATGTCCTCCCCATCATTCGGTCTCCTTACCCTCTCAAGATCGGAACCCTCTTTCTTAGAAACCAAGATTCCAGCATCTCTCTACAGTACCGCCTGGAAAAAATAAAGCACAACCCATCTCGTCACCGAAGCTCTCCGCTCAGGTTTTAGTGGTGTTGGCACAGCTGCTCAACCGAAACACTACCGCGAAGATCTCGTTGATGATGTCCTGCACGTAATTGGATCAGGGAAGGAGCGGCGGAGGGAGGATCTCTATGTGTATATATCGTCGTTTTATTGCCTGGATGATCATATTTTAACCAAGACCATGCGCCCAGATCCAAACCAAATTCACCTCCATTAACGGCCAAGACCCAGAAAACCTACCCTACAACCCCCACCATCCCCTTTCCTCCCAAATCCGTTCCTCCATAGCCTCCTCCCTCCACAATCTTCGGCCTTCAGGCTTTCACAACAGCAACCAGCTCCAAGAGCTGTATCTCGATTGCCTAGTCCTACATTCCCCTTTTCCTCAAATCTCCGAGACACTCTCAGCGTGGAAACCCTTGAAGAATACGTCCCCCACCCCATCCGCAACCTTGATATCTCCAACGTCAATCTACCCACTTTCACATCACTCTGGGATGCCGTTCGCATCAAGCCAGCGGTTGTCCAGAATCGCTTCTACCCAGTGACTGGATACGATGTAGCGCTACGCAAGTTCTGCGCCGAAAAGAGGATCGTTTACCAGT